>Ga0126362_10000116_pt1 | contig 81886 bp, 69 predicted proteins | sample ANMtaG_FD_126269 | JGI IMG/M metagenome (GOLD analysis project Ga0126362, IMG submission 126269) | Continental margin sediment microbial communities from North Pacific Ocean - ANME2c_DSS_Sorted | ecosystem: Environmental > Aquatic > Marine > Continental margin > Sediment | place: Pacific Ocean... | reverse complement strand
GCGCTCGATGGTGTGGCCCTACGGCGCGTACAACACGGCGGCGCTCCAGGCATCGGCTCGCGCGGGCATGCCCATCACCTTCACGCTCGATGACGGACCGAACACGGCCGCCGTGCCGCTCGCGCGCATCCGCCGCGCGCTGGCGGCCTACGACAACGAGGCGCCCTCGTTCGATCGCATGCTGCGCAGCCCCGTGGGCGGCGAGGTGCGTCCGGTCAACCGCGTGATGCATGTGGACCTGGACTACGTGTACGACCCCGACCCGGCCCAGCAGGAGCGCAACCTCTCGATGCTGATCGACCGCGTGGCCGCCGTGCGCCCGCGCGCGGTGTTCCTTCAGGCCTACGCCGACCCCGACGGCGACGGCGTGGCCGACGCGCTGTACTTTCCCAACCGCCACCTGCCGATGCGCGCCGACCTGTTCGCCCGCGCGGCCTGGCAGCTGCGCAGCCGCGCCGGCGTGAAGGTCTACGCCTGGATGCCGGTGACGGCCTTCAAGCTGCCGGCATCGAACCCGCTCGCCACCCGCACGGTGACGGCGCAAGGCGGCGCGATGCCGGCCGGCCGCTACCACCGGCTCACGCCCTTCGACCCCGCGGTACGCGCGCTGGTCGGCGACATCTACGAAGACCTGGGCCGCTACACCTTCTTCGAGGGCCTGCTGTTCCACGACGACGCGACGCTGTCCGACGACGAGGACGCCAGCCCCGCCGCGCTCGCCACCTACGCGAAATGGGGCCTGCCGGCCGACGTGGCGGCGATCCGCGCAAACCCCGGGCTGATGGCGCGCTGGACCACGGCCAAGACGCGCTACCTGATCGAATTCACGCAGGAGCTCGCCGCGCGCACGGGCGCCTGGCGGCCCGCGCTGGAGACCGCCCGCAACCTCTACGCGCGGCCGGTGCTGGAGCCGCAGGCAGAGCAATGGTTCGCGCAGAACTACGAGGCCTCGCTCGCCGCCTACGACTACGTCGCGCTGATGGCGATGCCGCGCATGGAGCGCGAGGCCGATGCCGACGGCTGGCTCGCGCGCCTGGCCAGGCGCGCCGCCGACACGCCGCGCGGCCTCGACGGCACCGTGTTCGAGCTGCAGGCGCGCGACTGGCGCACCGGAAAGCCCGTGCCCGACGCGGAGCTCACGCGGCAGTGGACGCTGCTGCAGCGCGCCGGCGTGCGCCACCTGGGCTACTACCCCGACGACTTCCTCAACGACCAGCCTTCGCTGGAGACCGTGCGCCGCGCGATCTCGGTGCGCACGATGCTGCCGCGCGCGCTGCGGGCGACGTCTGCAGCGCAGGTGCCGGTGCAGTTGCCGGCACAGGCCGCGCCGCAGGCGCATCCACGATGAGCACCGTCGAGTTCCTGGCGCAGACGCTGCCCTCGCTGCTGTTCGGCTTCGTCTTCTATTACCCGTTCTTCATGGCCTACGTGTGGATGGCGGGCGGCCTCTCGCATGCGATGGTTTTCGAGCGCAAGCGCGACGTGGACGTCAATCCGCTCGACCTGCTGCCCTCGCGCCCGCTGGTCACAGTGGTCGTGCCGTGTTTCAACGAGGCGCCGCACCTGCGCGAGGTGATCGAGCAGCTGATGCGCACGCGCTACCCGTACTGCGAGGTCATTGCCGTGAACGACGGCAGCACCGACGGCACAGGCGAGCTGCTCGACCAGATGACGCAGGAGTACGGCCGCCTGCGCGTGATCCACAACGCCAGCAACCAGGGCAAGGCCGTCGGGCTCAACACCGCCTGCCAGCTCGCGCGCGGCGAGTACATCCTGGGCATCGACGGCGACGCGCTGATCGACGAGGACGCCATCGCGTGGATGCTGCTGCCGATGCTGGCTTCGGAGCGCATCGGCGCGGTCACCGGCAACCCGCGCATCCGCACGCGCACCACGCTGCTGGGGCGCATGCAGGTGGGCGAGTTCTCCTCGATCATCGGCCTCATCAAGCGCTCGCAGCAGCTGGCGGGCACGCTGTTCACGGTGTCGGGCGTGATCGCCATGTTCCGCCGCCGCGCGGTGATCGACGTGGGCTTCTGGAGCCCCGACGTGCTCACCGAGGACATCGACATGAGCTGGAAGCTGCAGATCGCCGGCTGGCAGCTGCGCTTCGAGCCGCGCGCGCTGTGCTGGATCCTGATGCCCGAGACCTTGCGCGGTCTCTGGAAGCAGCGCCTGCGCTGGGCCATCGGCGGCATCCAGACCATGCTGCGCTGCACCTCGCACATCCTGCGGCCGCGCCACTGGCGCATGTGGCCCGTGTACTTCGAGTACATGACGAGCATCTTCTGGGCCTATGCCATGGCCCTGGTGCTGGTCATCAGCCTGGTGCGGCCCTTCCTGCCGCACGACTCGTCCTGGCATTCGGCGCTGCTGCCGCACTGGCAGGGCACGCTGCTGGCCATGACCTGCATCCTGCAGATGCTGCTGAGCCTGTGGATCGACCGCCGCTACGACCGCGACCTGATGCGCTACTTCGCCGGAACGATCTGGTATCCGATCGCCTTCTGGACCATCACGATGGCCACCACCGTCATCGCCCTTCCCAAAGCCCTGATACGCCGCCGGGGAAAACGCGCGGTGTGGACAAGTCCCGACCGAGGAGTTTCCGATGTCCCATGAGTCCGTCTTCCCCTCGAGCTATCCGCCCGAGACGCACAACGATGCCTCGCCCCCGAGCCGCAGCCGCTCCTGGGGGCAGCCCCCGGTGGACGAGCCGATCATCGACGCCGCGCGCATCCCGCTGCGCGCCTTCGGCAGCGGCCGCTCGCCGCAGCGCGCGCTGGCCATGTACCTGTGGCTGCGCCTGCTGCGCCCCGCCATCACCGTCACCATCTGGTTCTGCGCAGTCTGGTATGCATGGCCCTACGTGCTGGGCGCGCGTTCGCAACCCGAGGTGCTGCACCTGCTGAGCCTGTACGGCCTGGTGATCAGCGCGATCCTGCTGTCCATGCTGGTGATGGCGCCATGGCGCCGCCGCCAGCACCGTCGGGAGGCGCCGCCCGAGCGGGAGAAGTCGTCGCTGTCTGCGCTGGCCACCTACATCGAGGTGCCGCCGGCGCGCCTGTCGACCTGGCAGCGCACACGGCAGTTGCTGGTGCACCACGACAACAACGGCCACCTGCGCGACGCCATCGATACCGCGCCCGGCGCGCTGGAGCCCGAGACGACGAAAAGGCGCCGAGAGCCCGCAGCCCATCCGGCCGGGGCGCGTGCAGGGGTTTCGCGGCGGTGATTCAATCGCCGCACCCCACACACCAAGGACCCGTTTCATGGACCTCCAGCTCCAGGACCAGCACGTTCTCATCACCGGCGGCAGCAAGGGCATCGGCCTGGCCTGCGCGCTGGGCTTCCTGCGCGAAGGCGCGCGCGTGAGCCTCGTGTCGCGCGACGTCGCCAACCTCGAGCAGGGCCGCCGGACGCTCGTCGAATCGTTCGCGCAGGCCGAGGGCCGCGTGTCGATCCATGCGGCCGACCTCAAGGACCCGGCCGGCGCAGAGGCGGCACTCGACGCAGCCGAAAAGGCCTTCGGCCCGGTCGACATCCTCGTCAACTCGGCCGGCGCCGCGCGCCGCACCCCGCCCGACGAACTCACGGCCGCGTCCTGGCACGACGCAATGGACGCGAAGTACTTCACCTACGTCCACATGATCCACCCCGTGGTCAGGCGCATGGGCCAGCGCGGACGCGGCGCCATCGTCAACGTCATCGGCCAGGGCGGCAAGGTCGCGAGCCCCGTGCACATGGCCGGCGGCGCCGCCAACGCCGCCCTGATGCTCGTGAGCGCCGGCATGGCCGCCGCCTATGCCGGCAAGGGCGTGCGCGTGAACGCCGTGAACCCCGGCCTCACGCTGACCGAGCGGCTGCAGGAAGGCATGAAGGCCGACGCGAAGCTGCAGGGCATCGGCACCGACGAGGCGCTGGAGCGCGCCAAGGCAAGGCTGCCGCTCGGCCGCATCGCGACGCCGGAAGAGATCGCCAACGCAGTGGTGTTCCTGGCGTCGCCGAAGGCGAGTTATGTGACCGGCGCCATCGTGGCAATGGACGGCGCAGTCACTCCGATGATCTGAAAGAAAAGCGGGCCGAGCGAAGCAAAGGCCCGTCCGTCTCCCCTCCCCTCTGGCTGCGCCGAGGAGCGCAGCGTTTCGCGGATCAGGGCTCGCCCTTGTTTGAGCGAAGCGAGTTTGGGCGAGCCCCCGCGAAACGCGAGCACCGCAGGTTGCCCGCAGCGAAGCGGAGGGACGCAGACAGTGGGGTCGCCTTTTCTTTGCCTACTTTCTTTTGGCGAAGCAAAAGAAAGCAGGTCGCCCGCCGGGGCGAGTCCCGGCCCCGGAAAGCAATCTCAAGACACGGCCCGGATGGGGATATACATCTCGCCCCCGCCCGCCATGAACTCCTTCGACTTCTCCTCCATGCCTTCAGCCACGGCAGCGGCCTCGGCCACGCCCTTCTTCGCTGCGTACTCCCGCACTTCCTGAGTAATCTTCATCGAGCAGAACTTCGGCCCGCACATGGAGCAGAAGTGCGCCACCTTGCTCGAATCCTTAGGCAAGGTCTCATCGTGGAATTCGCGCGCAGTGTCAGGGTCCAGGCCCAGGTTGAACTGATCCTGCCAACGAAACTCGAACCGCGCCTTGCTCAACGCATCGTCCCGCGACCGGGCCCCCGGATGCCCCTTCGCCACATCGGCAGCATGCGCAGCGATCTTGTACGCAATGATCCCCTGCTTCACGTCATCGCGGTCAGGCAGCCCCAGGTGCTCCTTCGGCGTCACGTAGCAGAGCATCGCCGTGCCGGCCCAGCCGATCATCGCCGCGCCGATGGCGCTGGCAATGTGGTCGTAACCCGGCGCGATGTCGATGGTCAGCGGCCCGAGCGTGTAGAACGGCGCCTCGTGGCAATGCTTGATCTGCTCGTCCATGTTCGACTGGATCATGTGCATCGGCACATGGCCCGGCCCTTCGATCATGGTCTGCACGTCGTGCTTCCACGCGATCTGCGTGAGCTCGCCCAGCGTGCGCAGTTCGGCGAACTGGGCCTCGTCGTTGGCGTCGGCGCCCGAGCCGGGCCGCAGGCCGTCGCCGAGCGAGAAGCTCACGTCGTAGGCCTTCATGATGTCGCAGATGTCCTCGAAGTGCGTGTAGAGGAAGCTCTCCTTGTGGTGCGCGATGCACCACTTGGCCATGATCGAGCCGCCGCGCGACACGATGCCCGTCATGCGGTTGGCCGTGAGATGGATGAACGGCAGGCGCAGGCCGGCGTGGATGGTGAAGTAGTCGACGCCCTGCTCCGCCTGCTCGATGAGCGTGTCGCGGTAGATCTCCCAGGTGAGGTCCTCGGCCACGCCGCCCACTTTCTCGAGCGCCTGATAGATCGGCACGGTGCCGATGGGCACGGGGCTGTTGCGCACGATCCAGTCGCGCGTGGTGTGGATGTTCTTGCCGGTCGACAGGTCCATCACGTTGTCCGCGCCCCAGCGGATGGCCCACACCAGCTTCTCGACCTCTTCCTCGATGCTCGAGGTGACGGCCGAGTTGCCGATGTTGGCGTTGATCTTCACCTTGAAGTTGCGGCCGATGGCCATCGGCTCGACTTCGGGGTGGTTGATGTTGGCCGGGATGATCGCGCGACCGCGCGCCACTTCGTCGCGCACGAACTCGGGCGTGATGATGCGCGGAATGCTCGCGCCCATCGGGTTGCCCGCCACGCGCTTGGCGCGCTCCTCGTTGGCGAGGTATTCGGCCATCCACTCGCGCTTGCCGTTCTCGCGCAGCGCCACGTATTCCATCTCGGGCGTGACGATGCCGCGGCGCGCGTAGTGCATCTGCGTGACGTTGGCGCCCGACTTCGCGCGGCGCGGCGTGCGCTGCAGCGCCGAGGCGCCGGCGCGCAGTTCGGCCAGGCGTTGCGCATCGCGGTCCTCGTTCTTGGCGCCGTCGTCGAGCGCATGGTGCGAGCGGCCTTCGTAGCTTTCGGTGTCGTTGCGCTCTAGCACCCAGGCGCCGCGCACGTCGGGCAGGCCGCGGCGCACGTCGATCTCGACCTTCGGATCGGTGTACGGGCCCGAGGTGTCGTAGAGCGACACGGTCTCGCCGTTGGTCAGCTGCACGTCGCGAACGGGCACGAACAGGTCGGGCCGGCTGCCCGGAATCACGCACTTGTGCGACGCGGGAAAGGGCTCGCGCGTCAGCGAAAGCAGCGAGGTGAACTTGTCGGGGGCATTCATCGGAGGCACTCCTTGTTGAGGGAAAGGGTGCTCCGCAATCGCTCGGTGGACTTCGGGATGCCCGTCACGGAAGGGGGAGTGACGGACCGGAGTCAGGGAGTGCAGCTCTTCTTACGCCGGTATGACCCGGATCAAGTTCGCGGGTCGGCAGCTTTGCCATCTCAGCACGCCACATGCGTGCACCCCGGAGCGGGGCCGATTGTGCGAGCCCCGGCCCGGCGCGTCAACCCGGGGTTGTTACTGCAGGTCGCCGTCGAGGTAGTACCAGCGCCCGTCTTCGCGCACGAAGCGGCTGCGCTCGTGCAGGCGCGTGGCGGCGCCCGAGGGGCCGCGCTGGCGCGCGACGAACTCGACTTCGGCGTGGTCCGCATCGAGCACCGAGCGCGAGCGGACGTCGAGCCCCAGCCACTTGACGCCCGGCTCGAACTCGACGGAAGCCGGCCGTTTCGACGCATGCCAGGTGGCGAGCAGGTATTCGCCGCGCTCCAGCACGAAGGCCGAATAGCGCGAGCGCATCAGCGATTCGGCGTCGGGTGCGGGGGTGTTGTCGAAATCGTCGAGATAGCGGCCACAGCACAGGGCGTAGGCAATGGGCTTGTCGCGGCGGTCGGTTCGGCCGCAGGGGCAAGGCCCGGTAGGGGGATCGATGGCACTCATGAAGACCGCTATTGGAACACCTCGCGGCCCGGGTGCCGACAGGGCAAGCCCCGAGGCTAGGAAGGCCGGCTCGCGGCGATGGCTTCCTGAAGGGCCTGCGCGCCAGCCGGCTTGTAGATCAGCGCATAGCCCGCGCGCTCGACTTCGGCCCGCGTCGCATGCGCGGTCTCGCCGGTGAGGACGACCACGTTGCGCGCCTTGCCGACCGCCTGCAGGGCCTGCGCCGCAGCCAGGCCGGAAAGCCCGCTGCCCAGCCGCAGGTCGCTCAGCATCAGGTCGAACACGCCGCCGTGCTGCAGGGCTTCGCGCGGATTCGAGGCCAGCGCGACCTCGTGGCCCCAGCCGGTCAGCAGCGAGCGCATGGCTTCGCGCACGGGCTGCTCGTCGTCCAGCACGAGGATGCGGATCGGCGCCAGGGCCGTGCCGGCGGCGGGCCCGGCCGGCTCCTCGTCGGCGAGCGCGATCCGATCGGCCGACACGACCGCCTCCTCCAGCACCAGCGAGAAGGTGCTTCCACGCCCCGGCGCCGTGCGCACCTGGATGTTCGAGCCCATCGCCTGCGCCATGCTCGCCACCAGCGACAGGCCCAGCCCGAGGCCCCTGCTTCGGTCGCGGCCAGGGTTGTCGACCTGGAAGAACTCCTCGAACACATGCGCCTGGTGCCGGGCCTCGATGCCCACGCCCGAGTCGCGAACCTCGATGCGCCACGCCGCGGACGCACCACCGGACGAAGACTGCAGCCGGCGCGCGAAGACGAAGACCGTGCCCGACGGCGCGTACTTGATGGCGTTGTCCACGAGATTGCCCAGCAGCCGCGCGAGCATGCGCGCATCGGCGCGCACCACGGCCTCTGTCGGGCGAATGCGCAGGGCCAACCCCTTGGCATCGGCCAGAGCGGCGAAACGACCGTTGAGTGCCTCGAAGACCGGGTCCAGCTGTACCGCCTCCAGCCGCACCGGGGCCACGCCGCCGTCGAGCTGTGCGATGTCGAGCAGGGCATCGACCGAACCGCGCAGCGCATCGACGCTGTCGCGCATGAAGCGCAGGTTGTCGGCGCTCGGTGCGCTGCGGGTGTTGAGCGCGTCGACGAAGATCGCCAGCGCATGCATCGGCTGGCGCAGGTCGTGGTTGGCGGCCGCGAAGATGCGCGCGCGCTGCGCCGCGAGCTGGGCCACGTGATCGAGCTGGCGGGCGAGCGCATCGGCCAGCCGCGCGTTCTCGAAGCCGTGCTCGATGGAGCGCACGATCAGCCGGTTCTGCTTGCGCGCGTAATAGAGCGCCGCGAACATCTGCGACACCACCAGGCAGCCCATGAGGATGGTCACGCTGCCCGGCTCCACCACCAGCCGCAGCGCCATGCCGAGGAACATCGGCACGCTGAAGCACAGCGCGGCGAGCCACCATTGCGCGAGCGCCGCGATGACGACGCTGGAAACACCGCTGATGAAGAAGTACATCAGCAGGATCAGCGTGAGGTTGTCGTGCGGAAAGAAGAGCCACGGTGCCAGCCCCCAGACCAGCCCCGGCACCAGCATGCGCACTTCGAGCCGGCGCCGCATGCGCACCGCGTTGCCAACGTCGATGCTGGCGGGGTCGAAGCGACGCAGGTGGCGGTGCCGTTGCCACTGCGAGGTATGCACCAGCAGCCCCCACACCAGCGCGCCCAGGTTGTGCGTGAGCACGAGAAAGGTGATCCAGAAGATGGCGGCGACGCTGGCCGCCATGAGCGGCGTGTCGTAGGTGTCGTCCACATAGGCCCGCGCGAGGCTCTGGTCGACCAGCGGATTGGGGTTGGGCGACTCGACCCAGTAGTCGCGCAGGCGCTGCAACATCGCCGCCGGAAAAGGCGCGCGGGTGGAGCTGGGGGAAGGCGACTGCATTGGCGGACAGGAAACCGGCGCCCGATTTTGCGCGCATTGCGGATGGCTCGTTCGTGCGCGCCCGCGGACATCCACTCTTGGCGCGGCGCTTGCTAAACGTTAGCGTTACAACGGCCCCATCGAGAAAGTCGGCGATGTACCTCACAGCCCCTGAACAGCAGGCCCTGCGCGGCGTTTTTGCGCTGCTGGCCGAAGACGACCGAGACGAGCGCAAGATCCGCGAGCGCCTGGGCTGGGCGCTGCTCGACCTGTTGCACGCGGACCAGTTCGCCTCGTTCGTGTGGGACGCCGAAAGCGGCAGCTTCGGCGCGCGCGTCGCGCTGCACATGGACCCGGCGAACCTCGACAGCTACGCGCAGTGGCACCAGCACCATGACCCGATCACCTTCGTGCTGCAGTCGCACCGCCGCGCCACGCGCGTGACCGAGGTGATGCCGCAGCGCGAGCTGATGCGCACCCCGTTCTTCAACGACTTCCTCGCGCGCGACGGGCTGCACTGGGGCATGAACCTGCATGCGTTCGAGGGCGATCGCGCGCTGGGCGACCTGCGCATCTGGCGCCGCAAGGGGCGCGGCGACTTCGGCGATCACGAGAAGGCGCTGCTGGACCTGATCGAGCCCGCGTTCATCGGGGCGCTTCAGAGGGCGCAGCGCGTGGCGTCGGCCGCATTGCCCTCGCCGGCCGGCGCGCACGACGCCACATGGACATCGCTGAGCGCACGCGAACAGGAAGTGGCGCGTTGCGTGCGCGAAGGGCTCACCGACAAGGAGATCGCGCGACGCATGGCGGTGAGCGTGCCCACCGTACGCACCTACCTGCGCCGCATCTTCGACAAGCTGGGCATCGAGCGCCGTTCGGCTCTGGCTGGCCGGACCATGCCGGCCGCGCGCTGACGCCTGCCGACCAGTTACTTCGGCGCCGGCAGGCGGCCCAGCACCTGCTCCACTGCAAGTCCCAAGGCCAGCAGCCGGCGATCGCTGCCGGCCGGCCCGTCCAGCTCCAGCCCCACCGGCAGGCCCGTCGTCGCGCCGAGGCCAGAGGGCAGCTGCACGCCCGGAATGCCGGCGTTGCTGCCGGGATCGGTGTTCTGGATCAGGGCGCCGAAGTTCTCGGGACTGCTGGCCTCGGGTGCGGCTGCCAGCGCCACGCGCGGCACCGTCGGGAACACCAGCGCGTCGAGCCTGTTCTTCGTGAAGGTGTCGCGGTAGAGCTTCTGCAGCGCGGGGCGCGCGACGCGCATCGCGTTGTCGTAGACCGGCTTCGCGTCGACCACGCCATTCGGCGCTGGCAGCTTGCGCGGAATCACGAAGGCCTCGAAGGTGCCCTTGACGTCGGGGCTGGCGATGCCTGCGGTGAGCTGCGCGATGTCGATGCCGGTGCGGTACTTCGCAAGGTAGGCCACCATGTCGTCGTTCGCCTCGTAGAGCGCAAGCGGGAAGCCGACCGCGCCGTTGAGCTCCATCAGCTTCGGCATCTCCACATCCACCAGCGTGACGCCGGCTGCACGCAGCTTGGCGAGCGCTGCGTCGGTGGCGGCGCGGGTGTCGGCGTCGAGATTCGCGAGGAAGGCTGGTACCACGCCCAGACGCACGCGCTTCAGGTTGGCGGGCTTCGGAGGCTTGCCGCCGGCGATGACGCTGTCGAGCAACGCCACGTCGGCCATCGACTGCGCCATCGGCCCGGCGGTGTCGCGCGTGTGCGAGATCGGCGCGATGCCCTGCTGCGGATAGCGCCCCATCGAGGGACGCAGCGACGCGCAGCCGTTGAACGCGCAGGGAATGCGCACCGAGCCGCCCGTGTCTGTGCCCAGCGCGGCCGGCGCCATGCGCGCGCCAAGGGCCGTGCCGTTGCCCGAGGACGAGCCGCCGGCGACGCGGGTCGCGTCGTAGGCGTTGCGCACGCCCACGTCGGGCCCGCTGTGGAAGCCGGGGTTGTAGCCGGTGACACCGAAAGCCAGCTCGTGCATGTTCGTCTTGCCGAGGATGACGGCGCCGGCGGCGCGCAGCTTGGCGACCACCGGAGCGTCTGCGGCAGGCACGAAGCCCTTGAGCGCAGGCGAGCCGGCTGTGGCGGGCAGGCCCTGCACCTGGATGTTGTCCTTGATGGCCACGGGCAGCCCCGCCAGCGGCTTGCAGGTGCCGCCGCGCTTGCGCAACGCATCGGCGGCTCGCGCCTGCTTCAGGGCTCCGGCCTCGTCGAGAGCGATGAATGCCTTGAGGTTCGCCTTCGCCTTGGCCTGCGCTATGTAGGCCTCCGTCAGCTGCTCGCTTGTGAGCGTGCCTGCGCACAGCTGACGCATGGCCTCCGTCGCTGTCAGCGTCGCGATGTCGGGCGCCGCCGACTGGGCCTGGGCGGAAAAGGCGAGCGCGACGACGAATGGCAGAAGGGCCAGCCGCGCGGCAAGGGGAACGGATTTCTGGATGATCATGACAAGAGCCTCCGGGAGAGAGGCGGCCATGGTGCGCCGACGCGCGATGCCTGTCTGTCATCCAAACCGATGACAGGCAGGAACGGATCGCCGCCCTACCGGAACATCACCCACTCGGGCCGCATGTTGAAGCGCACCGGCAGGATGCTCACGCCGAGCCCGCTGGTCACGTACATGCGCCTGCCCTTGTGGGTGATCCAGCCGTAGGCCCATTCGCGCGGGGCCGCGCCCGGAACGATCAGTGCCCCGAGCCCCGGCAGGCTGACCTGCCCGCCGTGCGTGTGCGATGCCACCACCAGCCCCCGCGTGCGCGGCATGGTCGCGAAGCTGAAGGGGTCGTGCATCATGACCAGAGTCGCCGCGCCGGGCGGCACGCCGGCCAGCGCCCGCATGGGCTCCGAATGACCGGTCGAGTGGTCGCCGATGCCGACCACCCAGATGTCGTGCCCCGGCAGGCGCATCGAGGCGTTCTCAAGCACACGGATGCCCTGTGCGCTCATCGCCTTGGCTGTGCGCTCGCCGCCATGCCACCAGTCGTGGTTGCCGAGCACCGCGTACACGCCCTGAGGCGCCTTGAGACGGCCGAGCACGGCGGCCATGTCCTCGATGGGCAGTGGTTCGTCGTCGCCCGAACCCGCCAGGAAGTCACCGGGCAGCAGCACCACGTCGGGCTGCGCGGCATTGATCTCGTCGACGATGCGCGCGGCTCGCTCGACGCTGGTGATACGCCATGCGGAGCGCGTGGTGAGGTGCCAGTCGCCCGCCACAGCGACCTTGAGGCCCGCAGGTGCAGTCCATTCCGCCGAGCCCAGTGGCTCTACGCGCGCCGCAACCCAGCGCGGCTCGATGACGAAGCCCCAGACCGCAAGCGCCGCCAGCATGAGTGCCGTGGCGATCCAGCCCCAGCGGCGCCCGCGGTGTGCGCTCACGCCGGCGCGCGTTGGATCAACGCCATTAGGGAGTTCGATCAACGGCCCTACCGCTTGAAATAGGTCGCCACTTCATCAATGAACTGGCCAAACTTCCGGCACGGCGGGTCTCTGCGAGCCAAGCTTGCTTGCGCGGCCTTGCTTGCCATCCCCATGATCTCGAACAGGAGCTCATTCTGTTCCTTTTCCGTCGCCAGACCGCGCTTGACACCTTCGGCCCGCACAGTCTGGATCGTTCGCAGATAGAGAGGCTCGTGTGTGGCTTGCCATTTCGTGAGAAGGTTGCGGACCGGGAAATTTTGCTTCTCGCAGTAATCCGCGCTAAGCGTCGCAGCTTCGAAGTACAGAAGATTCTCTGTGGCTCCGGCAAAGGTCAACGCAAAACAAGAGGGCGAACTGGCAAGCAACGTGGCCAGTGCAAAAGAGGTTTTCATCGACGCTGATTCATTGCCTAGATGGCGCGCTGGATCAACAGCTTCTGGATATCCGAAGTGCCTTCGTAGATCTGGCACACGCGCACGTCGCGGTAGATGCGCTCCAGCGGGAAGTCGTTGACGTAGCCGTAGCCGCCCAGCGTCTGGATGGCCGCGCTGCACACGCGCTCGGCCATCTCGCTGGCGAAGAGCTTGGCCATGGCGGCCTCCTTCAGGCAGGGCCGGCCGGCATCGCGCAGGCTGGCTGCATGCCAGATGAGCTGGCGCGCGGCCTCGAGCTGCGTCGCGCATTCGGCAAGGCGGAAGCCCACGGCCTGCTGGTCGAAGATCGAACCGCCGAAGGCCTGGCGCTCCTTGGCATAGGCCAGTGCCACGTCGAATGCGCTGCGCGCCATGCCCACGCTCTGCGCGGCGATGCCGATGCGCCCGCCCTCGAGCGCGCCGAGCGCGATCTTGTAGCCCTCGCCTTCCGCGCCGATCAGGTTCTCGCGCGGAATGCGGCAGCCGTCGAAGTTGATCTGCGCGGTGTCGCTGCTGTGCTGGCCCAGCTTGTCTTCGAGGCGCGCGACGTTGTAGCCGGGCGTGTCGGTGGGCACGATGAACGCGCTCATGCCACGCTTGCCTGCGCCCTTGTCGGTCACGGCGATCACGATGGCCACCTGCCCGTTCTTGCCGCTGGTGATGAACTGCTTCACGCCGTCGATCACATAGCCGTCGCCGTCCTTGCGCGCCGTGGTGCGCAGGCTCGATGCATCGCTGCCGGCCTGCGGCTCGGTGAGGCAGAAGGCGCCGAGCATCCGCCCCTGCGCCAGGGGCTCGAGCCACTGCTTCTTCTGCTGCGCGTTGCCGTAGCGCATGAGGATGGCGTTGACCGGGCAGTTGGTCACGCTGATGGCGGTGCTGGTGCCGCCGTCGCCGGCCGCGATTTACTCCAGCACCAGCGCGAGCGTGAGGTAGTCGAGGCCGGCGCCGCCATGCTCCTCGGGCACGCAGATGCCGTAGGCGCCCAGCGCCGCGAGGCCCTGATGGGCTTCCTTGGGAAAGCTGTGCTCGCGGTCCCACTTCGGCGCGTTGGGCCAGAGTTCGGCTTGCGAGAAATCGCGCACCGCGTCGCGGATGGCTTCCTGGTCTGCGCTGAGCAGCATGGCGTTGTCTCCTGTCTTTTCTTCTGTTCGTGCTTACTTGCCGGAACCCAGGTCCATGATGAGACGCGCTGCCATGTACAGGCGGCGCGGGATGGCGCTGATGTCCACGTACTCGGCCTTGTCGCTGTGGTAGCCGAAGCCCGGCAGGCCCAGGCTTTCGATCACGGGCTTGCCGGAGAGCGCGGCATAGGCCGCGTCGGTGCCGCCGCCGGTGCGTTCTTCCACGCCGAGGTTGCCGCCGGCTTCCTTGTAGAAGGCCACGGCCTTGTCGACCAGCTTCTTGCCGCCTTCGCCCGCGTTGAAGGCCGGGCGGCCGCGCGTGACGATCACCTTGACGTCGGCCTCGGGCAGCTTCTTCTGCTGCGCGCGCTCTTCCAGCGTCTTCATGGCGGCGTCGAAGTCCTCGTTGCGCGCGTAGCGCACGTCGGCGTTCAGCGTCGCGCTGGCCGGGATGATGTTCGAGACATTGCCCGCCTTGGCGATGGTCCAGTTGAAGCGCAGGTTCTTCGACTTGTCGTCGATGTTCATCGTGCGCAGCACGAGGTCGGAGGCCTCGACCAGCGCGTTCACGCCCAGTTCGGGCGCCGCGCCCGCGTGCGATGCCTTGCCGGTGATGTTGACCTGCACGTAGGCGATGCCCGAGGTGCCGAGCGACAGCTTTTCGTCGCCGGCGCTGGTGGGCTCGAAGGAGAGCACGTAGTCGGCCAGCTTGGCTTCTTCCTGGATCAGGTCGCGCGAGCCGAAGGAGCCCTTTTCCTCGTCGGTGTTGAACAGCACGGTGATGGTGCCGTAGTCGCGCACGCCGTAGTCCTTCAGCAGCTTGAGCGTGTGCAGGATGACGGCGTTGCCGCCCTTGTCGTCGGCGATGCCGGGGCCATAGGCCTTGTCGCCCTCGACGCGGAACGGCGCCTTCGCGAGGATGCCCTTCAGGTACACGGTGTCCATGTGCGACATCAGCAGCAGGTTCTTGCCGCCGCGGCCCTTGATCTTGCCGACGATGTTGTCGCCCACCACGAGACCTGCCGACTTGCTGCGCGTGACGGTGAAGCCCAGGTTCTTCAGTTCGGCCTCGAGGAAGTTGCCGGCGGCGGCGATGCCCTCGGCGTCACCGGTGCCGGTCTCGATGTTGACCAGCTTCTCCAGCGTCTTGATCACGGCCGGCTGCTCGTCGGTGGCAGCCTGGAACAGCACGTTGTCGCGCTTCTGGGCCAGGGCGGCGCTCGCGACGAAGGCGGTGGCCAGCACGGCGGCGATGGCTGTGCGGTGGATGGATGGGCGCATGAAATCTCCTGCTCTACGCATTGTTCGTTCGGGTTGTCTGAATGAAAAAACTGGTGAACGCCTCTCCCCGGCGTTCCCAGCCGTTGCTCTTATAGCAATTCGAGTGCCACGGCAGTGCCTTCGCCACCGCCGATGCACAGCGTCGCCACGCCGCGCTTCTTGCCGCGCGCCTTCAGCGCGTGGATGAGCGTGACCATGATGCGCGCGCCGCTGGCGCCGATCGGGTGGCCCAGCGCGCAGGCACCGCCGTGCACGTTGACGATGTCGTGCGACACGTCGAGCTCGTGCATCAGCGCCATCGGCACCACGGCGAAGGCTTCGTTCACTTCCCACAGGTCGACGTCACGCGCCTTCCAGCCGGTCTTGGCGAACAGCTTCTGCACGGCGCCGACGGGCGCGGTGGAGAACCACTCGGGCTGCTGCGCGTGCGTGGCGTGGCCGACGATGCGGGCGATGGGCTTGGCGCCGATCTTCTTCGCGTGCGACTCGGTCATCATCACCAGCGCGGCGGCTCCGTCGTTGATCGACGAGCTCGATGCGGCGGTGATGGTGCCGTTCTCTTTCTTGAACGCAGGCTTGAGCGTGGGGATCTTGTCGAGCTTGACCTTGCCCGGGCCTTCGTCGACCGAGATCACGGTGTCGCCGCCGCGGCCCTTGACCGTGACGGGCGTGATCTCGTCCTTGAAGAGGCCGGTTTCGGTGGCCTTCTTGGCGCGCTCGACGCTGGCGATGGCGAAGGCGTCCTGCTGCTCGCGCGTGAACTCGTACTTGGCGGCGCAGTCCTCGCCGAAGGTACCCATGGAACGGCCGGGCTGGTAGGCGTCTTCCAGGCCGTCGAGCATCATGTGGTCGAAGATGCGATCGTGGCCCATGCGGTAGCCGCCGCGGCCCTTGAGCATGAGGTAGGGCGCATTGGTCATGCTTTCCATGCCGCCGGCCACCATCACGTCGTGCGTACCGGCCAGCAGCAGGTCGTGCGCGAGCATCGCAGCCTTCATTGCCGAGCCGCACATCTTGCTGAGCGTGACGGCGCCCGCGCTGTCGGGCAGGCCGCCCTTGTAGGCCGCCTGGCGCGCCGGCGCCTGGCCCTGGCCGGCCATCAGGCAGTTGCCGAACAGCACTTCGCCCACGCTGTCGGGCGCGATGCCGGCGCGCTCGACGGCGGCCTTGATGGCGGCGCCGCCGAGGTCGTGCGCGGAGAGGGAGGCGAAGTCGCCCTGGAAGCTGCCCATGGGGGTGCGGGCGGCGCCGACGATGACGATGGATTCGGACATGGAGGTCTCCTTCAGTAATGCGAAAACGGAATCGGGAACGATCGATCAGAAATGCGTCGCGTGTCCTTCGTGCTGGAAGCGTTGCGACTCTTCGTAAGGGAACACATCGAGCATCTGCCCTGCCTGGATGCGCTCCTTGTGGTGCTGCCAGAAGGCGGCGTCGAGCAGGTCGGCGTGGTGCGCCATGAAGGCTTCGCGCACGTCCTTGTTGCCGAGCAGGAAGGGCTCGAAGGTCTCGGGGAACACGTCCTTCGGGCCCACCGAGTACCAGACCTCGCCGCTCATCTCTTCTTCCTCGTTGCGCGGCGCGGGCACCTTGCGGAACTTGCAGTCGGTGACGTATTCGATCTCGTCGTAGTCGTAAAACACGACCTTGCCCCCGCGCGTAACGCCGAAGTTCTTCCACAGCATGTCGCCGGGGAAGATGTTGGCGGCCACCATGTCCTTGATGGCGTTGCCGTATTCGATCACCGCGTGCTCCAGCTGGTCCTTCGCGCGCCTGGCGTGCGCCGGGCTCTCGGGGTCGGCCAGCGTATCGAAGGCTTCCTGCAGGTAGATGTTGAGCGGGATCATGCGCCGCTCGATGTAGACGTGCTTGACCACGACTTCCATTTCCCCGTTGCCGTCGCGGTCGCCGATCTCGAGCTGGCTGGGCGCGAACTTGCGGATCTCCTCGATCAGCTCGGGTTCGAAGCGGTCGAGCGGAAAGCCCACGTCGCTGTACTCCAGCGTGTCGGCCATGCGGCCCACGCGGTCGTGCTGCTTCACGAGCATGTACTTGCCCTTGATCTGCTCGCGCGTGGTGTCCTTCTGCGGCGGATAGAAGTCCTTGATGACCTTGAACACGAACGGAAACGACGGCAGGTCGAACACCAGCATGACCATGCCCTTGATGCCGGGCGCGATGCGGAAGCGGTCGCTCGAGTAGTTCAGGTGCGAGAGGAAGTCTCGGTAGAAGAGCGTCTTGCCCTGCTTGGCGAGGCCCAGCGCGTTGTAGATCTCGGCGCGCGGCTTGCGCGGCATGAGCGAGCGCAGGAACTGCACCCAGGCCGATGGCACTTCCATGTCGACCATGAAGTACGCGCGTGCGAAGCTGAAGAGCATCTGCAGGTCGTCTTCGCCGAAGAGGGCCGCGTCGATGTAGAACCGGCCGTGGCTGTCATGCAATATGGGCAGCGAGAACGGCAGCTCGGTGAAGCCGTTCATGATCTTGCCGACCACGTAGGCGCCCTTGTTGCGGAAGAACAGGCCCGAGAGCACCTGCAGCTGGAAGTTGGCGCGCAGCTTGACCTGGTGGAAGCGGTTCAGGATGACGTGCGCCACGCGCTCCGCGTCGCGCCGCTTGTTGGCGAAGCTGCCCAGCAACGCGAAGTCGTCGAGCATCTGCTCGATGGTGTCGGCCAGCGTGTCGGGGCCGGGGTAGTAGGGGCGGTAGGTGGGTGCGCCGCGCGGCTCGATGTACTCGGTGCTGATGGCCGGGCGCACGAAGATGAAGTCGTTCTGGAAGTACGCGCGGTGCAGGATCTTGGTGGTCACCGAGTTGAAGAAGCTCTCGGCCAGTTCGGGCTGGTGATGGTCGACCAGCAGCCCGATGTAGTGCAGCTTGACCTGGTGCCAGACGTCCATGGGCTGCTCGCCGGCCTTGAACTCTTTCTCGAGCCGGGCCACGGCCTCGCTCACGCGCAGGTCGTAGAACTCGATGCGCTCGCGCTGCGCGCGCTGCTGGCCGTGCCAGTCAGCGGTTTCGAAGCGGTGCTTGGCGCGCGCCGATTCGGCCCTGAACAACCGGTAGTGCCGGTTGAAGCCGTCCATCATCGCCTTCGCGATGTCGTACGCCAGCGGCGAATCGAGGCGCTGCGGAAACATGGCGGGGCGAAGGCGCGGAAGGAAGGCAGCGGGCCGCTTGGTGTCAGGCCTGACCGGTGTCTTCGGCCTTGGGCTGCGCGCCCTGCGCCGTGATCGAGCGCACCACCTCGCCCGGCTTGCTCCACTTGTGGCGGATGCGCTGCACGGTGGCCTTGTAGGCGGCGTCCAGCGGCTGGGTGCCGTCCACGCTCAGGCCGAGGTCCTGCAGCAGGCCGTCGTGCACGCCGAAGGTCCAGCCGTGGATGCGCACCTTCTGGCCGCGCGCCCATGCATCGACCATCACGGTGCTGACCGCCACGTTGACCACCTGCTCGGCGACGTTGAGTTCGCACAGCGCATCGACGCGCGCGTCCTCGTCGGGCAGGCTCTCGAGCATCACGTGGTGGCGGTCACGCACGTCCTGGATATGGCGGATCCAGTTGTCGGCCAGGCCGATGCGCTTGCCGCTGAGCGCGGCCTTGACGCCGGCGCAGCCGTAGTGCCCCACGACCATGATGTGCTCGACCTTCAGGTGCTCCACCGCGAACTGGATCGCCGAGAGCGCGTTGAGGTCGGAGTGCACCACGATGTTGGCGACATTGCGGTGCACGAACACTTCGCCCGGCTCCAGGCCGGTGATCTGGTTGGCGGGCACGCGGCTGTCGGAACAGCCGCTCCACATGTAGCGCGGCGTCTGCTGCTTGACCAGGCCGGTGAAGAAACCGGGCCGGTCGCGCTCCATCTGCGCGGACCAGGCGCGGTTGTGGGCAAAGAGGTCGTCGAGGTTATCGGATTTGTCGGACATAGTCGGCTATTGTCGATGAGTCGTGTATCAGGCCTTGGCTTCGGCCGGTTTGGTGGCCTTGCCGGCCTTCTGCGCCTTGGCGAGCGTCGCCCGCCCCTTCTTCTCGTGCTCCTTCACTTCCGCGAGGTTGGCCTGCAGCTCGGCCAGCTGCGCCTCGAGCTGGGCCCTGTGGGCACCCAGCACGCCGAGAAACTTTTCCAGCTGCGCGACGGTGTCGCGCGGGCTGTCGTACATGTCGAGGATATCTCTTGCCTCCGTCAGGCTCAGGCCGAGGCGCTTGGCCCGCAGCGTGAGCGTGAGCCGGGCCCGGTCGCGCGTGCTGTAGATGCGCTGCAGGCCGGCGCGCTCGGGCGTGAGCAGGCCCATGTCCTCGTAGAAGCGGATGGCCCGCGTCGTGAGGTCGAACTCCTTCGCGAGCTGGCTGATGGTGAAGGTTTGCGCGGGCATGACGGCGATGGTCCGGAAAAGGGGCCTTTCGGGGCGCGTTACAGGCGCGACAGCAGGTTTGCGCCGCGATCCCTACAATGGTGCCCTTGACTCATGACGTTTACGTAAACGTCAATCTTACATGAACATCCTCGAACGCGAACTCCACTACCCCCTCGGCGACACGCTCCCCGAGCCCGGCCAGACCCTGGAAGTGGCGCCCGGCGTACGCTGGATCCGCATGCGGCTGCCCTTCGCGCTCGACCACATCAACCTCTGGCTGCTGCGCGACAGCATTGACGGCGTCGAGGGCTGGACGGTGGTCGACTGCTGCATCGCCCGCGACGAGGCGCGCGCGCAGTGGGAGCAGGTCTTCGAGACGCAGCTGCAGGGCATGCCGATCCTGCGCGTCATCGTCACGCACATGCACCCCGACCACATCGGCCTGGCCGACTGGCTGTGCAAGCGCTGGAACGCTCCGCTGTGGATCAGCTCGACCGACTACCACGTTGCCCGCGTGCTCAGCACCGCCGGCGACACCCTGGCGGGCGGCGAGCAGGCGGCGCGCTTCTTCGCCTCGCACGGGCTGACCGACCCTGAGGCGGTCGCCAAGATCCGCGCGCGCACCAACTACTACACGAACATGGTGCCCTCGGTGCCCGACAGTTTCGTGCGCATGCTCGATAGCGACATCGTGAACATCGGCGGCCACGCCTGGCGTTGCATCAGCGGCTACGGCCACGCGCCCGAGCACATCTCGCTGTACTGCGACGAGCTCAAGCTGCTGCTGGGCGGCGACATGATGCTGCCGCGCATCTCCACCAACGTGAGCGTGTACGCGGGCGAGCCCGAGGCGAATTCGCTGCGCCTCTTCCTCGACAGCATCGACAGGTTCAAGACGCTGCCGGCCGACACGCTGGGCCTGCCCTCGCACGGCAAGCCGTTCCGCGGCATCCATCGTCGCGTCGACCAGCTGCAGGAGCATCACCGCGACCGGCTGGCCGAACTGCTCGAAGCCTGCACGGCGCGCGCGCTGACGGCCGCCGAGGGCCTGCCGATCCTGTTCAAGCGCGAACTCGACCTGCACCAGATGACCTTCGCGATGGGCGAAACGGTGGCCCACCTGCACCTGCTGTGGTTCTCCGGCCAGGTGAAGCGCGAACTGGGCAAGGACGGCATCTACCGCTTCGGCGCCAAAGCCGCCTGACCTAAACTCCCCCGCATGGACACGCTGGCTCAGCTGCGCGCGGGCCGGCTGGCAGGCGCAACACGTATCGATCTCTCGTGCGGACTCACCGAGTTTCCGCGCGAGGTTTTCGACCTTGCCGATTCACTTGAAGTGCTGAACCTGTCGGGCAATGCGCTCGACTCGCTGCCCGACGACCTGCACCGCCTGGACAGGTTGCGCGTGCTGTTCTGCTCGGACAACCGCTTCACCAAACTGCCCGAATCGATCGGCCGATGCCGCGGCCTCGACATCGTCGGCTTCAAGGCCAACCGCATCCGCAGCGTTCCGGCCGAAGCACTGCCGCCCTCGCTGCGCTGGCTGATCCTCACCGACAACGACATCGAGGAGCTGCCCGATTCACTCGGCGCATGCACACGGATGCAGAAGCTGATGCTGGCGGGCAACCGCCTGCGCGCACTGCCCGCATCGATGGCCGCGCTCGAGCGGCTCGAACTGCTGCGCATCTCGGCCAATCGTTTCGAGACCCTGCCCGGGTGGTTGCCCTCGTTGCCGCGCCTGTCATGGCTCGCCTGCGCGGGCAATCCCTTCGACACGCAGGCCGAAGATGCGGCGATCGTCGCCCTGTCGGTGCCGCACGTCGACTGGAGCGACCTGACACTGGGCGAGAAGCTCGGCGAAGGCGCCTCGGGCGTGATCCACCGGGCCGAGCTCGGCCCCGCCACCGCCCAGCCCGTGGCGGTCAAGCTCTTCAAGGGCGCGGTCACCAGCGACGGCTGGCCGCACAGCGAGATGGCCGCCAGCATCGCGGCCGGCGCGCATCCGACGCTCATCGCCGCGCAGAGCCGCATCGACGGACACCCCGATGGCACAGAGGGCCTGGTGATGGCGCTGGTCGACCCGATGTTCGCCACCCTCGCGGGACCGCCGAGCCTCGCATCGTGCACGCGCGACGTCTATGCCGAAGAAGCGCGGTGGACATCCCGCACGGCCCTGCGCATCGCCCGCGACATCGCATCGGCCATGCTGCACCTGCATGCGCAAGGCATTCTTCACGGCGACCTCTACGCACACAACATCCTGTGGCACGCGCAAAGCGGCGGACGGCTCGGCGACTTCGGTGCCGCGTGGCTCACGGGTGCGCTCGATGCAGCGCAGGCGCAAGCCTTCCAGGCGCTGGAGGTGCGCGCTTTCGGCTGCCTGCTCGAGGAACTGCTCGAGCGCTGCACCGACGCGGCACCCGCATCGGTGGCCACGCTGAAAGACCGCTGCCTGCAACCAGACGCCGCCGCGCGCCCGACCTTTGCCGAGGCGCTGTCGCTGCTGCAACGCGCATCTTCGTCGCCATGACCCGGCGCCGCCCGCCCCGGCTGCCGCTGCCCACGCGCGACGGCGTCGGCCCGAGCTGCACCGGCCTGCCGCACGGCCCGTGGCCGACCATCGCCGAATTCCTTGTCGAGCGCTTTCCCGCCATCACGCGCGAGGCCTGGCTGGAGCGCATCGAAGCGGGAGACGTCATCGACGAGCACGGCGTGCCCGTGACCGCCGCTCGCCGCTATCAATCGCCACTGCGCGTGTACTACTACCGCACGCTCGACGGCGAGGCGAGCATCCCTTTCGAGGAGCAGGTCGTGTTCCGCGACGACAACCTGCTGGTCGTCGACAAGCCCCCCTTCGTGCCCGTCACGCCCACCGGCAAATACCTGCAGGAGAGCCTGCTGGTGCGCCTCAAGCGCAAGCTGAAGCTCGACGACCTGGTGCCGATGCACCGCATCGACCGCAGCACCTCGGGGCTGGTGCTGTTCTCGGTGCGGCCCGCCACGCGCGGCGCCTACCAGGCGCTGTTTCCCGAGCGCCGTATCGCCAAGCACTACGAGGCCGTGGTGCCGTGGAGCGAAGGCGTTTCGTCAGTGCCCGAGATCTATCGCAGCCGGCTGGTCGACGACGATCACTTCATGCGCGTGCGCGAAGAGCCCGGCGAGCCCAACTCCGAGACCCGCATCGAGGTGCTGAACGTGCACGACGGGCAAGCGCTGCTTCGGCTGTCGCCGATCACCGGCCGCAAGCACCAGCTGCGCGTGCACTGCATGGCGCTGGGCATGCCGATCGTGAACGACCCGATCTATCCCGTGCTGCTGCCCGAGGGCGCCGACGACTTCGGCAAACCCCTGCAGCTGCTGGCCCGATCGCTGGCCTTTCTCGATCCGGTGACCGGCGACCTGCGCAGCTTCACCAGCCCCCGGAGCCTGTCGCTGACACCGAGGTGACGCCCGCGCGGCGCGGCGCGCACTAAGCTCGTTTCCTGAATCCGATCACGATCACTCATTCAGGAGACACCCGCACCATGGACACCACCCAACTCTTCTCGCTGAAGGGCCGCACCGCGCTGATCACCGGCGGCTCGCGCGGCATCGGCCGCATGATCGCCGAGGGTTATCTGGCCCAGGGCGCGCGCGTGTACATCTCGGCGCGCAAGGCGGCCGCCTGCGACCAGACGGCGAAGGAGCTGTCGGCCTTCGGGCATTGCGTGTCGCTGCCGGCGGACGTATCGACCGTCGAGGGTGCGCAGGCGCTGGTCGATGCGTATGCGAAGCACGAAGGCTCGCTGGACATCCTGGTGAACAACGCCGGCGCCGCCTGGGGCGCGCCTTACGAAGAGTTTCCCGAAAGCGGCTGGGACAAGGTGGTGGACCTGAACCTGAAGACGCCCTTCTTCCTGACGAAGGCACTGACGCCGATGCTGAAGAAGGCCGCGACGGATCACCTGGCGAAGGTGATCAACATCGCCTCGATCGACGGGATCTCGGTCAATCCGCAGGAGACGTATTCCTATGCGGCCAGCAAGGCCGGCTTGATCCAGCTCACCCGGCGGATGGCGCTGCGGCTGGCGCAGGACCGCATCGTGGTCAGCGCGATTGCGCCAGGAGCGTTCGCCTCGGACATGAACAAGCTGGCCCGGGACCACGGGGATGAAGTCAAGGAACGGATTCCCGATGGACGGATCGGGGTGCCCGAGGACATGGCCGGAGCGGCGATCTACCTCGCCTCACGCGCTGGCGACTACGTGATGGGGTCCACGCTGGTTGTGGATGGCGGGGTTACGCACGCTCGCTGAGCTTTCTTGATCTCTTGCGTCCCGCCCCCTGGGAAGGAATCTCAAGGCGAGGCCAGCAGGGCCTCGAACTTCAGCGCAAGAAAATCGACAAACGCCCGTACCCGCGCCGGCACGAACCGCCCGCTGGGCAACAGCGCATGCAACGGATAAGGCTCGGTCTCCCAATCAGCCAGCAACCGCACGAGCCGCCCTTCCCGAATGTCATCCCGCACATCAAGCGCAGACTTGAGCGAAATGCCATGCCCCGCCACAGTCCACTCCCGCGCCAGCGAGGCGTCATCCACGCTGCGGTTTCCATTCACCCTTACCTCCGTCCACTGCCCGTTCTGCGCAAACCGCCAGACCCGGTGCCGCCGCCCCGACCGATTGAAGATCAGGCAGTTGTGGTGCACCAGGTCCTGAGGCACCCGAGGCGCCGGATGCCGTCGCAGGTAGTCGGGTGAAGCAGTGAGCAGCGGATTGGTGAGCGCAAAGGGCCGCGCCACCAGCCGCGAATCGGCCAGCGCCCCGTATCGCAGCGCCACGTCGACCTCGTCGCGCATCACGTCCAGCGGACGGTCGCCCACCGACAGCGACAGGTGCACGCCCGGGTGCAGCGCCAGGAACTCGTCGAACCAGGGCAGCAGCGTGCTGCGCGTGAGGTCCGAAGGCGAGGCGACGCGCAGCGTGCCGACCAGATCGCCACGGTCCGCCGTGACCAGCGACTCTCCCTCGTCCAGCAGCTCGAAAGCCCGTATCGCGTAGTCGAGCAGCGTCTGGCCCTGCGGCGTGAGGCGCATGGCGCGGGTGGAGCGCTCGAACAGGCGCGCGCCGAGCTGTGCCTCCAGCCGCTTGAGCGTGGCACTGGCGGCCGCCGGCGTGATGCCCAGCGCATGGGCCGCCGAGGTGAGCGTGCCGCCGCGCGCCGTTTGCACCAGCACCTGCAGGTCGGAGATATTTTCAATCTTCATTTGAAAGTGTTGCTTATCCAGGCCACCTTATCAAACCGTCGTTGCAATCCTACAGTTCAGGCATCGTCACAGAAAGGTTCCCGTCATGAAAGCCGTCGGCTACTACCAGCCCCTCCCCATCGACAACCCCGAATCGCTGCAGGACATCGAGCTGCCTGCCCCCGTGGCCGGCCCGCGCGACCTGCTGGTGCGCGTGAAGGCGGTGTCGGTCAACCCGGTGGACACCAAGATCCGCAAGAACGCCGCGCCCGAGGCCGGCCAGGCCAAGGTGGTGGGCTGGGATGCCGTCGGCACGGTCGAGGCCGTCGGCGCCGGCGTGAAGAACTTCAAGCCGGGTGACCGCGTGTACTACGCAGGCTCGATCATCCGTCCCGGAGCGAACTCCGAGCTGCACGCGGTGGACGAGCGCATCGCCGCTCTCGCGCCGAAGAGCCTCGACGACGCGCAAGCCGCCGCACTGCCGCTGACCACCATTACCGCCTATGAGCTGCTGTTCGACCGCCTGCGCGTGCCCAAGGGCGGCGGCGAAGGCCAGACGCTGCTGATCACCGGCGGCGCCGGCGGCGTGGGCTCCATCCTCATCCAGCTCGCGCGCCAGCTCACGAAGCTGCGCGTGGTTGCCACCGCCTCGCGCGCCGAAACCCGCGCGTGGTGCCTGGAGCTGGGCGCGCACACGGTCATCGACCACTCGAAGCCGCTCGCGGCAGAGCTCAGGGCAGCCGGCATCGGCGAGGTCGACATGGTCGCGAGCCTCACGCAGACCGAGCAGCACTACGCGCAGATCATCGAGAGCCTCAAGCCGCAGGGCCAGATCGCGGTGATCGACGACATGAAGACGCTCGACGCGATGCCGCTGAAGGCCAAGTGCATCTCGCTGCACTGGGAAATGATGTTCACCCGCTCGCGCTTCGAGACCCCCGACATCGCCGAGCAGGGCGTGCTGCTGGCCGAGGTGGCGGCGCTGGTCGATGCGGGCCGCATCCGCACGACGGCGAACGCGAGCTTCGGCACCATCAACGCCGCGAACCTGAAGAAGGCGCATGCGCTCATCGAGAGCGGCAAGGCGCAGGGCAAGGTGGTGCTGGCCGGGTTCTGAGGAGCGGCAGAATCGGTCGCATGACCGACAACACCGCAGACCGCCCCGGCATCATCGAATTCGAAACCGAACGCCTGCTGATGCGCCAGTGGCGCGACAGCGATCTCGCGCCATTCTTCGAGCTGGCCTGCGACCCGCAGGTGATGGAGTTCCTGCTGCCGCTGCCCACGCGCGCCGACAGCGACGCGGCGGTTGCGCGTACGCGCTCGCGCATCGCCGAGAACGGCTGGGGCTTCTGGGCGGTGGAGCACAAGGCCTCGGGCGAGTTCATGGGCTTCACCGGGCTCAATTCACCGGCGGCCGAGCTGCCCTTCTCGCCCTGCGTGGAGATCGGCTGGCGCTTCGCCCGCAAGTGGTGGGGCCAGGGCTTCGCGAGCGAAGCGGCGCGCGCCGCGCTGCAGGTGGGCTTCGAACGGCTGGGGCTTCACGAGATCGTCGCCTTCACCGCATGGAACAACACCCGCTCCAGCGCGGTGATGGAGCGCATCGGCATGAAGGAAGACGTGGCCGGCGCCTTCGACCATCCGCTGGTGCCCGAGGGGCACGCGTTGCGCCGGCACAGGCTCTACCGCATTGCCCGGCCGCAGCGCTGAAAGCAAGCTACTTCGCCTTCGACACCCGCCACACGGCGTTGCCCACGTCGTCAGCCACGATCAGCGCACCGCTTTTGTCGAGCGCCACGCCTACCGGCCGGCCCTGCGCCTTTTCGTCGGCGCTGAGGAAGCCGGTCAGCACGTCGACCGGCGGCCCGCTGGGCCTGCCGCCGATGAAGGGCACGAACACCACCTTGTAGCCCGACTTGGGCTTGCGGTTCCACGAGCCGTGCTCGCCGATGAAGACGCCGCTGGCGAACTGCTCGGGCATGCCGCCCGGGCGCGAGAACGCCAGGCCCAGCGGCGCGACGTGCGAGCCCAGCGCGTAGTCGGGCGCGATGGCCTTGGCGACCATCTCCGGGTTCTGCGGCGTGACGCGCGCGTCGACCACGCCGCCGTAGTAGCTCCATGGCCATCCGTAGAAAGCGCCCTCCTTCACCGATGTGAGGTAGTCGGGCACGAGGTCGCTGCCGATCTCGTCGCGCTCGTTCACCACGGTCCACAGCACGTTGGTGTCCGGCTCCCAGCCCATGCCGTTGGGGTTGCGCAGGCCGCTGGCGAACAGGCGCTTCTCGCCGGTCTTCGTGTCGACTTCCCAGATGGCGGCGCGGCCCGCTTCGGCCGGGAGACCGTTCTCGCCGATGTTGCTGTTGGAGCCCACCGTCACGTAGAGCTTGCTGCCGTCGGCATTGGCGATCACGTTCTTGGTCCAGTGGTGGTTGATGCCGGCGGGCAGTGGCGTCACCAGCGTGGGGTTGGCGCCGATCGATGTCTGGCCCTCGGTGTAGGGCACCTTCACCAGCGCGTCGGCGTTGGCGATGAAGAGCTCGTTGCCGACCAGCGCCATGCCGTAGGGCGAACTCAGGTTGGACATGAACACCTGCCTCACCTCGGCCAGGCCGTCGCCGTTGGCGTCGCGCAGCAGGGTGATGCGGTTGGCGCTGGGCACGCCCGCGCTGGCGCGGCCCATGATCGTGCGCATGACCCAGTTGCGGACGGCGGCGACCGGGCCGCTGCCGCCGTCGCTGCTGTCCGCGGGCCGGGGCGGCTTGTTGCTCTCGGCCACCAGGATGTCGCCGTTGGGCAGGGTGTAGACCCAGCGCGGGTGGTCGAGGCCGCGCGCCAGCGCCGTCACCTTCAGGCCTTCGGCGGGAACGGGCGCCGCGGCGTCGGTCCAGCCGACGGCGGGAGCGACGTTGACGGTGGGAATCAGGGTCTTGTTCGGCTCGGCCAGTTGCGGGCGCGGGCCGATCGTCAGCTCGGGCGCCAGCTTGGCGGCCTCGCCGCAGCCGGCGGCGAGCAGCGCGGCGGCCAGGGCCGCGGCGGTGGTCCGTGGCCATGAAGACGCCATGCGGGTGGGTGCTTGCTGCGGTCGATTCATGCGTGATCCTTCGCGCGGCCGGGTGCCGCATGCGGCGCATCATCCCAAGGCGGGCGGCCCAGGGAGTGTCGGTCGTGGGCGCTTTCTGGCGTGGGCGCACCCCATTCGCGCATCGCCGCTACCATCGCCGGATGACCGACGACCTGTTCCGCGCCGACGCCTACCTGCGCAGCTGCGAAGCCCGCGTGCTGCGCATCGACGATACCGGCATCGTGCTCGACCGCACGGTGTTCTATCCGCTGGGCGGCGGGCAGGCTGGAGACACCGGCGTGCTGGCCCTGGCCGACGGGCGCGAAGTCGTCATCGCCGACACCCGCAAGGCCAAGGACGCGGAAGGCCAGCCGACCGATGAATTCATCCACGTGCCGGCCCCCGGACAGGCCGACCTGCTGGCCGCGCTGAAGCCCGGCGACGCGGTCGACGCCCGCATCGACTGGGAGCGCCGCCACCGCCTGATGCGCTTCCACACCGCCACCCATCTCCTGTGCCACCTGGTGCCGCAGCAGGTGAACGGCTGCTCCATCACGCCCGACTACGCGCGGCTCGACTTCCACATGACCGACCCGCTGGACAAGGACTCGCTGACGGCAGGCCTGGCCCGGCTGGTCGAGGCGGCCCACCCGCTGACCGTGGGCGCCATCACCGACGAGGAACTCGACGCCAACCCGGCGCTGGTGAAGAGCATGAGCGTTCAGCCGCCACGCGGCTCGGGCACGGTGCGCACCATCCGCATCGGCGGAACCGGCCCCGGCGACACTCAGATCGACCTCCAGCCCTGCGGCGGCACGCATGTTGCAAACACCGCGGAAATCGGCGCGGTGGTGGTCACCAAGATCGAGAAGAAGAGCGCCAACAGCCGGCGCGTGGTGCTGGGCTGGGCCAGCCCGCTCCCCCAGGCGGCTTGAAACGCCCGGAACTTCGCCCCCACCGATTGCTCCGACTGACGGCATGATCTTTTCGCGCATCCAATTCGCTACGCTTCTGATAGCAACAGCCGCAGCCAGCATGCTGGCTGCAGCACAATCGCCTCCCGAGCTGGCGTCCAAGCCCGGCGCCGTCGTCACCACCCCCCACGTACGCGCCGAACTGATCGCCCACGCCCCCGACGGCGTGACGCCCGGCGCACCCGTCTGGGTCGGCCTGCAGATCGCGCACCAGCCCGAGTGGCACACATATTGGAAGAACGCCGGCGATTCGGGCCTGCCCACCGAGATGACGTGGACGCTGCCGGCGGGCGTGTCCACCGGCGAGATCGCCTGGCCGGCGCCGAAGAAGATCCCGGTCGGCAGCCTCGCCAACTACGGCTACGAGAACACCGTGCTGCTGCCGGTGCCGCTGGAGGTGTCCACGCTCTACAAGCCGCCGGTAGCGCTGGGCGGCACGCCGGCGATGGACATCCAGCTAAAGGCTTCCTGGCTGGTCTGCCGCAAGGAATGCATTCCCGAGGAAGGCACGTTCACGCTGGCCCTGCCGCTGCAGGGCTCTACCGCACTGCACAAGGCCGAGTTCGACGCAGCCTTCGCCGCGCGGCCCGAAACGCTGGCCAAACCGGGCGCCATCGAGGTCGACGGTCACAACCTGAAGGTGCGGCTCGTGGGCCTGCCCGCCACCGCGCAAGGCAAGACGCTGGGCTTCTTCCCCGAGACTCCCGAGGTGATCCGCACCGCGGCCGTCTCCGGCAAGGACTGGACCCAATCCTGGCAGGGCGACACCTGGACCGCCACCATGCCGCTGGCCGACCAGCGCAGCGCGAGCCCCACGGTGATGCCGGTGGTGGTGACGCTGGCCGAGGCCGACCGGCAGGCCGGCCAGCCGATGGCCTGGCGCGCCGAGGCGCCCGTTACGGGTGCCTGGCCCGCGGGCGCCGCGCCGCGCGCCGCAGAGGTCTCGCCGGAACTGCAGGCCGCGCTTGCCGCCAACGCGGCCAAAGCCGCTTCGAAGGGCGCAGACCTGCCCGCGCCGTCTTCCACCACCTTCGTGGCCGCGCTCCTGGGCGCATTGCTCGGCGGCCTGCTGCTCAACCTGATGCCCTGCGTGTTCCCGATCCTCGCGATCAAGGTGCTGGGCTTCGCGCGGCAGGCGGGCAACGCCAGCGCGCACCGCAAGGCGGGGCTGGCCTACACGGGCGGCGTGATGCTGTCCTTCCTCGCGCTCGGCGGCGGCATGCTCGCGCTGCGCGCGGCGGGCGCCGGGCTGGGCTGGGGCTTCCAGCTGCAGTCGCCCGGCGTGGTCGCGGCGCTGGCGGCGCTGTTCACGCTGATCGGGCTGAACCTCGCAGGCGTGTTCGAGTTCGGCCGCGCCGCGCCTTCGTCGGTGTGCAGCGCGCAGGCCAAGCATCCGCTGGCCAACGACTTTCTCTCCGGCGTGCTCGCCGTGATCATCGCCTCGCCCTGCTCGGCGCCGTTCATGGGCGCGTCGCTGGGCTTCGCCATCGGCCTTCCTGCTGGCCAGGCGCTGCTGCTGTTCGCCGCGCTGGGCTTCGGGCTGGCGCTGCCGTACCTCGTGGCCGGCTTCGTGCCCGCCGTGGCCTACCTGCTGCCGAAACCCGGCCCGTGGATGGGCACGCTGCGCCGCCTGCTCGCCTTCCCGATGTTCGCCACGGTGGCGTGGCTGGTGTGGGTGCTGGGCCAGCAAAGCGGCATCGACGGCGCGGGCACGCTGCTCGCGCTGCTGGTGTGCATGGCCGCCACCGTCTGGGCGCTCACGCTGCGCGGGCGCGCGCGGGTGGTGATTGCCGGCGTGCTGATCGCCTTCACTGCCGTGCTGACCGCCGCCATTGGCCGCAACGTGCTGCAGATGGTGGAGCCCGCGAAGCTGGCATCGTCGGCGCCGGGCGCCGCCGGCCAGCGTTGGCAGCCGTGGTCCGCCGAGCGCGTGGCCCAGCTGTCGGACGCCGGCCGGCCGGTGTTCATCGACTTCACCGCCGCGTGGTGCGTGACCTGCCAGTACAACAAGAAGAGCACCCTGTCCGACGCGCAGGTGCTGGCCGACTTCGACGCCAAGAAGGTCGCGATGCTGCGTGCCGACTGGACCCGCCGCGACCCCGCCATCACCGCCGCGCTCACCGCGCTCGGCCGCAGCGGCGTGCCGGTGTACGTGCTGCAGGCGCCGGGCAAGCCGCCGGTCGTGCTGACGGAGATACTGGGCAAGGACGAGGTCCGCGCCGCGCTGGCCGCGCTTTGACCACCGGCGTGACATGGGTTGTCACATGCACTTGAAGAAACCGTTCTAAGCTGCAGTTGTTGTTTGGAATTTTGTTTTGGAGTTCAAGCTGGCCATGTCTCTCTCGCCAACCGTCGACTCGCGTTCCTTCCGTGCCGCGCGCAATGCCCGCGCCGCCCTGAGCCGGGCCTCCCGCCGTGCCGTCGTCGCCGCGGCCGTGGCGCTCGGCGCCACCTTCCTCATGGGCAACAACGCCGCGGCAGCCCCCACCGTGGGCCAGCAGGCGCCCGATTTCGTCGCGGTGGACACCAGCGGCGCCAAGCACAAGCTCTCCGACTTCGCGGGCAAGTTCGTGGTGCTCGAATGGACCAACCCCGGCTGCCCCTTCGTGCGCAAGCACTACGGCAGCGGCAACATGCCCGCCACGCAGAAGGCCGCGACCGACAAGGGCGTGGTGTGGCTGGCCATCAATTCCACCGAGCGCGCCGCCTCCGACTACCTCAAGCCCGACGCGCTCGATGCCTGGATGAAGTCGCAGAAGGCCGCGCCCACCGCCGTGCTGATGGACGAGGACGGCCTCATCGGCCAGGTCTACGGCGCGCGCACCACGCCGCACATCTTCATCATCGACCCCAAGGGCACGCTGGTGTACGCGGGCGGCATCGACAGCATCGCGTCGGCGCGCGTGGACGACATCAAGACCGCGACCAACTACGTGAACCAGGCGCTCGGCGAGGCCTTCGGCGGCAAGCCGATCTCGGCCGCTACGACGCGGCCCTACGGCTGCTCGATCAAGTACAAGGCCTGAGAAGAGGCGCGCTCCTCGGATGAGCGAGATTCCGGGAACGGCCGGCTACAGCGCCAATGCCGCCACGCTGGCGCAGCAGTACGAAAGCCTGCGCTTCGAGGACGTCCACCGCGAAGTGCTGCACCTGTTTCCGGATGTGCCGGCCCGCGTGCTCGACCTCGGTGCCGGCTCCGGGCGCGATGCCGCGGCGCTCGCCGCGCTGGGGCACCGGGTCGTGGCGGTCGAGCCCACGCCCGAACTGCGGGCCGAAGGCATGCGCCGCCACGCCGCGCTGCCCATCGAGTGGATCGACGATCACCTGCCCGGCCTGCATCGCGTGCAGGCGCTGGGCGTGCGCCACGACCTGATCCTGCTGACCGCCGTCTGGATGCACCTGGACGCCGCCGAGCGTACCGCCGCCATGCAGGCCCTCGCCTCGTTGCTGGCCGAAGGCGGCCAGATCGCGATGTCGCTGCGCCATGGCCCCGTGCCCGAGGGCCGGCGCATGTTCGACGTGTCGGCACAAGAAACCGCCGAGCTCGCGGCCCGCCACGGGCTGCGGCAACGCTTCCTGGGCGAGCGCGAGGACATGCTCGACCGGGCGGACGTCCGCTGGAGCTTCCTGGTGCTCCAGCGACCCGCTTGACAGCTACCTGACCGGCGCAGTCAGGCAGCGGTCGGGGAGCCCGGCCTACCCTCGGCGCACACACATGCCACAGGGGACAACGAGATGAATCCCGCGCCTTCCGCCGCGCAACCGCGCACGGCCGCCCACGCCTCCACCGCTTCCTCCTCCAAATTCGCCACCGTCCTGCGCGTGACCGGCGGCAACTTCATGGAGATGTTCGACTTCTTCCTGTTCGGCTTCTACGCCACGCAGATCTCGAAGGCCTTCTTCCCGGCCGGCAACGAGTTCGCCTCGCTGATGCTGACCTTCATGACCTTCGGCGCGGGCTTCCTGATGCGGCCGCTGGGCGCGATCTTCCTGGGTGCGTATGTCGACCGCGTCGGCCGCCGCCAGGGCCTGATCGTCACGCTCGCGCTGATGGCCGTCGGCACGCTGCTGATCGCCTGCGTGCCGTCCTACGCCACCATCGGCCTGGCCGCGCCGCTGCTGGTGCTCGTCGGCCGGCTGCTGCAGGGCTTCTCGGCCGGCGTGGAGCTGGGCGGCGTGTCGGTGTACCTGTCGGAAATGGCGACGCCGGGCCACAAGGGCTTCTATGTGAGCTGGCAGTCGGCCAGCCAGCAGGTGGCTATCGTCGTGGCGGCCGCGCTCGGCTACTGGCTCAACGTGACCTTCACGCCGCAGGAGATCGGCGACTTCTACTGGCGCATTCCCTTCTTCGTGGGCTGCCTGATCGTGCCGGTGCTGTTCATCATCCGCCGCTCGCTGCAGGAGACAGAGGAGTTCATGGCGCGCAAGCACCGCCCCGACGCGCGCGAAATCTTCCGCTCGATGGTCGCCAACTGGGGCCTCGTCATCGCCGGGATGATGCTGGTGTCGATGACCACCGTGTCGTTCTACCTGATCACCGTCTACACGCCCACCTTCGGCAAGGCCGTGCTGCACCTGAGCACCACCGACGCGCTGATCGTCACGCTGTGCGTGGCCATCTCCAACTTCATCTGGCTGCCGATCATGGGCGCGCTGTCCGACCGCGTGGGCCGCAAGCCGCTGCTGATCGTGTTCACGTTGCTGACCATCCTCACGGCGTACCCGTCGCTCAAGTGGCTGGTCGGCGAACCGAGCTTCGCGCGCATGCTCGAAGTGGAGCTGTGGCTGTCGTTCCTCTATGCCAGCTACAACGGCGCGATGGTGGTGGCGCTCACCGAAGTGATGCCGGTGAACGTGCGCACCGCCGGCTTCTCGCTGGCCTACAGCCTCGCCACCGCGATCTTCGGCGGCTTCACGCCGGCCATCGCGACGGGGCTGATCGAGATGACCGGCGACAAGGGCGCGCCGGGCCTGTGGATGACCGCCGCCGCCGTGTGCGGGCTGATCGCCACGCTGGTGCTGTACCGGCGCAACGTGAATCCGGCCGACGCGGGGCGCGTGCCGGTGGTCTGAGCGACAGCTACCAGCTGCCCGAGGCACCGCCTCCGCTGCTGGAACCACCACCGCCGGACGACGAGCTGTCCGACGAACTGCTGCTACTGCTGCTCGAAGAACTGCTCGACGAGCCGCTGCTCCAGCCGCTGTCGGAGCTGTCGCCGTCGCCGCTGCCCGAGCCGAAGATCGGGAAGACGAACATGAACAGCAGCGCGAGAACGGTCGCGATCGCGCCGGGAATCCAGGTCTCGTCGGGCAACGGGCCGGGCTCGGTGATCACGACCACCGCGCCGACCGCGCCCAGCACGACGATCCACCGGACCGCGAAGCCGAGCGCGCTGCCATCCCGCCAGGTGTTGCGGATGCCGAAGACGATGACCGCGACCAGGAGGCTCGCGCCGCCGATGGCCAGCGCCCACAGGAAGCCCGGCCAGAACACGTCGCCGCCGACCATGAAGGCAATGCAGACCAACGCGGCGATCACCGCAGCGATGCCGCCGAGCACATATGCCACTTCCTTCACACGCCCGCACAGATAGCCGAGGCCGTACAGGAAGAGCGCCGGAATGGCCAGGAACCCCGCCATGAACGGGTTCAGCAGCATGGCGGCTCCGCCCAGCGGACCCGCGCCGACAAGGCCGAGCACGAGCCGCCAGTCGCGCGGCCGGCGAGGCGCTTCGGGTTCGATCTCATGCAGCGCCCTGGCCCAGGGCTCGGGGGGCTGGATGCGGCGCCCGCGCTTGCCCGAACGCTTGCCGCGCGAAGGGGGTCGCGAGCTGCGGCGCCGTGTACCGACGAGAGGCCCCGCGCCGAGGCCATGCCATGCCCCCACGCCGATGCTCCACAGCATGACGCCGAGGAAGGCCTTTCCCTCGGGCGTGATGCCTCCGCTGGATGCCGTCGGCTCACGCACGGCTTCTTCGTCCACCGGCAGCGGCGTGGGCGCTGCGTCCGACGCGAGCGTGTCGGGCCATGACTGCGCCGTTGGCGGGCCGATCAGCTGCGACAACGCCCGCACCGCGGCCTGCACGCCGCCCGCATAGTCGCCATTGCGAAAGCGCGGCGCCATCTGCCGGTCGATGATCGCGGCCGCCTGGATGTCGGTGATCGTGCCCTCGAGGCCCTTGCCGACCTCGATGCGCATCTTCCGGTCCTTCAGCGCGACGAGCACCAGCACGCCGTCGTCCTCGTCCTTGCGGCCCAGCTTCCACTTCGCGAACACACGCGTGGCGTACTGCTCGATCGCCTCCTGACCCGTGGTCGGCACGATCAGCACCGCGAGCTGCGCCTGCGTGCTGCCCTCGAGGGCGGTGATGTCCTGTCGCAGTGCCTCGGCCTCGCTCGCGCCCAGCGTGTTCGTGAGATCGACCACGCGCGTCTTCATCGGCGGCACGGGGGCCAGGCCTGCCTTGGCCTGTGCGAACGCAGGGCACGCGCCCATCGCGAGGTACAGCGAGAGAACGAGGCAAAGCCACGTCCAGGCTCTCGACTTCCTCTTGCCGGCGTCCGCCGATGCTGATTCGGTAAACGCGGCGGAAGCGGAGTCTGTGAAAAGCATGAGGCAGGATAACGCCCGCCGCGCGGTGGATCGCTCAGCCGCGCGCGGCGTCGATCACCGCCTTCGCGAAGGCCTCGGGCGCCTCCTGCGGCAGGTTGTGGCCGATGCCGCCGCTGACCAGCCGATGCTCGTAGCGACCCGAGAACTTCTTCGCATAGGCGCTGGGTTCCGGGTGCGGCGCGCCGTTGGCATCGCCTTCGAGCGTGATGGTCGTCACGCCGATCACCGGGGCCTTGGCGAGCCGGTCCTCGAGCGCCTGGTACTTCGCCTCGCCTTCGACGAGGCCGAGGCGCCAGCGGTAGTTGTGGACCGTGATGGCCACGTGGTCGGGGTTGTCGAGCGCCACGGCGCTGCGATCGAAGGTGGCGGCGTCGAAGTTCCACTTGGGCGACGCGGTCTGCCAGATGAGCTTGGCGAAGTCATGGCGGTTCTTCTCGTAGCCCGCGCGGCCGCGCTCGGTCGCGAAGTAGTACTGATACCACCACTGCAGCTCGGCCTGTGGCGGCAGCGGCACCTTGCCGGCCTGCTGGCTGCCGATCAGGTAGCCGCTGACCGAGACCAGCGCCTTCACGCGCTCCGGCCACAGCGCGGCCATGATGCAGGCGGTGCGGGCGCCCCAGTCGCAACCGGCGACGGTGGCGACCTGGATCTTCAGCGCATCCATCAGCGCGATGATGTCGACGGCAACCACCGACTGCTGCCCATTGCGCGGCGTGTCGGCCGAAAGGAAGCGCGTGGTGCCGTAGCCGCGCAGGTACGGCACGATGACGCGGAAGCCCGCCGCCGCAAGCGCCGGTGCCACGTCGACGAACATGTGGATGTCGTAGGGCCAGCCGTGCAGCAGGATCACGGGCGCGCCGTCGACCGGGCCCGCCTCGTAGTAGCCGATGTTGAGCGTGCCGGCATCGATGCTCTTGAGCGGTTCGAGCCGCCGGGGCGCGCCGGCGGCCTGGGCGAAGGCCGGGGTGAGCGCGGCGAGCTGGGTGGCCGCGGCGCCGAGGGCCGCGGCGGCGAGGAAGGTTCTGCGGGGCAGTTGGAGCGACGATGTCATTGGGCTTTTCCGATTGACTGGTTGTGGTGGAAGGGCTGGCGGGTGCGAATGTCGCCCCCCGGACCGCCGTTTGCCCGCTCCTGCGTATCGCTCTGTATCTCCCGCCGCTTTTCCAACAAAACATTTCGATGTCCGGCCCCGTGCGTGCACCCGTTTCGCCTCACACCAGCCGCAGCCCTCCGTCGCACTCGATCACGGTGCCCGTGGTGTAGCCGTTCTCGATCAGGAACTGGATCGCATGCGCCACGTCCTGCGGCCGGCCCACGCGGCCGACGGGCAGCGTCTCTACCTGCTGGCGGAACAGGTCGTCCTTCATCGCGGCGGGCACGCGGTTCCACCATGGCGTGTCGACCAGGCCGGGCGAAACCGCATTCACGCGGCTCGGCGCCAGCTCGCGCGCCAGGCTGCCCACCATCGCCTCGATCGCGCCGTTGATCGCCGCCAGCCCTGCCGTGCCCGGCAGCGAGTTGCGCGCGGAAATCGCCGTCACGAAGGTCAGGCTGCCGCCCTTGCGCAGCACGCGCGCGCCGGCCTGCGCGGCTTCGAGCTGCGGCCAGAACTTGGCCTCGAAGCCGCGGCGCAGCGACTGCAGGTCGATCTGCGCGAACTCGCCCGCGCCCTCGCCGCCGCTGAGCGTGAGCACCAGGTGGTCGACGGGCCCTGTGCTCCCGAAGAAGGCATCGAGCGCGCCGCGGTCGCTGGCATCGAAGGCCACGCCGCTCACGTTCGGGCCCATGCCGCCCATCGCCTCCTGCAGCTTGCCGTTGTCGCGCCCGGTCGCGATCACGCGCGCGCCGGTCGCCGCCATGCGCCGCACGGTCTCGAGCCCCACGCCTGACGAGCCGCCGACCACCACCACTGTCTGTTGTTGTTCCTTCTGGGTCATGTCGATTCCTTTGAATGCTGAAAGAGCCTTCAGGTTAGGGAGCGCGGCACTATCATTCAAATCGTTTGGAACCATGGAATACATCAACGAAAGTGATTTCAGGCGACTCGACCTGAACCTGCTGCTGGTGTTCCACGCGCTGCTGCACGAACGCAGCGTCACGCGCGCGGCGCAGCGCCTGTTCATCGGCCAGCCTGCCCTGAGCGGCGCGCTCAAGCGCCTGCGCGCCGCATTGGGCGACGAGCTGTTCGTGCGCACCTCGCACGGCATGACGCCGACGCCACGCGCGCTCGAGCTCGCGCGCGTCATCGAGCCGTTGCTGCTGTCGCTGCAGCAGGCGCTGCATGCGCGACCGGCCTTCGATCCGGCGAAGGCCGAGCGCGTGTTCCGCATCGGTTTGAGCGATGCGCTCGAAGTGGCGCTGATGCCGCGGCTCATGCAGCGGCTTTCCGAAGAAGCGCCGGGCGTGAGGCTGATCGCGCGCGAGGCCGACCGCACGAATGCGCCCGCCATGCTCGACGCGGCCGAGATCGAACTGGCGGTGGGCGTCTTCATCGACTGCGCCTCGTGGCAGCGACAGCGCGCGCTGTTCGGCTGGAGCTTCGTCTGCGTCTACAACCCCGAACTCGTGAAAGTGCGCGGCAGGAAGATCACGCTCGCCGAGTACCTGCGCCACCCGCACCTGCTCACATCCTTCAGTGCGGACCTCAGCGGCCTCGTCGACGAACTGCTGCGCGAGCAGGGGCATTCGCGCAAGGTCGTCTTCTCGAGCCGCAACTTCGCGACCAGCCCCTTCATCGTGCGGCAGATGCCCGCCATCACCACCGTGCCCACCTTCGCCGCCGCCACCTGGCGCGACGCGCTCGGGCTGGCGGTGAGCCCGTTGCCTTTCGAAACACCGGCTTACGAGGTCTCGTTGCTGTGGACGGCCGCGCACGATGCCGACCCGGCCCTGCAGTGGCTCGTCGGCCTCGTGGCGGACACGTTCGGCGGCAAACCCGTGCGTTGACCCAGCGCGCACCGCGCGTTGACCCGGAGCGCAACACCCACCGTGCCCCGGGTGGAAACACCGATGATGTCGCGCCCTCGCATGCCTATCCTGCTGGGGCCCTTCCGGGCGCCTTCCAGGGAACCCACGGCATGAACGCACTCCACTTCAGCACGCTGCTCGAACACCCCGCCGACCGGCAGGCGTGCTGGGGCCGGATCAACACCTCCTCCTTCGGCGCGCTGAACGTGAAGTGCCTGGACAGCGGCACCTTCGACGCGCGCATGGACGCCTACGAGCTCGGCCCGCTGGGCATGTTCATGATCGAGGCGCCTTCGCACCGCGTGGCGCGCCCCGACACGCGCAGCGAGATCGCGCTCGACGAGCACTACAAGCTGGTGCTGCAACTCGAAGGCCACGGCCACATCTCGCAGCGCGACCGCGAGTTCCACCTGCACCCCGGCGACTGGAGCCTGTACGACCCGCGCGTGCCCTACGCCATCACCAACCCCGAGCGCTCGCGCCTGCTGGCCATCACCATCCCGCGCCAGCAGTTCAAGGGCATGAAGATCCCCGACCTGCACACCTGCGAGGCGCACACGCCCGCGATGCAGGGGCTGTACGCGGTGCTCGGCTCCTTCCTCACCTCGCTGGCCGACCAGCTGCCATCGCTGCCCAACGCGGTCGGCCGCTCGGTGAGCGACACGGTGCTGGGCCTGCTGGCTTCCACGCTGGCCACGCACTCCGACGAGCAGTTCGGGGCCCACCCGGTTCCAGGCGTGCTCAAGGTGCGCGTGAAGCAGTTCGTTCATGCGCACCTTGCGGACCCGGCCCTGTCTCTGGACCTCATCGCGCAGCAGCTGCGTTGCTCCAAGCGCTACCTGCACCGCGTGTTCGAGGACGAGGACCAAACGCTCGACCGCTTCATCTGGCAGATGCGCCTGGAGCGCTGCAGCGAGGCGCTGCGCAACGCGTCGGGCCGGCGCGCGTCGGTGTCGGAGATCGCCTTCGCCTGGGGCTTCAACAGCAGCGCGCATTTCTGCCGCGTGTTCAAGGCGCAGTACGGTGTGTCGCCGCGCGAGTTCCAGCGGCGCGAGGCGGAGAGGACTGCCGCGTCGACGATGCTGACGCACTGACTAGGAAGCCTTCAGGCTTCCGAACTCGCGAAAGTACGCCTTCAGCAGCCTCACGAACTCCTCCGCGACGGCGGAGGGCGCGGACTGCGGCGAGAAGGCCATCGACACTTCGACCGGGCAGCGCGGCATCAGCGCCAGCACCTTCAGCTCGCGCGCGAACACGGAAGCGACATAAGGATTGACGATGCCGACGCCCGTGCCTTGCGCGGCCATCATGCAGATCGTGACCGAGTAGGTCGTCTCGACCGTCGCCGCCGCCTCGACGCGATGCCGCTGCAGCGTGCCAAGGAACTGCTGGTGGATCTCGTCGTCGGCGTTGAGGGTGAGCAGCACCTGCCCCTTCAGGTCACGCACATGCAGGCCGGCGCGGCCCGCCAGCGGATGCCCGGGATGCACCACGCACACCGCATTGGCACGGTGCAGCGAAACGGCTTCGATCTGCGGATCGTTGATCTCCGAGGTGGTCAGCGCCACGTCGTACAAGCCGTAGAGCAGCCCTTCGCGCAATGGATGCGAGCCCACCGTCTGAAGGTTGACGTGCACATCGGGGTGCAGCCTCGAGAACGCGTGGATGACCTTGGGCATCACGCTCAGGCCGAGCGCCGGTGTGCAGCCCACGCGCAGCGAGCCCGTGCCCGACTTGCGCATGACCGCCACGCTCTGCTCGATGCGGTCGAGCCCGAGGAAATGGCGCTGCACGGTGTCGAACAGCTGCCGCGCCTCGTGCGTGGGCCTCAGCCGCCCCTTGTGGATGTCGAACAGCTTGAGCTGCGTGGCGTTCTGGATCTGCGCCAGCAGGCGGCTCACCGACGGCTGCGTGGTGTGGAGCATGGCCGCCGCGGCCGTGGTGGTGCCGGTCTGCATGACCGCGCGGAACGCCTCGATCTGGCGGAAGTTCAATGGTCGGGACATTCAAGGGCTCCTGGAATTGCACGGTGCGCGCGTTCGCGAGGGCATATCGTTTCTGCATACCCTGGCGACAAAACTGAATTTTCCAGAATGATGCCGCGTTCCTAGACTGCGCCCATCACATCCATTCATCGCATCCACCAGCCCGCTGGGGAGCAGCAAGGAACACGCATGAAACAGCAATGGCCGCGCAGGGCCTTCGGGCTCGGCATTCTCGGAATGGCCTTCGGCCTCGGTTCGACGGTTGCATCCACGGCATCGGCCGCATCCGATCCGAAGGCCTGGCCCGACCAGATGATCCGACTCGTGGTGCCCTTCACCGCCGGCGGCAGCTCCGACGTGCAGGCCCGCATGCTCGCCGACCGCCTGGGCAAGCTCTACAAGCAACCGGTGGTGGTCGAGAACCGGCCCGGCGCGGGCGGCCACATCGGCGGCAAGTTCGTGGCCGACGCGCCGGCCGACGGCTACACGCTGTTGCTCGGATCGATCGGGCTGCACGCGACCTACGGCGTCTTCAAGAAGCTGAACTACGACCCCTCCAAGGACCTGAAGGTGGTCACGGTGCTTGCCGAGATGCCGCACGTGGTGGTGGCCAACCCCTCGCTTCCCGCCAACGACCTGAAGCAGCTGGTGGCCCTGGCGCGCAAGCAGCCGGACACCATCAACTTCGGCTCCGCGGGCGTGGGCTCGTCCGTGCACATGATCGGCGAGCTGTTCCGCATCACCGCCGACGCGCCGATCACGCACGTGCCCTACAAGGGCAGCTCGGCCGCCCTCAACGACCTGCTGGCAGGGCAGATCCAGCTGATGTTCGAGAACCCGCCGACCACGCTGGCCCATATCCGCGGCGGCAAGCTCAAGGCGTTGGCCGTCACAGGCAAGGCCCGGCTGGCGGCGCTGCCCGACGTGCCGACCGCGATCGAAGCCGGCTTCCCGGCGTTCGAGGCCACCTCGTGGACCACCGTGGCGGTGGGCGCCAAGGTGCCCGATGCCATCGCCGACAGGCTCAACGCCTACATCCGCAAGGTCGTGACCTCGCCGGAGTTCCGCCAGGGACTGGCCGACCAGGGCATGACACCGGTGGCCAACACCCGCGAGGCCGCGACCCGCTTCGTCGCGGCCGAGAAGGTGCGCTGGGACAAGGTGATCCAGCAAGGCCGCATCGTCGCGGAGTGAGGAGCCGATGTCCGACGCGCTTTCCATGAACACCCGACCCGCCCCCTGCCGCCGCGTGGGTGCCGGCGACCCGAACCACCACTTCTTCGGCTACTACAACAAGAGCACCTGGGACCGCAGCGGCCGCTACCTGCTGGCGCAGCAGGTGCCCTGGATGGACACCGAGCTGCAGCCGGCCTCCACCGCCCGCATCGGTTATTTCGACCTGCACGACAACGACCGCTTCCACGTGCTGGACAGCACCAAGGCCTGGAACTGGCAGATGGGCAGCCAGCTGCAGTGGCTCGACGGCGCGCCGGGCCGCCGGCTGATCTACAACTGCCGCACGGGCGACGGCGATGCGTTCTACCCCGGCTTCGGCGCCACGATCCTCGACGTCGACACCGGCGCGCGCCGCGTGCTGCCGATGCCGGTGTACGTGGTCGCGCCCGACAGCCGGTACGCGTTGAGCGTCGACTACCGGCGCCTCTACGTCACGCACCGGACCATCGGCTACAGCGAGGCGGGCGGCCCCTTCGAGCTCCCGCTCGCGCCGGACGACGACGGCATCCATGCCATCGACCTGAAGACGGAAAGCACGCGCCTGATCGTGAGCTACGGCGACCTTCGCCGCTTCCACCACCGCGAATCGATGGACAAAGCGATCCACTGGGTCAGCCACATCGAGATCAATCCCTCGTCCTCGCGCGTGCTGTTCCTGCACCGCTGGACCGAGCGGGTCGAGGACGAGACCTGCTTCCTGCACCGGCTCGTCACGATGAATCCCGACGGCTCCGACATGCGCCTGCTGGAGTGCTCCGACCACCCGCTGCCGCAGCTCGCGCAGGACTTCGATCCGTCGGCCGTCGGCACCTTCGACTACGAGAAGTCCGAGTACCAGATCTCGCATCCGCTGTGGCGCGACGACGAACACATCGTCGTCTGGAGCCCGCACGCAGGAAAGATCCGCTACCACCTGTACCACGACCGCGTCGACGGCGCGGTGACGACGATCGGCGAAGGCGTGCTGGTGGAGAACGGCCACATGAGCTTCTCGCCCGTGAACAAGCGCTGGCTGCTGAGCGACACCTATCCCGATTCACGGACGCACGAGCGCGTGCTCTCCCTGTTCGACATGGAGACCGGCAAGCGCCACGACCTCGGCAGCTTCTACGCCACGCCCGACCTGAGCAAGGAGAACCGCTGCGACCTGCATCCGCGATGGAGCCGCGACGGCAGGCAGGTCTGCATCGACTCCGTGCACGAGTCACAGCGGCAGATGTACATCGTCGACGTGTCGGGGATCGTGTGAAGAAGCCGGCGAGGCGGGGCCACATGACGAAAGCGTAATCGGGGCGTCGGCTTCTCTCGCGGGTGGCCTTTCTAGAGTCGGTGTCACCAACTCAACAGGAAGGAACTCTTCGTGAAACGCACCCTGCTCGCCCTCGGCACCCTCGCGTTCTTCTCCACCGCCTTCGCGCAGCAACCGCACGCCCACAGCGCGGAAGCCGAGGCCGACTTCGACAGCAAGCCGCAGGCGGCCGCCGAAGCAAGGAAGAACAACAAGCAACCCGGCGCGGTGCGCATCAAGGACGGCGGCACCGCGCGCGGCGAGGGCTCCGCCGTGCCGGCGCCCAGCAAGACGGAGCAGGCCGGTGAAGCCCGCGCAGAGGCGCGCGAGGCCAAGCCGCACAACCTGCCCAAGCCGGGCGGCACGCCGAAGTAAGGAAAGTCTTCAGGCCGCCGCGAGATAGCTGCTGTGCAGTATCTCCGGTCGGCTGCGCAGCTCCTCCGACGAACCCGCGAAGGCCATGCGACCGCGCTCCAGCACATAGGCTCGGCTCGACACCGCGAGCGCCACCGTCGTGAACTGTTCGATCAGCAGCACGCCCACGCCTTCGCGTGCGACCTGCTGCACCACCTCCACCAGCCGCTTGACCACCGTGGGCGCGAGCCCCAGCGAAAGCTCGTCGATGGCCAGGTAGCGCGGCTTGCCGATGAGCGCCTGCGCGATGCAGACCATCTGCTTCTGACCACCCGAGAGCGAACGCGCAGGCAGCGCGAGCTTCACGCGCAGTTCCGGGAACACCGCGAGCACCTGCTCCACCGCCTCGGTCACGCGTGCCGCCGGCAGCGCCGTGGCGGCGGCGCGCAGGTTGTCGAGCACCGACAGATCGCCCAGCACGCGATGCCCTTCCGGCACCACCGCCACGCCGAGCGCGCGCACGCGCTCGGGCCGCTGGCCGTGCAGCGCATGCCCCTCGACCTCGATGCGCCCTCCGGTCAATGGCAACGCACCGCCGATGGCCATCACCGTGCTCGACTTGCCAGCGCCGTTCGCGCCCAGCAGCGCGGTCACTTCGCCGGGCGGCACTTGCAGGTCGATGCCGTGCAGCACGGCCTTGCCGCCACGCTGCAGGCGCAGATCGTTCACGCTCAGCATGATGTGCTTTTCACTCCGTTCCGAGATAGGCCTTGCGCACGGCCGGGTCGTCGAGCACCTCGCGCGTCGGCCCCAGCGCGAGGCGGCGGCCGAAGTCGAGCACCAGGGTCTGCGTGCAGGTGGCGGCGATCAGGTCGACGTCGTGGTCGATCAGCAGCACTTGCGCACCGCAGAAGGCATGCACCGAGCCGATCACGCGGCGCAGCGCGCCGGCTTCCTGCTCGGTCAGACCCGCGCCGGGCTCGTCGAGCAGCAGCAGCTTGGGCCCGCCGACCAGCGACTTCGCGATCTCCAGCATGCGGCGCTGGAACAGGTTGAGTTGGTGGCCCAGCACCGTGGCGGCGTCGAGCAGTCCTGTGCGCGCCAGCGCACGTGCAACCTGCGCCGCCACGTCGCCGCGCGCATGCGGCACGTGGTCGAGCAGCGCGCGCACGTTGTCCCACACGCTCAGGTCTTCCACCACCTGCTCGGTCTGGAACGAGCGGCGCAGGCCGAAGCGCACGCGCTCGATGGGCTTCAGGCCCAGCAGGTCGGCACCGTCCACCGCGACCGTGCCACTGCGCGGCAGCACCAGGCCACTGAGCACGTTGACCAGTGTGGTCTTGCCCGCGCCATTGGGGCCGATGAGGCCGCACACCGGCGCGTCGAGTTCGGCGGTGAGCGCGTCGATGGCCTTGACGCCGCCGAAGGCGACGGTGAGATCGCTGATGCGGATCATGACGCTGCGTCCTTGCCCGCACCCGGGAGCCGTTTGCGGACCGATTCGATCAACCCCGCCAGTTGCCCCGCGATGCCGCTCGGCGCGGTGATGAGCGCATGCAGCAAGGCAAGGCCGAAGAAGATCATCGCCAGGTAACCGTTGACGCCGAAGTCCGTGAGCAGCGCCGGCACCGCCCGCAGCAGCAGCCCCGCGATCAGCGCGCCGGCCCAGTGATAGACGCCGCCCACCACCGTGAGCGCGAACAGCATCACCGAATCGCCGGCGGTGAAGGCGCGCCCGTCGAGCTGGCCCACGCCGCCCGCGAGCAAGGCCCCCGCCACGCCGGCGCAGAAGCCGGCCAGGCCGAAAGCCCAGGTCTGGTAGCGCAGGATGTTCACGCCGGCCGCCACCGCAGCCGCCTCGCCGCGACGGATCAGCGCCCACGAGCGCCCGGCGCGCGTGCGCCGGTGCAGCTCGATCAGCACCAGCACCACCGCCAGCCATACGGCCACGTAGCGGAAGTACGCCGCGTCGGACAGCGCCAGCGCGGGCCGGGGCATCATCAGCCGTTCGCTGCCGAACACGCGGCCCAGCCAGCCCGCGCCGCCATCGGGAAAGCCCGTGACGTTGATCACCACCTGGAAGCCGCCCGCCATCATCATCGTGACGAGCGCCAGGTACAGCCCCTTGAGCCGCAGCGCCGGCAGGCCCGCGAGCATGCCCACCACGCACGACAGCAGCCCGCCCGCGAGCACCGACAGCTCGAAGGGCCAGCCCAGCCCGTGTCCCGCGCGCAGCGCGATCCAGCCGCCCGCGCCGAGCAGCGCGTACTGGCACAGCGACACCAGCCCGAGCTGCCCGTAGAGCAGCGCCACGCCGGCCGCGGCGATCGACAGCGCCAGCGACGAAGTCAGCGTCTTGATCCAGTAGGCATTGGCCAGCCACGGCACCACGAGGCCGATGAGCAGCACGCTGCCCACCATCACCGCGAGCGAGATGCGTGCGCGGCGCGATGCTTCGGCGAGCGAGGCCGGCAGCACTTCCTGCACCGGCATCGCTCCTGCAATGGTCGAAGAAGCGCTGCTCATGCCTGCCGAGTCCCGGTGCGGTAGAAAACGATCATCGCCAGCGCGATCAGGAACGGCGTGGCCGTGCGAAAGGCCGCGAAGCCCGGCACGGTGATCGCCAGCGCCTCCAGCACGCCGATGGCGATGCCGCCCGCCACCGTGGCCGGCAGCGAATGCAGCCGCCCGATGATGGCCGCCGCGAACGCTGGAATCACCAGGAAGGTCAGCAGCGTGGCCTGCAGCCGCACGATGTTCGCGAGCAGCAGTCCGCACACGCCCGCGAAGGCGCCGCTGAGCACCCAGGCCACCGTGTCCACGCCCAGCACGCGGATGCCCAGCAGCGCGCTCAGGTCGCGGTCGTTGGCCAGCGCGCGCATCTTCAGGCCCACGCGCGTCTTCGACAGCAGCAGGCCGACACCGCCCATCATCAGCACGGCCAGCGCGAGCCCCAGCGCGCGCGTGTGGGTGAGGCGCACGTCGACCTCGCCGAGCACGAAGTCGATGGCGCCCGCGTCGGTCGGCAGCACCAGCCGGCGCGGCTGCTCGCCCCAGTACCACTCGGTGAAGCCGACCACCACCAGCGCGAAGCCCAGCGTGGCGATGCTGCGGATGGTCGGGTCGCGGTGCGAAAGGCGTGGCGCCAGCAGCCGTCCATACGCCAGCGACAGCAGCATCGACGTGACGATAGCCGCGCACCACGCAAGGCCCTGCGGCCAGTCGGCCTCCAGCATCGACCAGGCCACGTACGCACCGATCGCGCCGATGGCCCCGAAGGCGAAATTCAGCACGCCCGACGAGCGGTAGAGCACCACCAGCCCCACGCCCGAGAGCGCATACACCGCGCCCAGGCCCAGGCCCGAGATGACGAAAGGCAGGTAGTCCTCCATGGCCCGGCGCGCTTACTTCAGGCCCATCTTCTGCTCGTCGGCGCGGATGTCGACCAGCTCCGGGTCGTCCGCCGTCAGGCATCCGCCGGGCGCGAAGCGCCAACCGTTGCCGTCGGGGCTGGCGACCGGGCCGCTGTTGTTGGCGTTGTGGCGAGCGCCGTTGCCCACATAGAAGGGCTTGCAGAGGATGTCGCTCCTGAAATCGCTGACCTTGCGCAGCGCATCGGTCACGCTCGCGCGGTCGATCTTCTTCGGGTCCATCTTCAGCAGCGCCTGCGTGACGATGCGCGCAGCCAGGTAGCCGGCCTGCGAGAAGGTGTCGCGCGGGTCGCTCTTCGCGCCGTATTTGTCCATCACCGCGAGCCAGTTCCTGTTGTCGGGGCCGGCCGATTCGAGCGGGTTGAATTCGAGGTTGACGTCGAAGTTGCCCTTCCAATAGGGCCCGATGGCCTTGGGCACGTCGGCGTTGTAGGCCGGCGCGGCCGAGACGAAGCGGATCTTCTTGCCGATGTTCTGCTGCTCGGCGGCGGCCAGCATGGGCACAAGGATGCCCTTGGGCACGTTCATGATGATGGTGTCGGGCTTCTTCGCGGCGGCCTGCAGCATGGTGGAAGTTGCATCGGCCGATCCGGGATCGATGGCGATGGTCTCGACCTCCACGCCGTTCTTCTTGCCCCACTCCTTCGGGCCTTCGCAGGCCCAGTTGCCCAGGCTCGGGATGTTCGGAATGATGCAGACCATCTTCTTCGCCTTGTACTTCTGCGCGGCGTACATGGCGGCGATGGTGGCCGACACGCGCGGCCCCGCGTTCACCGGCACGTAGTTGCGCGCATTGAAGCACTCGCGCGGCACGCCGGTGCCGGCGATGACCATCACGCCCTCGTCGGCGTACATCTTGGCGTTGGCGCCGCACTCCACGAAGCTGGTGCTGCCCGCGAGCGCGACCACCTTGCGGTCTTTCACCAGCTTGGAGGCGACCTGCGCGGCGGTCTCGGGGTTCCACTGGTCGTCGACCACGATGTAGTCGACCGGACGGCCGTTGATGCCGCCGTTGGCGTTCACGCACTTGAAGTACGCGGCCGCCGCCTGGCCCGAGGCGCTGAAGTCGTCGGGGCCGGTCTTGCCGACCACCGCGCCGATGGGAATGGGCTCGCCCGTGGCGGGCTTGCCGGTGTTCAGGCCGCAGTCGGGGCCCGACTGCGCCCATGCGCCGCCCGCGCCCGCGATGCCCACAGCGCCGACCGCGAAGGTCAGCGCAATCTTCTTCTGGATCTTCTTCATGATGGATGTCTCCTTTTCTTGTGACCGGAACCGCGGCGGCTACACCGCCATGCACACGCTCTTGAGCTCGGTGAAGCTCTCGACCGCCGCGCGCCCCAGGTCGCGCCCGTAGCCCGACTGCTTCACGCCGCCCAGCGGCAGCGCGTTGTCGAGCACGTTGTGCGCGTTGACCCAGACCACGCCCGCCTGCAGGCGCGGCACGATGCGGTGCACGGCCGAGAGGCTGTTCGACCACACGCTGGCGGCCAGGCCGTAGGCGCTGTCGTTGGCCATGCGGATCGCGTCTTCCACGTCGTCGAAGGGCACGACGGTCGCGACCGGGCCGAACACTTCCTCGCGCACGATGCGCATCGAGGGCTTCGCGTCGACGAACACGGTGGGCTTCACGAAGCAGCCGCCGTCGAATGCGCGGCCGCCGCCGGTAACCAGCGTCGCGCCCTCGGCCACGGCGCCATCGATGTGCGCCATCACGCGGTCCATGTGGCGGCGCGACACCAGCGGCCCGAACTGCGCCTGCGGATCGAAGCCCGAGCCGATGTGCAGCCCCTCGGCCACCTGCGCGAGCTGCGACACCACCTTGTCGAAGATGCCGCGCTGCACGTAAACGCGCGAGCCCGCGGTGCACACCTGCCCCTGGTGAAAGAAGATGCCGTTGGCCGCGCCCTGCGCCGCCGCGGCCGGGTCGGCGTCGTCGAGCACGATCAGCGGCGACTTGCCTCCGAGTTCCAGCGTGAAGCGCGCCATGTTGTCGACGGCGGCGTGGCCGATCCGCCGGCCCACGCCGGTCGATCCGGTGAAGCTGATCTTGCGGATGTCCGGATGCGCAGCAAGCGCCGCGCCGGCCGTGGCACCACGCCCGCACACCACGTTGAGCGCACCCGGTGGAAAGCCCGCTTCTATCGCCAGCTCGGCCAGCCTCAGCGCGGTGAGCGGCGTTTCCTCCGAAGGCTTGAGCACCACGGTGCAGCCGGCCGCGAGCGCGGGCGCCACCTTCCACAGCGCGATGGCGAGCGGGAAGTTCCACGGCACGATGGCGCCCACCACGCCCACCGGCTCGCGCCGCGTGTAGGTCACCCACTGCGGGCCCGGAATGCCGATGGAGTTGTCGAGCGTCTGGCCTTCGAGCTTGGTGGCCCAGCCCGCCATGTAGCGCACGAACTCGGAGCCGGCGCCCACGTCGACCATGCGCGCGATGCCGCGCAGCTTGCCGCTTTGCAGCGTCTCGAGCGCGCTGAGTTCGTCGGCATGCGATTCGATCAGCGTGGACAGCGTGTAGAGCATGCGCTCGCGGTCGGCCGGGCGCAGCGCGCGCCACGCGGCGCTCTCGAAGGTGCGGCGCGCACTGGCGACGGCCGCGTTCACGTCGGCCGCGTCGCTGTCGGGCGCCTCGGCCACGGTCATCTCGGTGGCGGGGTCGACCACGGGCAGATAGCTGCCGCTCACGGGCGCCTCCTCGCGGCCGTCGATGTGGTTGCCGCGCCGGCGCTGCGCCAACAGGCCCACCTGGCCGAGGTGCTCGATCGACAGGCCTCGCAGATTCATGAAAAGTCTCCGGGGCGATGCGTTGAGAGAAAAGAAGGAAGTGCCGTCACTGCATGGCCCGCGCCACGAGCAGCGTGTCGGTGAACTGCTCGAAGCGCCGCACCTTGCCGCCCTGCACCTGCCACACATGGGTGACGCGCGCGTGCATGGTCTTGCCGGTGGCGCGATTGCGGCCGTGGTAGTCGCCGATGCCGACCACGGTGTCGCCGCCATCGACCAGCCGCTCCAGCACGAAGCGGTAGCCCTCCCACTCGGCGCCCAGCACCTTGAAGACCTTCTCGATCACCTGCGCCGGGCCGACGTGCGTGCCAGCGCAAGGGAAGCCGGCCATCTCGGTCCACTGCACGTCGTCGGCCACGTCGGCGAACATGGCTTCGAGGTCCTGGCGGTCGGAGGCGGCGTAGTGGTCGGCGACGATCTGGTGGGGCGTGCGCATGAAGTGAAGCTCCTGGGTGTGACAGCGAAAAAGAATGGAAGAGATCAGACCGGCCCGAACTCGGGCGGATAGAAGGTCTGCGACGCCTTGCGCATGAAGGCGCCAGCGGGGTTGTTCGCGACTTCGCCGGCGCCGGTGACGCCGAGGAACTTGCCGGTCGAGCGGCCCTGCGCGAAGTCGAAGAAGAACACCGACGCGACCGGAATCAGGAACTCGCGGAAGGTGAAGACGTATTGCCCGTCGTCGAACTTCCAGTAGCTCGCAAGATCCACGTCGCCGTGGCCGCGCTGCACGCCGACCAGGCACTGCCAGGCGTAGCGCTCCGAGCTCAGGTAGGTGTGCTCGTAGGTGTGGTTGGGGCTGTAGGTCTGCCAGGTGCGCAGGCCGATGAGGTCGCGGGTGGCGTGCGGCTCGGTGCCCGATGCGGCAGCGCCGCCTTCGAGCGTGCCGGGCCAGAAGTCCTGCGGCACGCGCGGCTGGCCCGCAGCTTCCTCGGCGCTGACGATGCGGCAGCGGATGGCTAGCACGCGGCGCGTGCGCGTGTTGAGCACCACGGTCAGTGCCTCGGTGGGGCGGCTCGCCTGGGTGATGTCGAGGAAGAAGGTGTCGGGCGCGACCTCGATGGCCTCGTACCAGTCGCCCTGCGCCTGGCCGCCGCGTGCGCCCTCTTCCTGCCAATCCAGCGTGTGCTGCGTGCGCGGCTTCAGCGTGAGGCGAAAGTCGGGCAATGCCAGCACCAGCGTCTGGCCGGTGAGCGCGTCGGTGGGCGGCAGGCGGTTGGTGGCGATGCCTAGCGCGAACTGGTCGTAGGTCTTCCAGTCGGCGGGCTTGGTGGTGTCGGTGCTCATGGCGTGGTTTTTCCTCAGGCTTCGTGCGCGAAGGCGATGGTGGGCAGGTCCACGGCAGAGGCGCCGCCATCGACCATCAGCGAGCTGCCGGAGACCATGGCGGCCAGCGGCGAAGCGAGGAACATCACGGCGTTCGCCACGTCCTCGGGGCTGGCGGCACGGCCCATGGGCACGTCGCGCGTGACGAGGTCGTAGGCCGCGTCGGTATCGGACAGGCGGTACTTGTCGACGAGCACCTGCATCTGCTCGTCGGCCATCTCGGTGCGCACCCAGCCGGGGCACACGGCGTTCACGCGCACGCCTTGCTTGCCGTAGTCGCGCGCCAGCGAACGCACAAGACCGATGAGCGCGTGCTTCATCGTCACGTAGCCGACCACGCCCGGCCCCGCGAAGTGACCGGCGAGCGAAGAGAGCACGACGATGTTGCCGCGCCGCTCGATCAGCTCCGGCAGCAGTTCGCGCGCGCAGACGAAGGCGGTGTCGAGGTTCAGGCGCGTCGAGAGCGCCCACGATGCGTCGTCGGTGGAGAGCGCATCGCCCACGCCGTGGCCGCCCGCGTTGGCGACGAGCACGTCGACGCGGCCGAACTTCTCGCGGGCCTGGGCCAGTGCGCGCCGCACGTCGCCGGTGCTGGCGGCATCGCCGGCCACCGCGAGGCCGCCGAGCTTCGCGGCGACCGCTTCGAGCTGCGCGAGGCGCCGCCCCATCAGCACCACGCGGCCGCCCGCCGCGACGAACTGCGCAGCCACCGCCGCGCCGATGCCGGTGCCGCCGCCCGTGATGAACGCGACCTTGCCGGCCATGGAATTTCCTGTGGAACTCATTCGCTCTGTCTCCTTGTTCTCGTCGGAGTCGACTCTAGGTTTGGGCGCGCGTTTGCGATTGACCGAAGGCGCAGAGTCAATTGCCCGACAGCGCAAAGTCGGCGCAGCGCTCGGCCAGCATCACCGTGGGCGCGTTGGTGTTGCCGCTGACGAGCGAGGGCATCACCGAGGCGTCGCACACGCGCAGCTTCTTCATGCCGTGCACGCGCATGCGCGCATCGACCACGGCCATGCCGTCGCTGCCCATGCGGCAGGTGCCGCTCGGGTGGTAGACGGTCTTGGCGCGCTGGCGCACGTAGGTCTCTATGGCGTCGTCGGCCAGGTCTTCGGCGGCGGAAGGCGCGAGCTCTTCGGACACCAGCTCGCGAAGTGCCGGCGCGCGCAGGATGCGGCGCGCGAGCTTCACGCCGCGCACCAGCGTGGCGACGTCTTCCGGCGCCTGCAGGTAGCCGCCGTCGAACAGGATCGGCGCCATCGGGTCGGCGTTGCGCAGCCGCACGCTGCCGCGCGACTTCGGCCGCAGGAAGCAGGGGTTGATCGAGATGCCGTGGCCGGCCAGCGGCTCGCGGTCGACGTCGCCCACCAGCACCGGCAGCACGTGGAACTGAAGGTCGGGGCGGCCCTCGCCGGTGGTGTCGACGAAGCCGCCGCTCTCGACCACGTTCGAGGTGAGCAGGCCGGTGTTGAAGAGCGTCCATTGCAGGCCGTGCTTGAGCGCGGTGAGGCCGCGGTCGTTGCCCAGCAGGCTGATCGGCTCGCGCGTGCGGCCGTAGACCGACACCTCCAGGTGGTCCTGGAAGTTCTCGCCCACCCCGGGCAGGTCGCGCGCCACTGCAATGCCGTGCGACTGCAGCTGCGCGCCGGGGCCGATGCCCGACAGCATCAGCAGCTTGGGCGAGGCCAGCGCGCCGGCCGAGAGGATCACTTCCTGGTTCGCCGTGGCCACGATGTCCTCGCCGGTGCCGCCCGCGCCGGTTCGGTAGACCACGCCGGTGGCGGCGCCGTCCTGCGTCAGCACACGCATCACGTGGGCGCCTGTGACCACGGTGAGCTTCGGGTCGGCGCGCACGGCCGCGAGGTAGGTGGCGGCGGTGCTGGCGCGGCGGCCCTCGAAGGTGGTCGTCTGATAGAAGCCCACGCCCGCCTGTTCGGCGCCGTTGAAGTCGTCGTTGTAGGCCAGGCCGCTCTGCTGCGCGGCGCGCAGGAAGGCCAGGCTCAGCGGGTGCCGGAAGCGCGTGTCGCTCACCTTCAGCGGCCCGTTGGTGCCGTGCAGGCCGCAGGCGAAGCGCGCATTCGACTCGGCCTTGCGGAACCACGGCAGCACGTCGCGCCAGCCCCAGCCTTCGCAGCCCTGCGCCTGCCAGCCGTCGTAGTCGGCGGGCGTGCCACGGATGTAGACCATGGCGTTGACCGAGCTGCCGCCGCCCAGCGTGCGGCCCTGCGGCACGAACATCTTCCGCCCGCCTGCCGCGCTCTGCGGCTCGCTCTCGTAGGCCCAGGTGCGCTCGGTGCCGATCACCCGCACGAAGGTGGCGGGCATGTGGATGAAGCGGTCGTTGTCGGGCGGGCCGGCCTCCAGCAGCAGCACGCTGCGGCCCGCCTGCACCAGCCGGTGCGCCAGCACGCAGCCGGCCGAGCCGGCCCCCACCACCACGAAATCGAAAACCTGTTGCGCCATGTTCTGTCCGGATTTGTTGTTCCGGGCGGATGCTCGGCGCTGCGGCGCGCCGTGGATCACCGGGGCGGGTTGGTGCAACTCAAAATGCGCTGTCGGTCAATGCGGGGGCGCCTGCGACAATCGGGAAATGCCTTTCGCCCCATTGCAAAACGACACATTCCTGCGGGCCTGCTGGCGCCAGGCCACCGATCACACGCCCGTCTGGCTGATGCGCCAGGCCGGCCGCTACCTGCCGGAATACGTGGCCACCCGCGCGAAGGCGGGCAGCTTCATGGGGCTGGCCACCAACACCGGCTACGCCACCGAGGTCACGCTGCAGCCGCTGGAGCGCTATCCACTCGATGCGGCCATTCTTTTCTCCGACATCCTGACCGTGCCCGACGCGATGGGCCTGGGCCTCTCGTTCGAGGCCGGCGAGGGCCCGCGCTTCGCGCGCCCGGTGCGCGACGAGGCGGCGGTGGCCGCGCTCGAAGTGCCCGACATGGAGAAGCTGCGCTACGTGTTCGACGCCGTGGCCTCGATCCGCAAGGCGTTGAACGGCCGCGTGCCGCTGATCGGCTTCTCGGGCAGCCCGTGGACGCTGGCCTGCTACATGGTGGAAGGCGCGGGCTCCAGCGACTACCGGCTGATCAAGAGCATGCTCTACGGCCGCCCGGACCTGATGCACCGCATCCTCGCGGTCAATGCCGACTCGGTGGCCACGTATCTCAACGCCCAGATCGACGCCGGCGCGCAGGCCGTGATGATTTTCGACAGCTGGGGCGGCGTGCTGGCCGACGGCGCGTTCCAGGAATTCAGCCTCGCCTACACCGCCCGCGTGCTGGCCGGCCTGAAGCGCAACGGCGCCGACGGCCAGCCGGTGCCGCGCATCGTGTTCACCAAGGGCGGCGGCCTCTGGCTCGACGCCATGCGCGAACTCGATTGCCAGGTGCTGGGCGTGGATTGGACCGTGAACCTGGCGGCCGCGCGAAAGCAGATCGCCGAGGGCACGGACGGCAAGGCCAAGGCGCTGCAGGGCAACATCGACCCGAACGTGCTGTTCGCGCCGCCCGCGCAGATCGAGGCCGAGGTGGCAAAGGTGCTGCAGGCCTTCGGCAAGCCCCACGCCGACCGCGCCACCCAGGGCCCTACGCACATCTTCAACCTGGGCCACGGCATCAGCCAGTTCACGCCGCCGGAGCACGTGGCGGCGCTGGTGCAGGCAGCGCACGCCCAGTCGCGCGCAATGCGCGGTTGACGCTGCTGTTACCAAGCGGGGCGGGTCGGTGCGAGCGCCCGGCCCCCGCAAAAGTCGGCCCGCAGCGGTTTGTCAAGCGCAAAAACGGCATATGGTTCCGTACTTATGCACAAAACACGTGTTGCAGTGCGCAAGATTTCCAGGGTACCCACCTTCCTCGCTCCTAAAGAGATAGCGCTGCTAAGTTGTTGATTTATATAGGATTTGAACTTTGCTTTTTTTCCGGGCAATCCAGCCAGAGCCTTGATTTTCAAGGCTTGGCGACGAGTCCAGCCCGCTTGTCAACAAAGTTATCCACAGGAACTCTGGATGAGATCCAAAGCGCTGAAAAATCAACGACTTAAGCGCTTTTGCTCCAAGCTTCATTAACAAACCTCCGCAAGAAGGAACGCCCATCTCCACAGCCGGATTGCCCCTCGACGAGGCTCCCCACCCGACGAACGGCGCCCCGCCGACGCTGCCGTGGCGGCTCGACGTTGCCGTGCAAACGCCCGCTCATGCCGCGCTCGGCGACCTGCTGAGCTACGCCGGCGCCGAGCCGCTGCCGCCCGGCACGCTGGTGCGCGTGCCCCTGGGCAAGCGCGAGGTGCTGGGCGTGGTCTGGAACGAGCCGGTCTCGCTGGCTGGCGCCGAGCCCGACATGGCGCTGAAGCCCGTGGGCGCGGCGCTCGATGCGCTGGCCCCGCTGGGCGAAGCCTGGCGCGACCTCGTGGCCTTTGCCGCGCGCTACTACCAGCGCTCGATCGGCGAGATCGCGCTGGCCGCCCTGCCGCCGCAGCTGCGCGACCTGTCGACGGTGCAGCTGGCGCGCCGGCTCAAGCGCAAGACGACGGCCGGGCCGGTGGCCGAGACGGCCGAATCGGCGAATCCGGTCGCGCTGAGCGCCGAGCAGACGGCCGTGCTGGCGCGCATCGAGGCCGAGTCGGGCACCTTCCTGCTGGTCGGCAGCACCGGCAGCGGCAAGACCGAGGTGTACCTGCGCTGCGTGGCCGACCTGCTCGCGCGCGAGCCCGAAGCGCAGGCGCTGGTGATGGTGCCCGAGATCAACCTCACGCCGCAGCTCGAAGCCCGCTTCAAGGCCCGCTTCGGCGAAGAGGCAGTGGTGTCGCTGCACAGCGGCATGACCAACCCGCAGCGGCTCGCGAGCTGGCTGGCGGCGCACAGCGGTGCGGCGCGCATCGTGCTGGGCACGCGCATGGCGGTGTTCGCGTCGATTCCCACGCTCAAGCTCATCGTGGTCGACGAGGAGCACGACCCGAGCTACAAGCAGCAGGAAGGCGCGCGCTATTCCGCGCGCGACCTCGCCGTGTGGCGCGGCCAGCGCGAGAAGGCCAAGGTGATCCTGGGCTCGGCCACGCCCTCGCTCGAGAGCTGGCACCAGAGCTGCCCCGCCGAGGGCGAAGACCCGGGCGGGCGCTATGTGCGCCTGGCCATGCCCTCGCGCATCGGCGCGGGCGAACTGCCTGCGGTGCGGCTGGTCGACATGAACCTGCAGCCGCCGAAGACGGTGATCTCGGGCGCGCTGCTCGACGCCATCGGCCAGCGCATCGCGCGCGGCGAGCAGAGCATGATCTTTTTGAACCGGCGCGGCTATGCACCGGTGCTGGCCTGCGGCGACTGCGGCTGGAAGAGCGAGTGCCCGCACTGCAGCGCGTACCGCGTGTTCCACAAGATCGACCGCACGCTGCGCTGCCATCCCTGCGGCTTCACCGAGCGCGTGCCGCGCGCCTGCCCGGCCTGCGGCAACCCCGACATCGCGCCCGTGGGCCGCGGCACCGAGCGGCTGGAAGAGCACCTGGCCGAACTGTTCGCCACGGTGAAACGGCCCGACGGCGGCGCGGTGCGCATCGCGCGCATCGACGCCGACAGCACGAAGAAGCAGGGCGCGCTCGAATCGCAGCTCGCGGCCGTGCACGCGGGCGAGGTCGACGTGCTCGTCGGCACGCAGATGATCGCCAAGGGCCACGACTTCCGCCGCATCACGCTGGTGGCGGCGGTGAACCCCGACGGTGCGCTGTTCTCCAGCGACTTCCGCGCGCCCGAGCGGCTGTTCAGCCTGCTGATGCAGTCGGCCGGCCGCGCGGGTCGCGACGCCGCGTACCTCGCCGCGCAGGGCGCCAAGGCCGAGATGTGGGTGCAGACGCACCATGCGCCGCACCCGCTCTTCATGGCGCTGCGCAAGCACGACTACGTCGCCTTCGCGCAGCAGCAGCTCGACGAGCGCCGCGCCGCGGGCATGCCGCCCTTCGCGTTCCAGGCGCTGCTGCGAGCCGATGCGCGCGAACAGTCGGTGGCGCAAGGCTTCCTGAATACGGCAGCGGACCAGGCCGAGGCGCTGCCGGGCGCCGACCTCGTCACGCGCTATCCGGCGGTGCCGCTGGCGATCCAGCGCGTGGCCAATGTGGAGCGTGCGCAGATGCTGATCGAAAGCCCTTCGCGGGCCGCGCTGCAGCGCCTGCTTGCGGGATGGCAGCCGCTGCTGCACGAGCTGCGGCGGGCGCCCGAGGGCAAGGGCGTGATCCGCTGGCTGGTCGACGTGGACCCGCACAGCATCTGATCGGAGCGGTCGACCTTAGACCGCGATTTCAGTGGTAGCCGGTGGGTTCCTTGCCCATGTCCACATAGCGCAGCTCGCCGTGCCTGCGCCGCGCAATGCTCACAGGCCACGCGAACACCACCAGGCTCAGCGCCGCGAGCGCGAGCGCTGTGGCGGTGCCGAACTTGCCGGCATGCCAGAACCAGCCGACCGCCGAGAGCCAGGCCAGCCACAACAGGATGCGAAACAGAATAGCCATCGCGCGCTCCATTCACATCTTTGACTTGGGAACACTGTAGCAGCGCATCTGCAAACCCAAGCATTCATCTGAAGTGATAGCGATAGCTATGCCTTACGGCCTGCCCCGGCCTACCCGAAAATTTGTGAAAAAAGAGTTGACGGCATGCCCCGGCGCTGTTCAAGCTGTAAAGACGCGAACCGCCCGTGGATCGCACACTCCAAACTGCCTCGCTCGTTGCAAAGGTCGCCGTGAAATCGCCGTCTCTTTCTGGTTGGGCTCTCTCGCTGGCGTCGTGCCTCGCCTGCACCCTCGCCCCGCCGGCCGCTTCCGCGGCCGAGCTGGAACTGCAGGGCAGCCGCCTGGTGGTGTCGGGCATGCTCGACGGCACCATGATCAAGGAGTTCACCGAGCAGCTGGGCAGCGGAGCAGTTCATACCGTGGTCTTCGAGGATTCGTTCGGCGGCACCGCCGAAGCAGCCGGAGCGTTCGCCGACGCCATCCGCGCCAGCGGCGTGCAGACCGAAGTGCGCGGCCAATGCATGGCGGCCTGTGCCTATGCCTTCCTGGCCGGCAAGACGCATCGCTTCGGCTACGGGCTGCAGGTCAACGGCATCCTGCTGCCGGTGGCGCAGCGCCCCACGGCCGCCGAGCTGGCGGTGCGCTGGCGCGGCGACGAGGCCCACAAGACGCTGGCCGACTTCACGCCCACGGCGGGCACGGCGGCCAAGCCGGTGGAAGCCAGCGCCGCCCCGGTGGCCAAGGACAACTGGCAGCCCGACCACGGCGTGCTCTTCACCGCGAGCCCCACGCTCTTCGGCCGCATCTACAACACCTACTACTGCGACGGCACGCAGGGCCGCGACTTCTCGAAGTGCGAGCGCCTCGCCGATGCCGACCCGTACAAGCTCGGCGTCCTAACGCCGTAGCACGCTGACAGCGAGCGGAAAGCTCAGGAAGGCGATCACCGTCGTCCACAGGATGATGCGCGCGATGCGCCCGTTGTCCGCGCCGAAGCGCTCGGCCAGCATCGAGACGTTGCTCGCGCTCGGCAGCGCCGCGACCAGCACGATCGTCACCAGCGCCGCTTGCGACAGCGGCAGCCCCAGCGCGATGGCGGCCAGCCCCAGGCCCCATGCCAGCAGCGGGTGCGCGAGCAGCTTCACCGCCACCACCGGCAGCACGTCGCGCCACGGCGCCTTGGGCACGGCCCTGCGCGCCGTGGCGCCCATGGCCTCTGCTACGGCCGCGCTGGCGTCGTGCTCGCGCGCCAGCAGGGCCGAGCGGGCCAGCACCGCGCCGATGGTGAAGAGCGCCACCGGCGAAGCCGCGTCCGCCAGCATGGCGATGGTGCGTTCGATGGGCCCCGGCAGCGGCCAGCGCGCGGCCGACAGCAGCACGCCCAGCAGGATCGACCACGGCATCGGGTTGACCACGATGCCGCGCAGCGCCTTGCGCGCCGCCAGCGTGGCACCCTGGCGCCCCGTGCCGCCGGCCCCGTCGAGCCGCGACAGCGCAATGCACAGCGACGAAGTCACCACCAGGTCGAACGCGATCGTGATGATGATCGGCCCCGCAGCCTGCGCGCCAAGAATGGCCACCAGCAGCGGCACGCCCATGAAGCCGGTGTTCGGAAAGGCGGCCACCAGCGCGCCGAAGGCCGCGTCGTTCCAGCCGATGCGCGAATTGCGCGTGAACGCCACCACGCCCGCCACCACGGCCAGCGCGCAGATGCCCCATATCAGTGCAACGCTGCCATCGAGCAGCTGCCCGATGGGCGTGCCCGCGCCGAAACGCAACAACATGCACGGCAGCGCGAAATACAGCACGAAGGTGTTGAGGCCGGGAATGGCGTCCAGCGGCAGGATGCGGGCGCGGGCCGCTGCGTAGCCCGCCGCGATCAACGCGAAGAAAGGGAAGGTAACAAGGAATACAGGCAGCACCGGAATATTGTCGTTGTTGCCCACCAGCAGGCCGCATCGGGGTGTCCGGCCTACAACTTCGGGGGAGCCGGCCCCGTATCATTGCCCGCTTTGCCGCCTGCCGTTCCCAACGGCGTTCTTCGCGGCCTTTTCAGGTTCTCTTTTTCTCCCATGTCCCACGGTCTCAATCCCGCGCAGCTCGAAGCGGTCAACTACATGAGCGGTCCCTGCCTGGTGCTTGCCGGCGCCGGCTCGGGCAAGACGCGCGTGATCACGCACAAGATCGGCCGGCTGATCCAGTCGGGCATCGAGCCGCAGCGCATCGCGGCCATCACCTTCACCAACAAGGCGGCCGCCGAGATGCGCGAGCGCGCGAAGCACCTCATCGGCAAGGACGCGCGCAAGGTCGTGGTGTGCACCTTCCACGCGCTGGGCGTGCGCATGATGCGCGAGGACGGCTCGGTGCTCGGCCTGAAGAAGGCGTTCAGCATCCTCGATGCCGACGACGTCACCAAGATCCTGAAGGACGCCGGCGGCACCACCGACGCGGCCACCGCCCGCATCTGGCAGTGGACCATCAGCAAGTGGAAGAACATGGGCCTGAACGCCACGCAGGCCGAGGCCCAGGCCGCCGACGACAACGAGCGCATCACCGCGAAGATCATGGCCCGCTACGAAGAGCGGCTGCTGGCCTACCAGAGCGTGGACTTCGACGACCTGATCGGCATGCCGCTGAAGCTGCTCTACGAGTTTCCCGAGGTGCGCGCCAAGTGGCAGGCGATGATGGGCCATATCCTGGTGGACGAATACCAGGACACCAACGCCACGCAATACGATGTGCTCAGGGCCCTGGCCGGCGAACGCGGCCACTTCACCGCAGTGGGCGACGACGACCAGTCCATCTACGGCTGGCGCGGCGCCACGCTCGACAACCTGCGCAAGCTGCCGGTCGACTATCCGACGCTCAAGGTCATCAAGCTGGAGCAGAACTACCGCTCCACCAGCGCCATCCTGCGCGCGGCCAACAACGTGATCGGGCCCAACCCGAAGCTGTTCCCGAAGACGCTGTTCTCCGAACTCGGGGAGGGCGAGCCGGTGCGCATCGTCGATGCCGACAGCGAGGTGCACGAAGCCGAGCGCGCGGTGGCGCGCATCGTCAGCATCCGCGCGGGCGAGGCCATCACGCAGGGCAAGCAGTACAAGGAGTTCCGCGACTTCGCCATCCTCTACCGCGCCAACCACCAGGCGCGCGTGTTCGAACAGGCGCTGCGCAAGGCGCAGATCCCGTACAAGGTCTCGGGCGGCCAGAGCTTCTTCGACCGCGCCGAGATCAAGGACCTGTGCGGCTGGTTCCGCCTGTGGGTCAACAACGACGACGACCCGGCGTTCCTGCGCGCCATCACCACGCCCAAGCGCGGCATCGGCCACACCACGCTGGCGAGCCTGGGCACCTTCGCCAGCCAGTACAAGCTGAGCCTGTTCGAGGCGCTGTTCAGCCCCTCGCTGCCCAGCGTGATGCCCAAGCGCACGCTGGAAGGCATCCACGAGTTCGGCCGCTACATCAACGACCTCGAATACCGCGCGCGCCGCACCATGGGCGCGGAAGACTCGCGCACCTTCATGCTCGACTGGCTGAAGGAGATCGACTACGAGAAGCACCTGTACGACGGCGAGGACAGCGAGGCCGCCGCGGCCTCGCGCTGGACCAACGTGCTGGAGTTCGTCGACTGGATGTCGCAGCGCGCCGGCGGCACGCTGGACGACACCTCGGGCGCCGACAGCGGCGGCATCGAGAGCGAGCGCAAGAGCCTGCTCGAGGTGGCGCAGACCATCTCGCTGCTGTCGACCATCAGCGAGCGCGAGCAGGACCAGGACGTGGTCACGCTCTCCACGCTGCATGCGTCCAAGGGCCTCGAATGGCCGCACGTGATGCTGATCGGCGTGAGCGAGGGCCTGCTGCCCTTCAAGCTCGACGACGACAACGGCCGCCAGCAGCAGGTCAGCGAAGACACGCTGCAGCGCCTGCAGGAAGAACGCCGCCTGATGTACGTGGGCATCACCCGCGCGCAACGCAGCCTGGCCGTGAGCTGGACCAAGAAGCGCAAGCAGGGCCGCGAGATGGTGCCCTGCATACCGAGCCGCTTCATCGCCGAGATGGGCCTCGACAAGACCACCACCAAGGAAGATCCGCGCGAGAAGCTCAAGGCGCTGCGCGCCGAGTTCGCGCGCAAGGCGCAGGACAGCGCCGCGAAGGCCGCCGCCGCGGCCTCGGCACCATGAAGATGACGACGACCACGAAGACGATGAAGAAGACCGCCGCGACCACCGCTCTGCTGGCCGCCGCCCTTGCCGTTCTCTCGGGCTGCGCCTCGATGCGGGCCGGCAGCGCCGACTGCCCCACCGACGCGCGCGACCTGCCGCTGGAATCGCTCTACGGCAACTGGGAAGCACGCTTCGACGGCCTGCCCGCCGTTGCTGTCGTGCAGCTGGGCAAGCACCCCGACTACGACGGCGTGCGCGGCACCATCACGCGCAACGGCGCCAACCCGGCGAAGGCCACGGTCGCGCAGCTCGCGGGCGACGTCGACGACGAAGGCGCCCTGTCCATCGACGAGTCGCAGGACGGCCGCGCCATCAGCGGCGTGTGGTCGGGCAAGCTGCAGGCCGGCTCGTGCGGGCGCGAGTTCAGGGGCACGTGGCGCAATGCGGCCGACGAGAGCACGCACCCGTTCGTGCTCGCCAAGACAGTGGCACAGGAAGGAAAGAAGCCATGACGAAGATGATGAAGACCATCCCTCGATCCCGCTTCAGGCTCAGCACGCTCGCAGCCGTGGCCGCATGCCTGGGCGGCACTGCGGGCGCGGTGCACGCGCAGGCCGTGGACAAGCCCGCGAGCCCGCTGGCCGACTCGCAGCTCACCTGGCAGCAGTGCGCCGCGCTCGGCGCCAACAACGAGGCGCGCCTGGCCTGCTTCGACCGCTGGGCGCAGCAACAGACACTGCCCGCGGCGGCGGTGCCGGCGGCGCCCCCCGTGCTCGCGGCCACGCAGCCGCCGGTGGACGGAACGCTCCCCGCCACGCGCGTGATCTCGGTGGCCACCACCGAAGGCTGCCGCGACCGCCAGTACTCGGCGCTCTCGCGCTTCTGGGAGCTCGAGAACGCCACCGACTGCGGCACCTTCGGCTTCCGCGGCTACCGCCCGCTCAACGTGTCGGTCTCGGCCGCCGCCAAGAAGCCCGAGACGCCGACCTCGCCCTCGGCCGGCCACACCGCCGACCCGGTTGCCTACCAGGCCAACGAGATGCGCATCGGCCTGTCGGTGCGCACCAAGCTCGCGCAGGGCATGCTCACGCAGAACGATCCGGTGAAGAAAGACTCGCTGTGGTTCGCCTACAGCCAGCAGTCGACCTGGCAGCTGTTCAACGGCGCCATCTCGCGGCCCTTCCGCACCACCGACCACGAACCCGAGCTGATGTACGTCTACCCGACCGACTTCAAGCTGCCGGGCGGCTGGCGTTGGCGCTATTCGGGGCTGGGCATCGTGCACCAGTCGAACGGCCAGAGCCTGCCGCTGTCGCGCAGCTGGAACCGCGTGTACCTGATGGGCGGCGCCGAGCTCGACGACCGCTTCACCATCACCGGCCGCATCTGGAAGCGCATCTCCGAGAGCGCCGCCAATGACGACAACCCCGACATCGCCGACTACTACGGGCGCGCCGAAGTCACCGGCCGCTGGAACCTCAACCGCGACAACCAGCTCGCCGTGACCGTGCGCAACAACCTGCGCGACAGCGGCCGTGGCTCGATCCGCCTCGAGTGGCTGAAAGCCATCGGCGACCCGACCAAGAGCAACCTGCGCTTCCACACGCAGCTGTTCTCGGGTTACGGCGACACGCTGGTGGACTACAACCGCAAGCGCACCGTGCTGAGCATCGGCCTCAGCTTGGTGGACTTTTAAGCTCGCCCCCAGGCTCCGCGCACTTCGTGTCGCTTCGCCAACCCCCTACCGGGGGCAACACCTGCGGCCCGGCAGAGCCGGTTCCGCGGTGTTCCACCGAAAGAATGCAAGGAAGAATCGCCGTATGAATCACGACCTCACCCCCGTCGACGACACGCAGCGCGAGATCATCGCGGCGCTGCACGTCGCTCCCGTCTTCGATGCCGCCCACGAGCTGGAGCGGCGCGTCGACTTCCTCGCCGGCTACCTGAAGCAGACCGGCCTGAAGACGCTGGTGCTGGGCATCAGCGGCGGCGTCGATTCGCTGACCGCCGGCTGCCTCGCGCAGCTCGCGGTCGAGAAGCTGCGCGCCACCGGCTACGACGCCACCTTCATCGCGATGCGCCTGCCCTACGGCGTGCAGAAGGACGAGGCGGAGGCGCAGGCCTCGCTGGCGGTGATGAAGCCCGACCGCACCGTCACCGTCGACATCCGCCCCGCCGCCGACGGCATGCTCGCCGCGCTGAAGGCCGGCGACCTGAAGTTCCGCGACGCGGCGCATGAAGACTTCGTGCTCGGCAACATCAAGGCGCGCCAGCGCATGATCGCGCAGTTCGCTGTGGCGGGCGCGCACGACGGCATCGTCATCGGCACCGACCACGCGGCCGAGGCGCTGATGGGTTTCTTCACCAAGTTCGGCGACGGCGCGGCCGACATCACGCCGCTCACCGGCCTCAACAAACGCCGCGTGCGCGCGGTGGCGCAGCTGCTGGGTGCGCCCGACGCGCTGGTCTACAAGGTGCCGACCGCCGACCTCGAATCGCTGGTGCCGGGCAAGCCCGACGAGGACGCCTTCGGCGTCACCTACGAGCAGATCGACGACTTCCTCGAAGGCAAGCCGGTGTCGGCCGAGGCACGCCGGATCATCCTTTCCACGCATCGCAAGAGCGCGCACAAGCGCGCGCTGCCCGTCGAGCCTTTCTGACGGCGACGGCCGCGAAGGAATCGCGCGCGGCCCTTCTTCCCTTTTCCTGAAAGCATCGCGCCCCGTCATCGGGGCGCGATGCTTTCAGGCGCCCGTCCGCTTCCCGCTTTCGCCAAGAACGGCGATTCACAATAAAACGTTGGCTTTTTCAAGAACATCGTTCTACCATCTGCCCGCGCCGGAAACACGGCGCACTTCCGGCGACGAGCCCGCCCACGAGCAGGCCGCGCCCCCACTCGGTCTGGGCAGATGAAGGAGACAACATGAAGAGAAGAACAGCCGCCGCGCTGGGCGCGGCGCTGTGCGCCGGCGGCGCATGGGCACAGAGCAGCCTCACGCTGTACGGCACGATCGACGCGAGCCTGCGCTACGAAACCAACGCCACCGACTACGCGCCCGACGGCACGCCGGTCGGCACCCGCTCCAGGTTGCGCATGACCAAGGGCGGCGGCCTGTCGGACAGCTTCTGGGGCGTGAAGGGCGCCGAAGACCTCGGCGGCGGCCTGCAGGCGCTGTTCCAGATGGAAAGCCGCTTCGACATCCGCAACGGCAAGCTCACGCCCGACGACACCACCTACTTCCAGATTTCGTACGTCGGCCTGCAATCGTCATCGTGGGGACAGCTCACCTTCGGACGGCAGTACAACGTGGCCATGGAGGCAGCGTCGCTGGCCTACGGCTCCAACCTCTGGGCCGACTACTTCAACGCCTTCAAGCCCGAGCACACGCTGCTGGCGGCGAGCAAGACCAACAACATGATCCACTACGGCGCGCAGCTCGGCGACGTGGTGCTGCTCGCGCAATACGCCATCGGCGAGGGCGACCGCCCCGGCGGCGGAGGCCGGCGCGGCAGCCAGTACGGCGTCGGCGCGGCCTACGTGCCGGAGAAGGGCCCGCTCAAGCTCAGTGGCGCGTGGATGCGCACCGTCGACGACAACTCGCGCGCGAAGTTCGACATCCACACGGCCGGCGTGCAGTTCGTGATCGGCGACTCGGTCACGGTGCAGGCCGGCTACATCCAGAACCGGCGCGACAACGACTTCACATCCTTCGCCAACGGGCCGTTCGGACCGGTCGATCTCGCCGGCCTGGGCATCATCTCGCCCGCGCAGGTGATGGACCCGACCCTTCCGGGCGGCTTCAGCAAGCGCCGCATGATCCTCGGCGGCGTCACCTACAAGCCCATGCCGCTGCTCACGCTCGCGGCCAACGTGTGGTTCACGCGGCAGCGCGGCTACACCGCCGACTTCGACGGATCGGCGCGCCAGTTCCAGCTGGTGGCGGGCTATGCGCTGTCGAAGCGGACGATGCTCTACGCGGAGATCGACCGCTCCGTCTATCGCGGCGGACTGGTCGGCGCGCAGCTCGTGGGCCTCAACGGCCAGAGCCCCACGGTGGCGCATACGCAGACCGGCACCACCATCGGCATCCGGCACAGCTTCTGAGACACGGACAGAACGGAGACAACGCGCGCATGCGATCCGCCTTTTCCATCTTCATCCGCTGCGGCCTCCCGGCCCTGCTGCTCACCGGCCTCGCCGCCTGCAAGGAAGAGCAGGCGCAGGCCTCCGTCATGTCCGATGCGCAGCGGGCCGAATCGCTGCAGCCGGCCGACCCCGCACTGCGTGCGATCTACCAGCGCTCGTGCGCGGCCTGCCATACCTCCGTCGACGCGAAGGCGCCGCTGACCGGCTCCACCGCGCAATGGAAGCCCCGGCTGGACAAGGGCATGGACCTGCTCGTCAAGCACGCGATGGAAGGCTTCAACGCCATGCCGCCGAAGGGCCTGTGCGCGGACTGCAGCGCGGCCGACATGCGCGCGCTGATCGGATTCATGAGCCACCAGGGAAAGGACGAACGCCAATGAACGACAACGCCGCCAACGAGGACCGCGAAGGCCGCCGCATGATGCTGAAGGCCGGTGCGGGCATCGCGGTGACTGCGGCTCTTGCGGGACACGGCCTGCAAGCCCATGCGGCGGCAGACGCGGGCACGCCGACAGCAGCCTCGCCCACCACATCGCAGCCCGTCGCCTGGACGAACTGGTCCGGCATCCAGCGCTGCACGCCCCGCGCCATCGAGACGCCGGGCAATGAAGCCGAACTCGCTGAGATGCTGCGCAAGGCAGGCCCCGGCGGCATCCGCTGCGTCGGTGCCGGTCATTCGTTCACCCCGCTGGTGCCGACCGAATCCACGATGGTCTCGCTCGACCGCATGTCGGAGCTCGTGTCGATCGACGCACAGGCCCGGACCGTCACGCTGCAGGCCGGCGCGCGCCTCGCGCTGCTGTCGCGCCAGCTCGACGCGAAAGGCTTCGGGCTGCGCAACCTGCCGGACATCGACACGCAATCCTTCGCAGGTGCCATCGCAACCGCCACACACGGCACGGGCCTCGCGCTGCCGGCGCTGCATGCCGACGTGATTGCGCTGCGCCTGATGACGCCGCAGGGCGAAGTGCTCGAATGCAGCGAGCAGCGCAATCCCGACCTGCTCGCCGCCGCGCGCGTGTCGCTCGGCAGCCTGGGCGTGCTCACGCAGGCCACGGTGCGCGTGCTGCCGGCCTTCAACCTGCACCGCCGGGTGTTCCTCCGGCCGCTGCAGGCCATGCTCGACGAGGCACCGGCGCTGGCGGAGAAGCACCGGAACTTCGAGTTCTACGTGCTGCCGCACACGGGCTACGCGGCAGGCATCGTCAACGACGTCTACACCGGCAGCGACACCGCGCAGCCGCCTTCCGCCGACGAGGACATGCTGCGCGACCTGCGCCGCTTGCGCGACTGGCTCGGCTGGTTCCCCTCGCTGCGCCGCTGGGTGGCGAACAGGCTGATCGACGGCGACCAGACCGAGGAGGCGAAGAACCGCTCGTGGAAGCTGCTCTCCACGCAGCGCCCCACGAAGTTCAACGAGACCGAATGCCACGTGCCGCGCGCCGACGGCATCGCCTGCGTGCGCGAGGTGATCGCCGCGCTGGAGCGCCGCGACGACGTGTTCTTTCCGCTGGAGTTCCGGTTCGTGAAGTCCGACGACGCATGGCTGAGCCCCTTCCACGAGCGCGACAGCTGCTCCATCGCCGTGCACGCGGCGCAGGGCGAGCCCTACGACTACCTGCTCTCCGAGATCGGCCCCATCTACCGCAAGTACCAGGGCCGCCCGCACTGGGGCAAGCTCCATGACCTCGGCCCCGCGCAGCTCGCTACCCTCTATCCGCGCTGGAACGACTTCCTCGCGCTGCGTGCGAAGCTCGATCCGCAAGGGCGCATGCTCAACCCCTATCTGCGTCAACTGTTCGGAGTCTCCGCATGAGCAGCAGCAAGAGAAGAAAGATCCTGCTGGGCGCCGCCGGCGTGGCGGCGGTCGGTGCCGTGGGCGCCTTCGCCCTGCGCCCCGGCGACAACGGCGCGCCGCACGACGGCTACTTCGCCGCGCTCAACGCGGAGCTGAAGAAGAACGGTCCGATGCGCCCCTGCATGGTCATCGACCTCGACCGCATGGACCGCAACATCGACCTGGTGATGCAGAGCCTGCGCCGGGGCGGCAAGCACTACCGCATCGTGGAGAAGTCGCTGCCCTCGCAGGCGCTGATCGACTACGTGGCGAAGCGCTCGGGCACGAAGCGGCTGATGTCCTTCCACCAGCCCTTCCTGAACATCGACGCGCGAATCTTTCCTGACTTCGACATCCTCATGGGCAAGCCGCTGCCAGTGCGCTCGGCCGAGCTGTTCTACGCGCAGCACAAGGGCCCCTTCGACGCATCGCGCCAGCTGCAATGGCTGCTCGACACGCCCGAGCGGCTGCAGCAGTACCTGGCGCTGGCCAGGGGGCTGGGCACGCGGATGCGCATCAACATCGAGATCGACGTGGGCCTGCACCGCGGCGGCGTGGCCGACAACGCCACGCTGGGCCACATGCTCGACATGATCGCGGCCAACCCGCAGCAGCTCGAGTTCGCCGGCTTCATGGGCTACGACGCGCACGTCGGCTTCGGCGTGCCGAAAGCGCTGGGCACACCGCAGGAGCTGCTGGCGAAGGCCATGGCGATCTACCAGGGCTTCGTCGATCATGTTCGCGGCCAGTACCCGGCGTTGTGGAAGGACGGCCTCACGCTCAACACCGGCGGCAGCCCGAGCTACAAGCTGCACGAGGCCGAGAAGCTCAGCACCGAGGTCAGCACCGGCACCGCACTGCTCAAGCCCACGCATTACGACATCGAGACACTGGCCGCGCACGAGCCGGCCGCCTTCATCGCAACGCCGGTCATCAAGGCCACGGGGCCGGTGCAGATTCCCGCGCTCGACGGCAAGTCCAAGGTGTTCTCATGGTGGGACGTGAACCAGCGCCAGACCTACTACATCTATGGCGGCTACTGGCTGGCCGAATACGAGTCGCCGAAGGGGCTGCAGTTCAACGGCATCCTCGGGCACAGTGCCAACCAGGAGAACGTGAACGGCTCGCCGGCCACCGGCCTGAAGGTGGACGACCAGGTGTTCCTGCGGCCCGCCATCGCCGAGGGTGTGCTGCTGCAGTTCGGCGACCTTGTCACGCTGCGCGGCGGCAAGGTGCAGGACCACTGGCCGGTGTACCAACAGGCGGGCTGAAGCCCATGCAGGAAACCATGACACACGACGAGATGCGACAGACCTTCGACACCATGCGCGCCGCGAGCCTGCGCGCGCAGACGCCGCCGTGGAGCGAGCGCGCCGACCGCCTGAAGCGCCTTCGCGCGCTGGTGAAGGACAACCGCCGTGAGATCGCCGCGGCCATCAGCGCCGATTTCCACCACCGGGCCACGCAGGAGACAGAGCTCGCCGAAGTCTTCCCCAGCATCGAGGGCCTGCAGCACGCGCTGGCGCACGGCAAGGGCTGGATGCGCGTGCGCCGCCGCTCCACCGGGCTGTGGTTCAAGCCCGCGTCGTCACGCCTCATGCCGCAGCCGCTGGGCGTGGTGGGCATCGTGGTGCCATGGAACTATCCGCTGTACCTGGCGGTGGGGCCGATGACTTCGGCGCTGGCTGCGGGCAACCGCGTGATGGTGAAGCAGTCGGAGTTCACGCCGCGCTTCGCCGAGCTGTTCGCCGCGCTGGTACGCAAGCATTTCGCCGAGGACGAGATCGCGATCGTCAACGGCGACGCCGAGACCGCGCGCGCCTTCTCCAGCCTGCCCTTCGACCACCTTCTGTTCACCGGCTCCACCGCAGTCGGCCACCACGTGATGCGCGCCGCGAGCGAGCACCTCACGCCGGTGACGCTGGAACTGGGCGGCAAGTCGCCCGCGATCGTCGGGCCCGAGGCCAACTTCGACAAGGCGGTCGAGCGCATCCTGGTCGGCAAGACGCTCAACGCGGGCCAGACCTGCATCGCGCCCGACTACGTGCTGGTGCCCGAAGGCCAGCAGCAGCGCTTCGCCGAGAGCGCCCGGCGCGTGTTCGGCGCGATGTATCCCTCGCTGCCCACCAACAACGACTACACCAGCATCGTGAGCCCGCGCCACTTCGCACGACTGCAGGAGCTGTCGGCATCGGCGCAGCAGCAGGGTGCGGTGGCCGTGCCGCTGTCGGACATGCCAGCCGACCCTGCGACGCGCCGCTTTCCGCCCGTGCTGCTGACCGGCGTGAACGACGGCATGCGCGTGATGCAGGAGGAGATCTTCGGCCCGCTGCTGCCGGTGCTGCCCTACCGGGACATCGGCGAGGCCATCGCGTACGTCAACGCACGCCCGCGTCCGCTCGCGCTCTACCTGTTCGAGAAGAACCGCGCGACCATCGAGCGGGTGATGCAGAACACGGTGACGGGCGGCGTGTCCATCAACGAAACCCTGCTGCACGTCGCGCAGGACGACCTCCCCTTCGGTGGCGTCGGAGCGAGCGGCATGGGCTCGTACCACGGCGAGGACGGCTTTCGTACCTTCTCGAAGATGAAGCCGATCTTCCAGCAGTCGGCGCTCAACGGGCTGGGCCTGTTCAGGCCGCCCTACGGCAAGACCTTCGAGCGAATGATGAAGCTGCTGGTGCGCTGAAACGGCGCCGGCAGGTCAGCGCTTGCCGGACGACGACAGCAGCTTGATCGCCGCCGCCGATTTGCTCCCCGGAAAGCGCTGCACGATGCCCAGCAACAGGATGTCGAGCAGCAGGTCGAGGTGCGGCGCGGCGTCGAGCCGCTCGATCCACGGGTCGTCGCCGGTGGACACGCGCAGCGAGGTCATGCCGTGCATGCCTTCCCAGATGATCTGCGTGGCCACGGCCAGCTGCTTCTCGTCGGCCGCCACGTAGCCCTCGTCCGCCAGCTGCGCGACGAGGCTGCAGACGAAGGCGTAGGGGTCGTTCTCGGGGTCGCCGAAGGTCAGCGTGGAGGTCTCGATGGGCGCGGCCGGGCGGCGCTCCATGAACACCAGGAAATACTGGTCGGGGTGCTTCAGGCCGTTCTCGACGTAGGCATGGCAGGCCAGCCGGATGCGCTCGAGCGCCGTGGCACCGTCGGCCACCGCCGAGCGCATCAGCTTGTGCAGGCGGATCAGGTCGTCGTCGATCGCGCTGGTGATCATGGTGGCCTTGTCGCCGAAAAGCGCGTAGACCACGGTGTTGGAGAAGCCCGACTCCTCCGCCACCTTGCGCATGGTGATCTCGCGGGCGCCGCTCTTGACGATCATCTTGCGCACCACCTTCAGGATGTCCTTGCGGCGTTGCTCCAGCTCTCGTTGCTTGCGTTCCTGAAGGCTGCTTGTGGCCATGGCGTCTCGGGTCCGGCGTCTTTCGTCTGTGATTCGTCTCTTCGGGCGAATCTTAGCCGGGGACGGACGGCGGCCCGCCCATTGCACCCTGCCGGCGCAGGGCCGCCGCGGCGCTCAGCGCGTCACGACTTTCCAGCGCCCGGCCGAGATCTCGGCGGCATAGGGCGCGGGAATGCTGGCAACGTAGCTGTTGTCGCCGACAACCGCGTCGTAGCTGCAGACGGCCTGCCCCGCCGCGTCGTACAGGGTCCAGCGGACCTGCGTGCCGTCGGGCGCGGCATGCACCACCTGCATCGAAGGGGCGCCGATGTTGGCGCCCACGTGGGCATAGCGTGCATCCACCGTCATCGGCACATGGGACGGAAAGGGCTGGCTGCCGGGCAGGTCGAACCAGTCGTCGTGGGTCAGCATGCTGCGCTCGGCGACCTTCCAGACACGGTGCCTCAAGAAGTGCTGGTCGGCATAGCGCGCGGAGAACGGCCGGCTCCCGAGGTATGCGCGCATCTCGCCCGCCATGTCCACCAGGACGCCGGTGCAGGCGCCCCACATGCCGGCGAGCATCAGCTCGGTGTGCGTTTGGTAGTCGCGCATGACGTGGAACCAGCGGTCCGATGCGCACCAGTCGCGCACCGCCGCCTGGTCGCGCGTGGACAGCAGCGAATCGGCATCGCGGAACTGCACGCGGTCGATGCCGGGGTCGTCCAGCGCCAGGAAGCGCCACATGGTGCCAGGCAGGTCGTGGCCGTCGACCGAGCGCACGTCGGCGATCGACGCGCCCTCCAGCGCCAGCCGCTCGCACACCGCCGCCGGAACCGAGCCGTCGACATAGAAGCGGCACACCCACTCAGGGAAGAACTGGCGCGCGGCCCGCACATTGAGAACCGCCATCTCGCAATAGCGCGGATCGCCGCCGAACAGGCTGAAGGCGATCACGTTGCGCAGGCGGTTCCTCGGGTCGAAGCATCGCGGCGCGGGCGGGTCGACCGTGGCGGCGGCCGGCTCCCTGGCGGCCTCCTGCATCTTCAGCCGCAACGAGGCGGAGCCGGCCTTGCGCACCTCGTCGTGCTTGCCCAGTTGCCCCGCCGCTTCCGCGAGGCCGTCATGGGTGTTGGCGGTATCCAGCTCGCCGACGAGGCGCCGGTAGAGGTGGTAGGCCTGCTGCGGCTGGTCCATGCGAAGCAGGCACAGCGCGACATCGGCCAGCGGCTGCGGGCCGTGCGTGGCCTGCCACGCCTGCATCGCGAAGTTCCGCGCCTTCGCGTAGTCGCCTTGCGCGAAGGCGACCCGGAATTGCGAGCCCAGCGCGTTCAGGGCTTGCTGCGTGATCGCGGGAACGTAGTTCGACACCTGCGGTTTCTTTTTCGTCATCTTCATCGCGTCATGCGTCTTGCGGTCAACGCTCGCGCAAGGCTTCGCGGGCCTTGTTCAACGGCTTGAGCAGGTAGTCGAGCACCGACTTGCTGCCGGTGTGAATGTCGACCGTGGCGATCATCCCGGGCACGATCGGGAAGCGCTTGCCGCTCTTGTTCGTCAGGTGGTCGACGTCGGTGCGGATGTAGACGCGGTAGTAGTACACGTCGCGCTTCACGTCGTCCTGGATGGTGTCGGGCGAGATCGTCGCCACCTTGCCCGGCATGCCGCCGAAGATGGCGTAGTCGTAGGCTGTCACCTTCACCGTGGCGTCCTGCCCCGGGTGGATGAAGGCGACGTCGCGCGGCGAGATGCGCGCCTCCACAAGCAGCTTCTCGTCCAGCGGAACGATCTGCATGAGCCTGCCGCCCGGCGGCAGCACGCCGCCCACGGTGGTCACCACAATGTCCTTCACGATGCCGCGCACCGGCGAGGCGAAGGTCAGCCGCGTGAGCGAGTCGGAGCGGCCGCGCGTCACCGAGCGCTGCGCCTCGATCTCCGCGTTCGCCTTCGCGAGGTCTTCGCGCGCCTTCACGTGGTACTGGCTGCGGATGTCGGCGGCCCTGGTCTCGGCCTCGTTGATCTGGCGCTTCAGGCGCAACACCTCCACGTCGCTCGCGGCGCCGCGCGACACCAGCGGCTCGGTCAGCGCGAGTTCGCGGCGCATGAGCACCAGCGCCTGCGTCACGCCGCCGAGGCTGCTTGCGAGCTGCTCCCGGCGCGAGTGATAGAGCGCGGTCTCGGTGCGCACGAGGACGGCATCGGCCTGCACCTCGGGCGGAAACGCCAGCGGCGTGCCGCCCACCTCGGCCGCGAGCCGCGCCGACATGGCGAGCGCCGTACGCAGGCGGGAGGCGCTTTCCTCCACGTTCGATTCGGTCTTGGTCCGGTCCAGCTGCGCGAGCACCTGCCCCGCCTCGACGATGTCGCCCTCGCGCACCTTCAGCTCCACCAGGATGCCGCCTTCGAGCGACTGCACCGTCTGTTCCTTCGACGAGGGCACCACCTTGCCGGTGCCGGTGGACACCTCCTCGAGCCGGAAGAACCAGGCCCAGGCCAGCAGCACGAGCAGCAGGACCGCGACGATCCAGACGATCAGCGAGGAGCGCGGCAGCGGCGGCGGAGCTGGCGAATGGGTCACCGCGGCCGGTGGCGGCACCATGGGCACGGCCGGCGGCTTGCGCGGTCCGACCTCGCCACTCCTGCCGGACTTGGCAGGCACATCCGCGGCCTTCCGGGTGACCGGCACGTCGGCTCTCTTCTGACTGCCGGGCATGTCGCCCGGCTTCTCGTCGCTCCTTTTCCGCGCGGCATCTGCCGCCACGGCCATGCTGCCCGCGTCTCGTGCACGGGATGTCGGGACCTCAGGCGTTGCCACGGGAAAGCTCTCCAAGAATTCGGTCCTTCGACCCGTCCATCACGATGCGGCCGCTGTCGATCACGACGATGCGGTCCACCCAGCGCAGCACCGGCATGCGGTGCGTCGCCACCACCAGCGTGCGCGACGCCAGCCAGGGGCCCATCGACTCGATCACCTGGTGTTCGGTGAACTCGTCGAAATGCGCGGTCGGCTCGTCCAGCAGCACCACGGATGGCTGGCGGATCAGCGTGCGCGCAAGCAGCAGCGCCTGCCGCTGTCCGCCCGAAAGCCCGAGGCCGCCCTCGTGGATCAGCTCGCCCAGCCCCTCGTGGCGCGACTGCACGAAGGGCAGCGCACCAGCCATGGCGAGGGCCTGCACCACCTCGTCGTCGGTGGCCAGCGGCCTGCCCATGGTGACGTTGTCGCGGATGGAGCCGTGGAAGAGCCGCGCGTTCTGCGTGAGCAGGCCCAGGTCGCGGCGCAGGTCGGCCGGATCGACCAGCGAGATGTCGAGCGAGTCGATGCCCACGTGGCCGCGCTGCGGCGTCTGCAGGCCCGCCATCAGCTGCAGCAGCGTGGACTTGCCCGCGCCCATGCGTCCGAGCAGCGCGATCTTCTCGCCGGGACGGACCTGCAGCTGCGCGACCGCAAACGCCGGGTACCTGTCGTCCTTGTTGTAGCGGAACTCGACACCCGTGATGTTGTAGCTGCCCCGCAGGGACGGCACGTGCACGCGCCGCGCGCGCTCGGGCTGGTCGACCGGCCGCAGCATCAGCTGGTCGAGACCGGCGCGCGCCACCTTGGCCTGCTGCCAGCGCGCGAACACGCCCGACAGCTGCGCGAGCGGCGCGATCATGCGCGAGGCCAGGATCGACGAGCCCACCAGCGCGCCCGTCGTCATGTCGCCCTTCATCACGAGGTAGCAGCCCGCGAGCAGCACGACTGCGTAAACGATGGTCTGCACTTCCTGCGTCCAGGTCATGAGCAGGCTCGTGAGAAAGCGCTGGCGCATGCTGACGCCGGCGGCGACGTCGTTCGCGTGGTTCCACTGGTTCTGGAAGCGCGGCTCGGCGCGCATCAGCTTGATGTCCTCGATGCCCTCGACCGCCTCGACCAGCAGCGCATTGCGCAGCGCCGATTCGCGCATGCCTTCGTTGGCCAGTCGCGCGAGCGGCTTCTGAATCAGAAGCCCCGGAATCACCAGCAGCGGCACGGCCGCCAGCGCCACCAGCGTGAGCGGGCCCGCCACCAGCCACAGCACGCCCAGGAAGAGCAGGAAGAACGGCAGGTCGACCACCGCGCTGATGGTGGTGGACGTGAGCAGCTCGCGCACCTGCTCCACCTCGCGCACCTGGGCGATGAAGGAGCCGGTGGACTTGGAGCGCGCGTCGGAGCGAACCCGCAGCGCATGGCCGAAGACCAGGTCCGACACCTTGAGGTCGGCGCGCTTGCCGATCACGTCGGAGATGTGCGTGCGCGACATGCGCAGCAGGAACTCGAAGGCCACGGCGAGCATCACGCCGCCGAACAGCACCCACAGCGTGGACTCCGACTGCGCCGGCACCACGCGGTCGTAGATCTGCATCGAGAAGATGGTCGACGCCAGCGCCAGCATGTTGGCGAAGACGGAGGCCAGCACGATGTCGCCATAGCGGCGCCAGTCGCGCAGCACGATGGTCCAGAACCAGTTGGCACGGTAGGGCTTGATGTAGTCGTCCACGCGGACATCGGCCACGGCGGTGTTCGGCCGCAATATCGCCACCCGCTTCGCGCGCCGGCGCACCTCGTCGAAGGGCACCGCGGTTTCCAGCCCCTGGTCGCCCCCCAGCAGCACACCCAGCATGCCGCGCCCGTCGGCCGCGCGCACCACGCCGACCTCGCCGTTGTCGAACTCCACCACCAGCGGCAGGCGCCAGGGGTCGAGCATCGCGACGGAAAAGGCGTCGAGCCGCAGCGCAAGGCCGAGCTGCCGCGCCATGTGATCGAGCAATGTGTCCAGCGGCGCCCCTCGCTCCCAGGCCAGCGAGGCGCGCACGCTCTCCTGCGAGACGCCGATGCCGTAGTGGCGCGCGACGTAGTGCATGGCATCGAGCCACGCGGTGTACTGCGCAGGGAGGTTCATGGAAGCAGCTCCATTCCCTGGACAACGGTGTTGTTCAGGCCGTAATAGGCGCGCCCCTGTCCGGTGGCGCCGATGTAGCCGATGCGGCTTTCCCAGAGGTCGTGCAGCACGGCCTCCTGGTCGGCAGCGGCCTGGTGGATCTCCTGCTCCGCATTGAGCAGGTCGAGGATGGAGCGCGTGCCGAGCGTGTACTGCTCGCGGTAGAGATCGCGCGCCTCGACGATGCTGCGACGTCGCTCGGCCAGCACGCCCAGCCGGGCCTGCGCGCCGATGGCCTGTTCACGCAAGCTGCGCACCTGGTCGCCCAGGTTCAGGCGGGCCGCCTCGATGCGCATGCGCGCAGCCTCCTCTGCGGCGAGGGCTGCGCGCACCTGGGCATCCTGCGCGCCTCCCTGGTAGACCGCGCTGGTGAGGTTGATCATCACCGCATGATTGGTGCCGTTGCGCTCCTGCGTGGCGGGGTTCACGCCGCCCAGCGCCTTGCTGGCGGACACGTCGAGGCTGACGGTGGGATAGCGTTGGGCTTTGGCGATGTCGAGCTGCGCTGCGGCGACCCACCGCTCGGCCTCTGCGACCAGCACCTCGGGCATGAGCCTGGCGTCCGGCGGCAGCTGATCGACGCGCGGTTCGCTGGCCAGGCGCTGCGGCAGTGGTGCAATGAGCGCCGGCGCGGGCCCGCCCAGCAGCGTGACCAGGCGTTCGCGCGACTGGGCCAGCTGTGACGTCACATGCAGCAGGTTGGCGCGTGCGCTGTCGACGCGCGACTCTGCCTGGATCGGATCGGCCTTCGTGCTCAGGCCCGATGTCGCGCGCAGCTTCGCGGTCTCCAGGACCTTCTCCACCGCGGCGACCTGCTCCTGCGCGATGGCGACGAGCGACTGGTAGCGGTGCGCTCTCACGACGGCATCCGCCGTCTGCTGCGCCACCGCGTCGATCTGCCGGAGGACGGTGGCCTGCTGGCGTCGCACCTGGGCTTCCGACTGGTCCACCGCGCCAGAAACCTTGCCGAAGTCGTAGAGCATCTGCGACACCGACGCCGTGGCGAGCACACCGGTGCCGCGCCTGCGGGCCGAAGCGGAGCCCCCGCCATTGAAGCCGCTGCCTGCGCCGAAGCGCACCTGGGGGTAGTAGCCGGCGCGCGCCACCTCCACGCCGTCGGATTGCTGCGCCAGCGTGGCGATGGCATCGGAGATGGAGGGATGGCGTCCCACCGCCCGACGCACTGCATCGGCCAGTTCGAGCGGCTTCGCGTTTTCCGCGGCCGCCTGCGCCTGGGGCTGCAGCACAGGGGCAGGCCCGGCACTCCCCAGCTCCTGCGCGAGCGTGCTCGGGGCAAGCGAACGCGCGGACTTCAGTTCGATGGGCTCGACCTGCGCAGCCGTGGGCAAGCAGGCAAGTGACAGCCATGCGGCCATGCAAAGGGTTGTGCTCGATTTCACCTGGATGGTTCTTCCTTGCAGGAAAAGTTGCCGGCCGCGCCAAGCTCGCGCATCCGGTGGATATAGACGGCCACGCGCTTGCGGCTGGCAACCGGCAGGCTCGCCAGTTCGGTGGCGGCGGCCTCTCGAGACACCACGCCCAGCGGCGCAGCCACGAACAGCCAGTTCACGGGGTGGAAGATTCCACGCCATCCGTGAGCGACGTAGTTCTGCACGTCGATGAGCCGCGGTGTGCGCTGCTGAAAGCACTCGCGCAGCTCTGCGTAGCTTGGCGGCAGCGGCAGGCCCGCCGCGTCGCGCCAGAAGTCGGTGTCGCGCCGCGGGCAGTCGTAGTGCATACGCAGGAAATCGCGAATGCCCGCCCAGCAACGCGCATTGGCCTCGTTGAAGCCGTCGATCAGGTGGCCGAGCACCACGCCGTCGCAGGCCGTGACGATGCGCTCGAAGTTGCGCAGCTGCTCCAGCAGCTGGCCGATGGAAGTGGCCTCCAGCGGCTCCACGAAGCCCGAAGCCAGCCCGACCGCCATGATGTTGCCAACCCACGCCTGCGCGAAGTGACCGGACTCGAACTTCAGCGCGCGCATCGGTTCGATGCCGGGGCCGATACGGCAACGGATCTCGTCGATGACCTTCGTCTCGTCGGTATGAGCGCTGCTGAAGACGTAGCCCGCGCCGACCCGCTCGGCCAGCGGTATCTGCCACATCCAGCCGGCCGGCATCGCGATCGCCCGCGTGACCAGCGAGGGGTTGGGCTGAGGATTCGGCATGTGGAAGGGCACGGCACGGTCCGGCAGCAGGTACTCGGAGAACGAGTGCCAGCGCACGCCGAGCTTGTTGCCGATGCCCAGCCGCGCCAGTCCCGAGGCGTCGATCAGCAGTTCGAGTTCGAGCGCTTCTTCGACGCCCTCGAGCTTCACTGCGCACGCCATACCGCCCGCATCGCACACCAGTTCCTCGACGCGGGCCTGCTGGTGCACCACGCCGCGCGAGACGGCCACGCGGCAAAGATATTCCGCCAGCTTGTGGGTGTCGAAATGAAAGGACGTTGACAGGCCGGAGCTCTCCCCGAGCTGGAGCATCGCCTTGGTCTGCTGCTGGGAAGCGTTCGATGCGATCGAGGCGAAGCCCGGTATGTACCGGTGAAGCTCGATGCCCTCGTGCACCATGCCGGAGAGCAGCGGATGAAAGCCACGCTCCGTCCAGTCGATCTCCTGCAGGCCCGGTCGGCCGAAGAGGTGGTAGTAGCAGTCGTCTTCGGCACCGGTGCGCCAGCCCTCGTAGCTGATACCCAGATTCAAGGTGGCACCGGTCTCGCGCACGAACTCGTCGAGCCGGATGCCGTTGCCGCGCAGCGCCTCGACCAGGTTGAGCAGACCGCCCTCGTCCGCGCCGACGGTGTCGGTGGCGCCGTCGGCGGGCGACTCGATCACCCTCACCTCGACATGCGGCGCGAACATGCGGCGCAGGGTCAGTGCAGCGAACCAGCCTGCGGCCCCACCGCCGACGACGACGGCGCGGGAAAGATTGCGAAGATTCAGCATGTGCGTGACTTCATGAAGCCGGTCGAGAGGAAGGGGGGCGCGCAGCGCGCCCCCTTCCCTCGTCCGGCAATGAGCTTCAGGCCAGCACGAGCTGATGGTTGGCGAGCAGCGTCGCGAGATCGGTGGTCACGCCGTTGAGCGTGACCAGCGGCGTTGCCGAATAGGCATTGCCCGATCCGTCGCGATCGATGCTCAGCATGGTGTTGCCGCCGCTGACCGTCGTGCTGAGGTACTCGCTGATGGAATCGCCCGCGTCGATGGTGGCAACGCCCTCGATGTAGCGCGCAGCGCCATCCGCATCGGCCATGTAGCCGACGAGCAACTCCTTCAGGTCGATGCGGTTCGCATCGGCCGTTCCCTCGAAGTCGCCGACCGTGAACAGATCGAGCGCATCCACGTCGTTGCCACCGGTGGCGTGATCGGCAGCGAGCAACTTGTAGAGCACCGTGTCCTTGGCACCGAGCGGGCTGATGAAGATCGCACCGTCAGCGTCGGGCTCCGCATCATTTGTTCGAAGCGCGGCCGTCATGTCGACGCTCACACCTGCCTGGACCCACAGAGACGCAGCGCCATCCTCCTTGTTGGAGTAGACGTTGTACTTCTCCCCACGCCAGACTTGCGACCCGGCCAGGGACCATGAGTCTTCGAGCACCACGCGGTCCGTTCTGCCGCCCAGGACGACGAGGGTATCGGTCGTGCCCGATGCGCCCAGCACGTCGCTCAGCGAAAGCTTCAGGGTGTTGGCGTTCTTGTCACCGAGGTGGATGGTCTCGATGTTCTTCACCTTGGCGGCAACGTCGCTGAAGTTGAGGTTCTGCGTGGAATCCCAGATCAGCGTGTCGTTGCCGGCACCACCATCGACCGACGTGAAGCTGGTGTCCTTGATGATGATGTAGTCGTTTCCGCCACCGGCGTTCAAAACGCTCGCGCCCTTGCGGCCGTCGAGCGTGTTGACGGCGTCGTTACCGTTCAGCGTACCGCCGCCGTCGATGTAGCTGGCCGTTACCGGGTAGGTCTTGGTATCGCCCGAGCCCCGGATCGATCCATCGGCATTCACGACGATGGACTGGATGGTTCCTCCGTGTACATACGGAGGGTTGACCGCAAGATCCGAACTAGCGCCGTCAAGCGTTTTCACCCAGGTCACCACGTAGCCGCCATCCGGCAACTCGGTCACGCGGGGCATCATGTCGACTGCCGATGCGCCATTGACCGAGATCAAGGTCTCGCCGCCAAGCTTGTTGCCGGCTGCATCGAACGTCTGTCCATAGACCTCCGACGTGTACCTGCTGGTGAATTTGCTCCACACCACCACATAGCCGCCGTGAGCAAGTGCTGCGGCTCCGAAGTGAACGCTGAAGTTCCAGAAGTCCACGCCGTTGGCACCATTGGTCGTAGTGTTGACCCGCACCTCCTGCGTGTCTTTGGCAACGATCGATTGGGTAGCCTCGTCCCACGCGAGGCGCTTTGCGTAGACGTCGAAATTGTCCGACGTCGATCTGTCCACGGGAAAAGGGGAGTAGGCGGTGTGATCGGAGAGCCAGACAGCAACGAGCCCGCCCTCCTTGAGCCGCAGCACCTGGGCGCCCATCTGCGTACCAACCCACTCGGAGTTCACCCTGATTTCCGCACCAACTGCTCTCCCCGTGCCAAAGTCGTACACCTGCGCAAACATGTTGCTGGTGGCTAGTCCTGGTGTGTTCTGGTACTTCTGGCTCGTGTAGAGCATTACGTACTTGCTGTCGCTCACCGCAACCGCCGCCATGCCCGTGGTCGCATAGCCATCGGACAGGTCATAGCCGGGCAATCGATGGAGGTCCATTGAAAAACCGTTTGTCCGGCCGTCGGAGGTCAGCGCCATGCTGTTCTTGTCGATGGCCGTGCCGTCGGCGTTGTACCGAATCTGGTAAATGTCGAATGAGTACGCACCACCCATAGCGTAGAGCAGCACGTGCCGGCCATCCGGCATGTCGACATAGACGGGCGCCGCGATCGTATTTTGATCCCACTGCGTTCTGTTGGTCAGTCCTTGCACTGGCCGGCGTTCTACCAGCTTGCCGTCGGCATCGAAGTTCGCGATGTATACCAGCTTGCTGTTTTCTCCGGACTTGACTACGGAAGCAGGCGAAAAAGTAGCGTAGAAAACGCCGAACGATCCGTCGGACTTGAATGCAACGTCGTACTGCCCGACATTCTTCATGCCTACGTGGAACGAATACGCCTCTCGGACGCCAGCTTCGGCCGCGATCGCAACTTGAGCGCCGATCGGCGTACCCTGCTGCGAAAATTTCTGTGCATACAGGTTGAAGGAGACGTACGGGCCCGTGAATACATTGTTTTCCGGTGCTGCGTAGAAGATCCAATAGCTTCCGTCCGCAAGAGCGTAGGTCCTCGGCACTACATGGCCCTTGTCGTCCGTTGCTTTGTGGATCACAGGCTGAACGATCTCGAACTTTTCTTGACCGGACTCCTGCCCGCCCGAGCCGTCGGCAACACCAACGTAGGCCTTCACGGTGTAGGAGCCGTTCGCCAGATGGGTCGAGCCCCATGCCTCGGGAGAAATCGACCAGCTGCCAAGGCCGGCGTCCATCTTCACGCCGCTCGCGCTGCTGCTGCTGCTGAACTTCTTCACGACATTGCCGCTGCTGTCGGCCACCTCGACGAACATCGTCTCGCCGGTCCCGATCTTGCCGCGGCCGATCAGGGCGGGCTGCGTTTCAGCCATGTAGTCATAGCTCTGTGAGCGGATCACGCTCGCATCGCGATAGACCGTGATCTTCGAATCGCTGCCGGCACTCTTGGCATTGCCCGCCTGGTCGACGATTCGGGCATCGATGCTCAGGACCGCATCCGAAGCGCCGTCCTTGTTGATCGGTTGTGAATCCGGAATGGCCAGCGACCAGGTCGATCCCGTCACCTTCAAGGCGGCGTCGACCCCTTGCTTGTACGTCACGCCATTGCAAGTCACCCACACGCTTTCATCCGCCTTCAAGCCGGAAACATTGCCGGTGATCGTGGGCGTGGTGTCGGCCGTGCTCAGGGCATTGACGGTGATGTTGCCAGTTGGCGGCGTCGTGTCGATGGTCACCGTCTGCGCCTTTGCGGCCCCGAGGTTGCCCGCGGTATCGACGACACGAATTTCGTAGTTGTGCTTTCCTTCTTTCAGGTTCTCGCTGGTGGTGTGGCTCCATGCCGTGCCGGTGACGGCCAGATCGCTCCAGGCCCCGCTGTCAAGGCGGATCTGTGCCTTTTCGTTGCCGTCAAGCGCCCTGCTTGTTGATTTCCATGGAATCCTGACCCGGCATTTCCATCGAATATTGACCCACCCTCTTTGTAAGCCTGATGGCTCACGATGTGGACAAGTTCTTGGTTTTCTCCTTCTTGGGTTGGACTTGC
>Ga0126362_10000115_pt1 | contig 81922 bp, 73 predicted proteins | sample ANMtaG_FD_126269 | JGI IMG/M metagenome (GOLD analysis project Ga0126362, IMG submission 126269) | Continental margin sediment microbial communities from North Pacific Ocean - ANME2c_DSS_Sorted | ecosystem: Environmental > Aquatic > Marine > Continental margin > Sediment | place: Pacific Ocean... | reverse complement strand
CCGCCAGTGACGTATGGGGATGTCGTGAGCAAGAACACCGGGGAGAGCCAATCGGATACCATTGCTGGATGAAATCACAGTATCAATGGGGCTGCTGGAGCTAAATAGATACCCCTTATATTCATACAGTCTTTTCAGCAAGGATGCCTGCCATGTCTCCGACCGAAGAAACACCCGCTCCGCCCAATCATGCGCTCAAGGAAGCCCTCGCCTGGATCTCGAAGTTCGCTCATGCCTGGAAGGCCATCGAGCCCTCCCCGAGGAGTCTCAGCATCGATGGCTTCATCATCTGGGGCCCCGTGCTCTACGAGAAGCACAAGAGCGAAGACCCGGTTCAACTTGCCCGGCAATTGTTCGGCAAGTCCGGCGAATACTTCAAGTATCTCTACCCCGAACGCGGGCGCAGTTCCAATGATCCACGGTCTTAGAATGCCCCGATGAATTGGCGCACACTGCTTCCGCTTGCTCTCCTGGTCCTCGCCGGCTGTTCAACCCCACCCAACGAGGTGACGCAAGTCCGTGAAGGCGTGCTGCGGGCCGTGACCTACGTCCAGGCTTCAGACTACTGCGATGCTCGCGACAAGACGCCACGCTGGCTTGGCAAGGCGCCTGCGGAGCAGGGTGTGCTGTTCCAGTGCTACTGAGCCTGGGGCATCCGCGCGCCGGCCGGCGGCGCATTCCCAAGGTGAAAGAGGACTTTAAACGTACAGCTGACGGTACGTTATCTGACAAGCCTCATGCCTGAGAGGCTTGCTCTGGAGAAGAGAAGAATTTGGTGGAGCTGGGGGGATTTGAACCCCCGTCCGCAAGCCTTCATCGCGCAGTTCTACATGTTTAGTGATCTGATTTAAGTCTCACCTCCGGAGTCGCGCAGTCACACGCTAAACCGGACGCCAGCACCCTATTTTCTCGCCCCGACCCAAGGTACCCGGATCGGAGCCAGCCCATGTAGTTATCCTTGCAGCCGGGAGGTCAGGATTGCTCCAGACCCCCTTGCCCAGCCCATCGGCCAACTGTTGCAAGGCTCACTGGCAATTAAGCAGCGAGTGCGAAACGTTCGTCGTTTGCAGTTAGTTTGTTTGAATCTGTTTTACGAGCGCATTCAGCTCGACATGCCCCGCTGCGACTCCGAACCCACGTCGAAACCAGTGCAGCCCCAAGGAAGCGTATTTTAGGCGCTATTGAGCAACTTCAAGAGCCCGAGGGGCGAAGAGATTGACGCATCGGCATTCCAGAGCGTCGAGTCGGCCTGCGACCCCATGTAGCCGTACGTCGCCGCAACCGTGCGCATCCCTGCGGCACGGCCCGCGATGACGTCGCGCTCGTCGTCACCAACGTAGATGCACGACTCGGACGGCACCCCAAGCCGACGCGCAGCCTCATGCAGAGGCTCAGGATGCGGCTTGGCGAACGGCGTGGTGTCGCCGCTCACCACCGCACCCGCACTCGCAAAAAGCGGAATGGCGCGCGTCAGCGGATCGGTGAAGCGCATCGACTTGTTGGTGACGACGCCCCACAGGAGCCCTTGTTCGCACAGCGCCTCGATCAGCGCCTGGATCCCGTCGAACACATGCGTGTTGAGCAGCATGCGGCGTTCGTAGGCGACGAAGAACTCCTCGCGCAGCTCGGGAAATTCCGGCGACTCCGGCGTGATGCCGAACGCCACGCCCAGCATGCCGCGTGCACCAGCGCCGGCCATGGGGCGGTAGCGCTCCATCGGAAGCGAATCGAGGCCGCGATCGGTACGCATCTTGTCGGCCGCGGCGCCGAGATCGGGCGCGCTGTCGATCAGCGTGCCGTCGAGGTCGAACAACACGGCCTTGGTTTCAACGCCCATCATCCTTGCGATCCCGGCTTCTGCGTGGCGAACATGTAGTTGACGCTGGTGTCGCCGCTGAGCCAATAGCGCCGGGTCAAAGGGTTGTGCTCCATCCCACGGGTGTGCCGCAGATCCAGGCCTGCCGCACGGCAGTAGCCGGCCAACTCGCTGGGCCGGATCAGCTTTGCATATTCATGCGTTCCGCGCGGCAGCATGCCAAGGACGTACTCGGCACCCACGATCGCCAGCATGAAGGCCTTCAGGTTGCGGTTGATCGTCGAGAAGAACACCCAGCCGCCCGGCTTCACCAGCGCAGCACAGGCCTGGATCACCGAGGCCGGCTGCGGCACATGCTCGAGCATCTCCATGCAAGTAACGACATCGAAACTGCCCGGCTGCTCGGCGGCCAGCGCTTCTGCGGCGATCTCGCGATATTTCACCCCGCGAGTCCCCGCTTCGAGTGCGTGCAGCTGCGCGACCTTGAGCGCCTTGCCTGCCAGGTCGATGCCCAGGACCTCGGCGCCCTTGCGAGCCATGGAATCGGCCAGGATGCCGCCACCGCAGCCGATGTCCAGCACGCGACGCTGCGAAATTGGCGCAATACCGTCAATCCATTCCAGGCGCAATGGATTGATTTCATGCAACGGGCGGAATTCGCTTTCCAAATCCCACCAGCGATGCGCGAGCTCTGAAAACTTGGCCAGTTCGGCCGGATCCGCATTCAGGTTTTCTGTCATGCAGCGATTATGAAACGAGCAATGTCCGATAAACGTCGCTCGACCTTGACCGAAGATCAATGGCGAATTCAGCGGCCATAAAAAAACCCCGCCTAAGCGGGGTTTCATTGTCGATGGAATCGATCGATTAGTTGGCGCGGGTGCCGACCACTTCGATTTCCACGCGACGGTTCTTGGCGCGGCCTTCCTTGGTGCGGTTGTCAGCCACAGGCTGCTTCTTGCCCTTGCCTTCGGTGTAGACGCGGTTGCGTTCGATGCCCTTCGAGACCAGGAAGGCCTTGACGGCTTCGGCGCGACGCACCGACAGACGCTGGTTGTAGGCGTCCGTACCGATCGAGTCGGTGTGGCCCACGGCAATGATGACTTCCAGGTTGACGCCACGGATCTTCTCGACCAGGTCGGTCAGCTTGGCGCGACCTTCGGGCTTCAGCACCGACTTGTCGAAGTCGAAGAAGGCGTCAGCAGCGAAGGTGACCTTCGAAGCAGCGACTTGTGCAGCAGGCGGGGGAGTCGGGGTACCGGGGGTCGGAGCCACGGCAGCCGGAGCGGGAGGAACCAGAGCGCCGTCGCAACCAGCAGCAGCCGTTGCGGGCGTCCAGTTGGCATCGCGCCAGCACAGTTCATTCGTGCCGTTCTTCCAAACCAGTTCGCCGGTGCCGTTTTGCCAGTTGTCGATCGTAGGACCGCCGTCCGCAGCGGTGACACGGGTCTGCGCGCCGGCGGCAGTGGCGAGCGCAGCGACTGCAAACATCATCGCCACTTTATTCAGTTTCTTCATGGTTCTCCTCTTGGGGAAAAAGCCGCAGCCGCGCTGCGAATCAAGGACGCTTTAAGTGACCACCACCCAAAACGTTGAGGCGATTGTGCCATAGGGTCTTTGGCAAACAGGCCGCCGGACGGCCCGGAAGCGTAGGACGGAGGCGGAATAGGCGCCTTGTGTTGCGGCGGTGCGACACCCCTCACAGCGTAAAATTTCGCCTTCCTGCCGCCAGCCCCTTGCTCATGACCTCCTTCGCAAAAGAAACCCTGCCCATCAGTCTCGAAGAGGAAATGCGCAGCAGCTATCTCGATTACGCCATGAGCGTGATCGTGGGCCGGGCGCTCCCCGACGCCCGCGACGGCCTCAAGCCGGTGCACCGTCGCGTGCTGTACGCGATGCACGAGCTGAACAACGACTGGAACCGGCCGTACAAGAAGTCGGCCCGTATCGTCGGCGACGTGATCGGTAAGTACCACCCGCACGGCGACCAGTCGGTCTACGACACCATCGTTCGCCTGGCCCAGGACTTCTCGATGCGCCACATGCTGGTCGACGGCCAGGGCAACTTCGGGTCGGTCGATGGAGACAACGCGGCCGCAATGCGGTATACGGAAATCCGGCTGGCCAAAATTGCGCACGAAATGCTGGCCGATATCGACAAGGAAACTGTCGACTTTCAGGACAATTACGACGGCTCCGAAAAAGAGCCGAAAGTGCTGCCGAGCCAGCTGCCGAATTTGCTGGTCAATGGCTCCGGCGGTATTGCAGTCGGCATGGCCACGAATATCCCGCCGCATAACCTGAACGAGGTTGTCGACGCCTGCCTGCACCTGCTGCGCAACCCCGAGGCCAGCATCGACGAGCTGATGGAGATCGTGCCCGCGCCCGACTTCCCCACCGCCGGCATCATCTACGGCATCAACGGCGTGAAGGACGGCTACCGCACGGGCCGTGGCAAGGTCGTGATGCGCGCCAAGTGCCACTTCGAGGACATCGATCGCGGCCAGCGCCAGGCGATCATCGTCGATGAGCTCCCCTACCAGGTCAACAAGAAGACGCTGCAGGAGCGCATGGCCGAGCTGGTGCACGAGAAGAAGATCGAAGGCATCAGCCACATCCAGGACGAGTCCGACAAGTCGGGCATGCGCCTCGTCATCGAACTCAAGCGCGGCGAAGTGCCCGAGGTGGTGCTCAACAACCTCTATAAACAGACGCAGCTGCAGGACACCTTCGGCATCAACATGGTTGCGCTGGTCGACGGCCAGCCGAAGCTGTGCAACCTGAAGGACCTGATCGAGGTCTTCCTGCAGCACCGCCGCGAAGTGGTCACGCGCCGCACTGTCTTCACGCTGCGCAAGGCCCGCGAACGGGGCCACGTGCTCGAAGGCCTCGCGGTGGCGCTGGCCAATATCGACGAGTTCATCCGCATCATCCGCGAATCGCCGACGCCGCCGGTGGCCAAGGCAGAACTCATGACCCGCAGCTGGGACAGCAAGCTGGTGCGCGAAATGCTCACGCGTTCGCGCGCCGACGGCGGCGTGGTCAACGCCGACGACTACCGTCCCGAAGGCCTCGAGCGCGAGTTCGGCATGGGCAACGACGGTCTCTATCGCCTGTCGGAAACGCAGGCGCAGGAAATCCTGCAGATGCGCCTGCAACGCCTGACCGGCCTCGAACAGGACAAGATCGTTGCCGAGTACAAGGAAGTCATGGCGGAGATCGACGACCTGCTCGACATCCTGGCCAAGCCCGAGCGCGTGTCGACCATCATTGGCGAAGAGCTGGGCACCATCAAGCAGGAGTTCGGCCAGTCGAAGATCGGTGCACGCCGCAGCCAGGTGGAGCACAGCGCCTACGACCTCTCGACCGAAGACCTGATCACGCCGACCGACATGGTGGTCACGCTCTCGCACAGCGGCTACATCAAGAGCCAGCCGCTGGGCGAATATCGCGCGCAGAAGCGCGGCGGCCGCGGCAAGCAGGCCACCGCCACCAAGGACGACGACTGGATCGACCAGCTCTTCATCGCCAACACGCACGACTACATCCTGTGCTTCTCCAACCGCGGCCGGCTGTACTGGCTCAAGGTATGGGAAGTGCCTGCGGGTTCGCGCGGCTCGCGCGGGCGCCCGATCGTCAACATGTTCCCGCTGCAGGAAGGCGAGAAGATCAATGTCGTCCTCGCCCTCACCGGCGACAAGCGCAACTTCCCGGCCGACCAGTACGTGTTCATGGCGACCTCGATGGGCACGGTCAAGAAGACCGCGCTCGACGAATTCAGCAATCCGCGCAAGGGCGGCATCATTGCCGTGAACCTCGACGAAGGCGACTACCTGATCGGTGCGGCGCTGACCGACGGTAAGCACGACGTGATGCTCTTCAGCGACGGCGGCAAGGCCGTGCGCTTCGACGAGGAAGACGTCCGTCCGCTGGGCCGCAATGCCCGCGGCGTACGCGGCATGTCGCTCGACCCCGGACAGGGCGTGATCGCCATGCTGGTGGCCGAGGACGAGCAGCAGAGCGTGCTCACCGCCACGGAAAATGGTTACGGAAAACGCACAAGCATTACCGAGTACACCCGTCACGGACGGGGAACCAAGGGCATGATCGCGATTCAACAGAGTGAGCGCAACGGCAAGGTCGTTGCCGCCACACTCGTGCATGCGGATGATGAGATCATGCTCATCACCGACAAGGGCGTGCTGGTGCGCACCCGGGTTGCCGAAATTCGTGAACTGGGACGTGCGACGCAAGGCGTTACGCTCATCGGGCTCGACGAAGGCGCCAAACTCAGCGGGCTACAACGTATCGTCGAAAACGACGCGAACGGCGAAACCGAGCCGGACGCAGACGATACTTCCTCATCTTCAACGGAGAATCCTCAGTGAAAAAAATCAAACTCGCACTTCTGACGGTCGCCCTGGCAAGCACCTCCATGGCTGCACTGGCCCAGGACAAGGCCACGCTCATCAAGCAGTTCATCGACATCCAGCGCCCCGGCATCGAATCGCTGGCGCGCGGCCTGGTCGAGCAGTCGAGCGCCCCGATCGCACAGGCGGGTTCACAGTATCTGCAGACGCAAGTGCCGGAAGCCAAGCGCGAAGCCGCCGCCAAGGCCGCCGACGCAGAGCTGAAGAAGTACTTCGACGAAACCTACCCCATCGTCCGCGACAAGGCCGTGCAGCTGGCGCCCGCCGCCCTCACCCCGCTGATGGAGCAGAACTTCAACGAAGACGAGCTCAAGCAACTGCTGGCCTGGATCAACTCGCCGCTGAGCAAGAAGTACCAGGAGCTCAACCCCAAGATGCAGACGGCCCTGACCGAAAAGCTCGTGACCGAAACGCGTGCCACGGTCGAGCCCAAGATGCAGGCGCTCGACACCGCCGTGGCCAAGGCCCTCGGCGCTCCGACTGACGGCGCCGCTCCCGCCAAGGCACCTGCCAAGGCTCCAGCCAAGAAGTAAGAGAAACGTGACCCAGCAGCAGACGCCGGCCGGCAAGCGCCCCTACAACTTCTCGGCCGGTCCGGCTGCCATGCCGGAGGCGGTGCTGCAACGCGCCGCCGCCGAAATGCTCGACTGGCAGGGCAGCGGTATGAGCGTGATGGAAATGAGCCATCGCGGCAAGGAGTTCGGTTCGATCTGCACGCAGGCCGAAGCCGACATCCGGACCCTGCTGGCCATTCCCTCGTACTTCCACATCCTGTTCATGCAGGGCGGCGGACTCGGCGAGAACGCCATCGTTCCGCTGAACCTGTCGCGCGGCAAGACCGCCGACTTCGTCATCACCGGCAGCTGGAGCAGCAAGTCGCACAAGGAAGCGCAGCGCTATTGCACGGCGCGCGTGGCCGCCAGCAATGCCGACGACCAGCACACGAAGCTGCCCGATCCGTCGACCTGGCAACTCTCCAAGGATGCCTCGTACGTGCACGTGTGCTCGAACGAGACCATCAACGGCATCGAATTCCAGCAATTGCCCGACCTGGCCGCGCTCGGCAGCACCGCACCTCTGGTCATCGACTTCTCGTCGCACGTCGCCTCGCGCAGTGTCGACTGGAGCCGCGTGGGCCTGGCCTTCGGCGGCGCCCAGAAGAACCTCGGCCCCGCCGGCCTGACCATCGTGGTCGTGCGCGACGACCTGCTGGGCCACGCGCTCGAGATCTGCCCGAGCGCCTTCAACTACAAGACCGTGGCCGACAACCAATCCATGTACAACACCCCGCCGACCTGGGGCATCTACATGGCGGGGCTCACGTTCCAGTGGCTGCTGGAGCAGACCGAGGGCTCGCATACCGGTGTGGCCGCCATGGAACAGCGCAACATCGCCAAGGCGAAGCTGCTGTACGACTTCATCGACGGCTCCGACTTCTACGCCAACCGGATCGATCCGGCCTGCCGTTCGCGCATGAACGTGCCGTTCTTCCTGGCCGACGAAAGCCGCAACGAAGCCTTCCTGGCCGGCGCGCGCGAAGCCGGGCTGCTTCAGCTCAAGGGGCACAAGTCGGTCGGCGGCATGCGGGCGAGCATTTACAACGCCATGCCGCTGGCAGGGGTGCAGGCACTCGTGGCCTACATGCGAGAATTCGAGCGATCGCATGCCTAGGCGCATGCCCAGCCGCTCGCACCGATGACCGCCTCCGCACCCACACCACCCTCCTCTTCTCCCGACAACTCCGAAAGCCTGGCCGATCTGCGCGTGCAGATCGACTCGCTCGACCAGCGACTGCTCAGCCTGCTCAACGAGCGGGCCCATGTGGCCGAGCTGGTCGGCGAGGTCAAGAAGCGCGAGGGCACGCCGTACTTTCGCCCTGATCGCGTGGCGCAGGTCATCGACAAGATGCAGAAGAGCAATGGCGGTCCGCTCAAGGACATCCATGTCGCTGCCATCTGGCGCGAGATCATGTCGGCCTGCCTGGCACTCGAATCGCCGCAACGCGTGGCTGTGCTCGGCCCCGAAGGCACCTTCTGCGAACAGGCCGCCATCGAGTACTTCGGCGGCGCCGCCGACCTGATCTACTGCGCCAGCTTCGACGAGGTGTTCCACGCCACCGCCGCGGGCAGCGCCCAGTACGGCGTTGTCGGCGTCGAGAACTCGACCGAAGGCGTGGTCACGCGATCGCTCGACCTGTTCCTGCATTCGCCCACCCATGTCGTCGGCGAAGTCAGCCTGCTGGTACGCCACCACCTGCTGCGCAGCAGCAATTCGCTGGAAGGCATCGAGGCCGTGCTGGCTCACCCGCAGGCGCTGGCGCAATGCCAGACCTGGCTGTCCAAGCACCTGCCCAACGCCGAGCGGCGCGCCGTGTCGAGCAACGCCGAGGGCGCCCGCCTCGCGGCCACCAACCCGGCCTGGGCCGCGCTGGCCGGCGAACGTGCCGCCACGCGCTTCGGCCTGCATATCGTGGCGCACGCGATCCAGGACGACTCCTACAACCGCACCCGCTTCTCGGTGATCTGCCTGCCGCAGACGCTGGCCATGCCGCCGGCATCGGGCCGCGACTGCACGAGCCTGATCGTCTCGGTGCCGAACCGCCCCGGCGCGGTGCACGACCTGCTGGTGCCGCTGAAGGTCAACAACGTCTCGATGACACGCTTCGAGTCGCGCCCCGCGCGCACAGGCCAGTGGGAGTACTACTTCTACATCGACCTCGACGGCCACCCCTCGCAGCCCAATGTGGCGGCGGCGCTGGCCGAGCTACGCGGACTCTGCGCCTTCTACAAGGTGCTCGGCGCCTACCCCGTCAAGGCCTGAACGGCAGGCAGACACACAGAGACAGCATGTTCGAACAACTGGGACTGATCGGCTGCGGCCTGATGGGCGGCTCCTTCGCGCTCGCACTCAAGCGCGCGAAGCTGGTGAAACGCGTGGTGGGCTACAGCAAGTCGCCCTCCACCACCGAACGGGCGCGCCAGCTCGGCGTGATCGACGTGGCGGCGCCTTCGGCGCTGCTGGCGGTGTCGGGCGCCGACATCGTGCTCCTGGCGGTGCCGGTGGCCGCATCGGAAGCCACCTTTAAGGCCATCCGCCACGGTATTTCCAACGAAACGCTGGTCATGGACGTGGGCTCGACCAAGGGCGACGTGATCGAGGCAGCGCGCAACGGCCTGCAGCGCCAGTTCTCGAGCTTCGTGCCGGCGCACCCCATCGCGGGCAAGGAGCTTTCCGGCATCGAGCACGCCGAGGCTTCGCTCTTCACCGGCCGCCAGGTCGTGCTGACTCCGGTGAAGACCACGCTGCGCTCGAACGTGCAGCGCGCCTCGCAGGTGTGGAGCGGCATCGGCGCCAACGTCGTCACCATGACGCACGAAGAGCACGACGGCGCTTTCGCCGCCGTGAGTCACCTGCCGCACCTGCTGGCATTCGCGTACATCAACGGCCTCGCCGCGCAACCGCAGGGCGAGCGCTTCCTGAGCCTGGCGGGTCCGGGCTTCCGCGATTTCTCGCGCATTGCCGCGAGCGATCCGGTCATGTGGCGCGACGTGCTGCTGGCCAACCGCGAGCACGTGCTGGAGCAGTCGCGCGCCTTCCGCAAGGCCCTGGACGACTTCGAGGCGATGATGACCGCGAACGACCTGCAGGGGCTGGAGCAGTCGATCGCCGCAGCCAGCAAGACGCGGGCGGCCTGGAAGCCGGCCACCGACACGTCGTCGCAGCTGCAGGACAACTGAGATGTTCTCGACGACTTTCCTCGATCTCCCGCCTCTCGCGGGCGCAGCGGGCACGGTCCGGCTGCCGGGCTCCAAGAGCATTTCCAACCGCGTGCTGCTGCTGGCTGCGCTTGCGAGCGGCACCACCGTCATCCACGACCTGCTGGACTCCGACGACACGCGTGTGATGCTCGACGCGCTGCGCGCCCTGGGCTGCGGCATCGATCCAGCCGGCAGCACGCTGCGCATCACGGGCCTCGGCGGGCAACTGAAGCCCAGCGAAGCGCTGCTGCCGCTGTTCCTGGGCAATGCCGGCACGGCGATGCGTCCGCTGACCGCGGCGCTGTCGCTGCTCGGCGGCGAGTTCGAACTCAGCGGCGTGCCGCGCATGCACGAGCGCCCCATCGGCGACCTCGTCGATGCGCTGACGCAGCTCGGCTGCCGCATCGACTACCTCGGCAACCCCGGCTATCCACCTTTGCGCATCCATCCGGTGTCGCATGGCGATCTGGCGCTCGACGCCCCGATCCGCGTGCGCGGCGACGTGTCGAGCCAGTTCCTGACCGCGCTGCTGCTGGCCCTGCCGCTGGCGGCCGCCAACGACATCGTGATCGAGGTGGTCGGCGAGCTGATCTCCAAGCCGTACATCGAGATCACGCTGAACCTGCTGGCGCGATTCGGCATCCAGGTGCATCGCGACGGCTGGGAGCGCTTCACGATCCCCGCCGGCAGCCGCTACAGCTCGCCCGGCGACATCCCCGTCGAGGCCGACGCTTCCTCAGCCAGCTATTTCATCGCGCTCGGCGCCATTGCCACGGGCGTCTCCGGCAAGGACGGGATCCGTATCGAGGGCGTGGGAGCAGACTCGATCCAGGGCGACATCCGCTTCATCGATGCCGCCCGCCAGATGGGGGCGTTGGTCGACAGCGGGCCGAACTGGCTCGAAGTTCGCCGCGGCGCCTGGCCGCTCAAGGCGATCGACCTCGACGCCAACCACATTCCGGACGCCGCGATGACGCTGGCAGTGATGGCGCTCTACGCCGACGGCCCGAGCACGCTGCGCAACATCGCCAGCTGGCGCGTGAAGGAAACCGACCGCATCGACGCCATGGCCAACGAGCTGCGCAAGCTCGGCGCCACGGTGGAGGCCGGCCCCGACTTCATCCGGGTGCATCCACTGACGCCCGCCGGCTGGCTCCCCGCGAGCATCCGCACGTACGACGACCACCGCGTGGCCATGTGCTTCTCGCTGGCGGCGTTCAATCCGGCCCGCGTGCCGGTGCGCATCCTCGATCCGCACTGCGTCGCCAAGACCTTCCCCGACTACTTCGAGACCCTGTTCTCCGTGGCCGAGACGGCGGAAGTGCCCGTGATCTGCATCGACGGCCCGACGGCCTCCGGCAAGGGCACCCTGGCGGCCGAGGTCGCGCGCCTGCTGGGCTACCACTACCTCGACTCGGGTTCGCTCTACCGCGTGACCGGCCTCGCGGTGCGACGCGCCGGCCTGAGCGCCGACCCGCAGCACGAGGCGCAGATCGCCGCCCTCGCCGCCGCCCTGCCCCTGCAGTTCACCGAAGGCAAGGTGCTGCTCGGCGGGGAGGATGTGAGCGACGAGATCCGCACCGAAGCCGCCGGCATGGACGCCTCCCGCGTCTCCGCGCTGCCGGCCGTGCGCGAGGCGCTGCTGGCCCTGCAGCAGCGCTTTCGCCAGCTGCCCGGCCTGGTGGCCGACGGCCGCGACATGGGCACGGTGATCTTCCCCGACGCAGCGCTCAAGGTCTTCCTCACGGCCAGCGCCGCCCGAAGGGCCGAGCGGCGGCATAAGCAGTTGATTTCAAAGGGAATTTCGACTACACTCGACAGTCTTCGCTCCGACTTGGAGGCGCGTGACGCCAGGGATTCATCCCGCAGCGTCGCCCCTTTGAAGCCGGCGCAGGACGCTCGCCACCTCGACAACTCCCAGCTGTCCATCGAGCAATCGATCGACACGGTGTTGGACTGGTGGCAAGAAATTCAACCGTTCAAGTCCGCTTGAGCGGTTTGAAGTGACAGCCTTTCAAGTCCGCTTGAAAAGCTGGCGCCCGACGGAATATCCCGAAATATTCATAAGGCGCATACCGCTCCAGCAGGCTCCTTCCGCGCGACAGCGCACCGGCCTGCTGGTTGTTCAACCAACCCGGGCTCACGCCCACAAAACCGCCGTCTACAGACCCACAGCAGCCGCACGCAATTTCGCAAGAGCGCCTGCCAACCCTGCCTGACGGAAGGAAGCATAAATGTCTGAATCTTTTGCCGATCTGTTCGAAGAGTCCCTGAAGCGTTCCGAAATGCGCACCGGCGAGGTCATCACCGCCGAAGTCGTGCGTGTCGAACACAACCACGTCGTCGTGAACGCCGGCCTGAAGTCCGAAGCGTACGTGCCGATCGAAGAGTTCAAGAACGACAAGGGCGAACTCGAAGTGCAGGCCGGCGACTTCGTTTCCGTTGCCATCGGCAGCGTTGAAAACGGCTACGGCGACACCATCCTCTCGCGCGACACCGCCAAGCGTCTGGCTTCGTGGCTCGCCCTCGAGAAGGCACTGGAATCGGGCGACTTCGTCACCGGTACCACCAGCGGCAAGGTCAAGGGCGGCCTCACGGTCCTGGTCAACGGCATCCGCGCATTCCTGCCGGGCTCGCTGATCGACACGCGTCCGATCAAGGACCTGACCCCGTACGAGAACAAGACCCTCGAATTCAAGGTCATCAAGCTGGACCGCAAGCGCAACAACGTCGTGCTGTCGCGCCGTGCCGTGGTCGAGGCCAGCATGGGCGAAGAACGCGCCAAGCTGATGGAAACGCTGAAGGAAGGCGCAGTGGTGCGCGGCGTGGTCAAGAACATCACCGAATACGGTGCGTTCGTGGACCTCGGCGGCATCGACGGCCTGCTGCACATCACCGACATGGCATGGCGTCGCGTGCGCCACCCGAGCGAAGTCGTTCAGGCCGGCCAGGAAATCACCGCCAAGATCCTCAAGTTCGACACCGAGAAGAACCGCGTGTCGCTGGGTCTGAAGCAGATGGGCGACGACCCGTGGATGGGCGTTTCGCGCCGCTACCCGCAAGGCACCCGCCTGTTCGGCAAGGTCACGAACATTGCCGACTACGGCGCGTTCGTCGAGCTCGAGCCCGGCATCGAAGGCCTGGTGCACGTCTCCGAAATGGACTGGACCAACAAGAACATCGCTCCGAACAAGATCGTCTCGCTGGGCGACGAAGTCGAAGTCATGGTCCTCGAAATCGACGAAGACAAGCGCCGCATCAGCCTGGGCATGAAGCAGTGCAAGGCCAACCCGTGGCAAGAGTTCGCGCAGAACACCAAGCGCGGCGACCGCGTCAAGGGCCCGATCAAGTCGATCACCGACTTCGGCGTGTTCGTGGGTCTGGCTGCCGGCATCGACGGCCTGGTTCACCTCTCGGACCTCTCGTGGAACGAAGCCGGCGAAACCGCCGTTCGCAACTACAAGAAGGGCCAGGAAGTCGAAGCGATCGTGCTGGCAGTCGACGTCGACCGCGAGCGCATCTCGCTGGGCATCAAGCAGCTCGACAGTGACCCGTTCACCACGTTCACCACCGTGAACGACAAGGGCCAGATCGTGACCGGCAAGGTCAAGACCGTGGACGCCCGCGGCGCTGAAATCGACCTGGGCGAAGACATCGTCGGCTACCTGCGTGCTTCGGAAATCTCGCGCGACCGCGTCGAAGATGCCCGCAACGTGCTGAAGGAAGGCGACGAAGTCACGGCCATCGTCGTGAATGTGGATCGCAAGACCCGCAACATCCAGCTGTCGATCAAGCAGAAGGACATGGTCGACGAGCAAGGCGCCATGGCCAGCCTGAGCCAGCAGTCGGCACGCGAGAACGCGGGCACGACCAGCCTGGGCGCCCTGCTGCGCGCCAAGCTGGACAACAACGACAGCAAGTAAGCTGAGCCAGAAGACAGAGCAGGCCCTGGGGCCGCTCTGTCTTTTTTTTCGTCCACGTTTTTCGTTTATGTTTGGCCTATGACACGCTCGGACCTCGTCGAAGAACTCGCAGCCCGCTTTGCACAGCTCACGCACCGCGATGCCGAATACGCCGTCAAGACCATCCTCGACGCGATGAGCGACGCGCTGGTGCGCGGGCACCGCATCGAGATCCGTGGCTTCGGCAGCTTCTCGGTCAACCGGCGCCCGCCGCGCATCGGCCGCAACCCGCGTTCGGGCGAGAGCGTGCAGATTCCCGAGAAACGGGTGCCGCACTTCAAGCCCGGCAAGGCACTGCGCGAGGCCGTCGACGCAAAGACTGTCGAGCTCGACGCCAAGGAAGCCAAGAGCAAACTCAAGTGACAATCGCACTGCTCCTTTCAGGGGGCCGCTGCGCGCGGCCGCCCGAAGCGGCCGGCACGCCCCCCGGCAGGGGGTTGGCGAAGCGACACGAAGTGCGCGCAGCCTGGGGGCGAGCAATAATTCACCGCCAACGGGAACGTGCATGAAATACCTCCTGTGGCTGCTCAAGGCAGCCATTTTTTTTACGCTCTTCGCCTTCGCGCTGAACAACCAGCACGACGCGACCGTCTACTTCTTCTTCGGCACCTACTGGCGCGCGCCCCTGGTGCTCGTGGTGCTCGCGGCCTTCGCGGGCGGACTCGTGGTGGGAGCGCTGGGCATGCTGCCGGGCTGGTGGAAGCACCGTGCCGCCGCGGCGCAGGCCCCGGCCGCCAACGAGGCCCAGCCGTCCGCGTCACCAACCGCCACGACCGCAGCCGCCACAGCAGCGCCGACCATCACCGCCACCGACCTCCCCGCCGTACGTCAACATGGACTTTGATCCCAGCTGGCTGCTGATCAGCCTGCCCGTCGCCTTCGTGCTGGGCTGGCTCGCATCGCGCTTCGACATCCGCCAGCTCAAGCTCGAGAACCGGCAAGCCCCCAAGGCCTACTTCCGCGGCCTGAACTTCCTGCTCAACGAGCAGCAGGACCAGGCCATCGACGCCTTCATCGAGGCCGTGCAGAACGACCCCGATACACAGGAGCTGCACTTCGCGCTCGGCAACCTGTTCCGCCGCCGCGGCGAGTACCAGCGCGCGGTGCGCGTGCACGAGCACCTGCTGGGCCGCGGCGACCTGAGCCGCAGCGACCGCGAACGCGCGCAGCACGCGCTGGCACAAGACTTCCTGCGCGCCGGCCTGCTCGACCGCGCCGAAGCCGCGCTGCAGAAGCTCGAGGGCACGCGCTACGAGAACGAGGCGCGGCTCGCGCTGCTCGCCATCTACGAGCGTTCGCGCGAATGGGCGCAGGCAGCCGACGTGGCGCAGAAGCTCGACGAGTCCGACCAGGCCAGCTACAGCACGCGCCGCGCGCACCATCTCTGCGAGCAGGCGACAGAGCGCGTGGCGGCGGGCGACCTGCCCGGTGCGGCCAAACTGCTCGCACAAGCCGTCGAACTGGCACCGCAGGCGCCGCGCCCGGCCATCGACACCGCCAACCTGCAGCTGCGCAAGGGCGATGCGAACGCGGCCTTCGACACGCTCACGGCCCTGAGCGACACCGCGCCGCTGGCGCTGCCGCTCTATGCCGCCACGCTGCAGCAGGCTGCCGTCGCCGCGCACCGCGAAGCCGAGGCGCTCGAACTGCTGCAGCGTCGCTATGTCGAGTCGCCCTCGATCGACGTGCTCGAAGCGCTGATGGCACTCGGCGGCAAGCCGAGCGCCACCACCGAAGAGCCGAACCCCACGCCGCGCGACGGCTACATCGCGCATCTCGCGCAACACCCCTCGCTGGTCGCTGCCTCGCGCTGGCTCGCGGGCGAAAAGTTCGAGCACGAGCAGTTCCACCCGCAGGTGCGGCGCGCGCTCGACCAGGCCACGCGGCCACTCATGCGCTACCGCTGCGCGGCATGCGGCTTCGAGGCGCACCAGTACTTCTGGCACTGCCCCGGCTGCCAGGCCTGGGACAGCTATCCGCCGCGCCGCGTCGAAGAACTCTGATCACGTTTCTGAACAATGGTCACATGGAGGCCGGGAAGGCTTTCATGCGTCAACGCCCTGCTTTCGTGTCTCGTTGAGCGCGGGCCGACATTTCCGTCGGCTGTCACTCATCAACAAGATTCAGGGAGTTTTCATCATCATGTTCAAGAAGATCCTGGCTACCACGGCCATGCTGTTCGCGGTTGCATCGTTCGCCGCCGTCGACGTCAACAAGGGCACGGAAGCCGATCTCGACGGCATCAAGGGCGTCGGCCCGTCGATGTCCAAGCGCATCCTCGATGCACGCAAGCAAGGCGAGTTCAAGGACTGGCCCGACTTCATGCAGCGCATCAAGGGCGTGAAGGAGAAGAAGGCGGCCAAGCTGTCCGCCGAAGGCCTGACGGTCAATGGCAAGAGCTTCGGCGACGCGGCGCCCGCCCCATCGAAGGGAGAGAAGGGAACGAAGGAAGCGAAGGCCGCCAAGCCCTGATTCCGCTCCGGTAGAAATATGCAAGGCCGCCTTCGGGCGGCTTTTTCGTGCGCGCGAGCATGCACGCGATGGCAGGGAAAAGCCTCAGGAAGTGGCCCGGAATTTGCACGTAAGCTCATTTACGTTTTCACTTTCATACGTTCCGGAGAGCTCATGAATCACAAGTTCGGCATCGCCCTCGCTGGCCTGACCCTCGGCGCCGCAGCCTTCGCGCAGACCAAGTGGGACCTGCCTACCGCCTACCCGGCGAGCAACTTCCACACGGAGAACATCACCCAGTTCGCGAGCGACGTGGAAAAAGGCAGTGGAGGCAAGCTCAAGATCACGGTGCATTCCAACGCCTCTCTGTTCAAGGCGCCCGAGATCAAGCGCGCGGTGCAGGGCGGCCAGGCGCAGCTTGGCGAGATCCTGCTGGTGAACTACCAGAACGAATGGCAGATGTTCGGAGCCGACGGCATTCCTTTCCTGGCCGACAGCTACGACGCCGCCTGGAAGCTCTACCAGGCGCAAAAGCCGGCGCTCGAGAAGAAGCTGGCCGAACAGGGAATCGTGCTGCTCTACACGGTGGCCTGGCCGCCGCAGGGCATCTTCGTCAAGAAGGAGATCGCATCGGCCGCCGACCTGAAGGGCGTGAAATGGCGCGCCTACAGCCCCGCCACGGCGCGCATCGGCGAACTCGTCGGCGCCCAGCCCGTCACGGTGCAGCAGGCCGAGCTGTCGCAGGCCATGGCCACGGGCGTGATCGAGTCGTACATGTCCTCGGGCTCCACCGGCTACGCCACCAAGACCTACGAGTACATCAAGAACTTCTACGACACCCAGGCCTGGCTGCCGAAGAATGCGGTGCTCATGAACAAGAAGGCCTTCGACGCGCTCGACAAGCCCACCCAGGACGCGGTGCTCAAGGCCGCGGCCGATGCAGAGAAGCGCGGCTGGGACCTGTCGAAGAAGAAGAACCTCGAATACCTCGACCTGCTCAAGAAGAACGGCATGACGGTGCACGTTCCCTCCGCGCAGCTGAAGGCCGACATGAAGAAGGTCGGCGACACCATGATCAAGGAGTGGACCGAGAAGGCCGGTGCCGAAGGCCAGGCCGTGATCGACGCCTACAAGAAGATGTGAAGCGGACTCGAACTGCACCCGATGCGCAAGACGCTTGATCTTCTCTACATGAGCGCCGCCGCACTGGCGGCGCTTTTCATGGTCGGTCTGCTGGTGATGGTGCTGCTGTCCATCCTCGGCCGCCAGTTCCACTTCAACATTCCCGGCATCGACGCCTACGCCGGCTACCTGATGGCCGGCGCGGGCTTCATGGCGCTCGCGCACACGCTCAAGCGCGGCGAACACATTCGCGTGACGCTGATCCTGCAGAACCTGCCTCCCTCGGCGCAGCGCTGGCTCGAACGCTGGGCCATGGGAGCGGCGGCGCTGCTCGCGCTGCTTTTTGCGTGGTACAGCATCCGCCTGGCCTGGCAGTCGTACGGCTACCACGACATCTCCACCGGCAACGACGCCACTCCGCTGTGGCTGCCCCAGCTGTCGATGGCGCTCGGCACCATCGTCTTCGCCATCGCATCGCTGGACGAGTTCGTGATCGAGTGGCGCGGCCGCCCCGCCAAGGCCGCCGAGACGGAGGCCCTTCGCCATGAGTGACATCGCCGTCGCGGGCATCCTGATCGCCGCGCTGTTCCTCATCCTGGGCAGCGGCGTCTGGATCGGACTCACGCTCTCGGGCGTGGCATGGATCGCCATGCAGATCTTCTCGTCCCGCCCCGCCGGGGACGCCATGGCCGTGACCATCTGGGGCTCGGCCTCCAGCTGGACGCTCACCGCCTTGCCGCTTTTCGTTTGGATGGGCGAGATCCTTTTCCGTACGCGGCTTTCGCAGGACATGTTCAAGGGCCTCGCCCCCTGGATGCAAAGCCTGCCCGGCCGGCTGCTGCACACCAATGTGGTGGGCTGCGCGGTGTTCGCCGCGGTCTCCGGATCGAGCGCGGCTACCTGCGCCACCATCGGCAAGATGAGCCTGCCCGAGCTCAAGCGCCGCGGCTACCCCGACGACATGGTCATCGGCACGCTGGCCGGCGCCGGCACGCTCGGCCTGCTGATCCCGCCCTCGATCATCATGATCGTCTACGGCGTCAGCGCCGACGTGTCGATCGCGCGGCTCTTCATCGCGGGTGTCGTCCCGGGCATCCTGCTGGCGCTGATGTTCTCGGGCTACATCATGTTCTGGGCACTGCGCAACCCCGAGCGGGTGCCGCCGGCCGACGCGAAGCTGCCCTTCGCCGAGAAGCTCAAGGCCTCGATGTCGCTGATCCCGGTGGCGCTGCTGATCCTGTCGGTGCTCGGCTCCATCTACGCGGGCATCGCCACGGCCACCGAGGCGGCGGCCGTGGGCGTGGTGGGGGCGATGGTCATCTCGGGCGCACAGGGCTCGCTGACCTGGCACAGCTTCAAGGAGGCGCTGCTCGGCGCCACGCGCCTGTACTGCATGATGGCGCTGATCCTCGCGGGCGCGGCCTTCCTCACGCTGGCCATGGGGTACATCGGCCTGCCGCGCCACCTGGCCGAATGGATCGGCTCGCTCGGCCTGTCGAAGTTCCAGCTCATCCTGATGCTGGCGGTGTTCTACATCGTGCTCGGCTGCTTTCTCGACGGCATCTCGATGGTCGTGCTGACCATGGGCGTGATCATGCCGACCGTCAACGCGGCCGGCATCGACCCGGTGTGGTTCGGCATCTTCATCGTGCTGGTGGTCGAGATGGCACAGATCACGCCGCCGGTAGGCTTCAACCTGTTCGTGCTGCAAGGCATGACCGGAAAGGACCTGCTCTACATCGCGCGCGTCACGCTGCCGATGTTCTTCCTCATGGTGGCCGCAGTGCTGATCATCTACTTCGTGCCGCAACTGGTGACGTGGCTGCCGCAGCAGATGGCACCCTGACAATCGGGGCATGCTTCTTCCGATTCTCGCCATCTGCATCGGCGCCTCGATCGGCGCACTGGCCCGCTGGGGCCTGGCCCTCTGGTTCGGCGTCGGCGGCCTCATGCCCTGGGGCACGCTGGCAGCCAACCTGATCGGCGGCTACCTCATCGGCCTGGCGGTCGCCACCTTCCAGCTGCTGCCCGATCTGGACCCTGTCTGGCGCCTCGCGCTCGTGACCGGCTTCCTCGGGGGCCTCACCACCTTCTCCAGCTTCTCGGCCGAAGTCACGACCATGCTGCTGGAAGGCAGGCTGGGCGTGGCGATGGTCACGGCAGCGGCCCATCTCGGCGGATCGCTTTTTCTCACCTGGCTCGGGATCCGCACGGTTCAGGCGTTCTCCTCCTGAATCGCATGAAAACCAGGTGAAAAACTGCCTTATGTCTTGCGGTTATAGATAAGGCATTCAATAGGGTCGGCCGATAGAATCGACCCCAATGCCCCTGGTCTTTCTCGTCGCACTCCCCTTCATCGCCAGCGTGCTGGCCGCGTTGATGCCGTCCAACGCGCGCAACAGGGAGTCGACCCTCGCAGGGCTGGTCGCGCTGGGCTGCGCCATCCAGGCCGCATGGTTCTTCCCGCAGATCGCCAACGGCGGCGTGCTGCGCCAGCAGATCGAATGGCTGCCGGCCCTGGGCCTCAACCTCGTGTTCCGCATGGACGGCTTCGCATGGCTGTTCTGCATGCTGGTACTGGGCATCGGCGCGCTGGTGGTGCTGTACGCGCGCTACTACATGTCGGCCTCCGACCCGGTGCCGCGCTTCTTCTCCTTCTTCCTCGCGTTCATGGGCGCGATGATGGGCGTGGTGCTCTCGGGCAACCTCATCCAGATGGTGCTGTTCTGGGAGCTCACCAGCCTGTTCTCCTTCCTGCTGATCGGCTACTGGCACCACCGCCGCGACGCCCGGCGCGGCGCGCGCATGGCGCTCACCGTCACCGGCGCGGGCGGGCTGTGCCTGCTGGCGGGCGTGCTGGTGCTGGGCCGCATCACCGGCAGCTACGAGCTCGACAAGGTGCTGGCGTCGGGCGACCTCATCCGCTCTCACTCGCTCTACCCTGCGGCGCTGACGCTGATATTGCTCGGCGCCTTCACCAAGAGCGCGCAGTTCCCGTTCCATTTCTGGCTGCCGCGCGCCATGGCCGCGCCCACGCCAGTGTCGGCCTACCTGCACTCGGCCACCATGGTGAAGCTCGGCGTATTCCTGATGGCGCGGCTGTGGCCGGCGCTCTCGGGTACCGAGCTATGGTTCTGGATGGTGGGCGGTGCCGGCGCCATCACGCTGCTGCTCGGCGGCTTCATCGCCATGTTCCAGCGCGACCTGAAGGCGCTGCTGGCCTACTCGACCATCTCGCACCTCGGGCTCATCACGCTGCTGCTGGGCCTGAACAGCCCGCTCGCGGCGGTGGCGGCGGTCTTCCACGTGATGAACCACGCCACCTTCAAGGCGTCGCTCTTCATGGCGGCCGGCATCATCGACCACGAGACCGGCACGCGTGACATTCGCAAGCTCAGCGGCCTGATGCGGCTCATGCCCATCACCGGCACGCTGGCCATCATCGCCAGCGCCTCGATGGCCGGCGTGCCGCTGCTCAACGGCTTTCTCTCGAAGGAGATGTTCTTCGCCGAGACGGTGTTCATCCAGGCGACGCCGTGGGTCGACTTCAGCCTGCCGCTGGTCGCCACGCTGGCGGGCATCTTCAGCGTGGCCTACTCGGCGCGCTTCGTGTTCGACGTGTTCTTCGGCCCGCCCTGCGGCGACGAAGTGCCCAAGCACCCGCACGAGCCGCCGCACTGGATGCGCGTGCCGGTCGAGCTGCTGGTGCTGGTGTGCCTGGTGGTGGGCGTGGCGCCGGCGTGGTCCGTCGGCCCGATGCTGGCGGCGGCCGCCACGCCGGTGGTTGGCGGCACGCTGCCCGAGTACAGCCTGGCCGTGTGGCACGGCCTCAACCTGCCGCTGCTGATGAGTTTCGTGGCGCTGGCGGGCGGTGCCGCGCTCTACCTGCTGCAACGCCGTCGCCGCGCGGCAGGCGGCCTCGAGAACACGCCGCTGCTGCACCGCTTCGACGGCCAGGTCATCTTCGAGCACCTCATTGCCCTGCTGAGCGAAGCCGGCCGGCGCAGCCGCCGCCTGTTCGGCACGAAGCGCATGCAGTGGCAGTTGCTGCTGCTGGTGGTGGTGGCCGTCGCGGGCGCGGCTGCTTCGCTGTGGCTCACGCCCGCCGCGCCCGGCACGCGGGAGCTGCTGCCCTTCTCGCCGATGTTCGCCATGACATGGCTCATCGGTGGCACCTGCGCGGTGGCCGCCGCGTGGCAGGCCAAGTTCCACCGGCTGGCAGCGCTGATGCTGGCCGCGGGCGCGGGCCTGGTCTCTTGCGTCACCTACATCTGGTTCTCCGCGCCCGACCTCGCGCTGACGCAACTGGTGGTCGAGGCCGTCACCACCGTGCTGATCCTGCTGGGCCTGCGCTGGCTGCCGATGCGCAGCAAGGACGTGGTGCAGCCCGCCCGCGCGCGTCTCAGGCCCTGGGGCCGCCGCGGCCGCGACCTGCTGATTGCCGCCATCGCGGGCGGCGGCATGGCCGCGCTGGCCTGGGCCATGATGACGCGCACCTTCCCGCAGAGCATCTCGCCCTTCTTCCTCGAGCGCGCGCTTACCGAGGGCGGCGGCACGAACGTGGTCAACGTGATGCTGGTCGACTTCCGCGGCTTCGACACCTTCGGCGAGATCACCGTGCTGGGCATCGTGGCGCTCACCGTGTATGCACTGCTGCGGCGCTTCCGCCCCGCCATCGAGTCGATGGCCTTGCCGATCCAGCAGCGCCTGCAAGCCGACGACGGCAGCAGCGACCTGCTGAACCCACGCCGCGCCAAGGACACCGCCGTCGGCTACCTGATGGTGCCGGCCGTGCTGGTGCGGCTGCTGCTGCCGGTCTCGGTGCTGGTGTCGGTCTACTTCTTCATGCGCGGCCACAACTCGCCGGGCGGCGGCTTCGTCGCGGGGCTGGTGATGTCGGTCGCGCTGGTGCTGCAGTTCATCGTGTCGGGCACCGAATGGGTGGAAGAGCACCTGCGCATCTACCCGCGCCGCTGGATCGCCATCGGCCTGCTGCTGGCGCTGGCCACCGGCGGCGGCGCCGTGTTCTTCGGCTACCCGTTCCTCACCACGCACACCGCGCATCTGCACCTGCCATTGCTGGGCGAAGTGCACGTGCCCAGCGCCCTCTTCTTCGACATCGGCGTGTTCGCGCTGGTGCTCGGCGCCACCATGCTGATCCTGACCGCGCTGGCCCACCAGTCGATCCGTAGCCACCGCTGGGCCGACGAGCAGGCTGAAAAGGAAGCCGAGGCCGCCGCAGCCACCGCCAATGGAGGAGCCAGCTGATGGAAATCGTGCTCGCACTCGCCATCGGCGTGCTCACCGGCTCGGGCGTCTACATGCTGCTGCGCCCACGCACCTTCCAGGTCATCATGGGCCTGACGCTGATCTCGTACGCGGTCAATCTCTTCATCTTCAGCATGGGGCGCCTCAAGGTCGACAGCGAGCCGGTGCTCATCAAGGGCCTGACCGCCACGCTGGCCAACACGGCCGACCCGATGCCGCAGGCACTGGTGCTCACCGCCATCGTGATCGGCTTCGCAATGACGGCACTCTTCCTCGTCGTGATGCTCGCCTCGCGCGGCCTCACCGGCACCGACCACGTGGACGGTGAAGAACGGCAGGAGGCGGAGTGACAGAACTCTTCCATCTGCTCGACCGGCTGCTCGAATTCAGCATGCCGCACCTGGTGGCGGTGCCGATCCTCGTGCCGATGCTCACGGCCGCGCTCATGCTGCTGCTGGGCGAGAACCGCCGGCGCGCCAAGTCGGCACTGAGCGTGGTCTCAGGCCTTGTCGGCCTGCTGGCCGCGCTGGCGCTGCTGCGCTGGGTGAACGCACCCGACACCGGCGGCGGACCCGGCTCCATCGGCGTCTACCTGCCGGGCAACTGGCGCGCGCCCTTCGGCATCGCGCTGGTGGCGGACCGGCTCTCGACCATGATGGTGGCGCTCACCGGCGTGGTCGCCTTCGCCGCGTCGATCTACTCCACCTCGCGCTGGGACCGCGCGGGCGTGCATTTCCACCCGTTGCTGCAGCTGCAGCTCATGGGCCTGAACGGCGCCTTCCTCACGGGCGACCTGTTCAACCTGTTCGTGTTCTTCGAGGTGATGCTCGCGGCTTCCTACGGCCTGCTGCTGCACGGCTCGGGCCGGCTGCGCGTGCAGGCGGGGCTGCACTACATCGCGATCAACCTCGCGGCGTCCTCGCTGCTCCTGATCGGCGCGGCCGTCCTCTATGGCGTGACCGGCACGCTCAACATGGCCGACCTGGGCATGCGCATCGCCGAGCTCGCGCCGGGCGACCGCGGACTGGTGCACGCGGCCACGGCCATCCTCTTCACCGCCTTCTTCGCCAAGGCCGGTGCGTGGCCGCTCAACTTCTGGTTGGTGCCGGCCTACGGATCGGCGGTCTCGCCGGTGGGCGCGGTGTTCGCGCTGCTCACCAAGCTGGGCGTCTACACGATCCTGCGGATGTGGACCGTGCTGTTCGCACCCGACACCGGCGCATCGGCCGCCTTCGGCCAGCCGGTGCTGGTGGGCGCGGGCATCGCCACGCTGTTCGTGGCGGCCCTCGGCATCCTCGGCACGCAGCGGCTGTCGAACCTCGCGGGCTTCAGCGTGCTGATCTCGGCCGGCACGCTGCTCGCCGCGGTGGGGCTGGGTCAGCCGGCCGTGTGGGCGGGCGCGCTCTTCTACATGCTGAGTTCCACCCTCGCGGTGAGCGCCTTCTTCCTGCTGATCGACATGATCGAGCGCTGGCGCAATGCCGGCATGAGCGTGGCGCCGCACGAGGCCGCGGGCAACGCGCCCTTCCTCGCCGAGGATCTGAGCGCGCTGAACGACGTGAACCTCGACGACGACGCGCAGGCGCTCTACGGCCGGGCGATCCCGGCCGGCGTCGCCTTCCTCGGCCTGAGCTTCATGATCTGCACGCTGCTGCTGACCGGCCTGCCGCCGCTGTCGGGCTTCGTCGGCAAGTTCGCGATGCTCTCGGGGCTGATGGGCGGCAGCGGCGCCATCAGTACGGCCGGCTGGACCTTCCTGGTGCTGCTGATCGCCTCCGGCTTCCTCGCATTGATCGCGCTGACCCGCACCGGCATCCGGCATTTCTGGACCCAGCCGCACGGCAACCTCCCTTCGCTGCCGGCGCTCGAGGTGCTGCCGGTGGCCGGGCTGATCGTGGCCTGCATCGCGCTCACCGTCTGGGCCGAACCGGTGCTGCGCCACGCGATGGCCACCGCCGAGGGCCTGCGCACGCCCACCGCCTACCGCGCGGCGGTGATGGAGGCACGGCAGGTGCCCAACCCTGTGCCGGCCGCCAAAGCCGAAGGAAAGGGCGCCGCGCCATGAAACGCCTGATCCCCTCCCCGCCCCTGTCCCTCGCGCTGTTGGTCATCTGGCTTCTGCTCAACCAGTCGCTCGAGGCGAGCACGCTGCTGACGGGCGCGCTGCTCGCCATCGCGGTACCGCTGCTGACCCAGGGCCTGCGGCCCGCCACGGTGCGCATGCGCCGCCCCGGCGTGGCGCTGCGGCTGTCGGCTGTCGTGCTCTACGACATGTCGGTGTCGGTGTTCGCGGTGGCGCGCGCGCTGCTCACGCGCCGCAGCGAACGCATCCAGGCGAGCTTCCTGCGCATACCGCTCGACATGCGCGACCCCAACGGCCTCGCCGTGCTCGCGATGATCATGTGCCTCACACCCGGCACCGCCTGGGGCGAGCTGGCCTTCGACCGCACGACCCTGCTGATCCACGTGTTCGACCTCGAGGACGAGGCGGCCTTCATCGAGCAGATCAAGAGCCGCTACGAACGTCCGCTGATGGAGATCTTCGAATCATGACGCCCATCCTTCTCTGGTCGCTCAAGTTCGCGCTGTTCCTGCTGGCGGTGGCCATGCTCTGCGCCGTCGCCCGCCTGCTCATCGGCCCCTCGGCGCAAGACCGCGTGATGGCGCTGGACTGCCTCTACATCAACGGCATGCTGATGATGCTGGTGCTGGGCATCGTCTACGCGAGCGACGTGTACTTCGCCGCCGCCATGCTGATCGCGCTGTTCGGCTTCGTGAGCTCGACGGCGATGGCCAAGTTCCTGCTGCGCGGGGAGGTGATCGAATGAACGATTTCATCGCGGGCCCGCTGCCGCTGTGGGCCCAGATCGTCACCGCCGTCTTCGCGGTGCTGGGCGCGGCCTTCGCCGCCATCGGCTCCTTCGGCTTGGTGCGGCTGCCGACCTTCTTCCGCCGCATCCACGCGCCCACGCTGGGCGCCACCGGAGGCGTGTGGTCGATGACGGTCGCGACCATCGTGTATTTCTCCGCGCAGGGCCACAGCCTCGCGTTGCATGCGGTGCTGATCGTGCTGTTCGTGGCGCTCACCACGCCGGTCACCACCATCTTCCTGATGCGCGCCGCGCTGTTCCGCGAACGGCAGAAGAACGGCGACGTGCCGCCGCCGTCACCTTCGGACCAGGGGCCGATCCCGCCCTACGAGGGCTGATCGAAAGAAGACTGCGGCGAAGTCACGCGGCCAGCAGCCGCGCCTTGGCCTGCGCCACTTCCATCTCGCGCGGCAGCATCACCGCGTTCTTCACCGCCAGGATCTCGGCCATCACGCTCACCGCGATCTCCGGCGGCGTCTTGCTGCCGATGTAGATGCCGATCGGCCCGCGCAGCCGCGCGAGCGACTCGTCGGTCTGGTCGAAGTGCTCGATCATCCGCTCGCGCCGCGCGTCGGCATTGCGGCGCGAACCGATGGCGCCGACGTAGAAGGCCTCGCTCTGCAACGCCTCGAGCAGCGCGAGGTCGTCGAGCTTGGGGTCGTGCGTGAGAGCGACCACGCAGCTGCGGCGGTCGGGCCTGAAGGCGGTCACCGCGTCGTCGGGCATCTCTGTCGTGATCTGCACGCCGGGCAGCGACCACGCGGTGCGGTACTCGGCGCGCGGATCGCACAGCGTGACCGCGAAGCCGCTGAACTTGGCCATGGTGGCCAGGTACTCGGCGAGCTGGCCGGCACCGATCAGCAGCATGCGGTACTCGGGGCCGAAGGTGTTCGTCAGCTCGGTGTCGTTCACCGTGAGTTCGTCGGGGGCGGACGCTTCGGCGATCCGCACGGCGCCGGTGGCGAGCGTCACCGTTCGCTGCATGAGCCGGCCCTGCTCCAGCTGCGCCACCAGCAGTTCGAGCGAACCGGCGTCGGGCGCATATTCGAGCAGCAATTCCAACGTGCCGCCGCAGGGCAGTCCGAAACGGTGCGCCTCGTCGGCGGTGATGCCGTACTTCACGAGCGCGGGCGGCGCGCCCAGCGGCACGTCCTCGCCCTTGCCGTGGGCATGGCTGTAGCGCGCGATCAGGTCGTCCTCGATGCAGCCGCCGGAGACCGAACCGACCATCGCGCCGTCCTCGGCCAGGGCCATGATCGAGCCCACAGGGCGAGGCGACGAGCCCCATGTACGCACCACCGTCGCCAGCAGCGCGCGCTTGCCTGCACGCCGCCAGTCGCGCAGCGTGCGCAGCACCATGACGTCGAGGTTTTCCATTGCAGCGAACTCCGAAGCCTCAGGCGGCGTCGCCCGGTGCGGCGGGTGCGTCCTTGTCGTCCTTCTTGCCGAGGCCGATCTTCTTCATGAGGCCGAACATCATCCCGGCCTTCTCGGCCGGTGCCTCGGTGGCTTCCGCGACAGGTTCGGGCGGCGGGCCGTAGCGGCTCTGCATCTCGGCCTCGAAGCGCTTGAAGAAATCGTCGGCCGTGGACTTCGCCGCGCCGTCGATCAGGCGCTGGCCGAGCTGGGCGATCTTGCCGCCTACCTGGGCCTGCACGGTGTAGTCGAGCTCGCATCCCGCTGCCGGGGGCGGCGATGCGGCCTCCGCCTCGTGCGCGACGGCAGCATCCGAAGCCGCGGCTGCCGCTTCGGCTACCACCGGCTTGAGCGTGACGCTCGAAGATCCCTTGGCGAATCCGGCCACGCCACCCTGCCCTTCGAAGCTCAGCTTGTAGCCGTCGGGCGCCACGATGTCCGACAGCAACACCTTGCCGTTGAACTTGGCCGAGACCGGGCCGATCTTGACCGCGAGCGCGACGCTGTACTGGTTGTCGCCCGTGAGCTCGAACTTGTCGCAGCCGGGAATGCACTTCTTCAGTGTTTCCGGGTCGTTGAGCGCTTCCCAGGCCTGTTGTTGGGTGACGCCGAGGCGGCGGTTTCCGAGCATTTCCATGGTGGGTTTCCTTTGTCGTCCTTCCCGGGCGCCGCTAGCGGCCGGACCGCATCAGGGCGGCCAGGCTCGCGGCGAGCTGTTCGAGTGCGCTGAGATTGTGAACCGCCAGCATCGCGTCCGCTTGCCGGTGCAACACGGCGGCCCCACGCGCCAGAGGGGCGTAGCCCTCGAAGCGCAGCAGGGGGTTGAGCCACAGCAGGCGGCGCGAATGGCGCTTGAGCCACAGCAGCTCCTGCTCCAGCTGCGAGGGTTCGCCGGTGTCGAGGCCGTCGCTGATCACCAGCACCAGCGTGCGGCGGCCGGTCAGGCGGCGGGCATGGGCGCGGCGCAGTTCGGCCAGGGAAGCGCCGAGCCGGGTGCCGCCCGCGAAGTCGTCGATGGCGAGGCTGGCGGCGCCCAGCATGGCGTCGGTGTCGGCCAGCCGGAAGGCCGGTGTCAGGTCGGTCAGGCGAGTGCCGAAGGCGAACACGTCGCGCCGCCCCGCCCGCCGCGTCGCGGCATGGAGAAAGGCCAGCAGCAGCCGTGCATACCGCTCCATCGAACCGGAGACGTCGACCAGCACCAGCAGCGGCAGCGGCTGATCGCGCCGGGCGAGCCGGGGCAGCCGCATGATCTCGCCGCCCGTGCGCGCGGCCTCGTGCAGCACGCCCGGCCAGTGCATGCGCGCATGCTGCCGGCCCGCGTCGCCGGCCACCCGCAGGCGGCGCGACGGCAACTCCGGAATTGGCAGCCGGATGTCGCGCGAGAGCCGTTCGACCAGCCTGTACTCGGCGGCGCCCAGCGCGTTGAAGTCCGCATGCTGCAGGCGCTGCCGGTCGCTCGACGTCATGGCGGCATCGAATTCGATCTCGCGGTCGGGCTTCGCCAGTTCGGCCGGCCTGGCAGGGTTGCGCGGCGCGGTGAGCGCCTCGCGCACGCGCGGACGGCGCTTCGAGGGCTCGGCCTTGCCTTCGGCGCTCGGCAGCATCTGCGCGAGCAGCTTGTTGGCCAGCTCCGGATCGCGGAACCACGCATCGAACAGTTCGCGGAACACCATGCGGTCCTGCTCGCGGCTGACCATCACCGCTTCCATGGCGGCGCTCAGGTCGAGCCTGTCTTCCACGCCCACCAGCGAGGCCGCCTCGGCGGCCAGCGCGATGCGCATCGCGTCGGTGCGAACGCCCGCGCGGCGCAGCGCCCGGCCGAAGGAGGCGATGTTGCCCGCGAGCTTGCCGCTGCGGACGTCGCCAAGTTGCTGGACGCCGGTGGTGGCCATCGACAACTCACGCCTCGGGCTTGAGCAGGTCCGACGCCAGCTCGTGCGTCAGCGCGGCGACGTCGTCGCGCTGCTTGAACAAAATGCCGGCGGTATCGACCACCACCTCGGGGTCGAGCTCGACCGTGTCGAGCGCGATCAGCGCCCTCGCCCATTCGACGCTCTCGGCAATGCCGGGCGCACGCTGGAAGGCATTGGCGAATGGTGCATCGCGCAGCCGCGCGACGAAGGCCGCCACCTGGGCCGACAGCTTCTCGCCGGCCTGCGGCACCTGCGCCCGCACGATGGCCAACTCGCGCTCGCGTTCGGGATAGTCGAGCCAGTGATAGAGGCAGCGGCGCTTGACCGCGTCGTTGAGCTCGCGCGTGCGGTTGCTCGTGAGGATGGTGACGGGCGGCGCCACCGCGCGCACCGTGCCCAGCTCGGGAATGCTCACCTGGTACTCGCCCAGGTACTCGAGCAGGAAGGCCTCGAAGGGCTCGTCGGCCCGGTCCACCTCGTCGATCAGCAGCACGGCGCCCGGCAGCGGGGTCTGCAGCGCCTGCAGCAGCGGCCGGCGGATCAGGTAGTGCGGCTGGTAGACCTCGGCCTCGACATCGCGCGCCGCGCCGGTGGCCTCGGCCGCGCGCATGTGCAGCAGCTGCGCGGCGTAGTTCCATTCGTAGAGCGCTTCGCGCTGCTCCAGGCCGTCGTAGCACTGCAGGCGCAGCAGCTCTCGGCCCAGCGCCGTCGACAGCGCCTTCGCCAGCTCGGTCTTGCCGACGCCGGGCTCGCCCTCGAGCAGCAGCGGGCGCTGCAGCTTCAGCGCGAGGAAAACGGCCGTGGCCAGTCGCCGGTCGGCGAAGTAGCCGGCCTGCACGAGTCCGGCGGAGAGGGAATCGATGCTCGGGAAGATCATGGCGAAGCGTAGCGGAAGACGCGAGGCCGTCGCGTCTTCCGATGAGCAGGCAGAGCGAGCGCCCCGGGCTTCCTCAGGCCAGGGCCTTGGTGACTGCGCGTTGGGTCAGCACGCTGATCAGGTTGGCCCGGTACGCGGCCGACGCATGCAGGTCGCTGTTCAGGTCGCTCGCATCGATCTTCACGGCGGCTGCGGCAGCGGCGGTGAAGCTCTTGTTCAACGCATCTTCCAGCCCGGCGTGACGGAACACGCCGTTGCCCGCGCCGGTGACCGCCACGCGCACGCCGCTGTCGTACTGCGCGAGGAACACGCCGACCAGCGGGAAGTTCGACGCCTTCTGGCGCAGCTTCTCGTAGACGGCGCGTTTCGGAACGGGGAAGCGGATCGCGGTGATCAGCTCGTCGTCTTCCAGCGCCGTGGTGAAGAGGCCGAGGAAGAAGTCGTCGGCGGCAATCTCGCGCTTCGAAGTGACGATGGTCGCGCCCGAGGCCAGCACCGCGCTGGGGTAGCACGCGGCCGGGTCGTTGTTGGCCACCGAGCCGCCGATGGTGCCCATCGCGCGCACCTGCCGGTCGCCGATGCGCGAGGCCAGGTCGGCCAGCGCCGGATAGGAGGCTTTCACATCGGCGTTGTTCGCCACGTCAAGGTGACGCGACATGGCGTCGATGGTGATGGCGTTGCCGTTCTTCGCGATGCCGGTGAGCTCCTTGATGCCGCTCAGGTCCACGAGCTGTTCGGGGGCCGAGAGGCGCAGCTTCATCGAAGCCAGCAGGGTCTGTCCACCTGCCAGCGGCTTGGCGCCGGCGGCAACAAGTTTGGCCGCGTCGGCCACGGAAGCAGGCCGTTCGAGTGTGAAGGCATACATGGCGTGATTCCTTCTTTGTTTTATTCAAGGGTTGGCGGCTGCGGCCTGCATCGCTTCCCAGACGCGGCTGGGCGAGGCAGGCATGTCGAAATCCTTGACGCCGAGCGGCGCCAGCGCGTCGAGCACGGCATTGATCACGGCCGGCGGCGAGCCGATGGCCCCCGCCTCGCCGCAGCCCTTGGTGCCCAGCGGGTTGTGGGTGCACGGGGTGCACACGGTGTCGAGCTTGAACTGCGGGAAGTCGCCCGCGCGCGGCATGGCGTAGTCCATGAAGCTGCCGGTGAGAAGCTGGCCGGTCTCGTTGTCGTACACGCAGTTCTCGAGCAGCGCCTGGCCGATGCCCTGCACCAGCCCGCCGTGCACCTGGCCCTCGACGATCATCGGATTGATGATGGTGCCGAAGTCGTCCACCGCGGTGAAGCGGTCGACCCTGACCTCGCCGGTCTGCTTGTCGACCTCGACCTCGCAGATATAGGTGCCGCCCGGGAAGGTGAAGTTGGTCGGGTCGTAGAAGGCGGTTTCGTTCAGGCCCGGCTCCAGCTTGTCGAGCGGGTAGTTGTGCGGCACGTAGGCCGTGAGCGCCACCTGGCCGAAGGGGATCTTCTTGTCGGTGCCCTTGACCGTGAACTCGCCGTTGGCGAACTCGATGTCGGCGTCGCTCGCCTCCATCAGGTGCGCGGCGATCTTCTTGGCCTTGGTCTCGATCTTGTCGAGCGCCTTCATGATGGCCGCGCCGCCCACCGAGATGGAGCGCGAGCCGTAGGTGCCCATGCCGAAGGGCACGCGGCCGGTGTCGCCGTGCACCACGTCGACGTTCTCGACCGGAATGCCCAGCCGCGCCGCCACCACCTGAGCGAAGGTGGTTTCATGCCCTTGCCCATGGCTGTGCGAGCCGGTGAACACGGTCACGCTGCCGGTCGGGTGCACGCGGATCTCGCCGCACTCGAACAGGCCCGCCCGCGCGCCGAGCGCACCCGCGATGTTCGACGGCGCGATGCCGCAGGCCTCGATGTAGCTCGAATAGCCGATGCCGCGCAGCTTGCCCTTGCCCTCGCTCGCCGTCTTGCGCGCGGCGTAGCCGTCGACTTCGGCCAGCACCCGGGCCTTGTCCATGCATGCATGGAAGTCGCCCGTGTCGTACTGCAGCGCCACCGGCGTCTGGTACGGGAAGCTGCTGATGAAGTTGCGCTTGCGGATCTCGTCCTGCCCCAGCTTCATTTCCCAGGCGCAGCGCGACACCAGCCGCTCCAGCAGGTAGGTGGCTTCGGGCCGCCCCGCTCCGCGGTAGGCATCGACCGGCGCGGTGTTGGTGAACCAGGCATCCACCTCGACGTAGATCTGCGGCGTGGTGTACTGGCCCGCCAGCAGCGTTGCGTAGAGGATGGTGGGTACTGCCGTCGAGAAGGTCGACAGGTAGGCGCCGAGGTTGGCATCGGTATGCACGCGCAGCGCGAGGAACTTGCCCTGGCTGTCCATCGCCATCTCGGCGTGGCTCACGTGGTCGCGGCCGTGCGCATCCGACAGGAAGCATTCCGAGCGCTCGGCCGTCCACTTGATGTTGCGGTTGAGCTGCCGTGCGGCCCAGGTCAGGCACACGTCTTCTGCATACAGGAAGATCTTGGAGCCGAAACCGCCGCCCACGTCCGGCGCGATCACGCGCACCTTGTGCTCGGGCAGGCCCAGCACGAAGGCCGTCATCAGCAGGCGCTCGACGTGCGGGTTCTGGTTGGACACGTAGAGCGTGTAGTCCTCGGTGGCACGGCTGTAGCTGCCGATGGCCACGCGCGGCTCGATGGGATTGGGCACCAGCCGGTTGTTGACCAGGTCGAGCTTCGTCACGTGCGCCGCACTGGCGAAGACCGCATCGACCGCCGCCTTGTCGCCCAGTGCCCACTTGTAGCACTGGTTGTCGGGCGCCTCGTCGTGCAGGGTGACGCCGCCGGCCTTCTTCGCCGCGTCGGCCACGCTCACGAGCGCAGGGAGCACCTCGTAGTCGACCACCACCGCCTCGGCTGCGTTCTTCGCCTGCTCGACCGTCTCTGCCACCACCATGGCCACGTGGTCGCCCACATAGCGCACCTTCTTGATGGCGAGGATCGGGTGCATCGGCTCCTTCATGGGGGTGCCGTCGGGGTTGTTGATGAGCCAGCCGCAGGGCAGCCCGCCCATCTTTCCCTCGATGTCCTTGCCGCTGAAGATGCCGATCACGCCGGGCATCTTCAGCGCCTCGGCGGTGTCGACCGACTTGATGGCGGCGTGGGCGTGCGGCGAGCGCACGAAGACCGCATGGCTCTGGTTGGCCAGCGTGATGTCGTCGGTGTAGTTGCCGGCGCCGGTCAGGAAGCGGTAGTCCTCCTTGCGCCGCAGAGCCTCGCCGATGTGCGGCAGGTTCGAGAAGTCGGAAGCGCCCATGATGTCACTCCCTTCATGCCGTTGCGGTTGCCTTGACGGGGGTGCCCGAGGCCATCGCCTCGCCGCCCATCTTCACTGCCTTCACGATGTTCTGGTAGCCCGTGCAGCGGCACAGGTTGCCGTCGAGCAGCTCGCGGATTTCCGATTCGCTCGACTTGGGGTGGTGGGTGCACAGGTCGATGGCGCTCATGACCATGCCGGGGGTGCAGAAACCGCACTGCAGGCCGTGGCATTCCTTGAACGCCGCCTGCATGGGATGCATGGTGCCGTCGGCCTCGGCGATGCCCTCGATGGTGGTGATTTCGGCGCCGGCCGCCTGGGCCACCAGCACGTTGCACGATTTGACTGCCCGGCCGTTCACGTGGACGGTACAGGCGCCGCACTGGGCGGTGTCGCAGCCGACGTGGGTTCCGGTGAGGTGGAGATGCTCGCGCAGAGCGTGAACCAGGAAGGTGTTGGGAGGAGCGTCGACGGTGACCTGACGGCCGTTGACCTTGAAAGCGACCTGCATTTGGCTGTCTCCGTAAAAGGTGATGGCTGTTTCAGCAAAAGCATCTTGGATGCCGACCTTTCGCACTATCCTAGGCAAAACCCTTGACACTTGCACAGACCGCGCGAAATTCTCAAAATGAAACAGCTTGCCGTCCGGCGAGCCGGGAAAAGCATGCATACATGCGCGAAAAACCACGATGCCTGTATCAATCGTTTCGCCACCTCCTGAGCGTTCCCTGGTCATTGCCCAGGCCCGCCGCGAACTGATCGAAGGCGAGCAGTCCTCTCGTGCGCGCGGCGCCGCCTGCGTCGATTCATGGATCACCCGTTCCTGGCAGCGCTGCATCGAGGCCGGCCGCCGGCCGCAGCAGCGCGTCAGCTTCGACCCGGTGAGCCGCGCAGCCAGCTGCGACATCGCCGAGCGCAACCGGGCGCTGGTCGCGGCGGCCCGCCCGGTGATCGAGCAGCTTTCGCGCGCCATCGCCGACACCCGCTATTTCGCCGTGCTGACCGATGCCGAGGGCATCGTGGTCGACGTGGGCAACCTGCCCGACGGCACCGACGCCGCCAGCCGCTATGCGCGCGACATCGGCCGCATCGGCGTCGACCTGTCGGAGCGCGCCATCGGCACCAGCGCCATCGGCACCGCGCTGGCCGAGCAGGAATCGGTCTGGCTGCACCGTGGCGAGCACTTCTTCGACGACACCAGCGTCTACAGCTGCGCGGGCGCCCCGCTCTTCGGTCCCCGGGGCGACTGCATCGGCATGCTCGACCTGACCGGCGTGCAGGTGGCCGAACGGCCCGAACTGCGCCACCTGGCCACCCTGTCCGCGCGCAGCATCGAGAACATGCTGGTGATGCGCGAGCCCTGCGAGCTGCTGCTGCACCTGTCCTGGCCCGGCAGTTCCGGAAGCGAGGCCACCGAAGGCCTGCTGTGCATCGACGCCGTGGGCAATGTCACGGGCGCCAATGCCGCAGCCCGGCAGATGCTGCACCAGCCGCTGCCGCGCAGCGAGCACGCCCTGAACTTCAACGACCTCTTCGCTCTGCCTCTTCACATGATGTTCGACGCGGCCCGGCGCGGCGATGCGGTGCTCGAGGTACCGCTCTGGTCGGGCCTTCGGGTGCAGGTGCGGCCCCAGCGCGGAGGCAGCGGCAGCACGACTGCCGCAAACGTTTCCGACAGCCGCCCGCGGCTGCGCGACGTGGAAACCGCGCTGATCCGCAAGGCGGTGGCCGACGCGCGCGGCAATGTCGCGGAAGCGGCACGCGCCCTCGGCATCAGCCGGGCGACCGTCTACCGCAAGCTGTGGCGCGGACGGCCTGCCGGCGCACCGGATTGAGCATCCGGCGTTCAGCCTTCATTCAGCTTTTTCTTCTTCAGGCGCCGACCGGCACCTTGTCCAGGAAGCCCGTCACCGAGCGCAGCTTGCCTGCATCGATCCGCGCGAAGTCGGTACCCTGGATCAGGTCTTCGGCACCGCTCGGCCCCAGCGTCCACGAGAAGCGCAGGTGGTCGCCGTGCGCATCGGCCTTGCCCAGCAGGCTGAAGCGGAAGCCCGGGTAGCGCTGGTGCACCGCGCCGACCAGCGCGCTGATCTGCTCGTGCCCGCTGGCCTGCGCGATCGGATCGACGTAGTGCGCGTCGGCGGTCCATCCGGCTTCGATCAGCGCTGCGCGGCGGGCGGCGTCAGTCTCGTTCCAGACGGCGATGTAGCGTTGGGCAATGGCGGTGGCGTCGTGTGCGGCGGTGTTCATGATGACCATTCCTTTCGGGGTTCGGACCCGCAACATCGCGGGGTGAAGGAATGGTCGCGTCGCACGCGACTTGCGTCGATGACGTCTCAGGTCATGGAATCCGGCTGCCGTAGCGGATGCTCTTGAGCGCGCCGTTCTGGAACAGCAGCATCGTCTCGAACTGGCCCGAGCCCGGCCGGTAGGTCCACTCCTCGCTCTGGTCGCAGGTGCTGTTGTTGTTGACGATGACCGTCTTGTCCCCCGTCGAGGACGAGGGAGGCACGATCACCTGCGGGTTCGGATCGGGCTTGGCGCAGAAGCTGTCCTTGAACACCGGCTCGCCGCACTTCTGCAGGATGGTGAACTTGGAATCGCCCCTCTGCGCGAAGTCGCGATTGCAGTTGAGTGTCTGCGCCTGGGCCGGCGCGACGAACGACAGTGCGGCCAGCAAGGCGGCGGGAATGAGCAGGGATCGCTTCACGGTGTTTCCTGTGTCTTGTGCAAGCGATGGTAGTGACATTCCGGCGCCGAACCTGAAGCTGACCCCCTTCAAACCGCGTCGAGCGGGAACACCGGCCTGCGCACCTTGCTGAACGGGAACAGGCTGTAATCCGAACTGGTGACACCCGGGCTGTCGCACTCCACCAGCGCGGCCGAGAGCGGTTCGAACACGGGCCGGCAGTACATGCGCGACTTGAGCAGCAGAAAGCGTTCATTCCGCGGATCGAGCCCCGCGCACTCGAAGACGCCGATGTCCCACGGCTCCTGCGTGCGCTCGGTCACCACGATGCGCGCGGTGCCGATGTCGAACAGCACCGTGCGCCCCATGCTGCTGCGCTGGCCGGTGTAGGTGGGGCCGGTGATCACGTACTCGCCGTCGCTCACGGTGCGCACCGTGCCCGTGAGCCGCACCGACGTCTTCTTCAGCCCGATGCCCTCGAGCGAGACCTTGTTGCCCAGCGCCACCGTCACCTCGGCGCCCTCGCCCGCCGCGACGAGCTGCGCCACGGCCTCCGGATCGCACAACGGCCCCACGCCGATGCCGTGCAGGCCCTGCGCGAGCGCTTCCTGCAGCACGTCCATGGTGTCGCAGCTGCCGCCCGACATGCAGTTGTCGCCGTGGTCGAGCAGCAGCACCGGTCGCGTCGCGCCCTCGGCGATCAGCTTCGCGCGCGCGACCGACTCCGCCAGCGGCTCGCTGCGGTAGACGAAGGCCTCGCGCTCCGCCCACATCTGCGCGGCGATGCGGTCGGCCGTGGCCTGCGCGCGCTCGGGCGAATGCGCGTCGACGACGATCACGCTCATGCACGGCGCCTCGATGTCCGACAGCGAGAAGCCCGCCAGGATCGACACCGCCAGCGACTCCGACTTCTCGGCCTCGCACGCCGCCTCGATGGCGCGCTTCATCGCACCGGTGAACGAGGCGCTGCGCAGCGTGTGCGCCATCAGCGGCAGCCGGTGCCAGCGCATCGCCGGCCTGCTGCGCCCGGCCAGCAGGTCGAGCAGCAGGCGGCCGGCATGCTCGCCGGTTTCGTACATGTCGACGTGCGGGTAGGTCTTGAAGCCGACGATGACGTCGGCGTTCTCCACCATCGCGGGCGTGACGTTGGCATGCAGGTCGAGCGCCACACCGACGGGCACGCCCGGCGCCGCCGCGCGCAGGCGCACCAGCAGGTCGCCTTCGCCGTCCACGCTGTTCTGCGCCACCATCGCGCCGTGCAGGTCGAGCAGGATGGCGTCGCAGCCCGGCGCCGCATCGACGATGCGCTGCGTCAGCAGGGTGTAGGCCTGCGCATCGACCGGCCCGCTCGGATTGGCCGAGGCCGACACCGGCGTGACGACTTCCGCACCCGCCGCTTCGGCCAGGTCGATGAAGGCCGACATCGCGGTGCGCATGCCCTTGTTGTCGCGGTAGGCCTGCTCGCCGAAGGTCGGGCCATCGGGCCCGAAGGCCGCGAGCGGCGTGGGCACCGGCGAGAAGGTGTTGGTCTCGTGGTTGAGGCGTGCGATCAGTACTTTCATGGTCATTGGGCAAACTTTCCGCCGCTCGCCAGCATGGTGATGTCGCCGAAGCTGGAGCCGTTGCGGTTGTCGGGTTTGAACGCAAGCGCGTAGCCGCCGAGGTCCATGGGCACAGATGTCTCGATGGTCCGCCTGAGCGAGTCCGTGGTGATCGGCCCCTTCACGCGCTGAAGCGCCTCCGCGAACGCCTTGGCCGTGATGTAGCCCTCCAGGCCCAGGTAGGAGCCCTCGCCCTCGCTGCCCGCGCTCCTGCGCGCTCGCTGGTATTCGTCGACGATGGGGAAGCGGGTCTTCCAGAACGGCGGCATCACCTGCGACAGCACGATGCCGCGGCTCTTCTCGCCCAGTTCCTTGTAGAGCAGGAAGGAGCTGGCCACCGAGTTCGTGTAGATCTGCGGATGCACCGGCGCCGCCACCAGCGCGCGGATGACGTTGATCGCCGGCATGCCCGCCGCGATGACGTACACCGCCTGCGCCCCGCTGGCGATGACCTGCTGCGCGGTGCGCGACGGCTCCTTGTCCTGCGGATCGAAGCGCAGCGTCAGCACCGGGGACAGCCCGTTCTTCTGCAGCGCCTCCAGCGCATCCTTCTCGATGCCCTTGCCATACGCGTCGTCGCTCGACACGACGGCGATGCGCACCACGCCCACCGTCTTCAGGTGGTTCATCACGCGGTGCACCTCGTCGGCGTACGACTCGCGCACGTGGTAGATCGGCACCTTCGGTCCGCGCAGCACGGCCGCGCCGGTCAGTCCGCCGAAGATGAAGCTGTCGTACTTCGCCGCGACCGGCACCATGGCCGCGCCGATGCCCGTGCCCATGGTGCCGAAAAGGCAGACCACGCGGTCGGTGCCGAGCAGCTTCTCGGCGTTGGCCGCGGCCTTGTCGGGCGCATAGACGTCGTCGTAGGTGATCATCTTCACGGGCCGCCCGCCGATGCCGCCTGCCTTGTTCAGCTGGTCGAACAGCAGCTTCTGCCCTTCCATGAACGCGAGGCTGTTGGGCGCCAGCGGGCCCGTCAGCACGGCGGACTGGCCGACGAGGATGGGCTCGGCGGCCGGCGCCGCGGCAGTCCAGGCGAGGGCCAGCGCCGCCAGGGCGAGGCGCCACGTCTTCACGATGCGACTCCCGCGCTCTGCAGCATGGCCTGCAGCAGCACGTTGCAGCCGGCTTCGAGATGGTCGGGCTGCGCGTCCTCGATCTCGTTGTGGCTGATGCCGTCGAGGCAGGGCACGAAAATCATCGCCGTGGGGCACACGCGCGCGAGGTACACCGCGTCGTGGCCCGCGCCGCTGATCACGTTCATCCAGGTCATGCCCTGCGCCTGCGCGGCTTCGCGTACGGCGGACACGAGCTTGGGAGTGAAGGGCTGCGGCTGGAAATACACGACCTGCTCCACCGACATCTCGACCTTGCCCTTCGTGGCGATGCGCTGCACGGCTTCTTTCAGCTCGGCATCCATGGCGGAAAGCACCACGTCGTCGGCCGCGCGCAGGTCGACGCTGAGCTTCGCGCGGCCCGGGATCACGTTGCGCGAGTTTGGATAGTTGTCGATCCAGCCGACCGTGCCGCGCCCATGCGGCGCGTGGGCGAGCGCGATGCGGTTGACCTCGATCACGAGTTCGGAGGCGGCCAGCAGCGCGTCCTTGCGCAGCTCCATCGGCGTGGGGCCGGCGTGGGCTTCCATGCCCTGCACCACCACGTCGTACCAACGCTGGCCCAGCGCGCCCTCGACGACACCGATCACGCGTTCGTTGGCCTCGAGCACCGGGCCTTGCTCGATGTGCGCCTCGAAGTACGCGCCCACGGGCGACGCGGCAGCCGAAGCCGGCGTGCTGCCCGCGTAGCCGATGGAAGCCAGCGCCTCGGACACGCTCACGCCGTCGTTGTCGCGCTGCACCAGCGCATGTTCGAGCGTGAAGGCGCCCGCGAACACGCCAGAGCCCATCATCACGGGCACGAAGCGCGAGCCTTCCTCGTTGGTCCACACCGCCACCTCGATCGGCGCCTCGGTCTCGACCTTCGCGTCGTTCAGGCTGCGGATCACCTCGAGCCCCGCGAGCACGCCGTAGTTGCCGTCGAACTTGCCGCCCGTGGGCTGGGTGTCGATGTGGCTGCCGGTGGTAACGGGCGGCAGCGCGTTGTTGCGGCCGGCGCGGCGCGCGAAGATGTTGCCGATGGCGTCCACGCGCACTTCGCAGCCCGCCTCGCGCACCCAGCGCACGAACAGGTCGCGGCCCTGGCGATCGAGGTCGGTCAGCGCAATGCGGCAGACACCGCCTTTCTCGGTGGCGCCGAGCTGCGCCAGTTCCATCAGCGAGTTCCAGAGCCGCTGGCCGTCGATGCGGAGTTCGGTGTGTGAGTTTTTCATGGCTGTTTCAGGAAGATGGAGGAAAGGACTGCGGGAAGCCTCAAGCAAGGCCCACGCCCAGATAGCGGTCTTTCACCTCGTGGTCGGCCATGAAGGCGTCGTTGCCGGCCTCGTGCACGATGACGCCCTGCTCCACGATGTAGTGGCGGTCGGCCAGCTGCACGCAAACTTCGAGGTTCTGCTCGACCAGCAGGATCGCCACGCCGGCTGCCTTGATGGTCTTGAGCTGGGCGACGATCTCCTCGACGATCACCGGCGCCAGTCCCTCGACAGGCTCGTCGAGGATCAGCAGGCGCGGGTGGTTCATCAGCGCGCGGCCGATGGCCAGCATCTGCTGCTCGCCGCCCGAGAGCTGCCCGCCGCCGTTGCGCCGCCGTTCCTTCAGGCGCGGAAAGATGCGGTAGATGTCGGCCAGCTGCCACGGCGATTCGCGCCGCAGGCCGAGCATCAGGTTCTCTTCCACGGTCAGCAGCTTGAAGATGCCGCGGTGCTCGGGCACCAGGCACACGCCGCGCGTGGCAATTCGGTGCGGCGCCAGGCCCGCGATGTCCGCGCCCTGGAAGCGAACGCGACCGCCGGTGGGCGTGACCGCGCCGGCAATGCTCTTGAGCGTGGTCGACTTGCCCGCGCCGTTGCGGCCCAGCAGCGTGACCAACTCGGCCTCGCCCACGGTCATCGACACGCCCTGCAGCACGTGGCTCTTGCCGTAGTGGGCGTGCAGGCCCTCGACTTCAAGGATGTTGTTCTTCATGCCTTGCCCCCCGTGATCATGTTGCCCAGGTAGGCGGTGCGCACGCGCGCGTCGGCGCGGATGTCGCCCGGCAGCCCCTCGGCCAGCACACGGCCGAGCTGCATCACGGTCACGGTGTCGGAGATGTCCATCACGATGTTCATGTTGTGCTCGATGAGAACCACGGTGTGCCCGTCGCGCAGGCCGCGGATGAGCTGCTTCATGTCGTCGAGGTCGTCGATGCCCATGCCCGACGTCGGCTCGTCGAGGAAGATCGCTTTCGGCCTGGCGGCCAGCGCCATGCCCACTTCGAGGCGGCGCTGCTGGCCGTGCGAGAGCTCGCCGGCCGCCGTGTTCGCCAGCCGTTCCAGTCCGATGCGCTGCAGCACCTCGTCCACGACCTGCGTGCGGGCCAGTTCGCCGACCGGTGCGCGCCAGCAGTTCATGGCCTGGCGCGGCGAGATGCCCTGCGCCGCCACGCGCAGGTTCTCGCGCACCGACAGGCTCAGGAACAACGCCGTGACCTGAAACGAACGCGCCATGCCGCGCTGCACTCGTCGGTGATCAGGCTCGCGCGTGACGTCGTGGCCGTCGAACAGGATGCGCCCGCCCGTGGTCATGCCGGTGCCGGTGAGCATGTGGAACAGCGTGGTCTTGCCCGCGCCGTTGGGGCCGATCACCGAGTGCACGGTGTTGCGCCGGATCTTCAGGTCGACCCCGCCGAGCGCGGCGAACTTTCCGTAGTGCTTGGTGACGCCGGTGGCTTCGATGAGTACGTCGCTCATGCTTTCTCTCCTTGCGCGGCGGGCGCGGCCGGAGCCGCCGGCGTCCTGCGGAAGATGCGTTTCCAGACGCCCTCGCCCACCCCCCAGAGCCCGCGCTGCATGCCGATGCTCACGCCGATCAGCAGCAGGCCCAGCAACAGCAGCCAGCGCGGCCACAGCGTGGAGAGCCAGTCAGCCAGCAGCACGTAGAAGGCCGAACCCAGCACCGAGGCGAACAGGTTGCCGGTGCCGCCGATCACGGTGATGACCAGGATCATCTCGCTCGTGTGGTACTCGGCGTTCGACAGCGGCGCGATGCCGGTCATCATGGCGTGCAGCCCGCCCGCGAGGCCGGTGACGGCGCCCGAGATCACGAAGGCCAGCAGCTTGAAGCGCTTCAAGTCGTAGCCCACGGCGGCGGCGCGGTCCTCGTTGTCGCGGATGGCGAGCAGCGTGCGGCCGAAGATCGAGTCGGTCACGCGCAGCAGCAGGCCGAAGGCGATGAGGAACATCACGGCCACGAAGGCGTAGTACTTCCACGGCGTGTCCATGAAGCCGGGGCGCGGCACGTCGAGCAGGCCGTTGTCGCCACCCGTGAGGTCGGTGGCGGTGTAGGCGATGAAATAGAACATCTGCGCGAAGGCCAGCGTGAGCATCACGAAGTAGGTGCCGCGCTGGCGGATCGCGACCCAGCCGACCACCGCCGCGCCGAGCGCGCCCATGGCCACTGCCGCGGCCAGCGCGAGCGGCATGGGCAGGTGCAGGCGCGTGAGCAGGATGGCGATGGTGTAGCTGCCCAGCCCGAAGAAGAGGCCCTGCCCGAAAGAGAGCAGCCCGGTGTAGCCCAGCAGCAGGTTGCAGCCCAGCGCGGCCAGCGCGTAGATGAGCACCTCGCTCGCGAGCGAACCCGAGCTCAGCACCAGCGGCAGGCCCAGCACCGCGATGAGTGCCAGGAGGAAAGTGATTTTTCTCGGCATGGCGCGTCCGTTCATGCTTTGCGGCCGAGCAGGCCATGCGGGCGCAACAGCAGTACTGCCGCCATTGCGATGTAGACCATCAGGCTCGCGCCCGGCGGCCAGATGGTGCTCATGAGGCTCTGCACGATGCCGATCAGGAGGCCGCCCACGAGCGCGCCGCCGAAGCTGCCGAGCCCGCCGATCACCACGACCACGAAGGCCACGGCCAGCGCCTCGACGCCCATGAAGGGTTCCGCGCCGCGGATGGGCGCGGCCAGCACGCCGGCCAGCGCCGCCGTGGCCGCGCCGAGCGCGAACACCAGGCTGAACACGCGGAACACGTTGATGCCGAGCAGCGACACCATCTCGGTCGATTCGCTGCCCGCGCGCACCGCGCTGCCCAGGCGCGTGCCCTCGAGCACCCACCACAGCAGCACCGCGAGCACGGCGGTGAACCCGATCACGAAGAGCCGGTACTTGGGGTAGACGAAGGCGCCCCACATCACCACGCCCTGCAGCAGGTCGGGCGTGGCCACGCTGTTGCCCAGCGGGCCCCAGAACACGATCACGATCTCCTGCACCGCGAGCGCGAGGCCCACCGTCACGAGGATGTGGAACTCATGCGCCTTGGCATACACGCGGCGCAGCAGCAGCTTCTCGGCCAGCCAGCCCAGCGCGCCCACGAAGAGCGGCACCAGCACCAGCGCGAGCCAGAAGTTCATGCCCCATTGAAGGGCCTGGAAGCAGAGATAGGCGCCCAGCAGGTAGAAGGCCCCGTGCGCGAAGTTCACGAAGCGCAGCAGGCCGAACACGATGGACAGGCCGACCGCCAGCAGGAAATACAGCATGCCGATGCCGATTCCGTTGATGGTCTGTAGCAGGTAGACGGACATGGGAGTCGAGGGGTACGCGCAGGTACGTGCGGGCGGACCGGAGCCCCGCCGCACCCAGAGCGGGTGCGAGCGGAGGCACCGGGCCGGGCGGCGTCAGGCCAGCTTGCAGCCTGTCTTGTCTACGGCGAGGAAGGACTTGCCGGAACTCACCACGTCTACGTAGTCAGCCGCATCCTTCATCTTCGACTTGGCCTTGCCCTTGAGCAGGTAGTAGTCCTTGATGACCTGGTGGTCGGCCTTGCGGATTTCCTCGCTGCCGGTGAGACCGTCGAACTTCATGCCCTCGAGCGCGGCGATCACCGCCTTCTGGTCGACGGAGCCCGCCTTCACGATGCCGTCGATCAGGATCTTGGTGCAGATGTACGAGCCGGCGAGGCTGTAGTTGGGCACGATCTTGAGCTTGTCGGCGGTGCGCTTCACCAGGTCCTTGTTGAGCGGCGTGTCGGCCGTGTGCCAGTACTGCGCGCCGAAGTAGACGCCGTCGCACAGGTCGGCGCCCAGCTCGTCGAACTGCTCGAGCCCCGAGGCCCAGGCCATCAGGATCGTCATGTTCTTGTGCATGCCGAAGCTCACGGCCTGGCGCAGCGCGGCCGACGACTGCGCACCGAAGTTCAGCAGCAGCAGCACGTCGGGCTTGGCGGCCATGGCGTTGGTGAGGTAGCCGCTGAACTCCTTCTCGGTGAGCGAGTGGTAGCTGTTGCCCACGTGCTCGATGCCCTTCTCCTGGAAGATGTTCTTGGCCGCGCTCAGCAGGCCGTCGCCGAACACGTACTGCGGCGTGATCGTGTACCAGCGCTTGGCCTTCGGCATCGAGGCGATCAGCGGGCGCACCGTCTGCTCGATGGCGCCGAAGGTGGGCACCGACCAGCGGAAGGTGGCGGGGTTGCAGTCCTTGCCGGTGATCTCGTCGGCACCTGCGGTGGTGATGAAGAGGCCGCCGGCCTTCTCGGCTTCCTTGCCCATGGCCAGCGCTTCGGACGACAGGATGCCGCCGGCGAAGAATTTCGCGCCCTGCTGCTGCGAGGCTTCCTGCACCTTGCGCACGGCGGTGGCCGGCTTGCCTTCGGTGTCGAGCACCGTGTAGGCCAGCGGACGCTTCAGCACGCTGCCGTACTGCTCGATGGCCAGCTTCATGCCCAGGTCGGCGAACTTGCCGTTGGCCGCGAAGGCGCCCGACATCGGGACCGGGCAGCCGAAGCGGATCGCGTCCGCCGATTGGGCAAAGGCCGCGCGGCCGCCCAGGAGCGAGGCGGGAGCGGCCGACAGGGCGGCCAGCTGAAGAAGTTGTCTGCGTTGCATGAGTTCTCCGGTCGTGGTGGGGAGTAAGGAAAAGGGATGCCTGCGATCGCGGCGAATTTAAGCGGATAAATTGGATTAATATGCTGGTAAAAACCCTCTAGCAACAGCCGTGCCAAAATCTGCGGCGCTCCCCTTGGGGCCCAATACCTGCTTACAGGTCACCTTCTGTTTTTCCATCGCTCCGAACGCATGAATTCGTCTCCATCTGATCGTGAAATGCCGCGGAACCGGCTTTGCCGGGCCGCTGGCATTGCCCCCGGCGAGGGGGTGGGCGAAGCGACACGAAGTGCGCGCAGCCTGGGGGTGAGCGAATGAAAGTGGGGCAGAACCGCCCGAAGCGGCAAAAGCTCTCGGACGTCATCGTCGAAGACGTCAAGCGATGGATCGTGGCGGAGCGCAAGCAGCCCGGCGACCGGCTACCGAACGAGAAGGAACTGATCGAGCTCTTCGGCTATTCGAAGAGCACGGTGCGCGAGGCGCTGAAGGCGCTGGAGGTGCGCGGCCTGATCTCCATCCGCACCGGCCCCGGCGGCGGGGCCTACCTGCAGCAGGTGTCGGTCGACCATGCGTCGGAGCCGCTGCGCAACTTCCTGCACTTCCATCACCTCGACGGCCATCACATCTACCAGCTGCGCAAGGCGCTGGAACCCGAACTGGCGGTGAGCGTGGTGGGCCGGCTCACGCCGGAGCAATTCGAGAAGCTGGAAGAAAACGTGCGGCTCTGCACGGTCGAGCCGACCAGCGAGGACGAATTGCGCATCCAGCGCGAAGCCGAACTGGCCTTTCACACCATGCTGGCGGAAAGCTGCCCCAATCCGGTGCTCTCCTTCATGTGCCGCTTTCTCAACGACCTGCTGCGCGACCTCGTGGTCTACAAGAAGGCGCTCGACCATCACCACTTCGGCGAGGCGAACGTCGACTACCACACGCAGCTGCTGGCGGCCTACCGCAAGGAAGACGCCGACGAGGTGCGACGGCTGATGACAGAGCACATGGTCGATGCCGAGCAGCACATGCACGAGATGGAAGCGCACATCGGTGCCAAGCACCTGCTGCTGCCGAGCAGCCCGCGCTGACTTCCACTACTTCTTCTACTTCCGGTGCGCCTGCTCCAGGCACTCCTGGAACGCCAGCACCGCCCGCGACGGCTTCGGCGAGCGCCGCAGCAGGCTGACGAAGCGGCACGCATAGTTGAAGCGCGCCGGCAGCACCGCCTTCATGAGCCCGCGCTCCTCGAACACCTGCGCGTAGTGATCGGGCAGAAAGCCCAGGAAGCGCCCCGAAAGAATCAGCGTCGCGATCGCCTCCTGGTCGAAGCCGGTGGCCATGCGCGACAGCTTCGCGCGGTGGCTCAGCTCCATGTTGGGCGAGTGGTAGCCCAGCCCCGCGAAATGGTGCTCGCGCAGCCTGGTCCAGGTGAGCTTGTCGTGGCTCACGCCAAAGAGCGGATGCCCCGCGCCGCAGTACAGCAGCATGGTCTCGTCGAACAGGTCGGCGTACACGAGGCTCTTCGATGCGCGGTGCGCCGGGATGATGCCGATCTGGAAGTTGCCCTCCAGCCCCCCCTGCTCGATGGCGTTGATCGAGCCCACGTGCACGGCCAGCTTCACCTCGGGTGCAATCTCGGTGAAGCGGGCAATGGCTTCGCCGATGTGCGCCTGCGGGTTGGTCGCGGTCTTGTCGAACAGCGCCACGTCGAGCTGCCCGCCCATGCGGTTGTGGATGTCGTCGATGCTGCCGCGGAAGGCGTCGACCGAGGCCAGCAGGCGCAGCGTCTCGTCGTACACGCGCTGCCCCTCGGCCGTGAGCGCGAAGCCCGCCCTGCCCCGCCGGCACAGCACCAGCCCGAGCCGCGTTTCCAGGTCCTTCACATGGCGGCTCACGGTGGAAGTGCCGATGTTCAGTTCCAGCTCGGCGGCCGCCATGCCGCCGCAGTCGACCACGCTCTTGAACACCTTGAGCAGGCGCAGGTCCATGTCGCTGAGCTGCCCCAGAACGGCGCGGTTGCGGGCACCGCTTTGGGTACCGGCTTGGGCTTTGGCCTTTACTTGCATAAAACGTCAAGTGAACATTGATATTGCGCCATTCTCCACACTGAAGGCTCTACCAACAATCGGCGCATCCCATCACCCCGGAGCCCGCCCTGCGCGGGAAACGCCATGACCATCGCAACGCCCGCCATCGAACCGACGCCCACCGTGCGCACCGACGCCGCCTGGCTCGACGCGCACTGGATGCCCTACACCGGCAACCGCAACTTCAAGGCCGATCCGCGCATCGTCGTGGAAGCCAAGGGCGCCTACTTCACCGACGCCGACGGCCGCAAGATCTTCGACGGCCTCTCGGGCCTGTGGTGCTCGGGCCTCGGCCACGGCCGCCCCGAGATCACCGAGGCGGTGAGCCGCCAGATCGCCAAGCTCGACTACTCGCCCGCCTTCCAGTTCGGCCACCCGCTCTCCTTCGAGCTGGCCAACAAGATCAAGGACATGACGCCCGCCGGCCTCGACTACGTGTTCTTCACCGGCTCCGGCTCCGAAGCCGCCGACACCTCGCTGAAGCTGGCGCGCGCCTACTGGCGCACCAAGGGCCAGGCGAGCAAGACCCGCCTGATCGGCCGCGAGAAGGGCTACCACGGCGTCAACTACGGCGGCATCTCGGTCGGCGGCATCGCGGCCAACCGCAAGCTCTTCGGCCAGGGCGTCGAGGCCGACCACCTGCCGCACACGCAGCTCGCCTCGAATGCCTTCACGCGCGGCATGGCCGACAACGGCGTCGAGCTGGCCGACCGCCTGCTCGACATCATCGCGCTGCACGACGCGTCGAACATCGCGGCCGTGATCGTCGAGCCCTTCGCCGGCTCGGCCGGCGTGGTGATCCCGCCCAAGGGCTACCTGAAGCGCCTGCGCGAGATCTGCACCGCCAACAACATCCTGCTGATCTTCGACGAGGTCATCACCGGTTTCGGCCGCTGCGGCGCGCTCACCGGCGCCGAAGCCTTCGGCGTGACGCCCGACATCATGAACCTCGCCAAGCAGATCACCAACGGCGCGCAGCCGATGGGCGCCGTGGTTGCCAGCAAGGACATCTACGACACCTTCATGGCGGCGGGCGGCGCCGACTACATGCTCGAGTTCCCGCACGGCTACACCTACAGCGCACACCCGGTGGCCTGCGCCGCCGGCATCGCCGCGCTCGACGTGCTGCAGAAGGAAAACATGATCGGCCGCGTGCAGGCGCTCGCACCGCACTTCGAGAACGCCGTGCACAGCCTCAAGGGCAGCAAGCACGTGACCGACATCCGCAACTACGGCCTCGCCGCCGGCCTCACCATCGCAGCGCTGCCGGGCGAACCCGCGCGCCGCCCCTACGAGATCGCGATGAACTGCTGGAAGAAGGGCTTCTACGTGCGCTACGGCGGCGACACCATCCAGCTCGCGCCGCCCTTCATCTCGGAGAAGGCCGAGATCGATCGCATGGTGAATGCGCTGGCGGACGCGCTGGCCGAGACGGCCTGATTCACAACCGGCGACAAGCGCGGGTCAGGCCTTGTCGGCCTTGCCCGCGGCGTTCGCCAGCTTGCTGAGCATGCGGTCCACCAGCCACGGCTGCCGCTGCTCGTCTTCCGCGAGCTCCTTGCGGCGGATCGCGTTGCGCACCACGATCGATCCCACGTAGCGCATCGGCTCGGGCGGAAAGTAGCCGAGCGGGCCGTGCGTGAGCGGGCTCCGCGTCCATGCGTTGTCCTGGTCGAGCACCAGCGACGACAGGATCTGCCCACCCATGTAGGTCGGCCCCACGCCGTTGCCCGAGTAGCCGAAGCCGTAGTAGATGTGCGGTGCGCCGTCGAGCTTTCCGAAGAAGGGAAAGCCGGTGACCGAGCGGTCGGACGGCCCGTTCCAACTGGCCGTGATCGGCGTGCCCCGCAGCGCGGGGAAGAAGGAATGCAGCGCCTTCGTCAGCTCGGCTTCGTACGGCGAGCGCTCGTCGAACACTTTTTCCATGCGGCCGCCCCGGGCGAAGGTGTTGCCGCCCTTGCCCAGCATGACGCGCCCGTCGACCGTGCTGCGGTAGTAATAGACGAAGGTGCGCGAGTCGAGCACCGAAACGCCGTCTGTCAGGCCGATCTGCCGCAGCAGATCGGGGCAGCGCTCGGTGATGACCATGTCGCTCGAAACGATGGCGATGGTCCGCTCGAACCGGGGAAAGCTGCTGGCCATCCACGCGTTCATCGCGAGCACCAGCTTCTTCGCCCGCACGCTACCGGCCGGGGTGCGCACGACCACCGGATGGCCTGCATCGAAATCCAGCATCGGCGTGCGTTCGTGAATACGGACGCCCATGGCCAGCGCCACGCGCCGCAGCCCGCGCACCAGCTTGCCCGGATGCACGGTGGCGGCGATGGGCGAATACACGCCCGCCAGGTTGCGGGCGGAACCCGAGCGCCGCGCCACCTCGTCGGGCGGCAGCGTCCTGTAAGAGTGGATGCCGCGCGCCTCCAGCGCCTGCATCATCGGATCGAGCGTGCCGATCTGCGCCTGCGAGGTGGCGGTGTAGAGCGTGCCGTCCAGCCGCAGTTCGGCATCGATGCCGTGCGCGGCACAGAAGTCCGCGATGTGGCCGACGGCCGCTTCGGACGCCTTGACGAGGCGCACCGCCTCGTCCTCGCCGAACAGCCGGCGCAGCGTGAGGAACTTGGCCGACCAGGTGAGCAGGCAACCGCCGTTGCGGCCGCTCGCGCCGGCACCGCAAAGATCGCTCTCGATGATGACGATGTCGAGCGCGGGCGCCTGCAGCTTGGCCTGGATGGCGGTCCACAGCCCGGTGAAGCCGCCGCCGACGATGCAGACATCGGCGCTCTGTTCACCCTGCAGCGCGGGGGCGAGGTCGCCGTCGTTGAAGAGCGCCTGTTCGATCCAGAAGGGACGCATCAGGCACCTCAGGCGGCAAGGGCCTGCCGGTGCCCGGCCGCGCAGGTTTCGAGATGGCGCACGAAGTGGTCGAGGCCGGGCGTGCCGGCATCAGCCAGCTTGGCGGTGTCGTCCCAGCGCCGCAGGCGAACAGCATCCATCGCGTGGGGCAAGGCCTCGAAGGCCATGGCCTGCGCCTCGTCGAAGACGCCGCCCTGCAGCTGCAGGCTGCGCTTCGAGTCGGGCGACAGCGCTTCGAGGTACCCCGGCACGCGCGCGCACAGGTAGCGCTTGGCATCCACGTGCAGGCGGATCGGCTCCAGCGTGGCGGGGCCAAACAGCGCGCGAAGAAAAGGCAGGCACCGGTACTGGTGCAGGTCGTCCAGCCCCTGCTGCGTGGGCGTGCCGCCGAAGTCGTGCAGCAGGTGGCCCAGGTCGTGCAGCAGCGCCGCTGCGATCAGCGCGCTGCCGGCGCCCTCCTGCTCCGCCAGGTGCGCCGACTGCAGCGCATGCTCGAGCTGCGTGACGGGCTCGCCGTCGTACTGCGCGTGGCCCTTCGATTCGAAGAGGCCGATGATGTCGGGAATGCTCAGGCTCATGGTTACCAGGGCAGCGAGTAGGTCTTGGTGTTGGTGAAGCTCTTCATGGCCTCGAGCACGCCTTCCTTGTAGCCCAGGCCCGAGTCCTTGATGCCGCCGAAGGGAGTGAGCTCGAGCCGGTAGCCCGGCACCTCGCGCACGTTGACGCTGCCCACGTTGAGCTCGCGCACGAAACGCGTGATGTAGTCGAGCCGGTTGGTGCAGATCGAGGACGACAGGCCGTAGGCCGTGCCGTTGGAGATGCGGATCGCTTCCTCGATGTTCCTGAAGCGGATCACCGGCGAGACCGGCCCGAAAGTTTCCTGCTTCGCCACCGTCATCTCGGGGTCGACCCGGTCGAGCACCGTGGGCGAGTACGACGCGCCGTTGCGCACGTTGCCGACGAGCAGCCTCGCGCCGCCTGCAATGGCCTCGTTGACCACCGATTCGAAATGCTTCGCCGCCGCCTCGTCGATCACCGTGCCGACGTCGGTGGCCGGGTCCATCGGGTCGCCGTGCCTGAGCGAGCGCGTCTTCTCCACCAGCAGTTCGACGAAGCGGTCGGCCACCGCCTCGTGCACCAGCATGCGCTTGATGGCCGTGCAGCGCTGGCCCGAGTTCTTGTAGGAGCCGCTGGCGGCCAGCGTCGCGGCTTCCTCGACGTCGGCGTCTTCCATGACGATGATCGGGTCGTTGCCGCCCAGCTCCAGGATCTGCCGCTTGTAGGCCGCCTTGCCCGCGATGTACTTGCCGATGGCCACGCCGCCCGTGAAGGTGACGAGATCGACATCCGCATGCGTGAGCATCTCGTCGGCGATCTCGCGCGGATCGCCCGTGACCACCGACAGCATCTGCGGCGGCAGGCCCGCCTCGTACAGGATGTCGGCCAGGATGAAGGCCGACAGCGGCGTCTTCTCGCTGGGCTTGAGCACCATGCGGTTGTTGGTGGCAATCGACGGCGCCACCTTGTGGATCACCTGGTTCAACGGGTGGTTGAACGGCGTGATCGCGGTGATCGCGCCCTGCAGCGGCTCGCGCAGCGTGTAGACCTTGCGACTCTTGCCGTGGTGCGTGAGGTCGCAGGAGAACACCTGCCCGTCGTCCACCAGCGCCTGATTGGCGGCGAACAGCAGCACGTCGGAGGCGCGGCCCACTTCGTACAGCGAGTCCTTGCGGCACAGGCCCGACTCGAGCGTGATGACGCGCGAGATCTCGTCCAGCCGCGAGGCGATGATTTCGCCCGCGCGCATGAGGATCCGGTAGCGCTCGTAGCGCGTGAGCGTCGGCTTGTAGTCGCGCGCGATCTTGTAGGCAACGCGCAGGTCTTCCAGCGTGGCCTTGGGCACGGTGGCGATCACTTCGCCGGTGTAGGGGTAGGTGACCTCGATCGTGCGGTCGCGCCAGACCTTTTCTCCGGCGATGCGCAGCGCTTCCTTGCGAACGATGCCTGGCTTCAACAACGTAGCTTGGCTCATGGGGTGCTCCGGGGCGTTCGGTTATTGCGCGTGGTTCAGGGCCAGGTCGAGCGCGTCGAAGTTGCGCAGGCGGCGGTCGGCGGCGATGCCGGTGACGGGCCGGTTGCAGATCAGCGGCACGCGCTGCTCCGAGACGCCGCCGTGCGAGCGCAGCGGCACTTCGAGCGCCGACAGGTCGTGCCGGCTGGCCGAGGTGCCGATGACGGTGTTGCGCTCGCTGACGACCACGATGTCGCCGATGCGGTCGGGCGGCAGCTCGAAACGCCGCGCCGCGTCCTTGCGCGAGAGCACCAGCTCCATGCCCGGCAGGCCCTGCATCCGGTCGATCCAGCCCGGCACGCGGGCCTCGTCGGGTGCGTACACGGTGGCGAAGGAGCCCAGCGCGCCGTGGTGCACCACGTAGGGGTCGGTGATGGGCAGGATGACGCGCGCCTCGTCCTGGCCGTACCAGTCGTCGAGCACGTCCTGCAGGTAGATGACCTTGGGCGCGCCCTGCGCGTCGTGCTTGTCGTTCATGCCGTGGTCGGCCGTGAGCACGATGGTGGCGCCGAGCGCGTCGAGCCGCGCGAGGTAGCCGTCCATCATGGCGTAGAAGGCGTTCGCGGCGGGGCTGCCGGGCGCGGCCTTGTGCTGCACGTAGTCGGTGGTCGACAGGTACATCAGGTCGGGGCGGCGCGACTCCATCAGCTTCACGCCGGCTGCGAACACGAACTCCGACAGCTCGGCGCTGTAGACCGAGGGCACTGGCATGCCGACCATCTCGACGACACCGTCGATGCCGTTTTCCGCGATGGTGGCCTCATCGGCCTTCTCGGAGGAAAAGCAGATGCCCTTCATGCGGTGGCCCAGCAGCTTGCGCAGCTTGTCCTTCGCGGTCACCACCGCGAGGCTGGCGCCCGCGTCGGCGAAGGCGGCGAGCACGGTGCCGGCGCGCAGGTACTTCGGGTCGTTCATCATCACTTCCTGGCCGAGCTCGCGGTCGAAGTAGTAGTTGCCGCAGATGCCATGCACGGCCGGCGGCGCGCCGGTGACGATCGACAGGTTGTTCGGGTTGGTGAACGAGGGCACCACGCAGTCGGCCAGCAGGTCGGCGCCGGTCTTCCTCATGCGATCGATGTACGGCGCCACGCCAGCCGCGATGGCCGCGTCGAGGTAGGCCGGCTCGCAGCCGTCGACGCACACGACCACCACGGGTCGGCTCATCCAGCGGTAGCTGCGGGCATTGACTTCGAGTGTCTCCGGTGTCATTTCAGACTTCCTTTTGAGGTGGGTTGTTCGATGCGGTCGCCGCGTCCGTGCCGGCGCGGCCGAAGGCCTTGTGCATGCGCGCGCGGCTGCCCGCCACGTGCTGGCGCAGCGCGCGCCCGGCCGTGTCGGGGTTGCCGCTGGCAATGGCGTCCACGATGTCGCGGTGCTCGTCGGCCGACACGCGCAGGCCGCCGCCGCTGTCGAGCGCGCGCATCCGGAAAAGATGCAGCTCCTTGACCAGGCGCTTGTAGGTTTCCGTGAGCTTCTTGCTGCCGGCCGTGTCGAGCAGGATTTCGTGGAACTGCAGGTTGAGCTGCGCGTACTGCTCCACGTCCTGCGCCTGGGCCGCCGAGCGCATGGCGTCCAGCATGGCGCGCAGCCGCTCGACAGCGTCGGGCTTGATGGCGAGCGCCACGCGCCGGCCGATGATTTCTTCCAGCGCCTCGCGCAGTTCGTAGATTTCGTCGGCTTCCTCGAACGCGATCTCGCGCACGAAGACGCCACGGTTCTTTTCGTTGCGCACGAGGCCGGCCTCTTCCAGCGCGCGCAGCGCCTCGCGGATCGGGCCGCGGCTGGTGTTGAAGCGCTGGGAGAGCTCGCTCTCGTTGATGCGGCTGCCCACGGGGAGCTCGCCGGTCATGATCAAACGCTCGATTTCTTCCTGCATCAGCATCGGCAGCGAGCTGGACTGGAGAAACGCGAGGGCGGCGGAGTGATTGCTGGTGACCATGGGGCGTATTTTCCCGAGGAATTGAAAACTGTCAACAATTTTTTATTGACAGTCTTAAGTCATCAATCTACATTGCCTTCACCGGACCTTGGGACGCCACGCGCCGGAGCCCGCCACTCACTCACCCCTGTGACAGCAAGCCACTTCAGGAGAAACAAGATGACGATGAAACAAAGCACGCGCCGTCTCGCGGCGGCCCTGTGCGTCACGGCGCTAGGCCTCATGGCCGGCGCCGCCTGGGCGCAGAAGACTCCCCTCCTGGTCTACACGGCGCTCGAGACCGACGCCATGAAGCTCTACAAGGACGCCTTCGAGAAAGCCAACCCCGACATCGAAGTGAAGTGGGTGCGCGACTCGACCGGCATCGTCACCGCCAAGCTGCTGGCCGAAAAAGCCAACCCGCAGGCCGACGTGGTGGCCGGCCTGGCCGCCAGCAGCCTCGCGCTGCTGCAGCAGGAAGGCATGCTCCTGCCCTACGAGCCCAAGGGCTTCAAAGACCTGAACCCCGCCTACTCCGACAGCGCCCGCCCGCCGGCCTGGGTCGGCATGGATGTCTGGGCGGCAACCATCTGCTTCAACCGCGTCGAAGCCCAGAAGCTCGGCCTGCCCAAGCCCGAGAGCTGGAAGGACCTGACCAAGCCCGTCTACAAGGGCACCATCTCGATGCCGCACCCGGCCTCCAGCGGCACCGGCTATCTCGACGTGTCTTCCTGGCTGCAGAACATGGGCGATGCCGAAGGCTGGAAGTACATGGACGCGCTGCACCAGAACATCGCCCAGTACGTGCACTCCGGCTCCAAGCCCTGCAAGCAGGCCGGCGCGGGCGAGTTCCCGATCGGCATCTCGTTCGAGTTCCGCGCGCACCAGGTCAAGAAGTCGGGCGCGCCGGTCGACCTGATCTTTCCGAAGGAAGGCCTGGGCTGGGACATCGAGGCCACCGGCGTCATGAAGACCAGCGCAAAGCTCCCGCAGGCCAAGCGCTTCGCCGACTGGATGGCCAGCAAGGAAGCCAACCAGATCACCTCCACATGGTGGGCGGTGGTGGCCTACCCCGGCGTGGCATCGAAGCTGGAAGGCATTCCGGACAACTACGAGAAGCTGCTGGCGAAGAACGACATCAACTGGGCCGCGAAGAACCGCGAGCGCATCCTGGCGGAATGGAGCAAGCGCTACGAAGGCAAGGCCGAGCCGAAATAGGGCTCGCCCCAGGCTGCGCGCACTTCGTGTCGCTTCGCCAACCCCCTGCCGGGGGCGACACCTGCGGCCCGGCAAAGCCGGTTCCGCGGTGTCCCACGAATCGGTTCGACAGGCCTGTAGTCCCTCTCACAACCCGCGACGCCCCATCCTGAGGCGTGCGCCAACGACGAGTACGACAAATGGATATGACCGACACCAAGTTCATCGCCAGCCCGGTGCCCGCGAGCGCTCCCGCAGCGCTGGAGATCATCGGCGTTCGCAAGGACTTCGAATCCTTCAGCGCGCTGCGCGACGTGCACCTGCGCGTGAACCCGGGCGAGATGCTGTGCTTCCTCGGCCCCTCGGGCTGCGGCAAGACGACGCTGCTGCGCATCATCGCCGGGCTCGAGACGCAGACCGCCGGGCAGATCCTGCAGAACGGCAAGGACGTCTCGTGGCTGCCGCCGGACCGGCGCGACTACGGCATCGTGTTCCAGTCGTATGCGCTCTTTCCCAACCTGTCGATCGCCGAGAACGTCGGCTACGGGCTGGTCAGCAGCCGCGCCCGGCGGGCGGAGATCAAGGCGCGCGTCGACGAGCTGCTGAAGCTCGTCGGCCTGCCGACCTCGGGCAACAAGTACCCGAGCCAGCTCTCGAGCGGCCAGCAGCAGCGGGTGGCGCTGGCCCGCGCGCTCGCCACGCGCCCCGGGCTGCTGCTGCTCGACGAGCCGCTGTCGGCACTCGACGCGCTGGAGCGCATCCGCCTGCGCGGCGAAATCCGAAGGCTGCAGAAGCAGGTCGGCATCACGACCATCATGGTCACGCACGACCAGGAAGAGGCGCTGTCGATGGCCGACCGCATCGTCGTCATGAACCACGGCGTGATCGAGCAGGTCGGCACGCCGATGGAAATCTATGAACAGCCGGCCACGCCCTTCGTGGCCGACTTCGTCGGCAAGGTCAACGTGTTGCGCTCGGTGGCGCTGGGCAACCACCGCTTCAGGGTCGGCGACATGGAGCTGCAATGCGACGCCTGCGACGGCGCCTTCGAGCCCGGCGAAGCCGTCAACCTCTACCTGCGCCCCGAGGACCGCGCGGTCGAGCACCTGCGCGAGGACACGGCCAACCGCCTGCGGGCGCTGGTCACCAAGGTCGAGTTCCTCGGCGGCCTGTGCATCGCGGAAGTGACGGCCGATGCACTGCACGGACAGACGCTCGGCCTGCACTTCTCGCTCAACCAGTTGCACGACCTCGACATACGGGAAGGCAACACCATCGACATCGCGCTGCGCGCCAACCGCATCCGCGCCTTCTCCGCACGCGCCCCGAAGCCATGAACACGCTGGCACGTCCCCGCCCCGCGTTCGCAGCGCGACCGGCCATGCGCTGGAGCCGCGACGAGACCATCGCACGGGCCATCCTGTTCGTGGTGATGGCGATGCTGTTCGTCTTCCTCATCGCGCCGCTGCTCACCATCCTCGCCCACGCGGTGCAGGACAGGGAAGGCCGCTTTGTCGGCCTCGCTCACTTCGTCACCTACTTCCAGACGCCCAGCCTGCTGCGCGCGGCGTGGAACTCGGTCTGGGTCGCGGCGGCGGTGGTGATGATCTCGGTGCCCGCCGCGTTCGTCTTCGCCTACGCGCTCACGCGCAGCTGCATGCCGGCGCCGCTGAAGGCGGTGTTCCGCCTCATCGCGCTGATTCCGCTGCTGGCGCCCTCGCTGCTGTCCGCCATTTCCTTCGTGCAGTGGTTCGGCAACCAGGGTGCGCTCAAGTTCCTGCTGGGAGGCGCATCGATCTACGGCGCGCCGGGGATCATCCTGGCCGAGGTCTACAACACCTTCCCGCATGCGCTGATGATCCTGCTCACCGCGCTGTCGCTGGCCGACGGCCGGCTGTACGAGGCGGCCACCGCGCTGCGCACGCGGCCGCTGCGGCAGTTCATGACCATCACGCTGCCCTCGTGCAAGTACGGCCTGATCAGCGCCGCGACCGTGGTCTTCACCTACGTGGTGAGCGACTTCGGCGCGCCGAAGGTGATCGGCGGCAACTTCAACGTGCTGTCGGTCGACGTGTTCAAGCAGGTGGTGGGGCAGCACAACTTCTCCATCGGCGCGGTGGTGGGCATGCTGCTGCTGATTCCCTCGATCGTTTCCTTCGTGATCGACTACGTGGTGCGGCGCAAGCTGAAGGCGCAGCTCACGGCCCGCTCGGTGCCCTACAGCCCCAAGCGCCGCAGGCTGGCCGATCCGCTGCTGGCGCTGTTCTGCACGCTCGTGTGCGGCCTGCTGCTGGCCACCATCGGCATGGCGGTCTACACCTCGCTGATTTCGCTCTGGCCCTACGACCTTTCGCTCACGCTCAAGCACTACCACTTCGTGCTGGTGGAAAGCGACATGGCCGCAGCCTACGGCAACAGCCTGATGGTGGCCATGGTCACCGCCGTGGCCGGTTCGCTCATCGTCTTCGTCGGCGCCTACCTGATCGAGAAGACGCGCAACCTGGGCCTCATGCGCAAGGGCATGCACCTGATGGCGGTGCTGTCGATGGCGGTGCCCGGCCTGGTGCTCGGGCTGGGCTACGTGATGTTCTTCAACCATCCCGCCAACCCGCTGAACTTTCTCTACCAGACGATGGCGATCCTGATCATCTCGATGGTCGTCCACTACTACACCTCGAGCCACCTCACGGCGGTGACGGCGCTCAAGCAGATCGACAACGAGTTCGAGGCCGTGTCGGCCTCGCTCAAGGTGCCGTTCTTCAAGACCTTCCTGCGCGTGACGGTGCCGGTGTGCCTGCCGGCCATCCTGGACATCGGGCGCTACTTCTTCGTGGTGTCGATGGCCAGCCTGTCGTGCGCCATCTTTCTCTACACGCCCGAGAACATCCTCGCATCGGTCGCGATCATGCACCTGGACGACGCCGGGGACATCGGCCCGGCCGCGGCGCTGGCCAGCCTGATCGTCGTCACCTCGACCATCGTGTGCATCGCCTACTCGCTGCTGACGCGCGTGCTGCTCGCGCGCACGCAGGCCTGGCGCAACCTGGGCCGCGGCTGAGCGGCCAGTCCCTTCTTCCTCATTCCCATCCCAGCCTGGAGACATCATGAGTCAAGCCCCCTACCCCATCCTTCTCACGCCCGGCCCCCTGACCACCTCGGACCGCACGCGCCAGGCGATGCTGCGCGACTGGGGATCGTGGGATGCCGACTTCAACCAGATCACCGGCCGCATCCGCAAGCGCGTGCTGGAGATCGTGCACGGCACCGGCACGCACGAGTGCGTTCCTTTGCAGGGCAGCGGAACCTTCTCGGTGGAAGCGGCCATCGGCACCATCGTTCCGCGCAACGGCCACGTGCTGGTGCCGAGCAACAGCGCCTACTGTCAGCGGCTCGCCAAGATCTGCAAGGTGCTCGGCCGCAAGCTGACCACCATCGACTACACGGAGGAAAAGCAGGTTTCGCCGGCCGACGTGGACCGGGCGCTCGCGGCCGACCCCGGCATCACCCATGTCGCGGTGGTGCACTGCGAGACCGGCGCCGGCGTGCTCAACCCGCTGCACGAGATCGCGATGGTTGTCGCCAAGCACGGTCGCGGCCTCATCATCGACGCCATGAGCTCCTTCGGCGCGCTGGAGATCGACGCTCGCAAGACCCCCTTCGACGCCGTCGTCGCCGCCTCGGGCAAATGCCTCGAAGGCGTGCCGGGCATGGGGTTCGTCGTCGTCAGGCGCAGCACGCTCGAGAAGTGCGAGGGCAACTGCCACTCCCTGAGCATGGACCTGTACGACCAGTGGGTGTACATGGAGAAGACCACGCAGTGGCGCTTCACTCCGCCCACGCACGTGGTGGCCGCGCTCGACGCCGCCATCGCGCAGTACATCGAGGAAGGCGGCCTGCAGGCGCGCGGCGGCCGCTATGCGCGCAACTGCAAGGCGCTGGTCGACGGAATGGCGGCGCTGGGTTTCCGCAGCTTCCTCGACCCGGCCATCCAGGCGCCGATCATCGTCACCTTCCACGCGCCCGACGACGCGAACTACGACTTCAAGACCTTCTACCAGGAGGTCAGGAAGCGCGGCTACATCCTCTACCCCGGCAAGCTCACGCAGGTGGAAACCTTCCGCGTCGGCTGCATCGGGCACTTCGGCGAAGCCGGCATTCCCGGCGCGGTAGCCGCCATTGCCGACACGCTAAAGGCCATGGGCGTCCGGCAGGTCGCAGCGCCTGTCGCCGCCTGATGGCTAGAGCGCGCAGGTCCTGAAGCCGAAGAAGCCGTCGTCGCGCTCGGGCAATGCAAAGCCCCGGCGGCGCGGCGACCGCAGGCGGGCGCGTGTCGCGAACGAAGCCCCGCGCAGCACGCGCGCCCGACCGAAGGCGGCAGCCGGATCGAATTCGGTGCCCGCGCTCCACGGGTCGGGCCGGTATCCGGGCCAGGGCTGCAGGGTGCCCGCCGTCCATTCGTGCACGTCGGCCCAGCGGAAACCGCGCCTCGCCGCCGTGTGCGCCGCAATCTCCCATTCGACCTCGGTCGCCACGCGCCGCCCGGCCCAGCGCGCCCATGCGTCGGCCTCCCACCAGCTCAGGTGCACGGCACTGTGGTGGCCAGCCGCGCGCACGGTGGCGCCGAAGCGCTGCTGCAGCACCGAGCCGCCCGTGCCATTGCGCGCCGCGCCGATCTGCTCGACGTGCCGCGGCCCGCGCCGCCCCTCGATCTGCGCCGAGAGCCAGCGCCAGCCTTCGCCGTGCCAGAGCTCCTCGCGGTCGTAGCCGCCGTCCTCGACGAACTCGATGTACTGGTTCCAGGTGACGGGCTGCGCGTCGATCTCGAACTCCGGCACGTCCACCCGGTGCGCCGCGCGCTCCTGCGCGAAGGCGAAGCCGCTGTCGGGCATGCCCAGCTCCCAGCGCGTGGCCGGCAGCAGCAGCGGCTCGCGCGTGACGGCGATGGGCGCCTGCTCGACGCCCAGGGGCAGCCCCAGCGTCTGCGCCATCACCACGAACTGCTCGCCGCGCAGGTCTTCGTGGAACAGCGCAAGTCGGTAGAAGTACAGGCCGGCATCGGTCTCGGCGGCGTTGTCGAGCAGTTCGAGCGTGCTCTCCAGCGTGTCCAGCAGGTAGGCCTTGGTCTGGGCGAGGTCGGGCAGGTCGGAGATACCGCGCTGCGCCTGCGCCATCTGCAGGGGGCTCCACCAGTCGTCCGCGCCGGGCTCGATGGACGCCAGCCGGGTCGGGCGTGACGGACAGTCGTTGCCGAACGCGCGCTGCGTGTTGCGCCCGATCCACCATTCGGCGAACCAGCCGATGTGGCCAGCCAGCCACACCGGTGGCACGACATCGGGCGTCGGCGCTACCTGCATGTCCTGGCCGAGTGCCTGCTCGAAGAGCGACAGCAGATGCAGGGTGTGATTGCGCGCATCGATCAGCGCCACCGAGAGCATGTCGCGGCCCGCCTGGCGCATGTCGGGCGAATCGATCGACTGGGGCGTTGCCGCGGCCGGAGCCGGAGGAAGGCGCGGTGTCTGGGCCATGAAACCATTATGGCCATGCCCGGCCCCCTCGGGTACGCCCCAGACGACACTTTCGACTACACCGATAAAATCCGCTCCGCCTCACGCACCCGACCCGCCGGCGCACAACGCCGGTGCGTCGGGTGCGGTCGTTCTGGAGGCAATCCAATACAAAAATGGAGATTCAATGCAAGGCTTGCTGAAGCTGTCCCGGGCCATCGACTGGCTCAATGCCCAGGTGGGCAAATATGCGATCTGGCTGATCCTGGCCGCCACGGTGATCAGTGCCCTCAACGCCATCGTGCGCAAGGTGCTCAACACCAGTTCGAATGCCTTCCTCGAAGTGCAGTGGTACCTGTTCGCCTGGTCGTTCCTCATTGCCGCGGGCTTCACGCTGCTGCACCGGGAGCACGTGCGCATCGACGTGCTCAACAGCCGGCTGTCGAAGCGCAAGCAGGTCTGGATCGACATCATCGGATTCGCGTTCTTCCTGACGCCGTTGTGCGTGACGGTGCTCTATCTGTCGGTGCCCGTGGTCGTGCAGATGTATCAGTCCGGCGAGATGTCCGGCAACTCCGGCGGGCTGGTCCGCTGGCCTGTGTGGGCGGCGCTGCCGGCGGGCTTCACGCTGCTGCTGCTGCAGGGCTGGTCGGAGCTCATCAAGCGCATCGCCTTCCTGCGCGGCCAGGGGCCCGACCCCATGGGCCGCCTGACCGACAAGACCGCCGAGGCCGAACTGATCGAAGCCCTGCGCCTGCAGGCCGAAGTGGACGCCGCCAAGGCAGCCACGGGCGCGGCGCCAAGGCCGCAACACTGACCGGGCGCGCAGAAAAACACCATGGAATTCATTGTTGCCAACTTCGCCCCGATCATGTTCGCGGGGCTGATCTGCTTTTTGCTGCTGGGTTTCCCGGTTGCCTTCAGCCTCGGGGCCTGCGGCCTGTTCTTCGGTTTCGTCGGCATCGAACTCGGCGTGTTCCAGCCGTCGGTGATGGCCTGGCTGCCCCAGCGCCTGATCGGCATCATGGCCAACGACACATTGCTGGCGGTGCCCTTCTTCACGCTCATGGGGCTCATCCTGGAACGCAGCGGCATGGCCGAAGACCTGCTCGACACGGTCGGCCAGGTCTTCGGTCCGATGCGCGGCGGCCTTGCCCTGGCGGTGATCTTCGTCGGCGCACTGCTGGCGGCCACCACCGGCGTGGTGGCGGCCTCGGTCATCTCGATGGGCCTGATCTCGCTGCCGATCATGCTGCGCTACGGCTATGACCGGCGGCTGTCCAGCGGCGTCATTGCCGCCTCGGGCACGCTGGCCCAGATCATCCCGCCGTCGCTGGTGCTGATCATCATGGCCGACCAGCTCGGCAAGAGCGTCGGCGACATGTACAAGGGCGCCTTCCTGCCCGGCTTCATGCTGATGGGCCTGTACGTGCTCTACGTGGTCTTCCTTGCGATCTTCAAGCCCGCGCAGGTGCCCGCGCTGCCGCCGGAGGCCCGCACCTTCCGCGAGCCCAATGGCAGCGGTGGCTACGTGTCGCTGGTGGCGCTCACCGCGCTGTCGGCGGTCGTGGCGGTGGTGCTGGCCCGCAACATGGCAGCCGTGCACACATGGTTCCAGGGCGAGCCCGTCACCTTCGTGGCCACCGACGAGAAGGTCGTGGTCGCGATGTGCGGCGGTGTGTTCGTGGCACTGGTGATCGCGCTGATCAACAAGGGCCTGAAGCTCAACCTGCTGTCGCGGCTGGCCGAGCGCGTGACCTTCGTGCTCATTCCGCCGCTGCTGCTCATCTTCCTGGTACTGGGCACCATCTTCCTGGGCGTGGCCACGCCCACCGAAGGCGGCGCGATGGGCGCGATGGGCGCGCTGGTCATGGCCTGGGTGCGCCGGCGCATGAGCTTCTCGCTGCTCAGGCAGGCTCTGGCCTCGACCACCAAGCTGTCGAGCTTCGTGATGTTCATCCTGATCGGTGCCACGGTGTTCAGCCTGGTGTTCCAGGCGGCCGACGGCCCGATCTGGGTCGAGCACCTGCTGTCGGCCCTGCCCGGCGGCCCGGTGGGCTTCCTCATTGCCGTGAACGTGCTGGTGTTCTTCCTGGCGTTCTTCCTTGACTACTTCGAGCTGTCGTTCATCGTGGTGCCGCTGCTGGCGCCGGTGGCCCACAAGCTGGGCATCGACCTGATCTGGTTCGGCGTGCTGCTGGCCGTGAACATGCAGACCTCGTTCATGCACCCGCCGTTCGGCTTCGCGCTGTTCTTCCTGCGCTCCGTCGCGCCCGAGAAGCAGTACGTGGACCGCGTGACCCAGAAGGTCATGGAGCCCGTGACGACGATGCAGATCTACAGGGGCGCGATTCCGTTCGTGCTGATCCAGCTCACGATGGTGGGCGTGCTGATCGCGTTCCCGCAGATCGTGACGGGCAGCCTCGACAAGGAAGTGAAGGTCAACCTCGACGACATCGGTGCGCAGATGCGCGACAGCCTGAAGCCGGAAAACGACGCCACGCCCGCCGACCCTTACGGCGGCACCGAGGAGCCAGCTCCGGCCGCGCCGGGCGCCGGGCCCGCAGCACCTGCGGCACCGGGTGCGGAAGGCGCCGCGCCGGCGCCCGCCCCCGAGCCAGCTCCGGCGGAAAGCGGCGCGGGCGACGACCCCATGAAGGCGATGCAGGACGCGCTCAAGCAGCAGCAAAAGCCCTGAATCCCGGGGCAAGCGCTGCCCCGACGAAAAAGGCCGGCCCGTTCGCACGGGCCGGCCTTTTTCATGTGAACCGCGGCAGGATCAGATCTTGACCGAGTTCATGTACTGGTTGAACGGGTACTCCGAGAAGCGGTTCCACAGGATCTGGTCACGCTGGAAGGCGCGCATGTCCTGGTGGATCTTCTTGAACTCGGGCGACTTGGCTTCGTGCTCGGCAAACACTTCCATCGATGCCTTGAAGCCAGCGTCCATCACAGCCTTCGGGAACGGCTTGAGCTGGGTCTTGGCGGCCACGAGGCGCTTGAGCGCCAGCGGGTTGAAGGCGTCGTACTTGGCGATCATGTCGCGCGCTGCAACCTTGGTGGCCGCGTCGAGGATGGCCTTGTTCTCGTCCGACAGCTTGGCGAAGGCCTTGTTGTTGATGAAGAACTCGAGGTCCGCGGAGCCTTCCCACCAGCCGGGGTAGTAGTAGTAGGGAGCGACCTTGTTGAAGCCGAGCTTCTCATCGTCGTAGGGGCCGACGAATTCGGCGGCGTCCAGCGTGCCCTTTTCGAGCGCCTGGTACACATCGCCCGCGGGCATGTTCTGCGACACCACACCCAGCTTGGCCATTGCCTCGCCGAACACGCCGCCGCCCATGCGCATCTTCAGGCCCTTGAGGTCTTCGACGGTCTTGATTTCCTTGCGGTACCAGCCGCCCATCTGCGTGCCGGTGCTGCCCGCGCTGGCGGTGCGGAAGTTGTACTGCGCGAAAAAGGCGTCGAGCAGCTTGCGGCCGTTGCCGTACTCCTTCCACGAGTCGGTCTGGCGTGCGGTCAGGCCGAAGGGTACTGCGCAGCTGAACGCGAAGATCGGATCCTTGCCGGTGAAGTAGTAGGCAGCGGTCTGCGCCATTTCCAGCGTGTCGCCCTGCAGCGCATCGACCACGCCGAAGGCGGGCATCAGTTCACCGGCAGGGTGAACCGAAATTTCGAACTTGCCGCTCGACAGGGCCTTGACGGTCTTGGACAGCATTTCGGCGCTGCCGAAAATCGTATCCAGCGAACGGGGGAAGCTCGACGCCAGGCGCCAGCGCACGGCGGTCTGCGCATGCACGGCAGGCGCAATGCCTGCTGCCAAAACGCCCGCGATGCCGGCGTTTTTGATGAGGGAACGACGATCCATTAGATAGCTCTCCGAGTTCTTTGAAAAAACGAAACGCGGCTTGTGACCGCGTTGGGGACTTTTGTGTGAGTCCGGGAGATTGTAAAAACGCGCTTACAGCCTCCGGGGCGGGTTTACCCTGCGCTGTTGTTGCTGCCGCGAACGAAGCGCTCGCGGATCGACGCCTCGATGCCGATCGCATCCAGCCCGATCGACGCGAGCAGTTTGCCCGGATCGCCGTGCTCGATGAAGCGGTCTGGCAGGCCCAGTTGCAGCACCGGCTTCTGCACGCCGGCGGTCTGCAACGCCTCGATCACCGCGCTGCCCGCGCCGCCCATGACCGCGCCCTCTTCCAGCGTGACGATGGCATCGTGCGTGCCCGCAACCTTCAGCAGCAACTCGACGTCGAGCGGCTTGGCCCAGCGCATGTTGACCACCGTGGCGTCGAGCGATTCGGCAGCCGTGAGCGCGGGGTACAGCAGCGTGCCGAAGGCGAGGATCGCGATGCGCTGGCCTTCACGGCGGATCTCGCCCTTGCCGAACGGCAGCGCATCGAGCGTGAGGTGCGGCGCGACGCCGGCACCCGAACCGCGCGGATAGCGCACGGCCACCGGGTGGCTCTGCTCGTAGGCGCTGGTCAGCAGCTGACGGCATTCGCGCTCGTCGGCCGGACAGGCGATGCTCATGTTCGGGATGCAGCGCAGGAACGGGATGTCGTACGCGCCCGCGTGCGTCGCGCCGTCAGCACCCACGAGACCCGCGCGGTCGAGCGCGAACACCACCGGCAGGTTCTGGATCGCGACGTCGTGGATCAGCTGGTCGTAGGCGCGCTGCAGGAAGGTCGAGTAGATCGCGACCACCGGCTTCAGCCCTTCGCAGGCCAGGCCGGCCGCGAAAGTCACGGCGTGCTGCTCGGCGATGCCGACGTCGTAGTAGCGACCGGGGAAGCGCTTCTCGAATTCGACGAGCCCCGATCCCTCGCGCATCGCGGGCGTGATGCCCACGAGGCGGCCATCGGCAGCGGCCGTGTCGCACAGCCACTGGCCGAACACCTGCGTGAAGGTCTGCTTGGCGGCGGAAGCGGACTTGACCAGCCCCACCTGCGGATCGAACTTGCCGGGGCCGTGATAGGCCACCGGGTCGGCCTCGGCCAGCTTGTAGCCCTGCCCCTTCTTCGTGACCACGTGCAGGAACTGCGGGCCCTCGAGGTGCTTGAGGTTCTCGAGCGTGGGCACCAGCGAATCGAGGTCGTGGCCGTCGATCGGGCCCACGTAGTTGAAGCCGAACTGCTCGAAGAGCGTGGCCGGCACGACCATGCCCTTGGCATGCTGCTCCAGCCGCTTGGCCAGCTCGAACAGCGGCGGCGCATTGCGCAGCACGCTCTTGCCGACGTTCTTGGCGGCGGCGTAGAAGTTGCCGCTCATCAGCTGCGCGAGGTAGCGGTTGAGCGCGCCCACCGGCGGGCTGATCGACATGTCGTTGTCGTTCAGGATCACGAGCAGCTTGCAGTCGCACACGCCCGCGTTGTTCAGCGCCTCGAAGGCCATGCCGGCCGTCAGCGCGCCGTCGCCGATGATGGCCACGGTGTGGCGGTCCTCGCCCTTCTGCTTGGCGGCCATGGCCATGCCGAGGGCGGCCGAGATGCTGGTCGACGAATGGGCGGTGCCGAAGGTGTCGTATTCGCTCTCGGTGCGCTGCGGAAAGCCCGAGATGCCGCCGATCTGCCGCAGCGTGGGCATGCGCTCGCGCCGGCCCGTGAGGATCTTGTGCGGATAGGTCTGGTGGCCCACGTCCCACACCAGCCGGTCGTGCGGCGTGTTGAACACGTGGTGCAGCGCGACCGTGAGCTCGACGGTGCCGAGGTTGGAACTCAGGTGGCCGCCGGTGCGCGAGACGTTGTCGAGCACGCAGGCGCGCACCTCGTCGGACAGCTGGCGCAGCTGGGCCCGGTCGTATTTGCGGATCGGAGAGGGGTCGTGAAGTGTGGGAAGCAGCGGAGCAGCCATGGGGGAGGTTTGTTCTTTTCTCTCAGCGATCGCGGTCGACCACCATGTGGGCCAGCGCGCGAAGAGCCTCGGTGTCGGCCAGGCCGCTGCGCTCCAGCGCGGCGAGCGCATCGGCCAGCAGCTGGCGGGCCTGGGCGCGGGCGCCGTCGAGGCCGAGCAGCGACACGTAGGTGGGCTTGTCGGCCGCGGCGTCCTTGCCGGCGGTCTTGCCCAGGGTCTGCGAGTCGGCCGTGACGTCGAGGATGTCGTCGACCACCTGGAAAGCGAGGCCGATGGCCGCGCCGTAGTCGCGCAGCGCGGCCAGCGCCACGGCACTCACCGTGCCGCAGGTGGCGCCCATCTCGACGCTGCCCTGCAGCAGCGCGCCGGTCTTCAGGCGGTGCATCTCGCGCAGCTGCGCTTCATTCAGTGCGATGCCGACGCTGGCCAGGTCGATGGCCTGGCCGCCGGCCATGCCCTGGCTGCCTGCTGCGCGTGCGAGCAGGCGGCACAGCTGGGCCTGGGTGGCGGCGGAAATCTCGTCACCCTCGGGCGTGAGCAGCTCGAAGGCCAGGGCCTGCAGGGCGTCGCCGGCCAGCAGGGCGTCGGCCTCGCCGAACTTCACGTGCACCGTGGGCTTGCCGCGGCGCAGCACGTCGTTGTCCATGCACGGCAGGTCGTCGTGCACCAGCGAATAGGCGTGGATCAGCTCGGTGGCGCAGGCCGCGCGCAGTGCGGCGGCCTTGTTGCCGCCGACGGCCTCGCTGGCGGCCAGCACCAGCAGGGGCCGCAGGCGCTTGCCGCCGTCGAGCACGGCATAGCGCATGGCGTCGCCCAGCAGCACCGGGGCGTCGATGCCGACCCAGCGCGACAGTGCCGATTCGACGTTCGCCAGATGGGGCTCGCTCCAGCCGGCGAGCGTGCGGGCGTCCCAGTGGCTGGAATTCAGCGTGGCGGCGCTCATTCAGGCGTCCAGACCTTGAGGCTGCCCGAATCGAGCACCTTGATCTGGTCTTCGACCGCCTGCAGCTTGTCGCGGCAGAAGGCGAGCAGCGCCGCTCCGCGCTGGTAGCTCACGAGCAACTGGTCCAGCGGCAGCTGGCCCGATTCGAGTTCCGCGACCAGTTGCTCCAGCTCCTGGAGTCCGGCTTCGTAACTGGCAGGCAGCGGACCCGTGTCGGGCGTTGCCGCCGGGCTGGACGAGGAAGGAGGGGGCACCTTGGGCATGCAAGCGAAACGTGGGTGAAACGGGGCATTTTAGGACCGGGACCGGAACAAATGGCGGGCGGGTCGCCCCCTTCCCTGCCCGGAGGCGGATCGCACATTGCGAAACGGCCCGGGAAGCCCCGGGGGACGAAAAAACGGCCCCGGGTACAATGCGAACTTCTCTCGTTGACGACGTTCAACACTGCTTCGAGCCGCCTACCCCTCCTGGCGGCGCCTTCCGTTCTTTTCTTCCTTTTCTCCCTGTGGGGAGCTTGGTCAGGTCCTCCATGTCTGATTTAAGTCTTCAACTGCAGCAGGCCGCGAGCCAACTTCCAGTTTCCGCGTATTTCGACGAGGCGCTCTACGCCCGCGAGATGCAGAACCTTTTTGCGCGAGGGCCCCGCTATGTCGGCCATCGCCTGGCCGTGCCCGAAATGGGCGACTTCCACACCCTGCCCCAGGAGCACCAGGGCCGTGCGCTCGTCCACACGCCCAAGGGCGCGGAACTGATTTCCAACGTCTGCCGCCACCGCCAGGCCCTGATCCTGCAGGGCCGGGGCCAGCTCGAGAGCCAGTCGGGCGGCAACATCGTCTGCCCGCTGCACCGCTGGACCTACGCGGCGAGCGACCCGCGCACCACCGGCACGCTGATCGGCGCCCCGCATTTCGAGCAGGACCCCTGCCTGAACCTGCACAACTACCCGCTGACCGAATGGAACGGCCTTCTGTTCGAGAAGAACGCCGACGGCTCAGGCCCCGACGTGGCGGCCGACATGGCGGGCCTCGGCCCACAGGCCGACCTCGATTTCAGCGGCTACGCGCTCGACCGCGTCGAGCTGCACGAGTGCAACTACAACTGGAAGACCTTCATCGAGGTCTACCTCGAGGACTACCACGTAGGCCCATTCCACCCCGGGCTGGGCAGCTTCGTCACCTGCGACGACCTGCGCTGGGAATTCAAGCCTCGCTATTCGGTGCAGACGGTGGGCGTGGCCAACCGCCTGGGTCGCGCGGGCAGCCCGGTCTACCAGAAGTGGCAGGAGCAGTTGCTCAAGTACCGCGAGGGCAAGCCGCCGAAGTACGGCGCCATCTGGCTGACCTACTATCCGCACGTGATGGTCGAGTGGTATCCGCACGTGCTCACGGTATCGACCCTGCACCCCGTGAGCCCGACGAAGACGCTCAACATGGTCGAGTTCTTCTACCCCGAGGAAATCGTCGCCTTCGAGCGCGAGTTCGTCGAGGCCCAGCAGGCCGCCTACATGGAAACCTGCGTGGAAGACGACGAGATCGCCGAGCGCATGGATGCCGGCCGCCGCGCGCTGATGCTGCGCGGCGACAACGAGACCGGCCCCTACCAGAGCCCGATGGAAGACGGCATGCAGCAGTTCCACGAGTGGTACAGAGTTGCCATGCAGCAACCAGCCTGAACCTGAGCCTCTTCCCGCCCCGCATTCGCCGGGGCTTTCTTTTTTCTGATCCGGATTCAAAACGATGCAAGCGCTGTGGATGGTGCTGGGGGCCTTCTTGTTCGCCACGATGAGCGTGGTCGTGAAAGTCGCTTCGGCGTGGTTCAACAGCGGCGAGATGGTGCTCGGCCGCGGGCTGATCGGCATCGTCTTTCTCTGGCTGCTGGCGCGCAACCGCGGCGTGTCGCTGGCCACCCGCTATCCCGGCATGCACGCCTGGCGCAGCACCATCGGCGTGGTGTCGCTCGGCGCGTGGTTCTATGCCATCGCCCACATGCCGCTGGCCACGGCCGTCACGCTCAACTACATGAGCAGCGTGTGGGTCGCGGCCTTCCTGGTCGGCGGCGCGCTGCTTGCGTGGGTGCCGGTGCCGGGGCGCGACGGCCGCGTGGAGCGCCCGCCGCTGCAGGGCGCGCTGGCGATGACGGTGCTCGCCGGCTTCGTGGGCGTGGTGCTCATGCTGAAGCCCAGCGTCAACGGCAACGAAGGCTTCGCGGGGCTGCTGGGCCTGCTGTCGGGCCTGACGGCCGCCTTCGCCTACATGCAGGTGGTGGCGCTGTCGCGCATCGGAGAGCCCGAGCTGCGCACGGTCTTCTACTTCGCGGTCGGCTCGGCCGTGGCCGGTGCCATCGCCACGGCCGTCACCGGGTTTTCGGGCGGCAGCTCGTGGACGTGGCAGCATGCGCTGTGGCTGCTGCCGATCGGATTGCTGGCTGCCCTCGGACAACTCTGCATGACCCGCGCCTACGCAACGGCCAAGACCCAGGCCGGCACACTGGTGGTGGCCAACCTGCAGTATTCGGGCATCGTGTTCGCGGCGTTCTACAGCGTGGTGCTGTTCGACGACCGCATCGACGCCGCCGGCTGGGCCGGCATGGCCCTTATCATCGCCAGCGGCATTGCTGCAACCGTGTTGCGACAACGGGCGGTGCCCAAGGCGCCGGCCGAGGAACACTGAAGCGCCCGACGGCATTTGCCGATTTCCAGATTTCGAAGGAGCACGCGCCATGTACACCACCCTCATCTCCGTCGAACAACTGCAGCAACTGCAGGCCGGCAACAGGCCGTTCATGGTGCTCGACTGCAGCTTCGACCTGATGAAGCCCGAAGCCGGTGCGCAGCAGTACGCGGCGGCACACATTCCGGGCGCGCTCTACGCCAACCTCGACACCGACCTCAGCGCGAAGCACGGCGCCCCCGGCGCGCACGGCGAAGTGGTCGTGGCGCAGGAAGACGGCCTGCCCGCCTCGGGCGGACGCCACCCTCTGCCCAGCCGCGAGAAGTTCGCGACGTGGCTCTCCAGCATCGGCTTCGCCAACGACATGCAGGCCGTGGTGTACGACCGCAACGGCGCCAACTACTGCGGCCGCCTGTGGTGGATGCTCAAGTGGATGGGCCACGACGCGGTGGCCGTGCTCGACGGCGGCCTGCAGGCCTGGCAGGCGGCGGGCGGCGAAGTCACGAGCCGCGAGGAACCTGCGCGCTTCCAGTCGAACTTCGTCGTGGGCGAGCCCATCGCGAAACTCGTCACCACCGACACGGTGGTGCGCCGGCTCGGCCAGCCTGACCAGAACCTGATCGACGCACGCGCCGGTGCACGTTACCGCGGCGAGGTGGAACCTCTGGACCCGATCGCCGGTCACATCCCCGGGGCCCTCAACCGGCCTTTCGCCGAGAACATCGGCCCCGACGGCAAGTTCAAGCAGGCATCGCAATTGCGTGCCGAGTTCGAAGCGCTGCTCGCGGGACGCGACGCGGCGACAGTCGTCCACCAGTGCGGCAGCGGCGTGAGCGCCGTGCCGAATCTGCTCGCCATGCAGATCGCGGGATTCGGGACGACCGCGCTCTATGCCGGCAGCTGGAGCGAATGGAGCAACACGCCGGGGCTGCCGACCCGGCAAGGCGCTGAACCATGAAGCACATCCGACTCCGACGTACCACCGGTCTCGCAATCGCAGCCGCCGCAATGCTGGCGGCGGCCCCTTTCCTCACCGCCCAGGCCCAGCAGCAGCACGCGCACGTGCACGGCCAGCTCAAGCTCGACGTGGCCGTCGACGGCCCCACGGTGGTGATCGACATGGAATCCCCGCTCGACAACATCGTCGGCTTCGAACGCGCACCCAAGACCGATGCCGAGAAGAAGATCGTGGAAGAAGCCGTTGCCCAGCTGCGCGCGGCGGACAAGCTATTCATCGTCGACCCGGCCGCCAACTGCAAGCTGGGCCCCGTCGACCTGCGCTCCGGCGCGCTGGGCCTGGGCAACCCCGACCCGAACGAGCCCGTCGGCCACGCCGACCTCGACGCCACCTTCTCCTTCAACTGCACCAACGCGGCTGCCGCGAAGTTCATCGACGTGAACCTGTTCGGCGCCTTCAAAGGCCTGCGCCAGATCGACTCGCAGATCGCCACCGCGCAGGGCCAGTTCAAGCGCCAGCTTAAGCGCCCCGGCGGCGCGCAGGCAAGCCAGCCCGCCCGCCTGAGCTGGGGCAAGTAGCACTGTGAGCGACCATCCACAGGCCGAGACCTCGGCCCTGCGCGTCGTGCTCGCCGCCGAAGCGCTGCGCTTCGCATGGCCCGGCGTGAAGACGCCGTGCATCGATATCGAGGCCTTTCGCATCACCGCCGGCGAATCGGTGTTCCTCCACGGTCCGAGCGGCTGCGGCAAGAGCACGCTGCTGTCGCTGCTGGCCGGCGTGCTGGTGGCCGACGAAGGCCGCGTCACGCTGCTGGGGCACGACTGGTCCAAGCTCTCCGGTGCCGCGCGCGATCGCAGCCGCGTGGCGCACGTGGGCTACATCTTCCAGCAGTTCAACCTGCTGCCGTACCTGAGCGTGATCGACAACGTGCTGCTGCCCTGCCGCTTCTCGCGGCGGCGCGAAGCCAACGCCTCGCGCAACGGCAGCGCGCGCGGCGAGGCCGAACACCTGCTCGACCAGATGGGCCTCGACCGCAACCTGTGGAAGCGCCAGGCGTTGCAACTCTCCGTGGGCCAGCAGCAGCGCGTGGCCGCCGCCCGCGCACTCATCGGCCAGCCCGAAGTCGTGATCGCCGACGAGCCCACCTCCGCCCTCGACGAGGACCGGCGCGAAGCCTTCCTCGACGTGCTGCTGACGGCCTGCGCCGAGCACCACAGCGCACTCGTGTTCGTGAGCCACGACCAGCGCATCGCGCAGCGCTTTGCGCGGCACGTGCTGCTGCCCGAGATCAACCGCGCCGCCACCAGCGCCATGGCGGTGGACGCATGAAAGCACTCTTTTCCATTGCATGGCGCAGCGCCTGGAACCGCCGCTTCACGCTGGCGCTGACGGTGTTCTCGATCGCGCTGTCGACCTTTCTTCTGCTGGGCGTGGAACGCATCCGCACCGAGCTGCGCGAGAACTTCGCCTCGTCCGTCTCGGGCACCGACCTGATCGTCGGCGCGCGCACGGGCTCCACGCAGCTGCTGCTGTACTCTGTGTTCCGCATCGGCGCGGCCACCAACAACATCTCGTGGAAGAGCGTGCAGGCGCTTGCCGCGCATCCGGGCGTCGACTGGGTCGTGCCGCTGTCGCTCGGCGATTCGCATCGCGGCTTCGCGGTGCTGGCAACTTCCACCGACTACTTCACGCGCTTCCGCTACGGCGACAAGCAGACGCTGAAGCTGCGCGAAGGCAAGCCCTTCAGCGAGCTGTTCGACGCGGTGGTCGGCGCCGAGGTGGCCGACAAGCTGGGCTATCACGTAGGCCAGAAGATCACGCTCGCGCACGGCAGCGGCGAGCTCAACGTGGCCGAGCATGCGGACAAGCCCTTCACCGTGGTCGGCGTGCTCGCGCGCACCGGCACGCCGGTCGACCGCACGGTGCATATCGGCCTCGCGGCCATGGAAGCCATCCACCTCGAATGGGTGGGCGGCGCGCCGATGCCTGGCGTGCACATCTCGCCCGAGCAGGTGCGCAAGTTCGACCTCACGCCGAAGAACGTGACGGCCGTGCTGGTGGGCCTGAAGAACCGCGCCGCCGTGTTCGGCGTGCAGCGCTGGATCTCGACCTACACCGGCGAGCCGCTGATGGCCATCCTGCCCGGCGTGGCGCTCGACGAGCTGTGGAGCGTGATCGGCATCGGCGAGAACGCGCTGCTGCTGATGTCGGCGCTGGTTGCGCTGGTGAGCCTCGCGGGGCTGGTGTCGGTGGTGATGGCGGGCCTCAACGAACGCCGCCGCGAGCTTGCCGTGCTGCGCGCGGTGGGCGCTGGCCTGCGCCACGTATTGGCACTGCTGGCGCTCGAAGGCGCGATGGTCACAGTGCTGGGCGTGGCCTTCGGCCTGGTGATGGCGGTGCTCGGCATCGCCCTGCTCTCTCCATGGCTGCAGGCGCAGTTCGGGCTGACACTGAGCCTCTCGGAACCTACACTGAACGAATGGCTGCTGATGGCAAGCCTGCTGGTCGCCGGATGGCTGGCAAGCCTCCTGCCCGGCATCCGTGCCTACCGCCTCTCCCTTGCCGACGGCCTCTCACCGAGGATTTGAACCATGCCCTTCGCACAAAAGACGTTGTCCACGAGCAAAGCTTTCACTCGGCTTTCGATGCTGATCGCAGGCGCCGGCCTCGCCGCCGCCGCCTGGGCCGCCGAGCCCGCGCCCAAGGACACCACCGCCACCAACCCGCTCGGTGGCAAGGCCGCCGCGCCCGCCGCCGCCAAGGCCACGCCGGGCCAGCCGCGCCAGATCACCTGGGAAGAGCTGGTGCCCAAGGACTGGGACCCGGCCAAGGAGTTCAAGGGCATGGACCTGAGCGCGCTCGACGACGGCGACCCGCGCGCCAACGAGCTGCTCATGAAGATGCAGGAGGTGTCGAACAACGCGCCGACCAATCCCGCGATGAACGGCACCGAAATCAAGATTCCGGGCTTCATCGTGCCGCTGGAAGAAGCCAAGGGCGAGGTCACCGAGTTCCTGCTGGTGCCCTACTTCGGCGCGTGCATCCACACGCCGCCGCCGCCCGCCAACCAGATCCTGCACGTGGTGCCGCAGAAGGGCGCCAAGTTCCGCGCCATGGACACCGTCTGGGTCACCGGCAAGCTGCAGACCCTGCGCAACGACTCGATGATGGGCGTGAGCGGCTACCACGTGAGCGCCGCCACCGTCACCAAGTACACGGGCGGCTCCAAGTAGCAGCGGCAAGGCAGCGCAACGGGAGGCGCCGGCCTCCGGGTCGTGTGGTTCTGCGCCGACAGCCTTGACGGCACGAAACCGACACAGACCGTTGCATCCGTGGCGCAGGCTTTGTCATCGCCTGCTGCCACGTTCCGTTGAAGGAGTCCGGGCACGATGCCGGCGTCTTCATGGAACTCCAGATGACAAAAAATCTCCCCACCGCCCCGCGGCTGCTGACGATCTCGCTGTGCATCGGCGCCATCGTCCTCGCCGGCTGCGACAAGTCCCCGACCACGCCCGCCGCATTGGCGCAGGACCCGGCGACCACCATACCCGCGCCCTCCGTCCCTCAGTCGCAGCCTCCCGCCGCGGCTCCGGTCCAGGCGGCCTACACGCCGCCCGCCGCCGAGCAGCTCTACCAGATGGTCGCGCCCATCGCGCTGTACCCCGACAAGCTGGTGGCCCAGGTCCTGGCCGGCGCCACCTACCCCGACCAGATCACGGCTGCGCACGAATGGCTCGCGCAGAACCGCAACCTCAAGGCCGGCCCGCTGGCCGACGCGGCCAACCAGCAGCCCTGGGACCCGAGCGTGAAGTCGCTCACCGCGTTCCGCCCCGTCATCGACCAGATGGCCGGCAACATTCCGTGGACCCAGGCACTCGGGCAGGCCTACTACAACGACCCGGCCGACGTGATGAACGCGATCCAGGTCATGCGCCAGCGCGCGGCGAAGGCGGGCCGGCTCAGGAACAACGACAAGATGCGCGTGGCCACCGCCGCGCCGCCGCCGAACTACGCACCCGCGCCCGACCTGCAGCCGGTGTACGCGGGCCCCGCGGTGATCGAGCCGCCGCAGGAGTTCATCACCATCGAGCCCGTGCAGCCCGACGTGGTGTACGTGCCTGCCTACGATCCGCAGGTCATCTACGGCGCGCCGCAGCCGGTGTATCCCGGCTATGCCTATGCGCCGCCGGTCACGGTGGTGTCGCCGGGCTACAGCGGCGGCCAGGTGCTGGCTGCGGGTGCTCTCGCATTCGGCGCGGGCGTCATCGTGGGTGCCGCGCTGGAGCGCCACGACTGGGGCTGGCATTCATGGAACATGAACTGGGGCGCGCCGCGCTGGCGCGACCGCGGGCCCGCGCCGGTGGCGCCGGCCTTCGCGCGGCCTGCGGTGGTCTACAACAACAGCACCTACATCTCGCGCTCGACCACGGTGGTCAACAACGTGCGCAACGTCAACGTCTACAACAACAATGCCGGTCCGCGCGGCGTGCTGCCGCCGGGTGCGCCACCCAACTTCGCCGCGGGCCCGGGCGCCGCGCAGCAGTTGCAGCAACAGCAGCAGCGAGCCCTCTTCGCCCAACAACAGGCCCAGCAGCAGGCTCAACAACAGGCACAGCAGCAACAACAGCAACGCCACCAGCAGCAGGCCGCTCTCGCACAGCAGCAGCAACAGGGGCGTGCACAGCAGCAAGCCCAGCAGCGGCAACAGGAGCAGATCCAACGCCAGCAGGCAATGCAGCAGCAGGCTGCCCAGAACCAGGCTCGCCAGCAGCAACAGCAGACGGCTCGGCAGGAGCAGATGCGCCGCGATCAACAGGCCCAGCAGCAAGCCCAGCAACAGGCGCGCGATCAGCAGGCACGCCAGGCGCGAGGCCTGGTTCAACCTCAGCAGCCCCAGCAGGCGCAACTCGCGCAGCAGCGCCAGCAACAGCAGGCGGCGCAGGAGCAGCAACGCCAGCAGCAAGCCCAACTCGAACAATCACGCCGCCAGCAACAACAGCAGGACCAGATGCGCCGCCAGCAGCAGGCGGATCAACAGGCGCGTGCGCAACAGCAAGCCCAGCGACAGCAGCAGGAGCAGATCCAGCGCCAGCAGGCGATGCAGCAACAGCAGGCCCGGCAGCAGCAACAGCAACTGGCACAGCAGGAGCAGATGCACCGTCAACAGCAGGCACAGCAACAAGCCCAGCAGCAGGCCGCGCGCATGCAGCAACAGCAGCAGATGCAGCAGGAGCAGGCCCGTGCACAACAACAGGCACAGCGCCAGCAACAACAGGCACAGCGCCAGCAACAACAGGCACAGCGCCAGCAACAGCAGGCGCAACAACAGCAGCAGCAGGCCCAGCAGCAACAACAGCAACGCATGGCCGCTGCAGCAGCGGCTGCGGCGCGGCACCCGCCGCGCCGGCCCGGCGAACCCGGGCAGCCGCAGTAGCGACGGCCACGCGCCCGTGCAACCGGGTGGCGTCGGTCGTCAGTTCTTGCCGATCTCGGTCAGCAGCCGCGTGACGAGGTAGATGCGCGGCACGATCGAATCGACCTCGATGTACTCGTCGCGCGCGTGGTAGCCGAAGCCAGCGAGGCCGAAGCTTTCCACCACGGTGGCCTTGCCCGAACGGCCCGCGTAGCCGGCATCCGTGCCGCCGCCGGTCATCGGCGTCAGCACGAGGTCACGATCGATTTCCTTGTAGATGGCCTGTGCCTTCCCGGCCAGCGCGCGGCCCTTCTCGCCCGCGATGAAGGCCGGGCGGCCCACTTCCACCTTCACCGTGGTCTCGGTGTCGGGAATCAGCTTGCCGGCGGCAATCTTCGCCTGCAGCGCCTCGTTGAGTTTCTTCTCGGCACCGGCCTGCGTGATGCGGATGTCGCCCAGCGCCTGCGCCTTCTCGGTGATCTGGTTGAGCGGGCCGGTGGCGCGCGCCACGGTCCAGTTGAGCGTCACGCCCGGAATGTCCTTGGCGATGTCCTTGGTCTGCAGCATCTGGTACGACAGCTCGTACAGCGCGTTGCGGCCCAGCTCCGGCGCGGCGCCGGCATGCGATGCCCGGCCCTTCACGTCGAGCGTGGCGGTGGCGATGCCGGCCGCGCCGAGCAGCAGCGACTCGCCCTTGACCACCGACTTCGCCACCGTCGGCTCGAACGACAGCACCGTGTCGTGCTGGTCGGCCATGGTGGCGATCATTTCGCCCGAGCCGACCGAGCCCACTTCCTCGTCGGGGTTCATCAGCACGGTGAGCGTGTCGTAGTCGCGCCAGCCGGCGTCGGCCAGGATCTTCAGCGAGGCCAGCATGACCGCCAGGCCGCCCTTGTCGTCGGCGATGCCGGGGCCGTAGATACGGTTGCCGTCGACCTTGTAGGGCTGGCTGCCCAGGATGCCCGCCGCGTACACGGTGTCCATGTGGCCCTGCAGCAGGATCTTGCGCTTGCCGGTGCCCTTGAGGGTGCCGACCACGATGTCGGCGCCCGCGCCTGCCGTGGCCTTGCGGCGCTCGGTCTTGAAGCCGGCGGCCTTCAGTCGCCCTTCCACCACGTCGGCCATCTTGAGCAGGCCGTCGACGTTGAGGCTGCCCGATTCGATCAGCACCATTTCCTTGAGGTTGTCGATCACCGCGGGCTGGGCCTTCTCGGCGGCTGCAAGCAGCTTCGCGTCGGGCGCTGCCTGTGCACCGGCGGCGAAGCCGAGCGCGAGGCCGCAGGCCAGGGCCATGGAACGAAGCGGCAGGGAGGGCAAACGCAAGGTCATGGTGTTTTTCTCTGGAGTGGATGACGGGGCACAGCATAGCCAGGTGGCCCCGCATCGCGAGCAAATCGGAGACAGGCCTCGACTCCGGACACGCTCGCTTTCTGTAGACAATGGACCCGCCCGAAGCCAACCATGAGGGGATCAGGATGTCAGCCGACGACTGGTGGAAATGCGGAATCGTCTATCAGGTCTACCCCCGTTCGTTCCAGGACAGCAACGGCGACGGCATCGGCGATCTCGACGGAATCCGCGCCCGGCTGGACCATCTGGTCTCACTCGGCGTCGACGCCGTCTGGATCTCGCCGATCTATCCCTCGCCGATGGCCGACTTCGGCTACGACATCGCCGATTACTGCGACATCGATCCACGCTTCGGCACGCTGGACAGCTTCGATGCGCTGGTGCGGGAAGTCCACGCGAGAGGGCTCAGGCTCATCCTGGACTTCGTGCCCAACCACACGTCGGACCGCCATCCGTGGTTCGTGGGCAGTCGCAGCGCACGCGGCGATCCGCGACGCGACTGGTACATCCGGCGCGACCCGGCGCCGGGCGGCGGGCCGCCCAACAACTGGCTCGGCAATTTCGGCGGCCCGGCCTGGACCTTCGATCCGGCCACCGGCCAGTACTACGCGCATTCGTTCCTGAAGGAGCAGCCCGACCTCAACTGGCGCAACCCCGAAGTGCGCGCCGCGATGCACGAGGTGCTGCGTTTCTGGCTGCGGCGTGGCGTCGACGGGTTCCGCGTCGACGTGCTCTCCCAGATCGTCAAGGACGCGCAGTTCCGCGACAACCCGCCGAACCCGGATTTCGTCGAGGGGCAAGATCCGTTTCTGCGCTTGACGATGCTCTACAACACCGACCTGCCGGAGGTGCAGCCGATCGTGGCCGAGATGCGCCGCGTGGTCGACGAGTTCAGCGACGCACGCTCGTCGCGCGTGCTGATCGGCGAGCTCTATCTGCCGCTCGAGCGGTTGGTCGCCTACTACGGCCTCGATGCGGAAGGTTTGCAGCTGCCCTTCAACTTCCAGCTGATCTCGACCGAGTGGCAGGCGGCACCCATCGACCGCTTCGCGCGCGACTACGAAGCCGCCCTGCCCCCCGGCGCCCAGCCGAACTGGGTGCTGGGCAACCACGACAAATCCCGCATCGCGAGCCGCGTCGGGCCACGGATGGCACGGCTCGCGGCCATGCTGCTGCTCACGCTGCGCGGCACGCCGACGCTCTACTACGGCGACGAGATCGGCATGACGGACGTTGCCATTCCCGCCGACGAAGTGCAGGACCCGTTCGAGAAGAACAAGCCCGGCATGGGCCTGGGCCGCGACCCGGAGCGCACGCCCATGCAGTGGAGCACCGCGGAACATGCGGGTTTCACGACCGGCACGCCATGGCTGCGCCTGGCGGCCGACTGGCGCACGCAGAACGTGGAAGCACAGTCGCGCGATCCGGGCTCCATGCTGGCGCTCTACAAGCGCCTCATCGCCTTGCGCCGCGCGCAGCCTGCGTTGAACAGGGGCAGCTACGAGGCGCTCGAAGCCGGGGGCGAAGTGCTCGCCTATGCCCGCAACGACGAAGGACAGCGGCTGGTGGTGCTGTTGAACTTCGGCCCCACCCCGGCGCAGGTGCCGCCGGCACTGGTACCGGGCCAGCCGGTCGTGCTGGCATCGACCGATCCTGCGCGCACCGAATCGATCGAAGGGCCCCTGGTGCTGGCGCCGTGCGAAGGCGTTGTCATCGGCTCGGCGGACGACAAGGCGCCGAAGGCACGATGAGCAATCAGGCCTTGCCGGTCTGGATCTCGACGTAGCTGCGCGCGTGCCAGCGCACGCGCACTGGCCACTTCGCGTCGGCAATGGTTTCCGAGTTCACGTCCTTGCCGCTGCCGTAGTTGACCTGCCGGTCGGAGCGCCTGTTGATGCCGATCACCAGCACGATGCGGCTGCCTGCCGCAAGCCTGCAGGCTGTCACTCGCTCGGTGGCGAAGGCAAGCAGCTGGCGCTCGCCGGCCCGAAGGAGCCGCCGACGCACGCGATGGCCGGCGTAGCTGGCCCGGAAGTCGTAAGGATCGAAAAGGAGCCGGTACTCGCCATCCTGCGTCTGCTCGTACAGCGAGACGTTGAAGTCCATGTCCTGCCGCGAGGGCGTGATGTCGAACACGCCGCGCAGGATGCCGGCGATCTCGGTGTCCTCTGAAAGCGGATCGCCGACGAAGCTGATGCTGTTGCGCATCGGCAGCTCCTTCATGCGCAGCGTGTCCGGCCACGGGCCGCGCACATCGCGCCGGTCCGCGAGATCGACCGAGAGCCGCGCATTGCCGCCGCCTTCGGCCTGCGACGGCAACAGGCGGTGCGGGTCTTCGCGCGAGCCCGTGTCCAGGTAGAGGCGCAGCCGGGTGCGCTCCGGTGCCTCCAGCGCCGCCAAATGGCGCCACTGGTCCGAGCCCATCACCTGGTAGTTGACGCGATCCATCAGCAACGAAGGCTTGTTCGCGCCCTTCAGGACGTGGTCGAGCCATTGGTAGCGCAGCTCGGGCAGGTCGACGCGCGCGACGGGGTCCAGCGTGTGGCCGCGCAGCGTCGGTGCCGTGCCACGCCGGATCGAGGTCGCGTCGTAGGGGCCGAGCAGCAGCGTGGTGTCGGCCTGCGGGCGGTTGCGGCGATGCTCGTTGTGGAAGTAGAGCGCGCCGGCATCGGCGCCGTAGTAGCCGGCAAAGCTGAGCACGGGGATGTCGATGCGCGCGAACTGCTCCGCCGACGGCAGGAATTTCTGCCAGTAGCGGTCGTGGCTCGGGTGCGTCAGCCAGGTCCGGATCAGCCTGCTGCGCTTGCCCAGCAGGACGCGATCGATGTCCCAGTAGGGGCGATTGCCACGGTACCAGCGCGCGTCGAGTGCCTCCCACATGGCGTCCGGGCTTGCGTCGGCGTCGATGCCGGCCTGCAGGGGTTCGGCCAGCGCATGCTCCTGCGCCCAGCGGACCATGGCGTTGCGGAAGATCTGTCCGGCCATCGGGAAGTCGATGCCCGGCGCCATCGGCGCGATCGTCGCGATGGCCTTGAGCGCCGCCGGCCTCCTGCGGGCGGCGGCCCAGGCGGCATAGCCGGAGTAGCCGTCGCCGAGCATGGCGACGCGGCCGTCGCTCCACGCCTGCCTGGCAATCCAGTCGATGACCGCGGCGGCATCCTCGCCGTCGCGGACGAACGGCCACACGGCGCCCTTGCCGTCCGGCGTGCGTCCGCGCACGTACGCGGTGACGCCGACGTAGCCCTGGGCGGCGCTGCGCCGGGCGTCGTCCTCGGCAGGGTCGAGCGTGAAGCGCAGCAGCGTCGCCAGTGCCCCGCTCGTACGGCCGGGCCGGACCATGCTGGCGTGGATGACGCCCCCGCGCACCGGAATCCTGATGTCGGCCTCGGCCACGTAGCGGATGCGGTTCTCCGCCGCGAACAGTTCGGGCAGCAGCGCACTGAAGCTGCGACGCGACTGGTACGAGAGCCATGTCCGCACGAGTGCGAGGGCGTCGGCCTCCGGGAGGCTCCCCTTCGCGCGCCAGAGATCGAAGGCCTGGCGCAGCGGCTCCCTGTAGGTCGCCAGCGGGGTTTCGAGCCGCGCCATGATGGCCTGGGCCTGCGCGTTGTCGAGCGGCGACACCAGTTCCCGGAATGAGCGCCCATAGGCTTCGGCGAAGGCAAGGCGCTCTTCCGCCTCGAGCACGCGCGCACGCGAATAGATGCCGTCGAGGATCGCACGCTCGATCAGCCCGTCGAACGGCTTGCCCTGGCGACGGCTGCGCAGGGACCCGCTGCTGTCGTACGCCGCGCGATAGGCGCCGCTGACGATCTGCAGCGCGGTCACGTTGGCCAGGAAGGCATCGGTGTCCGCGTCCTGGTACACCGGCAGGATGCGCTCGGCCAGGTCCCGCATCAAGTCCGCCGCGGCGGCATCGTCGGGATCGCGCGGTGGCCGGAAGCCGAAATCCGCCGCCCAGGACCAGGTGGGCCATGCGGGCAGCGCAAGAGCCAGCCGCATGACGGCGCGACGCGCGCGACTGACGGCCGCCACGGGACGCCTCATGGCTGCTGCTCCCCGTTCACGCCATTCGGCGCCTTGACCAGGTGCACCACCTGCGTGAACAGCCGGTCGTGCGCCCCTCCGGCCGAGCCTATGTGGACGATGCCCGTGTGCGTGAGCTTGTCCAGCGCGCCGATGACGAGTTCAAGCGTGTCGTCGTCGAACGCGCTGAAGGCTTCGTCCATCACCAGCCAGGGCGGGGCCTGCAGCACCACGCGGGCGAAGCCCAGCCGCAGCTGCTCGTCCATGCTGAGATCGCTCTCCCAGCGCCCGGTCGTGTCGAGCAACGGCTCCAGGCGCTGGAGGCCTACGCTCTCCAGCGCGCTCACCATGGCTTCTCTCGGATAAGTCGACGGTTCCATCGCGTATGACAGCACTTCGGCCAGCGTGCCCCGGGGAATGTAGGGCGTGCCGCGTGGCATGTAGTGGATTGTCTCGCCTGCGGGCCGGCGCACGGTGCCCGAGCCCCAGGGCCAGAGGCCCGCGAGCGCCCTGAACAGCAGGGTCTTCTCGGTGCCCGGCGTGCCGAGGAACAACACGCACTGGCCGCGCTGCACGACGAGCTCCGGCGCATCCAGCTGGTCGTGACCGCTCCAGGAGCGAACCTCGATCGCCTCGAGCGCGAGCGTCCCGGCTTCGCCCTCCTCGTAGGCGAT
>Ga0126362_10000113_pt1 | contig 82410 bp, 38 predicted proteins | sample ANMtaG_FD_126269 | JGI IMG/M metagenome (GOLD analysis project Ga0126362, IMG submission 126269) | Continental margin sediment microbial communities from North Pacific Ocean - ANME2c_DSS_Sorted | ecosystem: Environmental > Aquatic > Marine > Continental margin > Sediment | place: Pacific Ocean... | reverse complement strand
CCCGGGGCACCGGCCGGATCCGAGGCCGGTGACGCGGGCACCGCCCCGCCGTCCGCGCCCCTCCCGGTCGGTCCCCGGGACGGGCCCCCGAAAGGCAGCGCAGGATCACCCCTGCGATGCCGGACGGCAGGTGCAAGCAAATGAGCACAAAACAGGAACATTGTCAACCTGACAAAGCTCTCCTCGACCTCGTCGGGGAGGAGCAGGAGATCATCGTCCTGTCTTCAGGACCCGTGGTCCAATCCACGGTCCGGACGCCGGACCGGCATTCGCCGATGCGGGCGGCGTTCAGCGGCGCCGCTTGATCGAGCCGACCGTCTGCATCTGCGACTGGGCCTCCCTGCGGTCGTCCTCGCTCGCCCCGGCCCAGTTCTTCTCGTAGAGGGTGACGATCCAGTCGTCCTTGCGGCCCTGCGCGCCCTCGCGGGCGAGCGCCAGCCACATCAGGCCGCGCACGCGCTGCACCGGCACGCCGCCGAGGCCGTTGATGAGGATGTCGCCGAGCAGCGCCTGGGCCGGATGGTGGCCCTTCTCCGCGGCGAGGTTGAACCAGCGCGCCGCCTGCTTCGGATCCGCGTCGACGCCGTTGCCGTCGAGATAGAGCCGGGCGAGGTTGTACTGCGCGTTGGGATCCCCGAAATAGGAGGCCGCGTAGTTGAACATGTCGTAGGCGCGCTCGGGGTTCGGGCGCACATAGGTGCCCTTGATCCCGTCGAGGAAATAGGTGCCGAGCGCGGTGAAGGCGGCGGCCGTCACCCCGGAGATCTGCGCGTCCGGGCCATCCGCAGTGCCCGAATCGGCGATGCGCGAGAAGTATTCGAAGGCCTTCAGGTCGTCGTGCGGCACGCCGTCCCCGTCCGCGTACATGCGGCCGAGCTTCCACAGGGCGAGGGCGTGGCCCTGGCCGGCGGCGTATTCGAGGGCGCGGGCGGCGCCTTCCTTGTCGCCCGCATTGTACTCGCGCACGCCCGCCCGCAGCGCGTCCTTGGCCGAGCGGTAGCTCCGCTCGGGCACGGGGGTGCGCGCGGCGGCGTCGAGCGCCCGCGGGGCCGGAGGCAGCGCAGCCAGGGTCAGCGCGGCGCAGAGCCCCGCGAAGACCGAGCTGCGCAGGACACCGAGCCGGCCCAGACGCCTGCGGAGCCGACCCGGATCGGCCCCGGCCGGCCGCATCGGCCGGCAGAGGTCAGTCCTAGATGTCCGCATAGCTCTGCGTCTCCTTGGCGCCGCCCGGATGGGTGACGGCACCATTCACAGCCGGGCCGACGCCCTGCGCGTACTTCCAGAGATAGCCGGAGGTGGCGGTGTTCGGGCGCGGGGCCCAGGCCTTGCGGCGCTCGGCCAGCTCCGCATCCGAGAGCGCCACGTCGAGGGTGCCCTTGATCGCGTCGAGGGTGATCATGTCGCCGTCGCGCAGCAGGCCGATCGGCCCGCCGACCGCGGCCTCGGGGCCGACATGGCCGACGCAGAAGCCGCGGGTCGCGCCCGAGAAGCGGCCGTCGGTGATCAGCGCGACCTTGTCGCCCATGCCCTGGCCGTAGAGCGCGGCGGTGGTGGACAGCATCTCGCGCATGCCGGGGCCGCCGCGCGGGCCCTCGTAGCGGATCACCAGGACCTCGCCCTCCTTGTAGGCGCGGGTCTGCACCGCCTGGAAGCAAGCCTCCTCGCCGTCGAAGACGCGGGCCGGGCCGGTGAAGACCTGCTTGTCGGCCGACATGCCGGCGACCTTCACGATGGCGCCCTCAGGGGCGAGGTTGCCCTTGAGGCCGACGACGCCGCCGGTCGGCGTGATCGGGTTGTTGGCCGGGCGCACCACGTCCTGGTCCGGGTTCCAGGCCACCTTCTCGAGGTTCTCGGCGATGGTGCGGCCGGTGACCGTCAGGCAGTCGCCGTGCAGGAAGCCGTGATCGAGCAGGGTCTTCATCAGGAGCGGGATGCCGCCGACCTCGAACATGTCCTTGGCGACGTAGCGCCCGCCCGGCTTCAGGTCGGCAATGTAGGGCGTGCGCCGGAAGATCTCGGCCACATCGAACAGGGTGAACTCGATGCCGGCCTCGTGGGCGATGGCCGGCAGGTGCAGGGCCGCGTTCGTCGAGCCGCCCGAGGCCGCGACCGTGGCGGCGGCGTTCTCGAGCGCCTTGCGGGTGACGATGTCGCGCGGGCGGATGTTCTTGGCGATGAGCTCCATCACCTTCTCGCCGGCCGCGGCGCAGAACTTGTCGCGGATCTCGTACGGGGCGGGCGCGCCGGCCGAATAGGGCAGTGCGAGGCCGATCGCCTCGGAGACCGTCGCCATGGTGTTGGCGGTGAACTGCGCGCCGCAGGCGCCGGCCGAGGGGCAGGCGACCTGCTCCAGCTCGTCGAGGTCGTCGAGGCTCATGTCGCCGACCGCGACCTTGCCGACGGCCTCGAACAGGTCCTGCACGGTCACCGGCTTGCCGCGGAAGGAGCCGGGCAGGATCGAGCCGCCATAGATGAAGATCGACGGCACGTTGAGGCGGACCATCGACATCATCATGCCGGGCAGCGACTTGTCGCAGCCGGCGAGGCCCACGAGGGCGTCGTAGGCATGGCCGCGCATGGTCAGCTCGACCGAGTCGGCGATGACCTCGCGGGACGGCAGCGAGGCGCGCATGCCGCCATGGCCCATGGCGATGCCGTCGGTGACGGTGATGGTGCAGAACTCGCGCGGCGTGCCGTGGGCGGCGGCGACGCCCTTCTTCAACGCCTGCGCCTGGCGCATCAGCGAGATGTTGCAGGGAGCGGCCTCGTTCCAGCACGAGGCGACGCCCACGAGCGGCTGGTGAATCTGCTCGCGGGTCAGGCCCATCGCGTAGAGATAGGAGCGGTGCGGGGCGCGGTCGGGCCCCTCCGTGACATGCCGGCTCGGCAGCTTCGACTTGTCGTTCACGCGCGCGTCCATGACCCAGGTCCCGTCGTACTCTTCGAAGATGCCAGAGATGGGGTGCGCAGAGCCCCATCACATCGCCTGGCGACGACGCGCGAGGGGCCTCGAAACACCTGTCCGGAATCGTTCGCAACCCGGCGGTAAAGCGTTGCAGGAATTGTCGTTTGCCGCCGATGCTGAGGTGGTCCCGGTTTATGGCGGGAACGCGGCGGATCGTGGCAGCGCTCGGGGCAAACCCGGGATGCTTTCGCGGTGTTGCGACCCCGCCACAGCTAAGCTTCGCTCCCCGCCCGGGGCGGCGGAGACGATCCGTCCGCGCGGAGCTGCGGCGCGGCGGATTTCGCCTCCAGGGCACGGTCGCTCTCGTCCTTGAGGCGCACGCCCGTGAGGCCGCGGGACAGCGCCTGCCCGAGCAGCCAGGCGAGCTTGAACGCGGCCTTGTCCGGCGTCAGTCCGGCGGCGCGCACGTTCGAGATGCAGTTCCGTTCCGCATCCGTGCGGCCGGGGCGCGGGTCGAGGGTCAGGTAGATGCCGAGACTGTCGGGCGAAGAGAGTCCGGGCCGCTCGCCGATCAGCACCGCCACCGCGCGCGCCCGCAGGGCCTCGCCGGCGGCGTCGCCCAGCGCCACGCGAGCCTGCGTGGCCACCACCACGGGAGCGAGGCGCCAGCCGGCCCGCGCCGCATGGGGCAGGAAGGCGTCGAGAACGGGCACGGCGTTCTCATGGACGGCGCGGGCCGAGAGCCCGTCCGCGACGACGAGGGCAAGGTCGCAAGACCCCTCGGCGGCGGCGGCGAGCCGGTCCCGGTCGTCCGGCACGAGGCGGCGGCCGAGATCGGGCCGGCGCAGATAGGCCGCCCGGTCTCCGGCCTGCGAGGCGACGGCCAGGGTCGCGAGGCCGAGGGCCTCGATGCCGGCGCCGAGCGCCCGCGCATCCAGCGGCGCGTGAACGGCGTCGCGGGCCTGGGCGTGGGCGAGGCCGAACCGGAGCACGCTCCGCGTGGTCTGGCCGCTGCCGGCCCGGCCGAGGCCGATCCGGGCGGGCGTCAGCCCGGCGAGCCGCGCCCAGATCTCCCGCTGGTCGCTCATGCGGCGATGCCGGAGGCGTCGGCGAGCAGCCGGTTCGGCGCGCCGGCGAGCAGCGCGCCCTGCCCGTCCGTGAGGCCGATCGCCTCGAGCCAGGCCTCGAATTCGGGCGCCCGCTTCAGGCCGAGCACCTCACGCAGGTAGAGCTGGTCGTGGAACGAGGTGGACTGGTAGTTCAGCATCACGTCGTCGGCCCCGGGCACGCCCATCACGTAGGTGCAGCCGGCCGCGCCGAGCAGCGTCAGGAGCGTGTCCATGTCGTCCTGATCGGCCTCGGCGTGGTTGGTGTAGCAGACGTCGACGCCGAGCGGCACGCCCATCAGCTTGCCGCAGAAATGGTCCTCCAGGCCGGCGCGGATGATCTCCTTGCCGTCGTAGAGATATTCGGGCCCGATGAAGCCGACCACGGTGTTGACGAGCAGCGGCCGGAAGGGGCGGGCCACCGCGTAGGCGCGCGCCTCCAGCGTCTGCTGGTCGATGCCGTGATGGGCGTCGGCCGAGAGGCAGGAGCCCTGACCCGTCTCGAAATACATGCCGTTGTCGCCGAGGCTGCCGCGCTTGAGGGCTAGCATCGCCGCGTGGGCCTCCTTCAGCAGCGGCAGCGTGACGCCGAATCCCGCATTGGCGGCTTCCGTCCCGGCGATCGACTGGAAGACGAGATCCACCGGCAGGCCGCGCTCCATCGCCTCGAGGGTCGTGGTGACGTGGGTCAGCACGCAACCTTGCGTCGGGATGGCGTGGCGCTGGATCAACTCGTCGAGGAGCTTGAGGAGATCGCCCAGCGCCTGGACCGAATCGGAGGCCGGATTGATGCCGATCACGGCGTCGCCGCAGCCGTAGGAGAGGCCGTCGAGGATCGCCGCGGTGATGCCGGCGGGATCGTCGGTCGGGTGGTTCGGCTGGAGGCGCACGGCCAGGGTGCCGGGCAGGCCGATCGTGTTGCGGAACCGGGTGACCACGCGGCATTTCCGGGCGACCAGGATCAGGTCCTGGTTGCGCATGATCTTTGAGACGGCGGCCGCGATCTCGGGCGTCACCGCGGGCGCGATCCGGGCCAGGATCTCCGGGGAGGCGGTGAGCAGGACCTCGCGGAAATCGCCGACCGTCAGGTGCCCGATCTCGGCGAAGGCCCCCTGATCGTGCGTGTCGAGGATCAGGCGGGTGACGTCATCGGATTCGTAGGGGATCAGCGGCCGGGCCAGGATCTCCTTGAGCGGCACCTCGGCGAGGCACCAGCGCGCCGCCCAGTTCTCCTCGGCCGACTCCGCCGCGATCCCGGCGAGCCGGTCGCCCGAGCGCGGCGGAGTCGCCTTCGCCATCAGCGTGGCGAGGTCGGCGAAGGCCCAGCTGCGCGGGCCGACGACGTGGCGATAGGCCATCCGGTCACCCTGTCGAGGATCGAGGTGGTGCGATCATATCAGATCCCGTGTCTTGCCTCCCCAATCTGCGGGCGAGCGAAGCGCAGGCGCACAGGATCACAGGATGACGGGATCCCCTCACAGCGCGCCGGCATGCGGCGCCGGCTCCTCCGTCGAGATCGCGTCGACGGTGCGCGGCATCGGGCTGCCCATGCCGTCCGAGCGCTGGATCCGGATCTGCTGGTTGACCGGCTGCATGTTGCCGTAGGGCGTCGAGAAGGCGATCTCGGCGGCGTCCCGGCCGATGCCGATCCGCACCAGCCCGTCGAGATCGGCCTGCCGCGTCGCGTCGAACAGCCACCAGCGCCCGTCGAGATAGGCCTCGAACACCGCGTGGAAGTCGCTCGGCACGAGGCCGTGCGCGTAGCAGCTCACGAACCGGGCCGGGATGCCGAGGGCCCGGCAGAAGGCGGTGCCGAGATGGGCGAAGTCGCGGCAGACGCCGGCGCGCTTCAGCAGGGTCTCGTCGGCCGTGGTCTCCTGGTCGCTGGCGCCCGGCACGTAGGCGATGTGGTCGTGGATCCAGTTGCAGATCGCGTTGACGCGCTGATGGCCCTTCGGGAGCGCCGAGAACTCGGCCTGGGCGAAGGGCGTCAGGCGATCGGAGGAGACGAAGCGGCTCGGCAGGAGGAAGGGCAGGATGTCGATGGGCAGGGCCGAGATCGGCGTCTCGTTGATGGCCGCCGGGTCGGCGCGGTGCACCGTGAGGTCGACCTCGGCGTTGTACTCGACCGCGAACGGACCGACGGGCACGTTGACGCCGAGATAGCGGTTCTTGAGATCGGGCGTGACGTAGACCTCGCGCTTCAGGTCCGGCGTGAGCACGAGGCTCTCGTTCAGGATCTCGACGCTCCTCAGCCGCGCGACTTCGAAATTGAAGATGAAGGTCGTTTCCGCGAGGATGTTGTAGGACAGGCTGCAGCCCAGGGTGTAGCGCATCGGGGGACTTTCGCTGGGGCCGTTCCGGCCACCAGCACAAGCTTGCGGACCCGCGCCGGTTCCCGGTCGGCCTGCCCGAAAAAGCGTCGTCGGCTTAAGGGGTTGCCCGCGGCTGCAGCACCACGGTGAGCGAGCGCACGCCCTGGGCCCCGTGGATCAGCACGCCCTCGATATCGGCCGTGGCCGAGGGCCCGGTATGGAGCACCGCATAGGCGGCCTGCCCGAATTCCGGACGGCGATAGGCCGCCTGAACATTGGGCAGGATGTCGGCGGGATCGAGCAGCACCACGAGGTGCTGGGCGAGATAGGCGACCGCGTTCACGATGAGCTGGTCCTGCGTGAACAGGACCGAGCCGGTCTCGGCGATGCCGAAGACGGCGCGGACTACCGCCACGTCCACGTCGTTCACGTCCTGCGGACGCGAGACCGCGCGCAGGTCGAGGGTGCCCTCGAGTTCGGGCACGGCGGACGCGACCACCGTCGCGGCGGCCAGGCGCTCGCGCACGCCCGCGAAGACGTCGTCCGCGCCGGGCTCGGCGACGCGTCCGCCCATGCGCACCAGCCTTTCGCCGAACTCGGCCACGAGGTCGTCGCCGACGAGCGGCGGGAACAGCGGCACCTCCGGCAGCGGAAACTCGCCCGCCGGCCGGTTCTGGCGGAGGTCGGAGAAGATGGCTTCGCGCGCGCTCATTTCGCGCCGTCCTTCATGCGGTTTTCCTTGTACCAGGCGTGGAAGCTCTGGCGCGGGGCGTCCGGCATCTCGCGCTTCTTCCCCCAGGTGTTGAGCGGGTTGTAGACGGCGAAGCGCGGCAGCACCTTCAGGGCGGAATCCGCCGCGCCGATCGCCGCCCGATAGGCGGCCGGCCGCGCCAGCACCGCGCCCGCAGCCTTCATCATGCCCTGCTTGAGCAGCGGGATCTGGTGCTCCTCGGCGAGAACCTTGCGCCAGGCGAAGATCTGCTCGTGGATGTTGATCTTGACCGGGCAGACATTGGTGCAGGAGCCGTTCATGGTCGAGGAGAACGGCAGCGTCGAGTATTTCCGCTTGTTGAAGGTCGGGTCGATGATGAGACCGATCGGCCCGGCATAGGTGGCGCCGTAGGAGAGCCCGCCCGAGCGCCGGTAGACCGGGCAGGTGTTCATGCAGGCGCCGCAGCGGATGCATTTGAGCGAGGTCCAGAACTCCTCCATGCCGAGCCGGGCCGAGCGGCCGTTATCGACGAGCACCATATGCATCTCGGTCCCGGCCCGGGGCTTCCGGAAATGCGAGGTGTACTGAGTGATCGGCGAGCCGAGCGCCGAGCGCGAGAGCAGGCGGATGAACACGCCGAGATGCTCGATGCGCGGGATCAGCTTCTCGATGCCGATCGAGTGGATCTGCAGCTTCGGCACGTTGCCGGAGAGATCGGCATTGCCCTCGTTGGTGCAGGTGACCACCGTTCCGGTCTCGGCGATCGCGAAGTTGCAGCCCGTCATGCCGGCATCGGCATTCAGGATATGGGGTCGCGTGGTCTCGCGCTGGCTCTCGGCGAGGTAGTGGGCGTCGTCGTTGTCGGGGTCGGTGCCGAGCGTCCGCGCGAAGACCTCGGCCACGTCGAGGCGGGTCTTGTGCACGGCCGGGGCCACGATGTGGCTCGGCTCCTCGTCGTCGAGCTGCTGGATGCGCTCGCCGAGATCGGTCTCGATGATCTCGATCCCCTCCCCCGCCATGAAGTGACGGAAGCCGCATTCCTCGGTGAGCATCGACTTCGACTTCACGATCGTCCGCGCGCCGTGGTCGCGCAGGATGCCGAGCACGATGCGGTTGTGCTCGGCCCCGTCGCGCGCCCAGTGGACATGGACGCCGTTCGCCTTCGCGGCCGCCTCGAACTGCTCGAGGTAGAGGTCGAGATGGGAGAGGGTATGTGTCTTGATCTGCGAGGCGAGCTCGCGCAGCTCCTCCCATTCGGGGATGCCGAAGGCGGCGGCGTCCCGCTTCTTGCGCAGATCCCACAGGCGCTCGTCATGGGCGGCGGCGTGGAGGGGCGCGGCGAGGAAGCGCTCGGCGGCCTCGGCCTGGTCGATCGGCCGGTCGCCGCGGATCTTGGCGCCGCGGGGTTGGGGCTCGCGCACGGGCGGCGCCTTGATCGGCTTCGAGGTGCCCTCGGCATGGTCGAGCCGGCGCCCGTCCTGGCCGCGCTCGCTCTCGTCGGTCGCGGCCCGGACGACCGGGTTGACGACGCCCTCGCGCTCGCGGGGGTGGAGATCCTCGGCGCTCATGCGGCGGCTCCGTTCAGAACCTGGGCGATGTGGATGTATTTCAGCGGCAGGCCGAGGCGCTCGGCGCAGCCCTTCTGATGCATCAGGCAGGAGGAATCGGCCGAGACCACGTACTCGGCCCCGGCGCGCTTCTGGTCGGCCACCTTGTCGTAGCCCATCTTGGCCGAGACCGCCGGCTCGAAGACCGAGAAGGTGCCGCCGAAGCCGCAGCACTCGTCGGGCCGGGCGAGGTTGACCAGCTCCACGCCCGCGACCTTCTTCAGGAGGTTCAGCGGCTTCGAGAAATACGGCAGGTTCAGCTCGGACGGCCGGGCATGGTCGATGCCGCGCAGCGCGTTGCAGTTGGCATGATAGGCGACCTTGTGCGGGAAGCGCGCCCAGGGCAGCGCCTCGACCTTCAGCACGTCGTGCAGGAACTCCACGAGTTCGAACGTGCTCTCGCGGACTTTCCGCACCGCATCCGTCTGCGGGATCGCGGTGAGATGCTCGCGGACTTGGTGCACGCAGGAGCCCGAGGGCGCGACCACGTAGTCGAACCCCGAGAAGTTCTTCACGAACAGGGCCTCGGTGGCGGCCGCCTCCTGGTGGCAGCCGGTATTGGTCATCGGCTGGCCGCAGCAGGTCTGGTCGTAGGGGTAGTGCACGTCGAGGCCGAAGCGTTCCAGCAGCTCCAGGGTGGCGATGCCGACCTCCGGCTCGAAGGCATCGACGTAGCAGGGGACGAACAGTCCAATACGCATGGATCTCTCTCAGCCCTCGGCGTCGGGGCTCACGCGGACCAGCAGCTTGCCGAAATTGCCGCCGGTATAGAGGCTGTTGAGGTGCTCCACCGCCCGGTCGAGCCCGTCGCGCACGTCCTGGCGGGTCTTCAGCTTGCCCTCCGCCATCCAGCCGACGAGATCGCGGATCGCCTCGGGGTAGCGGTCGACATAGTCGAGGATGATGAAGCCCTGGATGGTCAGGCGCCGCATCAGCACCAGACCCCACTTGCCGGGCCAGTCAGCCGGCTCGACGTCGTTGTAGCCGGAGATCAGCCCGCAGAGCGGCATGCGGCCGAAGCGGCGCAGGCGCGCGACCACGGCCTGCATGATCGCGCCGCCGACCTGCTCGAAATTGATGTCGACCCCGTCCGGCGCCAGCGCGTCGAGGCGGGCGCCGACATCCTCGTTCTTGTAGTCGATCGCCGCGTCAAAGCCGAGCTCGTCCACGATGTAGCGGCACTTCTCGGGGCCGCCGGCGATGCCGATGACGCGGCAACCCTTGATCTTGCCGATCTGCCCGACGACCTGGCCGACGCCGCCGGAGGCCGCCGAGACCACGAGGGTCTCGCCCGCCTTCGGGCGGCCGATATCGAGGAGCCCGAAATAGGCGGTTGGGCCGACCATGCCCAGCGCCCCGAAGGCGGTGGCGAGGCTCAGGCCCTTGGGCAGGTCGAGCCGGTTCAGCCCCTGGCCGTCCGTGATCATGGCATCGGCGAGGACGCCGAGGCCCGAATAGATCTGGCCTTCCGCGACGCCGGGCTTGCGGCTCGCCACCACGCGGCCGGCCACCAGCGCGCGCATCGGCTCGCCGAGCCCGACCGGGGGCATGTACCCTTCCGCATCGCTCATCCAGATGCGGTTCGTCGGGTCGAGGGAGATGTAGAGGATCTTGAGGAGGAACTGGCCGTCTGCCAGCTCCGGCAGCGCCTCGCGCTCCAGGGTGAGATCGCCGTCGCGGATCTCGCCCACCGGGCGGCGCCGCAGACGCCAGACCTGCCGTTCAGTCGCCGTGACCGCGTCCGTGGCCATGACCGCGTCCTCGCCTGCGCGCCGACGAGCCGCCGCTTGTGGTGCCGCGGCGGTCTCTGGAACCGTTACAGGGTCGGGTCTAGAGCATGAGGCGGCGCAGTGGAAGCCGGTTCAGCAGCCTCGTCATGCGGCCACAATACGATAGAGCGCGCTCTATCGGATCAGGTTGGTCTTGGCGAGATCGAGGACGGAATCGCCGCGCCCGCTCATCACCGCCCGCAGCATGTAGAGGCTGAAGCCCTTCACCTGCTGGCCGCCGATCTTCGGCGGGATCGACAGCTCGTTGCGCGCCACGCGCACGTCGAGGAGCGAGGGGCCGTCGAAGGCCAGGAACTCGCGCACCGCGCCGGGCAATTCGCCCGGCTCCTCGACGCGCAGCGCGAAGATGCCGGCGGCCCGCGACATGGCGGCGAAGTCCGGGTTGTCGAGGGCGACGCCGGTCTCGAGATAGCCCGCGGCCTTCATCTCCATCTCGACGAAGCCGAGCGACCCGTTGTTGAACACGACGACCTTCAGCGGCAGGCGATGCTGGCGCAGGGTCAGGAAGTCGCCCATCAGCATCGAGAAACCGCCGTCGCCGGAGAGCGCGATGACCTGCCTGTCCCGCTGCGACGCCTGGATGCCGATGCCCTGGGCCATGGCGTTCGCCATCGAGCCGTGCACCCAGGAGCCGATCAGCCGGCGGCGCCCGTTCATCGTGAGGTAGCGCGCCGCCCAAACGGTGGGCGTTCCGACATCGGCGGTGAAGACGGCGTCGTCCGCAGCCATCTCGCTCAGCACGCGGGTGAGGTATTGCGGGTGGATCAGCGTGCTGCCGGGCTTGGCCTCGGCCAGCTCGTCCAGCCCCTCGCGTGCCTTGACGTAGTGCTTCAGGCTGGCATCGAGCCAGCGCCGGTCGTCCTTGACCGCGAGCTTCGGCATGAGTGCCCGGATCGTCGCCGTCACATCGCCGACGAGGCCGAGATCGATCCGGCAGCGGCGACCGAGCTCGTGCGCGCGGATGTCGACCTGCGCCACCTTGGCGTCCTGCGGATAGAATTGCTTGTAGGGGAAGGCGGTGCCGAGCATCAGCAGGGTCTCGCAGCCCATCATCGCCGCGTAGCCGGAGGAGAAGCCGATCAGGCCGGTCATGCCGACATCGTAGGGGTTGTCGAACTCGACATGGTCCTTGCCGCCGAGCGCGTGCACGATCGGGCTCTTCAGCGCCTCGGCGAGCTGCATCAGCTCGGCATGGGCTCCCGCGCAGCCGCGTCCGCAGAGCAGCGTCACGCGCTGCGACCCGTTGAGGAGGCCGGCCAGCGCGTCGAGATCGGCATCGGCCGGGCGCACCACGGGCCGGGGCGGGATCAGGCCGGCGCGGGGCGTCACCGCGCGCTTCGGCGCCTCCTTCATCGCCACGTCACCGGGCAGCACCACCACCGCGACGCCGCGCTGGCCGATCGCCGCACGCATGGCGTTCTCCAGCACGAACGGAAGCTGCGCCGGGTCGGAGACCAGCTCGCAGTAATGGCTGCACTCGCGGAACAGCTCGGTCGGGTGCGTCTCCTGGAAATAGCCGGAGCCGATCTCGGCCGAGGGGATATGCGCGGCGATGGCGAGCACCGGCGTGCCGGAGCGGTGGCAATCGTAGAGCCCGTTGATGAGGTGGACGTGGCCCGGCCCGCAGGAGCCGGCGCAGACCGTCAGTTCACCGCTGATCTGCCCCTCGGCGCCGGCCGCGAAGGCGCCCGCCTCCTCGTGACGCACATGGATCCAGTCGATCACGCCGCGCGCGCGGATCGCCTCGGTGATCGCGTTCAGGCTATCACCGACCACGCCGTAGATGCGGCGCACGCCGGCTTCCTGCAGGGTCTCGACGACGAGGTCGGCGACGTTGGTGATGCGCATGGTCCGGCTCCCGGTGGCCCCCGAGCCGGAACACCCCCGCGCCGCCGAGGTTCCTGCCGGCTTCGGTCAGCCCGCTATGTCCTGCCCGCGGGGCGCGACCACCGCGAACAGGTCGGCCAGGGCCGCGAGGCTCGCGGCCTGGAGGGCGGCGGCCGGGACCACCGATCCGTCCGGCGCCGGCAGGGCGCGGGTCGCGGTGGCGGCAGCGACCACGGTCGGGCGGAAACCGAGGCTGAAGGCCGAGCGGGCCGTGGAGTTGATGCACATATGGGTCATGAAGCCCGCCATGATCACGTCCTGCACGTTCGCCGCGCGCAACTGCGCCTCGAGATCCGTGCCGACAAAGGCGCTCGGGTAGGCCTTGGTGATCACCGCCTCCCCGCCTTGAGGCGCCACCTCCGGGCTGATCTGGCCGATGGCGGCGGCGACGTCGTAGGGCGTGCCCGGCCCGGCATCGTGCCGGACATGGAACACCGGAGTGCCGGCCGCCCGCGCCCGCTCCAGCAACGCGGCGGCCTCGCGGATCGCGGGCTCGACATTCTCGAGACGCATCACGCCGTCGCGGTAGGTCTCCTGCAGGTCGATCATCAAGAGCGCCGAGCCCTTGAGCGGCGCCGGATCGGTGCCGAGGCCGGACAGGCCGCGCAGGGTCTTGAGGTCCGCCATGATCGTCTTCCTCCCGGGATCTTTCGCTGAGCCTGGGCGAGCCGGCGCGGAAACTCAACCGGGCGCGGGCTTCGCCTTTCGGGGGATCATCAGAGGATTCGCGCAGGACCCTTGACGCGCCCCCTCTCGCAATCGGGAGAGGACGCCCGCGTGCAATCCGGCTCCCGTCGCTTCTCCCACGCCGCAGAGCGAGCGGAGGGCGCCCCGGCTATTTCCTGGTCAACCCGCCCAGCACGTTGCGCAGGATGGCGTCGCCGACCTGCTTGCCGACGCTGCGGGCCATGGAGCGGGCGGCGTTCGAGACCACCTGCTCCACGAGGCTCGGCGGCGGGCGACGGCCGCCGCGGCCCTTCGGCGCCGCCCCGCCGCCGAGGACGTTGCCGAGGATCCCGCCGAGCAGGCCGCCGAGACCGCCCTCGCTCTGGCCGGCGGCCTCGGCGGGGGCACTGTCGAGCCCCTTGCGCTTGGCCAGCATCTCGTAGGCGCTCTCGTTGTCGACCGTCTCGTCGTAGCGGCCGCGCAGCGGGCTCTGCGCGATGATCTCGGCACGCTCCTGCGCGGTGAGCGGCCCGACCCGGCCCTGCGGCGGGGCGATCAGCGCCCGCTCCACCATCGAGGGGGTACCCTTGGCCTCCAGGAAGCTGACCAGCGCCTCGCCGACGCCGAGTTCCGTGATCGCCCGCGCGACGTCGAAGCCCGGATTCTGCCGGAAGGTCTCGGCGGCGGCGCGGACCGCGCGCTGGTCGCGCGGCGTGAAGGCGCGAAGCCCGTGCTGCACGCGGTTGCCGAGCTGGCCGAGCACGGTCTCGGGCACGTCGAGGGGGTTCTGCGTCACGAAATAGACGCCGACGCCCTTCGAGCGGATCAGCCGCACCACCTGCTCGACGGCGTCGAGGAGCGACTTCGGCGCGTCGTTGAACAGGAGATGCGCCTCGTCGAAGAAGAAGACCAGCTTCGGCCGGTCGAGATCGCCGACCTCGGGGAGCTGCTCGAACAGCTCGGAGAGCATCCACAGCAGGAACGAGGCGTAGAGCTTCGGCCGCTGCATGAGCTTGTCGGCGGCCAGGATGTTGACGAAGCCCCGGCCCTCGCGGTCCTTGCGCATGAAGTCGTCGAGGTTCAGCGCCGGCTCGCCGAAGAACTTGTCGGCGCCCTGGTTCTCCAGCACGAGGAGCTGGCGCTGGATCGCGCCGACGCTCGCGGCCGAGACGTTGCCGTAGGTGCCCGAGATCTCCTTCAGGTTCTCCGAGCAGAAGGTCAGCAGCGCGCGCAGGTCCTTCAGGTCGATGACCGGCCACTGGTTCTCGTCGGCGACGCGGAAGGCGATGTTGAGCACGCCCTCCTGCGTGTCGTTGAGTTCGAGGAGGCGCGCGAGCAGCAGCGGGCCCATCTCGGTCACGGTGCAGCGGATCGGGTGGCCCTGCTCGCCGAACAGGTCCCAGAACACGGTGGGGAAGCGATCGGGCTCGTAGGCGATGCCGAGTTCCTCGGCGCGCTTCACGAAGACCGGCTTCGCCTCGCCCGCCGCGGCGATCCCCGAGAGGTCGCCCTTGATGTCGGCGGCGAAGACCGGGACGCCGGCATTCGAGAAGCCCTCGGCCAGGACTTGCAGCGTCACGGTCTTGCCGGTGCCGGTGGCACCGGCGACCAGGCCATGCCGGTTGGCGAGGTGTAGCGTCAGCACCTCCGGCTTCGGGCTCGGTCCGGTGCTCTTGCCGACCAGGAGGGTGCCGTCGTCCGCCATCGCCCGAATCCTCAGCTCGATCGCCCCAGAGTCGGCCCGAAGACCGGTTCCGCTCCGGAGCATAGCTCAGCCACGGTTATGCCGGTGCGGCGTAACGTTTTCCAGACGCGGCCCGGCTTGATTTCCAGGGCTGCAGGCCTGAATGACCGCAGGTCTCACGTTCTCGCGAAAGCCGGATCCCATGGAAGAACTGATCGCCCGCGTGACCAGCCGCACCGGTCTCGACGCCGCCACGGCGCAGACCGCGATCGGGCATATCCTGGCCTTCCTGCAGAAGGAGGGACCGGCCACGGAGGTGAGCCAGCTCATGGCCGCGCTGCCCGGCTCCGAGGCGCTCGTCGCCGAATCGAACGCGGGCGAGGGCGGTGGCGGCCTGATGGGCATGCTCGGCGGCATGATGGGCGGCGGCGTGATGGCGCTTGGCCAGAAGCTGATGTCGGCCGGCGTGCCGATGGGCCAGATGCAGCCGCTCGGCCAGGAGCTGTTCGCCTTCGGCCGTGAGAAGGCGGGCGAGGACGTGATGGGTCCGATCGTCGGGTCGATCCCGGGGCTCAACCAGTTCGTCTGAACCGGCTGCCAGGCAGTCGGCGACGATCCGGCCGCCGGGTGTCATAAAACCGTTCGCGCTTCGTGATCTTGAGTGGGCTCACGAGGCGCGGATCTCGCCATCCGGGGGATGGCGGCCGGGGGCCTTGAGGGCAGGCTTTCGACGATGGTCGCGAACTTCACGCGTGGGGCCGGCGCGGCCTGGGCGAGCGGCTGGAACCGCGGGGTTGCCGAGCCGATCGCCAAGCTGAAGCGCAAGAGCGCCGAGGCCGGCCTGCCGGGCTTCGGCGGCCGCAGCCTCGTGCCGCCCGGCGCCACCCCGATCCGCTTCCCCGAGCGCTTCAAGGCGCCGTTCGCCACGCCCGGCCTCGGCCCGAGCCTCGGCCGCCTCGGCACGCTGGAGGTACGGCTCGCGGTGAAGAAATCCGAGGTGCGGCGCGCCCAGCGCCTGCGCTACGGCGTGTTCTACGAGGAGATGTCGGCGATCCCGACCGGGATGGCCGCCTTCTCCCGTCGCGACGCCGACGAGTACGACGCGCTCTGCGACCATCTCCTCGTGATCGACCACGCGGCGGTTGAGGCCAAGCCCTTCCGCAAGGCACGGCCGAAAGTGGTGGGCACATACCGGCTGCTGCGCGGTGAGGTGGCCGAGCGCCATTTCGGATTCTACTCGGCCGGCGAGTACGACCTCGCGCCGGTCCTGGCAGCGCAGGCGGGCAAGCGCATCCTGGAGCTCGGCCGGTCCTGCGTCCTGAAGCCCTACCGCACCAAGCGCACCGTCGAGCTGCTCTGGGCCGGGATCTACACCTACCTGCAGCACCACCGCATCGATGCGCTGATCGGCTGCGCCAGCCTGGAGGGGACCGACCCCGAGCGGTTGGCCCTGCCGCTCAGCTTCCTCCACCACCATGCCCGCGCCCCGGAGGGCTGGTGCGCCCGCGCCCTGCCAGGCCGGCACGTGCCGATGGATCGCCTCGCCCGCGACGCGGTCGACATGAAGGCGGCGCTGCAGGCGCTGCCGCCGCTGATCAAGGGCTATCTGCGCGTCGGCGCCACCTTCGGCGACGGGGCGGTGGTCGATCACCAGTTCGGCACCACGGACGTGTTCGTGGTGCTCCCGGTCGAGGCGATCGCCGCGCGCTATCTCGGCCATTTCGGCCCGGCGGCGAACCGCCACGCGGCGTGAAGGGGCCGGAGCGCTACACTCTCCCTCTCCCCTCTGCGGGAGAGGGTGGCCCCTGCGTCAGCAGGGGTCGGGAGAGGGGTGCGACGGTACAGGATGCGCTCGACATCGACGTTGTACCAAAGCCTGAAGCCGGGCTCCCCTCTCCCGACCCGCTTCGCGGGCCACCCTCCCCCGCAGAGGGGGGAGGGAGAGCCTGGACTTGGGCCCTGCGCTCGCGCGCTACCCCTGGTCCTTCAGCGCGGCCAAGCCCTCGCGATAGGTCGGGAAGGTGAGCGTGACACCCAATTCCTCGCGGATCAGCCGGTTCCGCACGCGTTTGTTCTCGCCGTAGAAGCTACGGGCCATCGGGCTGAGATCGGCGGTCTCGAAATCGATCTCCGGCGGCAATGGCAGGCCGGCGATCCGGGCCGCGTATTCCGTCACCACCTGCGGGGGCGCGGGCTCGTCGTCGGTGACGTTGTAGACCGCGCCGGCCCGCGGGCGGTCGATCGAGGCGGCCAGGGTCGCGGCGATGTCGTCGATATGGATCCGGTTGAAGACTTGGCCCGCCTTGACGATGCGCTGCGAGCGGCCCTCGCGCAGCTTCACGATCGGGTTGCGACCGGGCCCGTAGATGCCCGAGAGACGGAAGACCTGCACCGCCTTGCCCGTCTCGCGGCCGAGGTCGAGCCACGCCGTCTCCACGGCGAGCCGCAGCTTGGAGCGTACGCTCAGCGGTGCGGGCGCGGTGGCCTCGTCGATCCAGGCGCCGCCATGGTCGCCATAGACGCCAATCGTGGAGAGATAGCCGATCCAGCCGATGCGGCTGTCCGCAATGGCCGCGCGGTAGGTCCGCAGCACCGGATCGCCCTCGGCATCGGGCGGCACGGAGACGAGCAGCGCATCGGTGTCGGCAAGCTCTGCAGCGATGTCGGGATCGGCGCCGTCCGGCCCGAAGACACGGACCGTGAAGCCGGTCTCCGCGGAGAGCGCCCGCGCCTTGTCCGGCTCCGTGACCGTCGCCCGGACCGCATCGAAACGGTCCCTCCGGCTCTCGGCGAAGCGCCGGGCCGAGAAGCCGAGGCCGAAGACGAACAGATTCATGCCGCAGGCTCCGCAGACAGGGCCGCGTCCCACTCGGCGCGCACATGCGGGTCGGCCTCGGTGGCGCCGTGCCGGGCGTGCAGCGCGGTGAGCGCGTCGGCGTCGAGGTAGCGCGAAGCGGCCCAGACCGCCATGCCCCGCACCAGCGGCGACGGATCGTCGAGACGCGCCAGCGCCGCGGCGCAGAGCGCGGGGTCGCCGGCATTGCCGATGGCGATCAGGACGTTGCGCAGGAACCGGTCCCGCCCCGTCCGCTTGATCGGCGTGCCGGCGAAACGCGCGCGAAACCCCGAATCGTCGAGGGCGGCGAGGTCCGCGAGCGGCGGGCTCGCGAGGTCGTCCTGCGCCGCCAGCCGCGCCTCCGCCCCGTCACGGGCGAACTTGTTCCAGGGACAGACCGCGAGGCAATCGTCGCAGCCGAAGATGCGGTTGCCCATGGCGGCCCGGAATTCCGGGGCGATCGGGCCGGCATGCTCGATGGTGAGGTAGGAGATGCAGCGCCGCGCATCGAGCTGGTAGGGGCCGGGGAAGGCGTCGGTCGGGCAGGCATCGAGGCAGGCCCGGCAGGTTCCGCAATGGTCGCGACCCGGCGCGTCTGGCTCGAACGCGGCCGCCGTGTAGATCGCGCCGAGCAGGAGCCAGTTGCCGTGCTGGCGCGAGATCAGCACCGTGTGCTTGCCCTGCCAGCCGAGGCCGGCGGCCTCCGCCAGCGGCTTCTCCATCACGGGCGCGGTGTCGACGAACACCTTCACCGGCCGCCCGGCCTTGGCCGAGACATAGCCGCCGAGTTCCTTGAGCTTGCCCTTCAACACGTCGTGATAGTCCCGCCGCTGCGCATAGGCGGCGATGGCGCCGCGGTCGCGGGCCTCGAGCAGGGTGAGCGGATCCGTCTCCGGCCGGTAGCTCATGGCGAGGACGAGAATGCTGCGCACCTCCGGCCAGAGCACCGGCGGGCTGCCGCGCTGGTCGGCCCGCTCCGCCATCCAGGCCATGTCGCCCTGGGCGCCCGTTTCGAGCCAGGCGCGCAGGCGCCCGGGCAGGAGCGGCACGGCCTCCGGACGGGTGATGGCGAGCGCGCAGAAGCCGAGCGTGCGGGCCCGATCCTCGACCAGCCGCCTGAGCTCCGCCCCTTCGTAGGTCCGTCGTGCGGTCAGAAATCCAGGTCCGCGTAATGCGCCGCCGGCGCCATGCCCGGCACCCGGTCGGCGAGCAGGCTGCGGAAGGAGGGGCGGGATTTCACCCGCGCATACCAATCCCGCGCCGTCTCGTCCTCGTCCCAGGGCACGTCGCCGAGATAGTCGACGCAGGAGAGATGGGCCGCCGCGGCGAGATCCGCATAGGTCAGATGGTCGCCGGCGATCCAGCGCCGCCGGGCGATCAGGTAGCCGATGTATTTCAGGTGGTAGCGCACGTTGGTGCGCGCGGCGCGGATCGCGTGCATGTCCGGCGGGCCGCCGCCCTCGGCCATCGACATGAAGCGCTTGGCGATCTTTTCGGTGACGAGGTAGCCCGTCACCTCGGATTCGAACTTGACGAGGAACCACTCGAGCAGGCGGCGCACCTCGACGCGATCGGCCGTGCCCTCTGGCATCATGCGCCGGCCGCTGAGACCGAGCCCCCGCGTCTCGTCGAGATATTCGGCGATGATCCCGGCGCCCGGGATGACGAGCCCGCTCTGCTCCAGCATCACCGGCGTGGAGCCGGCCGGGTTGATCAGCAGGAAGTCGTCCCGCCGCTCCCAGGGCTTCTCCTCAAGGAGGACCGGCTCCATGCCCATCTCGGCCAGCACGAGCCGGATGAAGCGGGAATTGGCGCAGAAGGGAAAGTGATAGAGCGTCGCCATCGAGGCCGTGCGAGGGGGCGGGGCAGCGCGCGGGAGCCCCGCACTGAATTTCGCGCAATCGAGCGACCTTGAGACATATTGCCCGATCCTTGCCGCCCCCTTAACACGCTCCGCCGGCTCCGGTAACCGCCCGTCAACCACGATGGCCGAAGGCTTGCTGTGCAGCCCGCGGTGCACAATCCGATGCCGCGCCGAAGCCGCGCGGCCCGCTCAAGCACGATTCGAGGTGGATGATGATGGATGCGATGAGCATCGCGAAAGCGGTCGTGCTCGCCGTCGTCGAGGGCGCGACCGAGTTCATCCCCGTCTCGTCCACCGGGCATCAGCTCCTCGTCGGACATTTCATCGACTTCCACTCGCCCAACAACACCTTCGAGGTGCTGATCCAGCTCGGCGCCATCCTGGCGATTCTGGCCGTCTATTTCCGGCGCCTGCTGGGCGTGGCCCTGGCGCTGCCCAATGATCCGAACGCGCGGCGCTTCGTGCTCGCGGTGCTGCTCGCCTTCCTGCCGGCGGCGATCGTCGGCGGCCTCTTCTCGAAGGTGATCAAGGCTTACCTGTTCAATCCGTGGATCGTCTGCGCGACGCTGGTCGCGGGCGGCCTCGTCCTCCTCGTCCTCGACGACACGGACCTCGAGGTGAAGAAGACCGACGTCTACGATTTCAGCCTGCCGATGGCGCTGAAGATCGGGATCTTCCAGTGCCTCGCCATGATACCCGGCGTCTCCCGCTCGGGCGCCACCATCGTTGGCGCCATGCTGATGGGCGCCGACAAGCGCTCCGCCACCGAGTTCTCGTTCTACCTCGCGATGCCGACCATGGCGGGGGCCTTCGCCAAGGACCTGCTCGACAATTACAAGAATCTCCACGCCGACGATGTCGGCCTGATCGTGATCGGCTTCGTGGTGGCCTTCATCTCGGCGCTGATCGTGGTGCGCACCGTGCTCGATTACGTGGCTCGGCACGGCTTCTGGCTGTTCGCATGGTGGCGCATCATCGTCGGCTCGCTGGGCTTTGCCGGGCTGATCATCTTCGGGTGAGGCGCGCCCCGCCGGTGCCCCGGCCCCCCGGCTTCGACCTTCGCCCCGATTGCCAGGCCCAAGAGGCTGTGCCAGGGCAGGTGACGAAGACAGGGCGGGTGTAACCGCCGGCCAGAGGACTCGAGGGGGCTTACGCGCATGGAAGACAGACCGCTCGCCGACCTTTTCGCGCCTGCCACGCGCGAGCGCTGGCTCGGCCTCGTCGAGGGCGTGCTCAAGGGCGCGGATTTCGAGAAGCGGCTGGTCTCGAAGACCGCGGACGGCCTGCGCATCGAACCGCTCTACGATCCCGCCGCGCCGACAGCGCAGCCGGTACGCGCCCCCGGCCCCTGGCGGGTGGCGCAGCGGGTCGACCATCCGGAATCCGCTTCGGCGAACCGGCAGGCGCTCGCCGATCTCGAGGGCGGCGCCGACGCGCTGACCCTCGTTTTCTCCGGCGCTCCGGCCGCGCGCGGCTACGGCCTCACCGCCACCAGCGTTGACGATCTCGACGCCGCGCTTTCGGGCGTGATGCTGCCGCTGATCGCGCTGCGCCTCGATGCGGGCGGCCAGGCGCTTGAGGCGGCCGAACTGCTCAAGGGCCTGGCGGCCAAGCGCGGCGACGACCTCGCGGCCCTCGACATCGACCTCGGCATCGATCCCGTGGGCCGGCTCGCCGGCACGGGCAGCCTCGGCGCGGTCTGGACCGACATCGTGCCGAAGCTCGGCGCGACCCTGCGCACATTCGATGAGGCCGGCTTCACCGGCCGGGCGCTGCTCGCGGACGGGCGCCCCTACCACGAGGGCGGCGCGGGCGAGGTGGACGAGCTCGCCGCCGTGCTCGCCACCGCCGTCACCTATCTGCGCGCCCTGGAAGCCGAGGGCCACGACCTCGGCCGCGCCCGCGACGCGATCGGCGTGCTGCTGGCGGCGGATGCCGACGAGTTCGCGGGCATCGCCAAGTTCCGCGCCATGCGCCGCCTCTGGGCCCGGGTCGAGCAGGCCTGCGGGCTCGACCCGAAGCCGCTGCGGCTGCATGCCGAGAGCGCGTGGCGGATGATGACCCGGCGCGACCCCTTCGTGAACATCCTGCGCACCGCCATGGCGGCCACGGCGGCGGGCCTCGGCGGCGCCGATTCGGTGACGCTCCTGCCCTACACCCAGGCGCTGGGCCTGCCCGATGCCTTCGCCCGTCGCGTCGCCCGCAACAGCCAGATCGTCCTGCTGGAGGAATCGGGCCTTGCCCGCGTCTCCGATCCGGCGGCCGGCGCGGGCGGGTTCGAGGCGCTCACCGCCGATCTCACCGAGAAAGCCTGGGAGGCCTTCCAGACGATCGAGCGCGAGGGCGGCATCGTCGCCTCCCTCAGCGTCGGCAAGCTGCAGCGGCGGATCGAGGCCGTGCGCGAGGCACGGGCGCGCAACATCGCGACGCGGCGCGAGGCGCTCACCGGCGCGACCGAGTTCCCGTTCCTCGCCGAGAAGCCGGTGGCCGTCCTCGACGTGGCGCCGGTCGCGCCGGCTGCGACCTCGAATTTCGGGGCCGGCGCGGCGGTGGCCTGCGACGCGCTGCCCGCGCAACGCCTCGCCGAGCCCTTCGAGGCCCTGCGCGACGCCTCCGACGCGGTGCTCGCCAAGAGCGGGCGGCGTCCGGCCGTGTTCCTGGCCAATCTCGGACCGCTCTCCGCCTTCAACACCCGCGCCACCTTCGCGGCGAATGCCTTCGCCGCTGGCGGCATCGAGGCGCTCGGCACCGAGGGCTTCGCGGACGACGCCGCCTTGGCGGAGGCCTTCAAGGCATCGGGCGCCGCCCTCGCCTGTCTCTGCTCTTCGGACGCGATCTACGCCGAGCGCGCGGTCGCCGCCGCCCAGGCTCTGAAGGAGGCCGGGGCCGGCACGATCTACCTCGCCGGCAAGCCGGGCGACCTCGCCGAGCCGCTGAAGGAGGCGGGCGTTCACGCCTTCCTGTTCGCGGGCTGCGATCTCCTCGCCCTCCTCAACGAAGCGCTGCGGCGAGCCGTGACGGGCTGAGGCCGGACGCCGGTCCCGTCCGCCTTGCGGGCATGGACTGAGAGCCTGCAGGACAGGGCACGGCCCCCCTCTCCGGTGCGCGAGGGGGGGGTCCCGGGTTCCGCTCCGGGCGCGCCGCGTTCCCGCAGTGCAACCGTTGCGGCGCTGGCGAGTTTCCGGGTCGAGCCAAGCGTAACGGGACAGCAGAACGCCATGAAGGCCCTCCCCCTCCTCGCGGCCCTGCCGCTGTTCGCCGCGAGCCTGGGCGCCGCCGAGGCCGCGACGCGGAAGGCTCAGGTGCCGAACCGCTTCGACGGCAATTGGAGCATCGAGGTGATCACCGAATCGGGAAGCTGCGACCGGGCCTACCGCTACGGCGTGCGCATCGAGCAGGGACAGGCGAGCTATCCGGGCGGCGATTTCCAGATCAGCGGACGGGTCGCGCCGAACGGGACGGTGCGTGCCACGATCTCGAACAGCCTGGGCAGTGCCAACGTGGTCGGGCGGCTCGCGGCGGGCGGCTACGGCAACGGCACCTGGACGGCCAGCGGCTCCAACCAGTGCAGCGGGCGCTGGAACGCCGAACGGCGCGGCTGAACGGACCCGGCGGGACGGTTCTCCGACCGGCGCATGGGCGCTGTTCCTGGGCGGTGTGCCCTGGAGGCGACAAGCGCCGGCCAATATGGCCGGAATACTGCATCGCGGCAGGGACGCCGCGTTCAAGCCCTGTTCCCGACGCAATCGCGGAGGAATACTCGGCCTGTTCGCGCCCCGATCGAGAGCCCGCATGAAGACCGCCCTGCTCGGAACCCTGGCCGTCCTCACCCTCGTCACCACCGCGGAGGCTCGTCCGCGCGCGCGGCCGGATGCCGAGGCCACGCTGGCCCCGCTGCGTCAGGCCGCCACCGATTGCTTCGCCGAGACCGTGATGTCCAATCCCGGTGCGATGAACCATGCCCGCGCCGGCCGCTGGTATCAGGCCGCTGGCGTGATCGGCTTCCTCTGCCGGCCGGAGGTGGACGCCATGGTGGTGGCGCATGACCGGCTGTTCGGGCCGGGCACCGGCGAGCGCTACTTCAAGGGCGCCTACGCCAAGCATCTCGACCAGCAGCTCGCCGCCCGCATCCAGCCGATGCTGGAGCGCAAGGCCGTGGCGAGCGCCGAGCCCCCGGCCGAGAAGGCCGCGGTGGAGGAAGAAGCGGCGCATTAGCGCCGCAGCGCCTCACGCGTTGCGCGGAACCCGGTCGCCCTCCCCGGCCTGACGGCTGTGGAGGATGCCATGGCTTACGAGCTCTATGACTGGCCGACGATCCAGGGGCGCGGCGAGTTCGTCCGCCTCGCCCTGGAGGAGGCCGACGCCGATTACGTGGACGTCGCCCGCGAGGCGGGCCGTCCGGCGATGATGCGGATTTTGGAAGATCCGGACCGGCCACGACCACCCTTCGCCTGCCCATTCCTGAAGGACGGCGACCTGATGGTCGGCCAGACGGCGGCCATCCTGCTCCAACTCGGACCGAAACTCGGCCTGGTCGGTGTGGATCCGGCCGACCGGCTCTGGACGCACCAGATCCAGCTCACCATCGCCGACATGGTCGCCGAGGCGCACGACACCCATCATCCGGTCGCGCTCAGCCTGACCTACGAGAAGCAGACGCCGGAGGCAGCGCGGCGCGCCGGGGATTTCTGCCGCAATCGCATCCCGGAATTCCTGGCTTGGTTCGAACACCTGCTCGGCCGGGCCGGAGGATCCCATCTGGTCAGCGGCCAGCTGAGCTACGCCGACCTTTCCCTGTTCCAGCTCGTGGACGGACTACTCTACGCCTTCCCGAAGACCATGGGGGGCGTCCTCGGCGCGTCCAGACAGGTCGCGCGCCTGCACGATGCGGTGCGGCAGCGCCCGCGCATCGCCACGTATCTCGCGAGCCCGCGGCGCCTGCCCTTCAACGAGCAGGGGATCTTCCGCCGCTACCCGGAGTTCGAGGCCTGATCCGGGCCCACGGGTCGGTCGCGATGGACCGGGCCCGTGGAGCCGATGCGCCTCAGAACGGCGCGTTGTCGGTGCGCGCACCGAAGAGGTGCAGCGTGTTCTCATAGGCACCGGCGGCCTGCTCCGCCACCGCCGCGGCACTGCGGCCCGCGGTGTAGGCATGGGGCACCACGATCGAGCCTGTACGTTCCGCCGCGATGGCCTGGGTGGCCACGTTGCGAGAGTCTCCGGCGCTGGCCGCCGTGCCGAGGGCGGCGAGGCTGAAGGCACCGAGGGCCAGGCCGGTGAGGATGCGCGTCTTCATGATCCATCTCCATTCCGTGATCGGGAAGCGTCTCTCGATCGAGGCAGCCCCCGGTCGCTCGCTTGCGACAGGGTTGATATGCACCTAATTTGATTGGAATGACGTGCCGCTGCGCACATCGGTTGATATGAACGTAATTGGGAGGACAGGATGGGCGACGACCCCTCCGTCGCGGATACGGTCGCTGCCTGCTGCATCGGCCTCGCGTCGCAGCGCCTCGCGCGCGCGGTCGGCCGGCGCTACGACACCGCCTTCCGCCCCCTCGGCCTGTCGGGGTGGCAGTTCACGCTGCTGATGGCGACCGACCGCGCCGTGCCTCCGACCATCTCGGGGCTTGCCGACCAGCTGGACATGGACCGGACCACGGTGACGGCGAATCTCAAGCCGCTGACCCGGCGCGGCCTGCTCGCGATCGAGCCCGATGCCGAGGACAGGCGGGCGCGCCGGGTGATCCTCACGGAAGCGGGCCGGGCGATGCTCGCGCGCGCGCTCCCGCTCTGGCGCGGCGTGCAGGATGCCTACCGGGACGGGATCGGCGAGGCCGACCTCGATCAGCTGCGGGACCTCGTGAAGCGGGTGGTGGGTACGCCCTGAGGCATCCGGATCGCGGCTTGGCGGAGCACGACACCGGGGATCAGGCACGATGCGCCGCCTCTCCCGAGCGAGCGGAGACCGGCACCTCGTCCGTCCCGGTGGACCAGGCGCCGGCTCCGCCGGAGGCGACGGCTCAGGCCGCCACCGGCTCGCTCCGCCCGCGATAGGACAGCGCTTCCGCGAGATGCACCCGGCGCACGCGAGGCTCGCCGTCGAGATCGGCCAGGGTGCGGGCGACGCGTAGCGTGCGGTGGAATCCACGGGCCGAGAGCCGCAACGAGTCGGCGGCCGTGCGGATGAGCGCCGCACCCTCCGCATCGGGGCTCGCCACCTGCTCGATCAGCGCCGCCGGGCAGGTGGCGTTGGTGGTCGAGGCGGGCAGCCCATGGGCCGCGAAGCGCTGGCCCTGCGCCGCGCGCGCCGCGGCGACCCGGGCCGCGGCCTCGCGCGAGCCCTCGGCGGGGGGCGGCAGGATCAGGTCCGCGGCGCTCACCGCCGGCACCTCGATGCGCAGGTCGATCCGGTCGAGGAGCGGGCCCGAGATGCGCGCGCCGTACTGGGCGGCGCAGCGCGCGTTCGGCCCGCGCCGACAGGCATAGCCCGGCTCCAGGGCCTGCCCGCAGCGGCAGGGATTCATGGCCGCGACGAGTTGGAAGCGGGCCGGGTAGACCACGCGGTGGTTGGCCCGCGCGATCATCACCTCGCCGGTCTCCATGGGCTGGCGCAGGGAATCCAGCACCTGCGGCGTGAATTCCGGCAATTCGTCGAGGAAAAGCACGCCGCCATGCGCGAGGGAGGCCTCGCCGGGCTTCGCACCGAGGCCGCCGCCGACCAGCGCCGCCATCGAGGCCGAATGGTGCGGCTGGCGGAAGGGACGCCGGTTCGAGAGCGCCCCTTCGCGGAGTTCCCCCGCCACGGACTGGATCATCGAGATGTCGAGAAGCTCGCGCGGCGACAGCGGCGGCAGGATCGAAGGCAACCGCGCGGCGAGCATCGACTTGCCGGCTCCGGGCGGCCCGTTGAACAGAAGATTGTGCCCGCCGCTCGCCGCGATCTCCAGGGCGCGCTTGGCGCCCTCCTGGCCCTTGATGTCGGCAAGGTCGGGGAGTGACCCGGCCGGTGCGGCGATCGCCGGCTCCGGCCGGGCCATGACCTGACTGCCCTTGAAGTGGTTGGCGAGTTGGATGAGCGAGCGCGGAGCCAGTACGTCGAGGTCGCCGCCGGCCCAGGCGGCTTCCGGGCCGCAGGGGCCGGGACAGATCAGGCCGAGCCCGCGCGCGGCCGCTCCGATGGCGGCGGGCAGCACGCCGTTCACGGCGGTGATCGCGCCGTCGAGGGCGAGTTCGCCGAGCACGCAGTAGCCGGCGAGCGCGTCGGCCGGGATCGCGCCGATCGCCGCCATGACGCCGAGCGCGATCGGCAGGTCGTAATGGGAGCCCTCCTTCGGCAGATCGGCCGGGGCGAGGTTCACGGTGATGCGCTTGGCCGGCAGCGCCAGACCCGAGGCGATGAGGGCGCCGCGCACCCGCTCGCGCGATTCGGCCACCGCCTTGTCGGGCAGGCCGACCACGGCGAAATGGACGGCGCCGGGGATGATCTGCACCTGCACGTCCACGGCCCGCGCCTCGATCCCTTCGAAGGCGACGGTGGCGACGCGGATGACCATGCGCGAATAATCCTCAGGCCGGGACGATGAGCCTAAGGGTGGGACTAAGAGCGTCTCACAAAACTCCCGCCGCACCGTCATGCCCAAAGGGGGACCTCCCGGCCGCCGGGAGTTTTGTGAGGCGCTCTAAGCTCTGACAACCTGAGCTTGGCCTTGGAACCAGCTCCGCCCCCGTCTGTTCATCGGACGCCTGTCCGGCAAAGTCCGATGTCCCAGGAGGAAATCGTCATGCGTCCGATCCCCGTTCTCGCCGCCCTCGCCCTCGGCCTCGCCCTCACGGCGACCGCGCGCGCCGACGAGAAGCTTCCGCCCGACCAGCAGGCCAAGGTCGAGGCCATGCTCAAGCAGGAGGGCTTCACCAAGTGGAAGGAGATCGAGCTCGACGACGGCATGATCGAGGTGGACGATGCCATCGACGCCAACGGCAAGCAGTTCGACCTCAAGCTCGACCCGAAGACGCTCGCCATCGTGAAGCGCAAGGCGGAGTGAGCGGCAGGCCGCGCATCGCGCCGCCCATCGGCTTGCATCCGCGCGGCCATCCGGCCATATAGGCGGCGGGGGGTTGGCGAGGGACGTATCACTCGCCAACCGGGTCAGGTCCGGAAGGAAGCAGCCCTAACGAGACCGAGCGGGTCTTCGTCCAGCCTCCCACCCTTTCTCCGATGCGCCGCGCATCGCGGACCGCCCGGCCGAGCGCGGTCCGAGGCGGTCGCCCGGCGCCCACGATTGGTCGCATGGACGCGCGCACCGGCACCCCTGACGACGCGCCGGGGCTTCCCGGATTCAGCGCCAAGCCCGCCGCGGCCGCGCCCTACCGGGTGCTCGCGCGCAAGTACCGGCCCCAGAATTTCGACGACCTGATCGGCCAGGGCGCCATGGTGCGCACGCTGGGCAACGCTTTCGCAGCCGGCCGCATCCCGCAGGCCTGGATGCTGACGGGCGTGCGCGGCGTCGGCAAGACCACCACGGCGCGCATCCTCGCCCGCGGGCTGAACTATCTCCGTACCGGCGCGCCCGATACCGGCCCCACCGTGACGATGCCGGAACTCGGCCTGCACTGCCAGGCGATCATGGAATCCCGGCACATGGACGTGCTGGAGATGGACGCCGCCTCGCATACCGGCATCGACGACGTGCGCGGCATCATCGACGGCATCCGCTACGCCCCCGTCTCGGCCCGCTACAAGGTCTACATCGTGGACGAGGTCCACATGCTCTCGGAGAAGGCGTTCAACGCCTTCCTGAAGACCCTGGAGGAGCCGCCGCCTCACGCCAAGTTCGTGTTCGCCACCACCGAGATCCGCAAGGTCCCGGTCACGATCCTCTCGCGCTGCCAGCGCTTCGACCTGCGCCGCGTCGAGGCCGACGTGCTCGCCGCCCATCTCAAGCGCATCTGCGGAGCGGAGGGCGTCGCGGTCGAGGACGAGGCGCTCGGCGCCCTGGTGCGCGCCGCCGAGGGTTCGGTGCGCGACGCGCTCTCCCTCCTCGACCAGGCCATCGCCCACGGGGCCGGCACCGTCACGGGCGCGGGCGTGCGCGACATGCTCGGCCTCGCCGACCGGGGCCGCATCGTGGACCTGTTCGAGGCGGTCATGCGCGGCGACGTGCCGGCCTCCTTCGCGGAACTGCGCGCCCAGTACGATTCCGGCGCCGACCCGGCCGTGGTGCTCTCCGACCTCGCCGGCTTCACCCATCTCGTCACCCGCCTGAAGATGGTGCCGGACGCGGCCGCCGCCGATCCGACGCTGAGCGAGGTCGAGCGCGTGCGCGGCGCCGCCTTCGCCGGGACGCTCTCGGTGCGCGCCCTGTCGCGGGCCTGGCAGATCCTGCTCAAGGCCCTGCCCGAGGTGCAGGCGGCGCCGCGGCCCCTCGCAGCGGCCGAGATGGCGCTGGTCCGCCTTGCCTACGCGGCCGATCTGCCGACCCCCGACGAGGCCCTACGCCAGCTCCGGGCCGAGGCGCTGGCAGGCGGCGGCGAGACAGCTTCCGCGCGTCCTGCGCTTCCCCCCTCTCCTGCCCTGACCCAGGCGCGGGACCCGCGCGCCGAGGCGCCGCTCGCGGAACCGCCCCGGGCCGAGGCGCCGCGGGCCGAGTTGCCGCCCCGCCCCGCCGATCCGGCCCCGCGGGTCGCCGCGGCGGGTGGGCCGGCCCGCCAGCCCCTGGTGCCGCAGCCCGTGGCCGCGCCCGAGCCCGAGCCGGCGGGGCCGCGCCTCGCCCGCTTCGAGGACGTGGTGGCGCTCGCCGGCGAACGGCGCGACATCCTGATGAAGGCGGCGCTCGAGCGCGAGGTCCATCTCGTGCGCTTCGAGGAGGGCCGCATCGAATTCCGTCTCGCTCCGGGCGGCCGGGCGAGCCTCGCCAACGACCTTGCCCGCGCCCTCGACGCCTGGACCGGACGGCGCTGGATCGTCGCCCTCTCGAAGGAGGAGGGTGCGCAGACCCTCGACGCGCGGGCCCGGGCCGCGGACGAGAGCCGCCGCGAGACCGCCGCTGCCCATCCGCTGGTGCGGGAGGTGATGGCGCGATTCCCCGGCGCGCAGATCGTCGACGTGCGCGACGTCGCCCCGGAAGCGCCGCAGACCGCGGAGACCGAGATTCTCGGCGAGGCCGACGCCGCCGAGGCGGGCGCCGAGGACGAGGCGTAGCATCTCGTCCGTTCGCGGCTTACATCGGACCAGAGAACTCGAACCGGACGGGACCCGCCATGCGCGACATCATGGGGCTGATGAAGCAGGCCCAGGCCATGCAGGAGAAGATGGCGAACCTGCAGGAGGAGCTTGAAACCGTCGAGGTCACTGGGGCCGCCGGCGGCGATGCCGTCCAGGTGACGATGACCGCCAAGGGCCAGACCCGGTCCGTGCGGATCGACCCGAGCCTGATGGTCGCCGACGAGCGCGAGATCCTGGAAGATCTGCTGGTCGCCGCCCTCAACGATGCCCGCGGCAAGGCCGAGCAGGCGGCGCAGGAGCGCATGGCCGAGCTGACCAAGGGCCTGCCCCTCCCCCCCGGCATGAAGCTGCCCTTCTAGGCCGGCGGCGATGATCAACCTGCTCCGCCCGGGGCGGCCCGCGCAGCTCCATCCGGGCTTCTCGGGCACGCTCTATCTCGATTTCCTGGCCGAGCTGGCGCGCAAGCGCGGCACGCGCAACTACCTGGAGATCGGTGTCCATTTCGGCCACGCCCTGACCCGGATCGCCTGCGACACCGCCATCGGCGTCGATCCCGACTACGTGCTGCAGGAGGACGTGACGAAGGAGAAGCGCCGCACCCTGCTCCATCGCTGCACCAGCGACCGCTTCTTCGCGGAGACGGATGTGCGGTCGCTGATCGGCGGCGGCATCGATCTCGCCTTCCTCGATGGCCTGCACCTGTTCGAGTTCCTGCTGCGCGACTTCTACAACACCGAGGCCGTGAGCGACCCGAACGGGCTGATCGTCCTGCACGATTGCATGCCGCTCAACATCGAGATGACGACCCGCGATCCGGCGGCGCCGCGCACCGACCCGTTCAAGGCGATGTGGACCGGCGACGTCTGGAAGATCGTGCCGATCCTCAAGACCTACCGGCCGGACCTCGACGTGGTGCTGGTGGATTGTCCCCCCACCGGGCTCGTCTGCATCACCGGGCTCGACCCGTCGTCGCGGTTGCTGCACGACCGCTACCGCGAGATCGTGCGCGCCTTCCGCAACCTGCCCGACCCGGCCGAGCGCATCGCCGCGATGTATGCCGAGACCCCGGTCCAGCGCTCGGCCGATATCCTGAGCGGCGAGGACCACTCGCTGTACTTCCGGGTCTGATCCGGCGTCCACGCGATCCGAGCGGCAACCGGATCGGCAAGCCCGCGCGGCGCGGCGCTCAGGCCCGCGCGACCGCGACGGTGCCGTCATCCATGCTGAGGAACCGCACGCCGCCCGCGCGCAGGGCCTCAATGGCCCGGTGGCGCGACCGGTCGGATTGCGGTGCGCCGTCCTCCTCCAGGCGGCGCACCGTGGAGAGCGACAATCCGCTGGCCCCGGCCAGCGCCGCCATCGACCAGTCGAGGAGCGCCCGCGCGGCTCGCAGGTGGTGGCCCTGCACGGATTGCTCCAGGGCTATCCGCAAGCGGTCGCTCACCTGCGCGCGCTCCGGCTTCTCGACGGGATATTTAAGCCCCGTCCGGCCGAGATAGGTGCCCTCCAGCCCCCAGACGGCAGCGGCCACGATCCGGAAATGCCGGATGTCCCCGTTGGTGAGCCGCTCGTGCACCAGGCCCTGGAAGTTCAGCCGCCGGCTGTCGGTCTCCCAGGCGTGAACCCGGAACCGCTCACGCTCCTCGGGAATGACCATCAGGAAGGGATCGAGGCAGATCTCGTCGTGATCGAGACCATGCACCTCCGAGACCGAATCCGGAAACTCGTAGCGCAGGTCCAAGTCGAGGGAGAACGTCGTGATCTGGGACGTGCGGTACAGAGCTTCGCGCCGCTGCCGCTCGATCTCTTGGAAGCGGGCCAGACTCTCCTTGTCGCTGACGTCGAGGGCGATGCCGCGCAGCCCGATGGGCCGTGCGTCGATGCCGAGATGAACCTCGATGCGGAGCGACAGGGTGCGGATCGCACCATCGGGAAGGATCACCCGCACGGTCCGGAACAAGGAACTGACCCCTTGCACCAGCAGTTGCGGTTCCAGACCCTGCCGGTCTTCGGGATGAATCAGGCTTAAAAAAAGGCCGTAGCTCGGCCTTGTAGTTTCCGGGTTCAGTCCGAGCATTCGGAACAATCCGGGAGACCAGACCTGCTCGTTCGTCGCGAACCGGACAGACCACAGACCGATCTGCAGCTCGCTTCCGGGGTCGGGATTAAATGCAGCAGATTTGACTAAAACGCCGCTCATATACGTGACTTATTGATTCATGATCATGCTTCGGCATCAAACCATCACAAAAATAAAGTCGAAATTTCGCTTCTGATCGCCATATTCATCAAGAAATCGTGTTCTCGAAGACGCTGGTGCGCCATCTGTCACCACTCAGCGACTTCCAAATCCTCCCCTACCCCATCCGGGTATTCCGGTCGAGACCCCGAAATCAGTATGGATAGCTGATCTGTGGTGCGAACGCTTTAGCGACCGATGATGATCGTTGAGGTTGCCTTCTCAGGTCGACCGCTCAACAAAAAACCCTCCCCGCGACGGCGGGGAGGGTCGGTGGTGATCGCGGGCGCTGCGAAGGCAGACGCTCGTGGGGGAGGCTCAGGCCGCGATCGATTGAGCGGCCGGGCCGGCCTGACGCACGTCGGCGTCGACATGGGTCTCGAACCGCTTGAAGTTGTCCTCGAACATCTGCACGAGGCGCGCCGCGGTCTCGACGAAGGCACCCTTGTTCGCCCAAGTCTTAACGGGGGTTAAGATATGCGGCTCGACACCGGGTACGGCGACCGGCACCGCGAAACCGAAATAGGGGTCGCGGCGGAATTCGGCCTTCGAGAGCGAGCCGTCGAGGGCGGCCGTCAGCAGGCGGCGGGTGACCCGAATCGGCATGCGGCGGCCGGTGCCGACGCCGCCGCCGGTCCAGCCGGTGTTCACGAGCCAGCAATCCACGCTGTGCTTGCCGATGAGGTCGCGCAGCAGGTTGCCGTAGGTGCTCGGATGCCGCGGCATGAAGGGGGCGCCGAAGCAGGTCGAGAAGGTCGCCTCCGGGCCGGTCAGGCCGCGCTCGGTGCCTGCCACCTTCGCGGTGTAGCCCGAGAGGAAGTGGTACATCGCCTCGGCGCCGGTCAGCTTGGCGATCGGCGGCATCACGCCGAAGGCATCGCAGGTCAGCATGACGATGTTCTTCGGGTGCCCGGCCCGGCCTGTGGCGCTGGCATTCGCGATGAAGTCGAGCGGGTAGGCGCAGCGGGTGTTCTCGGTGAGCGAGGCGTCGTCGAAGTCCGGCACTCGGGTGGTCGGGTCGATCACCACGTTCTCCATCACCGTGCCGAAGCGCTCGGTGGTGGCGTAGATCTCGGGCTCGGCGTTGCGCGAGAGGCGGATGGTCTTGGCGTAGCAGCCGCCCTCGAAGTTGAAGATGCCCTCGTTCGACCAGCCGTGCTCGTCGTCGCCGAGGAGCTGGCGCGAGGAATCGTTCGAGAGCGTGGTCTTGCCGGTGCCGGACAGGCCGAAGAAGATCGCCGAGCCGCCCTCGGCGTCGAGCGCCGCGTTGGCCGAGCAGTGCATCGGCATCACGCCCTGACCGGGCAGGATGTAGTTCAGGTAGGTGAAGACCGACTTCTTCATCTCGCCGGCATAGGCCGAACCGCCGATAAGGACGATCTTCCTGCTGAAATCGATCGCGATCACGGTCTTCGAGCGGCAGCCGTGCCGGGCGGGGTCCGCCTGGAAGCTCGGCAGGTCGATGATCGTCATGTCGGGCCGGTAGGTCCCGATCTCCGAGCGGTCGGGCCGGATCAGCAGGTTGCGGATGAACAGGGAGTGCCAAGCAAGCTCGGTGAAGACGCGGGCCTTCACGCGGTGGGCCGGGTCGGCGCCGCCGTAGAGGTCCTGCGCGAAGAGCTCCTTGCCTTCGGCGTGCTTCAGGAAGTCCTGGTATAGCGTCTCGAACTGCTCGGGCGTGATCGCGCCGTTGTTGTCCCACCAGACCTCGTTCTCGGTGGCCGCATCGCGCACCACGAACTTGTCCTTGGGCGAGCGGCCGGTATGGCTGCCGGTCGTGGCAACCAGAGCCCCGCCCTTGGCGAGCTGCGCCTCCTTGCGGCTCAGCGCCTCCTCGTAGAGGCGCGGCGCCTCGAAGTTCCAGTGGACGGCCTTCAGGTCGCGAAAGCCGATCGCTTCCGCGCCGTGGCCCGTGTTGAACTCACCGATATTGGTCACGTTCGTGTCTCCCGAGCCCCTGGTTCGTGCCGTTTCGCAACCCGGACAGGTCAGGGTGTCCGTGGCTCATTCGTGGAAGCGTCCGATCGCTCGCCGCTCCCGGCCCCGCTTTGGTTGGACAGCCACGCTGTCGCGTCAATATGTATTTTTGGCCTAGACTACCAAGCACAACCAAATGTAGGCCGAGGATGTGTGGAGAAAACCGGCCCCTCAGGACCATTCAAGTGTCGGCCCACCCCAGACCATGAATGGCAAGATCCTGTCCGGGTGCTTCGTGGACGGATCTGCTATATTGTAACATGGTCGACCAGATACTCTGACGGCTCGACGGCGGGCGCGCGGCGAGACGCGCCCTTCCACATGGGCTGCCTGTACCGCTATGCGCTGTGGGGGCGCCCGCCCCGTCCGCAGGCCCCTGCCCCGTGCCGTGCACGAGTGAGTTCGAGAACCCATGCCTCAAGCCGTCGCCGGACCCGAGATCGAGCGCCTGATCCAGCTCCTCGCTCGCATGCCGGGGCTCGGCCCTCGCTCCGCCCGGCGCGCCGCCCTGCAGCTGATCAAGAAGCGGGACACGCTGCTCGGCCCCCTCGCCGAGGCGATGCGGATCGCCGCCGAGAGCATCGTGGTCTGCAGCACGTGCGGCAACGTCGATACCCGCGACCCCTGCACCGTCTGCCGCGATCCGGCCCGCGACCCGACCACCCTCGTGGTGGTCGAGGACGTGTCCGATCTCTGGGCGCTGGAGCGATCGGGCGCGGTTTCCGCGCGCTACCACGTGCTCGGAGGCGTGCTCTCCGCCCTCGACGGGGTGCGGCCGGAGCATCTCAACATCGCCAAGCTCGTGGAGCGTGCGAGCGACCCGGCAGTCACGGAGGTGATCCTGGCGCTGAACGCGACCGTCGACGGCCAGACCACGGCCCATTACGTCACCGAATCGATCCGCCACCTGAATCTCAAGGTGACCCGGCTCGCCCACGGCGTGCCGGTCGGCGGTGAGCTCGACTATCTCGACGAGGGAACGCTCTCGGCGGCGATCCGCAGCCGGACGGCGTTCTGAACCCTCTTCATTTGACCGCTTCGGCGCCCCACCCTATTGCCTTGCGCTTTCGCGCATCGCCCGCGCGCGCGCCCTGCCCCCGTCGAGCCATTCCCGTCGATCCATGGCCATCCTTCCCCTCGTCATCCTGCCGGATTCGCGCCTGCGGCTCGTCTCCGAGCCCGTCGGCTCCGTGACGGGCGAGATCCGCAAGCTCGCCGACGACATGCTGGAGACGATGTATGACGCGCCCGGCGTCGGCCTCGCGGCGATCCAGATCGGCGTGCCGAAACGGCTCGTGACCATCGATACCTCGAAGGAGGAGAATGTCCGCCGTCCGCAGGTCTTCATCGATCCGGTGATCACCTGGGAATCGGAGGAGACGCGCAGCTACGACGAGGGCTGCCTGTCGATCCCCGATTACTATGCCGAGGTGATCCGGCCCGACCGGGTCCGCGTGCGCTTCCTCGACCTCGACGGGCAGACGCAGGAGATCGAGGCGGACGGCCTGCTCGCCACCTGCATCCAGCATGAGATCGACCACCTGAACGGCACGCTGTTCATCGATCACATCTCGAAGCTGAAGCGCGACCGCGTGATGAAGAAGTTCACCAAGGCGGCCAAGCGCGACGCCGCCTGATGCGCGTCGTCTTCATGGGCACCCCGGATTTCGCGGTGCCGACGCTCCAGCGCCTGGCGGAAGACGGGCACGACATCGTGGCCGTCTACACCCGCGCGCCCGCCAAGGCCGGCCGCGGCATGGCCCTGCGCCCCTCTCCCGTCCACGCGCTGGCCGACAGGCTCGGCGCCCCTGTGCTGACGCCCGCGAGCCTGAAGGGTCCCGAGGCGGTCGCGACCTTCGCGGAGCACCGGGCCGACGTTGCGGTGGTCGTCGCCTACGGCCTGCTGCTGCCCCAGGCGATCCTCGACCTGCCGGGCCACGGCTGCCTGAACCTGCACGGCTCGCTGCTGCCGCGCTGGCGCGGCGCCGCCCCGATCCAGCGTGCGGTGATGGCGGGCGATGCCGAGAGCGGCGTCGGGGTGATGCGGATGGAGGCCGGTCTCGATACCGGCCCGGTGGCGCTGGAGGCGCGGCTGCCGATCTCGACCGGCATGACGGCCGGCGAATTGCACGATGCCCTGATGCCACTTGGCGCCGGGCTGATGGCGGAGGCGCTGCGCCGCCTGGAGCGGGGCAACCTTGCCTTCACGCCCCAGCCCGCGGAGGGCGTCGTCTACGCGCACAAGATCACCAACGACGAGGCCCGGATCGACTGGTCCGAATCCGCCGAGGCGGTGGCGCGCAAGGTCAACGGGCTCGCGCCCTTCCCGGGCGCCTTCTTCGAGGCCGATCTCGGCAAGGGGCTGGAGCGGGTGAAGGTGCTGCGCGCCTTGGCCGCCGCCGGCACCAGCGCGCCGGGCACCCTCCTCGACGCCGACGCCACGGTCGCCTGCGGCAGCGGCGCCGTGCGCTTGGTCGAGCTGCGCCGCGCCGGCAAGGGCGGCAGCGCCAGCGGCGCCGACTTCCTGCGCGGTGCCCGGCTTGAGCCCGGCGCCCGGCTCGCCTGAGCGGCGGACGCCATGCCGCGCTACAAGCTCGTCATCGAGTATGACGGTGCGCCCTTCTGCGGCTGGCAGCGGCAGGCGGAGGACCCGTCCGTGCAGGCGGCGCTGGAGGCGGCGGTTCTGCGCTTCTCCGGCGAGTCGGTGCGCCTGACCTGCGCCGGGCGCACCGATGCGGGCGTCCACGCCATCCATCAGGTCGCCCATCTCGATCTTGCCAAGGACTGGCGCACGGACACGGTGCGCGACGCGCTGAACGCGCATCTGCGCCCGCTGCCCGTCGCGGTGCTCTCCGCGGAGATCGTGCCGGAGAGCTTCGACGCGCGCCATTCCGCGATCCGGCGGCATTACCGCTACCGCATCCTCAACCGCCGGAGCCCGGCCGCGCTGACCCGCGCCCAGGTCTGGCACGTGCCCTGGCCTCTCGACGCGGACCTGATGCACGCGGCCGCGCAGCGGCTCACCGGCCGCCACGATTTCTCGGCCTTCCGCGCCGCCGAATGCCAGGCGAACAGTCCGGTGCGGACGCTGGAGCAGCTCGACGTGGCCCGGCAGCAGGTCGGCCTGTTCGAGGAGATCGTGGTCTCGACCGCAGCCCGCTCGTTCCTGCACCATCAGGTCCGCGCCATGGTCGGCACGCTGATGCTGTCGGGATGCCGCCGCCTAGGCGCAGACGACGTCGCCGAGATCCTGGCGACCCGGGCCAAGCACCGCTGCGGCCCGCTCGCGCCGGCCTGCGGACTGACCTTCGCCGGCGTGGACTACGCCGAAGCGGAGAAATAGGCGTCGAGCACCCGCCGATAGATCGCCGTCAGCCGCGCGATGTCGGCGACCGCCACGCATTCGTCGACCTGATGCATGGTCTCGCCGACGAGGCCGAATTCGATCACCGGGCAGGCGTCCTTGATGAAGCGCGCATCCGAGGTACCGCCGGTGGTCGAGAGCGCCGGGCGCCGGCCCGTCTCGGCCTCGATCGCGTCCGAGACGAGGTCCACGAAGGCGTCGGGCCGGGTGAGGAAGGCCGGGGCGTTCGAGGGCTGCAGCGCGAGTGTGTAGCGCACCGCGTTGCCGGCCGCCGTCTGCAACCGCGCGCGGATCTCGTCGCCCAGCGTCTGCGCGGTCCAGATGTCGTTGAAGCGGATGTTGAACACGGCCCGCGCCTCGGCCGGGATGACGTTGGTCGCGGGGTTGCCGACGTCGATCGTCGTGAATTCCAGGTTCGAGGCGTCGAAATGCTCGGTGCCGCCGTCGATCGGATCGGCGGTCAGCGCCGCGACAAGACGGATCAGGCCGGGGATCGGGTTCTCGGCCCGGTGCGGATAGGCGACATGCCCCTGCCGCCCGTGCACGGTGAGCGTGCCGCTGAGCGAGCCGCGCCGGCCGATCTTGATCATGTCGCCGAGGGCCTGCGGATTGGTCGGCTCGCCGAGCAGGCAATGATCGAAACGCTCGCCGCGCGCCTTCGCCCAGTCGAGGAGCTTCACCGTGCCGTTGACCGCCGGCCCCTCCTCATCGCCGGTGATCAGGAAGGCGATGGAGCCCCGCTCCAGTCCGTATGCGCGCAGGTGCTCCAGCGTCGCGGCGAGCATGCAGGCGACGCCGCCCTTCATGTCGGCGGCGCCACGGCCGTAGAGCATCCCGTCCGCCACCGTGCCGCCGAACGGGTCGTGCCGCCAAGCGCCCGCGTCGCCCGGCGGCACCACATCGGTATGACCGGCGAAGACGAGGCAGGGCGCGCCGGTGCCGATCCGGGCGTAGAGATTCGCGATGTCCGGCGTCCCGGGCTCGGAGAAGACCGGCCGCTCCACCGCGAAACCCGCCTCGCCGAGCACCTGGGCGAGCAGAGCGAGCGCCCCGCCCTCCTCCGGCGTGACCGAGGGGCAGCGGATCAGGGCCTGGGCGAGATCGAGGGCAAGGGAGGACATGGCGCGTTCCGAGAGGCGAGCGGGGCGGACACGATCACGCCGCCGGATTCGGCGCAAGATCCAGACCGTTAAAATTTAGCGCAATTAGGCGCCTATTCACCGCAAGTCTCGATCTCGATTTGAGCATCTATTGCGTAATTCCATTCTATAGCCGTAGTGATTGTGGAGAAAGGAGCCGATCGACACAATCATGAGTGAAAATACGGATCAAGACACTTCTGAGGGTTGCATGTCGGATCTCGACACGCAGAAGCACACCTTCGTCACGATTCCGGCCGCCGTGATCATGCCGGGCGGCGCGATCGCGGCCTGCGTGGTTCGCGACATCACGCCGAAGGGCACCCGCATGTCGATCGCGCGGCGGCACAAGCTCCCGTCCACCTTCCTGCTGCGCATGCCGAAATACGCCAAGCCCTTCCCCATGCGCCTGGTCTGGCAGGAGGGCGACTTCGCGGGCGCGACCCTCGACCTGCCGGCCGCCAAGGAGAAGGCGGCCGGAGCCGAGGCGGCGAACGCGCCGCCTATTTCACCATCGACACCTGGGCGTCGCCCGTCCGGCGCAGGACGCTGACGGTGACGTCGTCCGCCAGCCGGTGCAGCTTGAGGTCGAGGCGGCTGCCGCCGAGCTTCAGGTTGAAGATCGAGATGCCGTCCAGGAAGGGCGGCAGGATCGGGTTGCGGAAGCGCACGCGGTTGCGCGCGTGGTCGATTTCCAGCCCGAGGCAGGCCGCCAGGAAGGCGAAGGGGGCGGCTGCCGCCCAGGCCTGCGGGCTGCAGGCCACCGGATAGGAGACCGGCCCGCGCTGGCGCCGCCGCATGAAGCCGCAGAACAGCTCGGGCAGGCGCTTCTGGTCCTGGTAGAGCGAGGTCTCGAACATGCCCTGGAAGATCCGGGCCGCCTCCTGCTTGAGGTCGTAGCGGGCAAGCCCCATCGCGATCATCGCGTTGTCGTGCGGCCAGATCGAGCCGTTGTGGTAGGACATCGGGTTGTAGCGCGCCTCGCCGCGGGCGATGGTGCGCACGCCCCATCCGTTGAACCCGTCCTTCGAGAGCAGCTGCTCGGCGACCTTGGCCGCGCGCTCGGGCAGCGCGATGCCGGTGAACAGGGCGTGCCCCGCATTCGAGGAGCGCACCGCGCACTGCTTCTTGGCCCCGTCGAGGGCGAGCGCGTAGGTGCCGATCTCCTCGTTCCAGAAGGCGGCGTCGAACGCCTCGCGCAGGGTGCGGGCCTCGTGGGTCAGCCGCTCGGCCAGGGCATCGTGGCCGAGCATGGCCGCGAGCTTCGCCATGCCGTTCTTGGCAGCGTAGACGTAGCCCTGCACCTCGCAGAGCGCGATCGGCCCCTTCGCCAGTTGTCCATCGGTATGGAAGATCGAATCGTGGCTGTCCTTCCAGCCCTGATTCTCCAGGCCCTTGTCGGTGTCGCGGGCATATTCCACGAAGCCGTCGCCGTCGCGGTCGCCGTACTCGTTCATCCAGGCGAGGGCGAGTTCCAGGGCCGGCCAGATCCGCGCGATCGTCTCGCGGTCGCCGGTGACGGCGTAGTACTCCCAGGCCAGCATCACGAAGAGCGGCGTGCCGTCGATCGTGCCGTAATAGTGCCGGAACGGCACCTCGCCGAGCATCGCCATCTCGCCGCGGCGGGTCTCGTGCAGCACCTTGCCGGGCTGCGCGTCGGCGGCCGGATCGACCGCCTTGGCCTGGGTCGAGGCGAGGTAGCGCAGCACGCCCTTGGCAAAATTCGGGTCGATCCACAGCGCCATCATCGCGGTGATGATGCCATCGCGGCCGAACACGGTGGAGTACCAGGGGATGCCGGCGAAGGGGTAGATGCCCTCGGGCGTCCGGCTCGCCAGCATGTAGAGGTCGGCGGTGGCGCGGCAGGCGCCCTCGTTGAACTGGTCGTTCGAGGAGATGATCGTGGTGATGCCGGCGCAGAGGGCGCGCAGGTCACGCCGCCCGTCGCGGTAGGCGCGGGCGAAGATCGTCCCCTCGGAGAGACCCTTCGGATGGCGGAGGCCGCCGCCGCTGCTGCCGGCCGCGAGGGAGAGCTTGGCCGCCGCATCCTCGCCGACCTGCTCGGCGCTCGGCGCGCTGATGAAGGCGCGGTGCGATTCAAACACCACGCGCACGAACAGCGAGGCCCGGCCGCCCGGCGGCAGGGAGACCTCGAACACCGCCTTGCCTGGCTCCAGGGTCTTCGGGGTCGGCCCGAAATGCAGGGCGGTGGTGCGCACGATCTCGTCGAGGCCGACATAGCGGAACTGCACCTCGGTCTCGCTCGCCACCTGAACGGCCCGGCGCCCGCGCCGCGGCCGGTCGGTGCCGCGCACCTCGAACAGGTCGCGGTAATCGGCGTCGAAGGTGACAGCGATCCGGAGGGTGCGGTGGCGCGAATCGTAGGAGCGCAGGCCGATCCGGTCGTAGCAGGCGCCCTTGAACAGGAACTTGGTGCGCTCGATCGCAATCACCTCGCGCGGGATCGTGGTCCCGTCATGGGCGTCGAGGCGGATGTCGGGCGTCGTCATGTCGACGCTCAGCGCGCCGTTGTCGTCCTGCATCACCGAGGAGAGCATCAGCGGGCGCTGGCCTTCCACGGTGAATTCGAGGCGCGAGAGATAGCGCGTGTCCTGAAAGTAGAGCCCCTCCGGCCCCGGCTGCACGCCGATATCGCCGTAGGAGTCGAGCACGGCGAAGGACTCGCCGTATTTGAGGGCGCGGAGCGGCCGCTCGGTGAGCGAGGTCTGCGCCTCGATGTGATAGGGGGGCAGCACCTCGTCGGCATCCTGGAAGCCGCGCAGAGCCGCCTTCATCGTGTTCTGCACCTTCGCCGTCACGCTCTCCGCCATGCTTCAGCTCTCCGGTCCGGGTGTGGTCAGGCTACGAATCGACAGGGCCGCCGCATCGCGATGCGGCGGCCCTGTCGATTCGTAGCCTGACCACACCCGGACCGGAGAGCTGAAGCATGGCGGAGAGCGTGACGGCGAAGGTGCAGAACACGATGAAGGCGGCTCTGCGCGGCTTCCAGGATGCCGACGAGGTGCTGCCCCCCTATCACATCGAGGCGCAGACCTCGCTCACCGAGCGGCCGCTCCGCGCCCTCAAATACGGCGAGTCCTTCGCCGTGCTCGACTCCTACGGCGATATCGGCGTGCAGCCGGGGCCGGAGGGGCTCTACTTTCAGGACACGCGCTATCTCTCGCGCCTCGAATTCACCGTGGAAGGCCAGCGCCCGCTGATGCTCTCCTCGGTGATGCAGGACGACAACGGCGCGCTGAGCGTCGACATGACGACGCCCGACATCCGCCTCGACGCCCATGACGGGACCACGATCCCGCGCGAGGTGATTGCGATCGAGCGCACCAAGTTCCTGTTCAAGGGCGCCTGCTACGACCGGATCGGCCTGCGCTCCTACGATTCGCGCCACCGCACCCTCCGGATCGCTGTCACCTTCGACGCCGATTACCGCGACCTGTTCGAGGTGCGCGGCACCGACCGGCCGCGGCGCGGGCGCCGGGCCGTTCAGGTGGCGAGCGAGACCGAGGTGCAGTTCCGCTATGTCGGCCTCGACGAGATCGTGCGCACCACCGCCCTGCATTTCGGGCCGACCCCGAAGACCCTGGAGCCAGGCAAGGCGGTGTTCGAGGTCTCCCTGCCGCCGGGCGGCCGGGCCTCGCTGTTCGTGCGCGTGGTGTTTGAATCGCACCGCGCCTTCATCAGCGCGCCGAGCGCCGAGCAGGTCGGCGAGGATGCGGCGGCCAAGCTCTCCCTCGCGGCCGGCAGCAGCGGCGGCGGCCTCCGCCATCCGAAGGGTCTCTCCGAGGGGACGATCTTCGCCCGCGCCTACCGCGACGGGCGGCGTGACCTGCGCGCCCTCTGCGCCGGCATCACCACGATCATCTCCTCGAACGACCAGTTCAACGAGGGCGCCTGCCGCGCCACCGCCGACCTCTACATGCTGGCGAGCCGGACGCCCGAGGGCATCTACCCCTTCGCCGGCATCCCCTGGTACTCCACCGTGTTCGGCCGCGATGGCATCATCACCGCGATGATGGCGCTGTGGATCGACCCGAATTTTGCCAAGGGCGTGCTGCGCTACCTCGCCTCGACCCAGGCCAAGGCGGTCGATCCGGCCGCCGACGCGCAGCCCGGCAAGGTGCTGCACGAGACCCGCCGCGGCGAGATGGCGATGCTCGGCGAGGTGCCGTTCCGGCACTATTACGGCACGATCGACGGCACGCCGCTCTTCGTGATGCTGGCCTGGGAGTACTACGCCGTCACCGGCGACCGCGAGACGATCGCGCGGATCTGGCCGGCCCTGGAACTCGCCCTCGCCTGGATGAACGAGTACGGCGACCGCGACGGCGACGGCTTCGTGGAATATGCCCGCGACACCGACAAGGGCCTGGAGAATCAGGGCTGGAAGGACAGCCACGATTCGATCTTCCATACCGATGGACAACTGGCGAAGGGGCCGATCGCGCTCTGCGAGGTGCAGGGCTACGTCTACGCTGCCAAGAACGGCATGGCGAAGCTCGCGGCCATGCTCGGCCACGATGCCCTGGCCGAGCGGCTGACCCACGAGGCCCGCACCCTGCGCGAGGCGTTCGACGCCGCCTTCTGGAACGAGGAGATCGGCACCTACGCGCTCGCCCTCGACGGGGCCAAGAAGCAGTGCGCGGTGCGCTCCTCGAATGCGGGGCACGCCCTGTTCACCGGCATCGCGCTGCCCGAGCGCGCGGCCAAGGTCGCCGAGCAGCTGCTCTCGAAGGACGGGTTCAACGGATGGGGCGTGCGCACCATCGCCCGCGGCGAGGCGCGCTACAACCCGATGTCCTACCACAACGGCTCGATCTGGCCGCACGACAACGCGATGATCGCGATGGGGCTTGCCCGCTACGACCTCAAGCAGGAGGCGGCCCGGATCTTCCAGGGCATGTTCGAGACCTCGCTCTACCAGGACCAGAAGCGCCTGCCCGAGCTGTTCTGCGGCTTCATGCGGCGGCGCCAGCGCGGGCCGGTCTCCTATCCGGTGGCCTGCAGCCCGCAGGCCTGGGCGGCAGCCGCCCCCTTCGCCTTCCTGGCGGCCTGCCTCGGGCTGGAAATCGACCACGCGCGCAACCGCGTGCGCTTCCGCAACCCGATCCTGCCGCCCTTCCTGGACGGCATCTCGATCTTCAACCTGAAGCTCGGCGGCAGCCGCCTCGACCTCAAGCTGCACCGGCTGGCGGACGACGTCACCGTCAGCGTCCTGCGCCGGACGGGCGACGCCCAGGTGTCGATGGTGAAATAGGCGGCGCGTTCGCCGCCTCGGCTCCGGCCGCCTTCTCCTTGGCGGCCGGCAGGTCGAGGGTCGCGCCCGCGAAGTCGCCCTCCTGCCAGACCAGGCGCATGGGGAAGGGCTTGGCGTATTTCGGCATGCGCAGCAGGAAGGTGGACGGGAGCTTGTGCCGCCGCGCGATCGACATGCGGGTGCCCTTCGGCGTGATGTCGCGAACCACGCAGGCCGCGATCGCGCCGCCCGGCATGATCACGGCGGCCGGAATCGTGACGAAGGTGTGCTTCTGCGTGTCGAGATCCGACATGCAACCCTCAGAAGTGTCTTGATCCGTATTTTCACTCATGATTGTGTCGATCGGCTCCTTTCTCCACAATCACTACGGCTATAGAATGGAATTACGCAATAGATGCTCAAATCGAGATCGAGACTTGCGGTGAATAGGCGCCTAATTGCGCTAAATTTTAACGGTCTGGATCTTGCGCCGAATCCGGCGGCGTGATCGTGTCCGCCCCGCTCGCCTCTCGGAACGCGCCATGTCCTCCCTTGCCCTCGATCTCGCCCAGGCCCTGATCCGCTGCCCCTCGGTCACGCCGGAGGAGGGCGGGGCGCTCGCTCTGCTCGCCCAGGTGCTCGGCGAGGCGGGTTTCGCGGTGGAGCGGCCGGTCTTCTCCGAGCCCGGGACGCCGGACATCGCGAATCTCTACGCCCGGATCGGCACCGGCGCGCCCTGCCTCGTCTTCGCCGGTCATACCGATGTGGTGCCGCCGGGCGACGCGGGCGCTTGGCGGCACGACCCGTTCGGCGGCACGGTGGCGGACGGGATGCTCTACGGCCGTGGCGCCGCCGACATGAAGGGCGGCGTCGCCTGCATGCTCGCCGCGACGCTGGAGCACCTGCGCGCATACGGACTGGAGCGGGGCTCCATCGCCTTCCTGATCACCGGCGATGAGGAGGGGCCGGCGGTCAACGGCACGGTGAAGCTCCTCGACTGGGCGAAGGCGCGCGGCGAGCGTTTCGATCATTGCCTGCTCGGCGAGCCGACCAATCCGCAGGCCCTCGGCGACATGATCAAGATCGGCCGGCGCGGCTCGCTCAGCGGCACGCTCACCGTGCACGGGCGGCAGGGGCATGTCGCCTATCCGCACCGGGCCGAGAACCCGATCCCCGGCCTGATCCGTCTTGTCGCGGCGCTGACCGCCGATCCGATCGACGGCGGCACCGAGCATTTCGACGCCTCGAACCTGGAATTCACGACGATCGACGTCGGCAACCCCGCGACCAACGTCATCCCGGCCGAGGCGCGGGCCGTGTTCAACATCCGCTTCAACGACATCTGGACCGCGCAGACGCTGGGCGACGAGATCCGCGCGCGGTTGCAGACGGCGGCCGGCAACGCGGTGCGCTACACACTCGCGCTGCAGCCCTCGAACGCCCCGGCCTTCCTCACCCGGCCCGACGCCTTCGTGGACCTCGTCTCGGACGCGATCGAGGCCGAGACGGGCCGGCGCCCGGCGCTCTCGACCACCGGCGGTACCTCGGATGCGCGCTTCATCAAGGACGCCTGCCCGGTGATCGAATTCGGCCTCGTCGGCGAGACCATGCATCAGGTCGACGAATGCGTGGCGGTCGCCGACATCGCGCGGCTGACGGCGATCTATCGGCGGGTGCTCGACGCCTATTTCTCCGCTTCGGCGTAGTCCACGCCGGCGAAGGTCAGTCCGCAGGCCGGCGCGAGCGGGCCGCAGCGGTGCTTGGCCCGGGTCGCCAGGATCTCGGCGACGTCGTCTGCGCCTAGGCGGCGGCATCCCGACAGCATCAGCGTGCCGACCATGGCGCGGACCTGATGGTGCAGGAACGAGCGGGCTGCGGTCGAGACCACGATCTCCTCGAACAGGCCGACCTGCTGCCGGGCCACGTCGAGCTGCTCCAGCGTCCGCACCGGACTGTTCGCCTGGCATTCGGCGGCGCGGAAGGCCGAGAAATCGTGGCGGCCGGTGAGCCGCTGCGCGGCCGCGTGCATCAGGTCCGCGTCGAGAGGCCAGGGCACGTGCCAGACCTGGGCGCGGGTCAGCGCGGCCGGGCTCCGGCGGTTGAGGATGCGGTAGCGGTAATGCCGCCGGATCGCGGAATGGCGCGCGTCGAAGCTCTCCGGCACGATCTCCGCGGAGAGCACCGCGACGGGCAGCGGGCGCAGATGCGCGTTCAGCGCGTCGCGCACCGTGTCCGTGCGCCAGTCCTTGGCAAGATCGAGATGGGCGACCTGATGGATGGCGTGGACGCCCGCATCGGTGCGCCCGGCGCAGGTCAGGCGCACCGACTCGCCGGAGAAGCGCAGAACCGCCGCCTCCAGCGCCGCCTGCACGGACGGGTCCTCCGCCTGCCGCTGCCAGCCGCAGAAGGGCGCACCGTCATACTCGATGACGAGCTTGTAGCGCGGCATGGCGTCCGCCGCTCAGGCGAGCCGGGCGCCGGGCTCAAGCCGGGCACCGCGCAGGAAGTCGGCGCCGCTGGCGCTGCCGCCCTTGCCGGCGCGGCGCAGCTCGACCAAGCGCACGGCGCCGCTGCCGCAGGCGACCGTGGCGTCGGCGTCGAGGAGGGTGCCCGGCGCGCTGGTGCCGGCGGCGGCCAAGGCGCGCAGCACCTTCACCCGCTCCAGCCCCTTGCCGAGATCGGCCTCGAAGAAGGCGCCCGGGAAGGGCGCGAGCCCGTTGACCTTGCGCGCCACCGCCTCGGCGGATTCGGACCAGTCGATCCGGGCCTCGTCGTTGGTGATCTTGTGCGCGTAGACGACGCCCTCCGCGGGCTGGGGCGTGAAGGCAAGGTTGCCCCGCTCCAGGCGGCGCAGCGCCTCCGCCATCAGCCCGGCGCCAAGTGGCATCAGGGCATCGTGCAATTCGCCGGCCGTCATGCCGGTCGAGATCGGCAGCCGCGCCTCCAGCGCCACCGGGCCGGTATCGAGACCGGCCTCCATCCGCATCACCCCGACGCCGCTCTCGGCATCGCCCGCCATCACCGCACGCTGGATCGGGGCGGCGCCGCGCCAGCGCGGCAGCAGCGAGCCGTGCAGGTTCAGGCAGCCGTGGCCCGGCAGGTCGAGGATCGCCTGGGGCAGCAGCAGGCCGTAGGCGACGACCACCGCAACGTCGGCCCGGTGCTCCGCGAAGGTCGCGACCGCCTCGGGACCCTTCAGGCTCGCGGGCGTCAGCACAGGGGCGCCGAGCCTGTCGGCCAGCGCGTGGACGGGAGAGGGGCGCAGGGCCATGCCGCGGCCGGCCTTGGCGGGCGCGCGGGTGTAGACGGCCACGATGTCGTGCCCGTCTTCCGCCAGGCGCTGGAGCGTCGGCACCGCGAAATCCGGGGTGCCCATGAAGACGACGCGCATCAGGCGGCGTCGCGCTTGGCCGCCTTGGTGAACTTCTTCATCACGCGGTCGCGCTTCAGCTTCGAGATGTGATCGATGAACAGCGTGCCGTTCAGGTGGTCGATCTCATGCTGGATGCAGGTGGCGAGCAGGCCGTCCGCCTCGATCTCCTGCGTCTGCCCGTCGAGGTCGAGGAAGCGCACGCGGACCCGGTCGGGCCGGATCACCTCGGCATAGTAATCGGGGATCGACAGGCAGCCCTCGTCGTAGCTGCGCGTCTCCTCCGATTCCCAGGTGATCACCGGATCGATGAAGACCTGCGGACGGCGGACATTCTCCTCCTTCGAGGTATCGATGGTCACGAGCCGTTTCGGCACGCCGATCTGGATCGCCGCGAGGCCGACGCCGGGCGCGTCATACATCGTCTCCAGCATGTCGTCGGCGAGCTTGCGGATCTCGCCCGTCACGGAGCCGACGGGCTCGGAGACGAGCCGCAGGCGCGAATCCGGCAGGATGACGAGGGGAAGGATGGCCATGGATCGACGGGAATGGCTCGACGGGGGCAGGGCGCGCGCGCGGGCGATGCGCGAAAGCGCAAGGCAATAGGGTGGGGCGCCGAAGCGGTCAAATGAAGAGGGTTCAGAACGCCGTCCGGCTGCGGATCGCCGCCGAGAGCGTTCCCTCGTCGAGATAGTCGAGCTCACCGCCGACCGGCACGCCGTGGGCGAGCCGGGTCACCTTGAGATTCAGGTGGCGGATCGATTCGGTGACGTAATGGGCCGTGGTCTGGCCGTCGACGGTCGCGTTCAGCGCCAGGATCACCTCCGTGACTGCCGGGTCGCTCGCACGCTCCACGAGCTTGGCGATGTTGAGATGCTCCGGCCGCACCCCGTCGAGGGCGGAGAGCACGCCTCCGAGCACGTGGTAGCGCGCGGAAACCGCGCCCGATCGCTCCAGCGCCCAGAGATCGGACACGTCCTCGACCACCACGAGGGTGGTCGGGTCGCGGGCCGGATCGCGGCAGACGGTGCAGGGGTCGCGGGTATCGACGTTGCCGCACGTGCTGCAGACCACGATGCTCTCGGCGGCGATCCGCATCGCCTCGGCGAGGGGGCCGAGCAGCGTGTCCCGCTTCTTGATCAGCTGCAGGGCGGCGCGCCGGGCGGAGCGAGGGCCGAGCCCCGGCATGCGAGCGAGGAGCTGGATCAGGCGCTCGATCTCGGGTCCGGCGACGGCTTGAGGCATGGGTTCTCGAACTCACTCGTGCACGGCACGGGGCAGGGGCCTGCGGACGGGGCGGGCGCCCCCACAGCGCATAGCGGTACAGGCAGCCCATGTGGAAGGGCGCGTCTCGCCGCGCGCCCGCCGTCGAGCCGTCAGAGTATCTGGTCGACCATGTTACAATATAGCAGATCCGTCCACGAAGCACCCGGACAGGATCTTGCCATTCATGGTCTGGGGTGGGCCGACACTTGAATGGTCCTGAGGGGCCGGTTTTCTCCACACATCCTCGGCCTACATTTGGTTGTGCTTGGTAGTCTAGGCCAAAAATACATATTGACGCGACAGCGTGGCTGTCCAACCAAAGCGGGGCCGGGAGCGGCGAGCGATCGGACGCTTCCACGAATGAGCCACGGACACCCTGACCTGTCCGGGTTGCGAAACGGCACGAACCAGGGGCTCGGGAGACACGAACGTGACCAATATCGGTGAGTTCAACACGGGCCACGGCGCGGAAGCGATCGGCTTTCGCGACCTGAAGGCCGTCCACTGGAACTTCGAGGCGCCGCGCCTCTACGAGGAGGCGCTGAGCCGCAAGGAGGCGCAGCTCGCCAAGGGCGGGGCTCTGGTTGCCACGACCGGCAGCCATACCGGCCGCTCGCCCAAGGACAAGTTCGTGGTGCGCGATGCGGCCACCGAGAACGAGGTCTGGTGGGACAACAACGGCGCGATCACGCCCGAGCAGTTCGAGACGCTATACCAGGACTTCCTGAAGCACGCCGAAGGCAAGGAGCTCTTCGCGCAGGACCTCTACGGCGGCGCCGACCCGGCCCACCGCGTGAAGGCCCGCGTCTTCACCGAGCTTGCTTGGCACTCCCTGTTCATCCGCAACCTGCTGATCCGGCCCGACCGCTCGGAGATCGGGACCTACCGGCCCGACATGACGATCATCGACCTGCCGAGCTTCCAGGCGGACCCCGCCCGGCACGGCTGCCGCTCGAAGACCGTGATCGCGATCGATTTCAGCAGGAAGATCGTCCTTATCGGCGGTTCGGCCTATGCCGGCGAGATGAAGAAGTCGGTCTTCACCTACCTGAACTACATCCTGCCCGGTCAGGGCGTGATGCCGATGCACTGCTCGGCCAACGCGGCGCTCGACGCCGAGGGCGGCTCGGCGATCTTCTTCGGCCTGTCCGGCACCGGCAAGACCACGCTCTCGAACGATTCCTCGCGCCAGCTCCTCGGCGACGACGAGCACGGCTGGTCGAACGAGGGCATCTTCAACTTCGAGGGCGGCTGCTACGCCAAGACCATCCGCCTCTCGCGCAACGCCGAGCCCGAGATCTACGCCACCACCGAGCGCTTCGGCACGGTGATGGAGAACGTGGTGATCGACCCGACCACCCGAGTGCCGGACTTCGACGACGCCTCGCTCACCGAGAACACCCGCTGCGCCTACCCGCTCGACTTCATCGCGAATGCCAGCGCCACAGGCCGGGCCGGGCACCCGAAGAACATCGTCATGCTGACCTGCGATGCCTTCGGCGTGATGCCGCCGATCGCCAAGCTGACCGGCGCCGAGGCGATGTACCACTTCCTCTCGGGCTACACCGCGAAGGTGGCAGGCACCGAGCGCGGCCTGACCGGCCCGGAGGCGACCTTCTCGACCTGCTTCGGCGCCCCCTTCATGCCGCGGCATCCGAGCACCTACGGCAACCTGCTGCGCGACCTCATCGGCAAGCACAGCGTGGATTGCTGGCTCGTGAACACCGGCTGGACCGGCGGCGGCGTCGGCACCGGCCGCCGCATGCCGATTCGGGTCACCCGCCGCCTGCTGACGGCCGCCCTCGACGGCTCGCTCTCGAAGGCCGAATTCCGCCGCGACCCCTATTTCGGTTTCGCGGTGCCGGTCGCCGTACCCGGTGTCGAGCCGCATATCTTAACCCCCGTTAAGACTTGGGCGAACAAGGGTGCCTTCGTCGAGACCGCGGCGCGCCTCGTGCAGATGTTCGAGGACAACTTCAAGCGGTTCGAGACCCATGTCGACGCCGACGTGCGTCAGGCCGGCCCGGCCGCTCAATCGATCGCGGCCTGAGCCTCCCCCACGAGCGTCTGCCTTCGCAGCGCCCGCGATCACCACCGACCCTCCCCGCCGTCGCGGGGAGGGTTTTTTGTTGAGCGGTCGACCTGAGAAGGCAACCTCAACGATCATCATCGGTCGCTAAAGCGTTCGCACCACAGATCAGCTATCCATACTGATTTCGGGGTCTCGACCGGAATACCCGGATGGGGTAGGGGAGGATTTGGAAGTCGCTGAGTGGTGACAGATGGCGCACCAGCGTCTTCGAGAACACGATTTCTTGATGAATATGGCGATCAGAAGCGAAATTTCGACTTTATTTTTGTGATGGTTTGATGCCGAAGCATGATCATGAATCAATAAGTCACGTATATGAGCGGCGTTTTAGTCAAATCTGCTGCATTTAATCCCGACCCCGGAAGCGAGCTGCAGATCGGTCTGTGGTCTGTCCGGTTCGCGACGAACGAGCAGGTCTGGTCTCCCGGATTGTTCCGAATGCTCGGACTGAACCCGGAAACTACAAGGCCGAGCTACGGCCTTTTTTTAAGCCTGATTCATCCCGAAGACCGGCAGGGTCTGGAACCGCAACTGCTGGTGCAAGGGGTCAGTTCCTTGTTCCGGACCGTGCGGGTGATCCTTCCCGATGGTGCGATCCGCACCCTGTCGCTCCGCATCGAGGTTCATCTCGGCATCGACGCACGGCCCATCGGGCTGCGCGGCATCGCCCTCGACGTCAGCGACAAGGAGAGTCTGGCCCGCTTCCAAGAGATCGAGCGGCAGCGGCGCGAAGCTCTGTACCGCACGTCCCAGATCACGACGTTCTCCCTCGACTTGGACCTGCGCTACGAGTTTCCGGATTCGGTCTCGGAGGTGCATGGTCTCGATCACGACGAGATCTGCCTCGATCCCTTCCTGATGGTCATTCCCGAGGAGCGTGAGCGGTTCCGGGTTCACGCCTGGGAGACCGACAGCCGGCGGCTGAACTTCCAGGGCCTGGTGCACGAGCGGCTCACCAACGGGGACATCCGGCATTTCCGGATCGTGGCCGCTGCCGTCTGGGGGCTGGAGGGCACCTATCTCGGCCGGACGGGGCTTAAATATCCCGTCGAGAAGCCGGAGCGCGCGCAGGTGAGCGACCGCTTGCGGATAGCCCTGGAGCAATCCGTGCAGGGCCACCACCTGCGAGCCGCGCGGGCGCTCCTCGACTGGTCGATGGCGGCGCTGGCCGGGGCCAGCGGATTGTCGCTCTCCACGGTGCGCCGCCTGGAGGAGGACGGCGCACCGCAATCCGACCGGTCGCGCCACCGGGCCATTGAGGCCCTGCGCGCGGGCGGCGTGCGGTTCCTCAGCATGGATGACGGCACCGTCGCGGTCGCGCGGGCCTGAGCGCCGCGCCGCGCGGGCTTGCCGATCCGGTTGCCGCTCGGATCGCGTGGACGCCGGATCAGACCCGGAAGTACAGCGAGTGGTCCTCGCCGCTCAGGATATCGGCCGAGCGCTGGACCGGGGTCTCGGCATACATCGCGGCGATGCGCTCGGCCGGGTCGGGCAGGTTGCGGAAGGCGCGCACGATCTCGCGGTAGCGGTCGTGCAGCAACCGCGACGACGGGTCGAGCCCGGTGATGCAGACGAGCCCGGTGGGGGGACAATCCACCAGCACCACGTCGAGGTCCGGCCGGTAGGTCTTGAGGATCGGCACGATCTTCCAGACGTCGCCGGTCCACATCGCCTTGAACGGGTCGGTGCGCGGCGCCGCCGGATCGCGGGTCGTCATCTCGATGTTGAGCGGCATGCAATCGTGCAGGACGATCAGCCCGTTCGGGTCGCTCACGGCCTCGGTGTTGTAGAAGTCGCGCAGCAGGAACTCGAACAGGTGCAGGCCATCGAGGAAGGCGAGATCGATGCCGCCGCCGATCAGCGACCGCACATCCGTCTCCGCGAAGAAGCGGTCGCTGGTGCAGCGATGGAGCAGGGTGCGGCGCTTCTCCTTCGTCACGTCCTCCTGCAGCACGTAGTCGGGATCGACGCCGATGGCGGTGTCGCAGGCGATCCGGGTCAGGGCGTGGCCGAAATGGACACCGATCTCCAGGTAGTTGCGCGTGCCGCGCTTGCGCGCCAGCTCGGCCAGGAAATCGAGATAGAGCGTGCCCGAGAAGCCCGGATGGAGCTGCGCGGGCCGCCCCGGGCGGAGCAGGTTGATCATCGCCGCCGGCCTAGAAGGGCAGCTTCATGCCGGGGGGGAGGGGCAGGCCCTTGGTCAGCTCGGCCATGCGCTCCTGCGCCGCCTGCTCGGCCTTGCCGCGGGCATCGTTGAGGGCGGCGACCAGCAGATCTTCCAGGATCTCGCGCTCGTCGGCGACCATCAGGCTCGGGTCGATCCGCACGGACCGGGTCTGGCCCTTGGCGGTCATCGTCACCTGGACGGCATCGCCGCCGGCGGCCCCAGTGACCTCGACGGTTTCAAGCTCCTCCTGCAGGTTCGCCATCTTCTCCTGCATGGCCTGGGCCTGCTTCATCAGCCCCATGATGTCGCGCATGGCGGGTCCCGTCCGGTTCGAGTTCTCTGGTCCGATGTAAGCCGCGAACGGACGAGATGCTACGCCTCGTCCTCGGCGCCCGCCTCGGCGGCGTCGGCCTCGCCGAGAATCTCGGTCTCCGCGGTCTGCGGCGCTTCCGGGGCGACGTCGCGCACGTCGACGATCTGCGCGCCGGGGAATCGCGCCATCACCTCCCGCACCAGCGGATGGGCAGCGGCGGTCTCGCGGCGGCTCTCGTCCGCGGCCCGGGCCCGCGCGTCGAGGGTCTGCGCACCCTCCTCCTTCGAGAGGGCGACGATCCAGCGCCGTCCGGTCCAGGCGTCGAGGGCGCGGGCAAGGTCGTTGGCGAGGCTCGCCCGGCCGCCCGGAGCGAGACGGAATTCGATGCGGCCCTCCTCGAAGCGCACGAGATGGACCTCGCGCTCGAGCGCCGCCTTCATCAGGATGTCGCGCCGTTCGCCGGCGAGCGCCACCACGTCCTCGAAGCGGGCGAGGCGCGGCCCCGCCGGCTCGGGCTCGGGCGCGGCCACGGGCTGCGGCACCAGGGGCTGGCGGGCCGGCCCACCCGCCGCGGCGACCCGCGGGGCCGGATCGGCGGGGCGGGGCGGCAACTCGGCCCGCGGCGCCTCGGCCCGGGGCGGTTCCGCGAGCGGCGCCTCGGCGCGCGGGTCCCGCGCCTGGGTCAGGGCAGGAGAGGGGGGAAGCGCAGGACGCGCGGAAGCTGTCTCGCCGCCGCCTGCCAGCGCCTCGGCCCGGAGCTGGCGTAGGGCCTCGTCGGGGGTCGGCAGATCGGCCGCGTAGGCAAGGCGGACCAGCGCCATCTCGGCCGCTGCGAGGGGCCGCGGCGCCGCCTGCACCTCGGGCAGGGCCTTGAGCAGGATCTGCCAGGCCCGCGACAGGGCGCGCACCGAGAGCGTCCCGGCGAAGGCGGCGCCGCGCACGCGCTCGACCTCGCTCAGCGTCGGATCGGCGGCGGCCGCGTCCGGCACCATCTTCAGGCGGGTGACGAGATGGGTGAAGCCGGCGAGGTCGGAGAGCACCACGGCCGGGTCGGCGCCGGAATCGTACTGGGCGCGCAGTTCCGCGAAGGAGGCCGGCACGTCGCCGCGCATGACCGCCTCGAACAGGTCCACGATGCGGCCCCGGTCGGCGAGGCCGAGCATGTCGCGCACGCCCGCGCCCGTGACGGTGCCGGCCCCGTGGGCGATGGCCTGGTCGAGGAGGGAGAGCGCGTCGCGCACCGAACCCTCGGCGGCGCGCACCAGGGCGCCGAGCGCCTCGTCCTCGACCGCGACGCCCTCCGCTCCGCAGATGCGCTTGAGATGGGCGGCGAGCACGTCGGCCTCGACGCGGCGCAGGTCGAAGCGCTGGCAGCGCGAGAGGATCGTGACCGGGACCTTGCGGATCTCGGTGGTGGCGAACACGAACTTGGCGTGAGGCGGCGGCTCCTCCAGGGTCTTCAGGAAGGCGTTGAACGCCTTCTCCGAGAGCATGTGGACCTCGTCCACGATGTAGACCTTGTAGCGGGCCGAGACGGGGGCGTAGCGGATGCCGTCGATGATGCCGCGCACGTCGTCGATGCCGGTATGCGAGGCGGCGTCCATCTCCAGCACGTCCATGTGCCGGGATTCCATGATCGCCTGGCAGTGCAGGCCGAGTTCCGGCATCGTCACGGTGGGGCCGGTATCGGGCGCGCCGGTACGGAGATAGTTCAGCCCGCGGGCGAGGATGCGCGCCGTGGTGGTCTTGCCGACGCCGCGCACGCCCGTCAGCATCCAGGCCTGCGGGATGCGGCCGGCTGCGAAAGCGTTGCCCAGCGTGCGCACCATGGCGCCCTGGCCGATCAGGTCGTCGAAATTCTGGGGCCGGTACTTGCGCGCGAGCACCCGGTAGGGCGCGGCCGCGGCGGGCTTGGCGCTGAATCCGGGAAGCCCCGGCGCGTCGTCAGGGGTGCCGGTGCGCGCGTCCATGCGACCAATCGTGGGCGCCGGGCGACCGCCTCGGACCGCGCTCGGCCGGGCGGTCCGCGATGCGCGGCGCATCGGAGAAAGGGTGGGAGGCTGGACGAAGACCCGCTCGGTCTCGTTAGGGCTGCTTCCTTCCGGACCTGACCCGGTTGGCGAGTGATACGTCCCTCGCCAACCCCCCGCCGCCTATATGGCCGGATGGCCGCGCGGATGCAAGCCGATGGGCGGCGCGATGCGCGGCCTGCCGCTCACTCCGCCTTGCGCTTCACGATGGCGAGCGTCTTCGGGTCGAGCTTGAGGTCGAACTGCTTGCCGTTGGCGTCGATGGCATCGTCCACCTCGATCATGCCGTCGTCGAGCTCGATCTCCTTCCACTTGGTGAAGCCCTCCTGCTTGAGCATGGCCTCGACCTTGGCCTGCTGGTCGGGCGGAAGCTTCTCGTCGGCGCGCGCGGTCGCCGTGAGGGCGAGGCCGAGGGCGAGGGCGGCGAGAACGGGGATCGGACGCATGACGATTTCCTCCTGGGACATCGGACTTTGCCGGACAGGCGTCCGATGAACAGACGGGGGCGGAGCTGGTTCCAAGGCCAAGCTCAGGTTGTCAGAGCTTAGAGCGCCTCACAAAACTCCCGGCGGCCGGGAGGTCCCCCTTTGGGCATGACGGTGCGGCGGGAGTTTTGTGAGACGCTCTTAGTCCCACCCTTAGGCTCATCGTCCCGGCCTGAGGATTATTCGCGCATGGTCATCCGCGTCGCCACCGTCGCCTTCGAAGGGATCGAGGCGCGGGCCGTGGACGTGCAGGTGCAGATCATCCCCGGCGCCGTCCATTTCGCCGTGGTCGGCCTGCCCGACAAGGCGGTGGCCGAATCGCGCGAGCGGGTGCGCGGCGCCCTCATCGCCTCGGGTCTGGCGCTGCCGGCCAAGCGCATCACCGTGAACCTCGCCCCGGCCGATCTGCCGAAGGAGGGCTCCCATTACGACCTGCCGATCGCGCTCGGCGTCATGGCGGCGATCGGCGCGATCCCGGCCGACGCGCTCGCCGGCTACTGCGTGCTCGGCGAACTCGCCCTCGACGGCGCGATCACCGCCGTGAACGGCGTGCTGCCCGCCGCCATCGGAGCGGCCGCGCGCGGGCTCGGCCTGATCTGTCCCGGCCCCTGCGGCCCGGAAGCCGCCTGGGCCGGCGGCGACCTCGACGTACTGGCTCCGCGCTCGCTCATCCAACTCGCCAACCACTTCAAGGGCAGTCAGGTCATGGCCCGGCCGGAGCCGGCGATCGCCGCACCGGCCGGGTCACTCCCCGACCTTGCCGACATCAAGGGCCAGGAGGGCGCCAAGCGCGCCCTGGAGATCGCGGCGAGCGGCGGGCACAATCTTCTGTTCAACGGGCCGCCCGGAGCCGGCAAGTCGATGCTCGCCGCGCGGTTGCCTTCGATCCTGCCGCCGCTGTCGCCGCGCGAGCTTCTCGACATCTCGATGATCCAGTCCGTGGCGGGGGAACTCCGCGAAGGGGCGCTCTCGAACCGGCGTCCCTTCCGCCAGCCGCACCATTCGGCCTCGATGGCGGCGCTGGTCGGCGGCGGCCTCGGTGCGAAGCCCGGCGAGGCCTCCCTCGCGCATGGCGGCGTGCTTTTCCTCGACGAATTGCCGGAATTCACGCCGCAGGTGCTGGATTCCCTGCGCCAGCCCATGGAGACCGGCGAGGTGATGATCGCGCGGGCCAACCACCGCGTGGTCTACCCGGCCCGCTTCCAACTCGTCGCGGCCATGAATCCCTGCCGCTGCGGGCAGGCCCTGGAGCCGGGCTATGCCTGTCGGCGCGGGCCGAACGCGCGCTGCGCCGCCCAGTACGGCGCGCGCATCTCGGGCCCGCTCCTCGACCGGATCGACCTGCGCATCGAGGTGCCGGCGGTGAGCGCCGCGGACCTGATCCTGCCGCCCCCCGCCGAGGGCTCGCGCGAGGCCGCGGCCCGGGTCGCCGCGGCGCGCGCGGCGCAGGGCCAGCGCTTCGCGGCCCATGGGCTGCCCGCCTCGACCACCAACGCCACCTGCCCGGCGGCGCTGATCGAGCAGGTGGCGAGCCCCGATGCGGAGGGTGCGGCGCTCATCCGCACGGCCGCCGACTCGTTGCGGCTCTCGGCCCGTGGATTCCACCGCACGCTACGCGTCGCCCGCACCCTGGCCGATCTCGACGGCGAGCCTCGCGTGCGCCGGGTGCATCTCGCGGAAGCGCTGTCCTATCGCGGGCGGAGCGAGCCGGTGGCGGCCTGAGCCGTCGCCTCCGGCGGAGCCGGCGCCTGGTCCACCGGGACGGACGAGGTGCCGGTCTCCGCTCGCTCGGGAGAGGCGGCGCATCGTGCCTGATCCCCGGTGTCGTGCTCCGCCAAGCCGCGATCCGGATGCCTCAGGGCGTACCCACCACCCGCTTCACGAGGTCCCGCAGCTGATCGAGGTCGGCCTCGCCGATCCCGTCCCGGTAGGCATCCTGCACGCCGCGCCAGAGCGGGAGCGCGCGCGCGAGCATCGCCCGGCCCGCTTCCGTGAGGATCACCCGGCGCGCCCGCCTGTCCTCGGCATCGGGCTCGATCGCGAGCAGGCCGCGCCGGGTCAGCGGCTTGAGATTCGCCGTCACCGTGGTCCGGTCCATGTCCAGCTGGTCGGCAAGCCCCGAGATGGTCGGAGGCACGGCGCGGTCGGTCGCCATCAGCAGCGTGAACTGCCACCCCGACAGGCCGAGGGGGCGGAAGGCGGTGTCGTAGCGCCGGCCGACCGCGCGCGCGAGGCGCTGCGACGCGAGGCCGATGCAGCAGGCAGCGACCGTATCCGCGACGGAGGGGTCGTCGCCCATCCTGTCCTCCCAATTACGTTCATATCAACCGATGTGCGCAGCGGCACGTCATTCCAATCAAATTAGGTGCATATCAACCCTGTCGCAAGCGAGCGACCGGGGGCTGCCTCGATCGAGAGACGCTTCCCGATCACGGAATGGAGATGGATCATGAAGACGCGCATCCTCACCGGCCTGGCCCTCGGTGCCTTCAGCCTCGCCGCCCTCGGCACGGCGGCCAGCGCCGGAGACTCTCGCAACGTGGCCACCCAGGCCATCGCGGCGGAACGTACAGGCTCGATCGTGGTGCCCCATGCCTACACCGCGGGCCGCAGTGCCGCGGCGGTGGCGGAGCAGGCCGCCGGTGCCTATGAGAACACGCTGCACCTCTTCGGTGCGCGCACCGACAACGCGCCGTTCTGAGGCGCATCGGCTCCACGGGCCCGGTCCATCGCGACCGACCCGTGGGCCCGGATCAGGCCTCGAACTCCGGGTAGCGGCGGAAGATCCCCTGCTCGTTGAAGGGCAGGCGCCGCGGGCTCGCGAGATACGTGGCGATGCGCGGGCGCTGCCGCACCGCATCGTGCAGGCGCGCGACCTGTCTGGACGCGCCGAGGACGCCCCCCATGGTCTTCGGGAAGGCGTAGAGTAGTCCGTCCACGAGCTGGAACAGGGAAAGGTCGGCGTAGCTCAGCTGGCCGCTGACCAGATGGGATCCTCCGGCCCGGCCGAGCAGGTGTTCGAACCAAGCCAGGAATTCCGGGATGCGATTGCGGCAGAAATCCCCGGCGCGCCGCGCTGCCTCCGGCGTCTGCTTCTCGTAGGTCAGGCTGAGCGCGACCGGATGATGGGTGTCGTGCGCCTCGGCGACCATGTCGGCGATGGTGAGCTGGATCTGGTGCGTCCAGAGCCGGTCGGCCGGATCCACACCGACCAGGCCGAGTTTCGGTCCGAGTTGGAGCAGGATGGCCGCCGTCTGGCCGACCATCAGGTCGCCGTCCTTCAGGAATGGGCAGGCGAAGGGTGGTCGTGGCCGGTCCGGATCTTCCAAAATCCGCATCATCGCCGGACGGCCCGCCTCGCGGGCGACGTCCACGTAATCGGCGTCGGCCTCCTCCAGGGCGAGGCGGACGAACTCGCCGCGCCCCTGGATCGTCGGCCAGTCATAGAGCTCGTAAGCCATGGCATCCTCCACAGCCGTCAGGCCGGGGAGGGCGACCGGGTTCCGCGCAACGCGTGAGGCGCTGCGGCGCTAATGCGCCGCTTCTTCCTCCACCGCGGCCTTCTCGGCCGGGGGCTCGGCGCTCGCCACGGCCTTGCGCTCCAGCATCGGCTGGATGCGGGCGGCGAGCTGCTGGTCGAGATGCTTGGCGTAGGCGCCCTTGAAGTAGCGCTCGCCGGTGCCCGGCCCGAACAGCCGGTCATGCGCCACCACCATGGCGTCCACCTCCGGCCGGCAGAGGAAGCCGATCACGCCAGCGGCCTGATACCAGCGGCCGGCGCGGGCATGGTTCATCGCACCGGGATTGGACATCACGGTCTCGGCGAAGCAATCGGTGGCGGCCTGACGCAGCGGGGCCAGCGTGGCCTCGGCATCCGGCCGCGCGCGCGGACGAGCCTCCGCGGTGGTGACGAGGGTGAGGACGGCCAGGGTTCCGAGCAGGGCGGTCTTCATGCGGGCTCTCGATCGGGGCGCGAACAGGCCGAGTATTCCTCCGCGATTGCGTCGGGAACAGGGCTTGAACGCGGCGTCCCTGCCGCGATGCAGTATTCCGGCCATATTGGCCGGCGCTTGTCGCCTCCAGGGCACACCGCCCAGGAACAGCGCCCATGCGCCGGTCGGAGAACCGTCCCGCCGGGTCCGTTCAGCCGCGCCGTTCGGCGTTCCAGCGCCCGCTGCACTGGTTGGAGCCGCTGGCCGTCCAGGTGCCGTTGCCGTAGCCGCCCGCCGCGAGCCGCCCGACCACGTTGGCACTGCCCAGGCTGTTCGAGATCGTGGCACGCACCGTCCCGTTCGGCGCGACCCGTCCGCTGATCTGGAAATCGCCGCCCGGATAGCTCGCCTGTCCCTGCTCGATGCGCACGCCGTAGCGGTAGGCCCGGTCGCAGCTTCCCGATTCGGTGATCACCTCGATGCTCCAATTGCCGTCGAAGCGGTTCGGCACCTGAGCCTTCCGCGTCGCGGCCTCGGCGGCGCCCAGGCTCGCGGCGAACAGCGGCAGGGCCGCGAGGAGGGGGAGGGCCTTCATGGCGTTCTGCTGTCCCGTTACGCTTGGCTCGACCCGGAAACTCGCCAGCGCCGCAACGGTTGCACTGCGGGAACGCGGCGCGCCCGGAGCGGAACCCGGGACCCCCCCCTCGCGCACCGGAGAGGGGGGCCGTGCCCTGTCCTGCAGGCTCTCAGTCCATGCCCGCAAGGCGGACGGGACCGGCGTCCGGCCTCAGCCCGTCACGGCTCGCCGCAGCGCTTCGTTGAGGAGGGCGAGGAGATCGCAGCCCGCGAACAGGAAGGCGTGAACGCCCGCCTCCTTCAGCGGCTCGGCGAGGTCGCCCGGCTTGCCGGCGAGGTAGATCGTGCCGGCCCCGGCCTCCTTCAGAGCCTGGGCGGCGGCGACCGCGCGCTCGGCGTAGATCGCGTCCGAAGAGCAGAGACAGGCGAGGGCGGCGCCCGATGCCTTGAAGGCCTCCGCCAAGGCGGCGTCGTCCGCGAAGCCCTCGGTGCCGAGCGCCTCGATGCCGCCAGCGGCGAAGGCATTCGCCGCGAAGGTGGCGCGGGTGTTGAAGGCGGAGAGCGGTCCGAGATTGGCCAGGAACACGGCCGGACGCCGCCCGCTCTTGGCGAGCACCGCGTCGGAGGCGTCGCGCAGGGCCTCGAAGGGCTCGGCGAGGCGTTGCGCGGGCAGCGCGTCGCAGGCCACCGCCGCGCCGGCCCCGAAATTCGAGGTCGCAGCCGGCGCGACCGGCGCCACGTCGAGGACGGCCACCGGCTTCTCGGCGAGGAACGGGAACTCGGTCGCGCCGGTGAGCGCCTCGCGCCGCGTCGCGATGTTGCGCGCCCGTGCCTCGCGCACGGCCTCGATCCGCCGCTGCAGCTTGCCGACGCTGAGGGAGGCGACGATGCCGCCCTCGCGCTCGATCGTCTGGAAGGCCTCCCAGGCTTTCTCGGTGAGATCGGCGGTGAGCGCCTCGAACCCGCCCGCGCCGGCCGCCGGATCGGAGACGCGGGCAAGGCCCGATTCCTCCAGCAGGACGATCTGGCTGTTGCGGGCGACGCGACGGGCGAAGGCATCGGGCAGGCCCAGCGCCTGGGTGTAGGGCAGGAGCGTCACCGAATCGGCGCCGCCGAGGCCCGCCGCCGTGGCCGCCATGGCGGTGCGCAGGATGTTCACGAAGGGGTCGCGCCGGGTCATCATCCGCCACGCGCTCTCGGCATGCAGCCGCAGCGGCTTCGGGTCGAGCCCGCAGGCCTGCTCGACCCGGGCCCAGAGGCGGCGCATGGCGCGGAACTTGGCGATGCCCGCGAACTCGTCGGCATCCGCCGCCAGCAGCACGCCGATCGCGTCGCGGGCGCGGCCGAGGTCGTGGCCCTCGGCTTCCAGGGCGCGCAGATAGGTGACGGCGGTGGCGAGCACGGCGGCGAGCTCGTCCACCTCGCCCGCGCCGCCCTCGTGGTAGGGGCGCCCGTCCGCGAGCAGCGCCCGGCCGGTGAAGCCGGCCTCATCGAATGTGCGCAGGGTCGCGCCGAGCTTCGGCACGATGTCGGTCCAGACCGCGCCGAGGCTGCCCGTGCCGGCGAGCCGGCCCACGGGATCGATGCCGAGGTCGATGTCGAGGGCCGCGAGGTCGTCGCCGCGCTTGGCCGCCAGGCCCTTGAGCAGTTCGGCCGCCTCAAGCGCCTGGCCGCCCGCATCGAGGCGCAGCGCGATCAGCGGCAGCATCACGCCCGAAAGCGCGGCGTCGAGATCGTCAACGCTGGTGGCGGTGAGGCCGTAGCCGCGCGCGGCCGGAGCGCCGGAGAAAACGAGGGTCAGCGCGTCGGCGCCGCCCTCGAGATCGGCGAGCGCCTGCCGGTTCGCCGAAGCGGATTCCGGATGGTCGACCCGCTGCGCCACCCGCCAGGGGCCGGGGGCGCGTACCGGCTGCGCTGTCGGCGCGGCGGGATCGTAGAGCGGTTCGATGCGCAGGCCGTCCGCGGTCTTCGAGACCAGCCGCTTCTCGAAATCCGCGCCCTTGAGCACGCCCTCGACGAGGCCGAGCCAGCGCTCGCGCGTGGCAGGCGCGAAAAGGTCGGCGAGCGGTCTGTCTTCCATGCGCGTAAGCCCCCTCGAGTCCTCTGGCCGGCGGTTACACCCGCCCTGTCTTCGTCACCTGCCCTGGCACAGCCTCTTGGGCCTGGCAATCGGGGCGAAGGTCGAAGCCGGGGGGCCGGGGCACCGGCGGGGCGCGCCTCACCCGAAGATGATCAGCCCGGCAAAGCCCAGCGAGCCGACGATGATGCGCCACCATGCGAACAGCCAGAAGCCGTGCCGAGCCACGTAATCGAGCACGGTGCGCACCACGATCAGCGCCGAGATGAAGGCCACCACGAAGCCGATCACGATCAGGCCGACATCGTCGGCGTGGAGATTCTTGTAATTGTCGAGCAGGTCCTTGGCGAAGGCCCCCGCCATGGTCGGCATCGCGAGGTAGAACGAGAACTCGGTGGCGGAGCGCTTGTCGGCGCCCATCAGCATGGCGCCAACGATGGTGGCGCCCGAGCGGGAGACGCCGGGTATCATGGCGAGGCACTGGAAGATCCCGATCTTCAGCGCCATCGGCAGGCTGAAATCGTAGACGTCGGTCTTCTTCACCTCGAGGTCCGTGTCGTCGAGGACGAGGAGGACGAGGCCGCCCGCGACCAGCGTCGCGCAGACGATCCACGGATTGAACAGGTAAGCCTTGATCACCTTCGAGAAGAGGCCGCCGACGATCGCCGCCGGCAGGAAGGCGAGCAGCACCGCGAGCACGAAGCGCCGCGCGTTCGGATCATTGGGCAGCGCCAGGGCCACGCCCAGCAGGCGCCGGAAATAGACGGCCAGAATCGCCAGGATGGCGCCGAGCTGGATCAGCACCTCGAAGGTGTTGTTGGGCGAGTGGAAGTCGATGAAATGTCCGACGAGGAGCTGATGCCCGGTGGACGAGACGGGGATGAACTCGGTCGCGCCCTCGACGACGGCGAGCACGACCGCTTTCGCGATGCTCATCGCATCCATCATCATCCACCTCGAATCGTGCTTGAGCGGGCCGCGCGGCTTCGGCGCGGCATCGGATTGTGCACCGCGGGCTGCACAGCAAGCCTTCGGCCATCGTGGTTGACGGGCGGTTACCGGAGCCGGCGGAGCGTGTTAAGGGGGCGGCAAGGATCGGGCAATATGTCTCAAGGTCGCTCGATTGCGCGAAATTCAGTGCGGGGCTCCCGCGCGCTGCCCCGCCCCCTCGCACGGCCTCGATGGCGACGCTCTATCACTTTCCCTTCTGCGCCAATTCCCGCTTCATCCGGCTCGTGCTGGCCGAGATGGGCATGGAGCCGGTCCTCCTTGAGGAGAAGCCCTGGGAGCGGCGGGACGACTTCCTGCTGATCAACCCGGCCGGCTCCACGCCGGTGATGCTGGAGCAGAGCGGGCTCGTCATCCCGGGCGCCGGGATCATCGCCGAATATCTCGACGAGACGCGGGGGCTCGGTCTCAGCGGCCGGCGCATGATGCCAGAGGGCACGGCCGATCGCGTCGAGGTGCGCCGCCTGCTCGAGTGGTTCCTCGTCAAGTTCGAATCCGAGGTGACGGGCTACCTCGTCACCGAAAAGATCGCCAAGCGCTTCATGTCGATGGCCGAGGGCGGCGGCCCGCCGGACATGCACGCGATCCGCGCCGCGCGCACCAACGTGCGCTACCACCTGAAATACATCGGCTACCTGATCGCCCGGCGGCGCTGGATCGCCGGCGACCATCTGACCTATGCGGATCTCGCCGCGGCGGCCCATCTCTCCTGCGTCGACTATCTCGGCGACGTGCCCTGGGACGAGGACGAGACGGCGCGGGATTGGTATGCGCGGGTGAAATCCCGCCCCTCCTTCCGCAGCCTGCTCGCCGACCGGGTGCCGGGCATGGCGCCGGCGGCGCATTACGCGGACCTGGATTTCTGACCGCACGACGGACCTACGAAGGGGCGGAGCTCAGGCGGCTGGTCGAGGATCGGGCCCGCACGCTCGGCTTCTGCGCGCTCGCCATCACCCGTCCGGAGGCCGTGCCGCTCCTGCCCGGGCGCCTGCGCGCCTGGCTCGAAACGGGCGCCCAGGGCGACATGGCCTGGATGGCGGAGCGGGCCGACCAGCGCGGCAGCCCGCCGGTGCTCTGGCCGGAGGTGCGCAGCATTCTCGTCCTCGCCATGAGCTACCGGCCGGAGACGGATCCGCTCACCCTGCTCGAGGCCCGCGACCGCGGCGCCATCGCCGCCTATGCGCAGCGGCGGGACTATCACGACGTGTTGAAGGGCAAGCTCAAGGAACTCGGCGGCTATGTCTCGGCCAAGGCCGGGCGGCCGGTGAAGGTGTTCGTCGACACCGCGCCCGTGATGGAGAAGCCGCTGGCGGAGGCCGCCGGCCTCGGCTGGCAGGGCAAGCACACGGTGCTGATCTCGCGCCAGCACGGCAACTGGCTCCTGCTCGGCGCGATCTACACGGCGGCCGCGTTCGAGCCAGACGCGCCGGGTCGCGACCATTGCGGAACCTGCCGGGCCTGCCTCGATGCCTGCCCGACCGACGCCTTCCCCGGCCCCTACCAGCTCGATGCGCGGCGCTGCATCTCCTACCTCACCATCGAGCATGCCGGCCCGATCGCCCCGGAATTCCGGGCCGCCATGGGCAACCGCATCTTCGGCTGCGACGATTGCCTCGCGGTCTGTCCCTGGAACAAGTTCGCCCGTGACGGGGCGGAGGCGCGGCTGGCGGCGCAGGACGACCTCGCGAGCCCGCCGCTCGCGGACCTCGCCGCCCTCGACGATTCGGGGTTTCGCGCGCGTTTCGCCGGCACGCCGATCAAGCGGACGGGGCGGGACCGGTTCCTGCGCAACGTCCTGATCGCCATCGGCAATGCCGGCGACCCCGCGCTCTGCGCCGCGGCGCTGGCGCGTCTCGACGATCCGTCGCCGCTGGTGCGGGGCATGGCGGTCTGGGCCGCTTCGCGCTACCTCGACGCCGACGCGCTCACCGCGCTGCACGCCCGGCACGGCGCCACCGAGGCCGACCCGCATGTGCGCGCCGAGTGGGACGCGGCCCTGTCTGCGGAGCCTGCGGCATGAATCTGTTCGTCTTCGGCCTCGGCTTCTCGGCCCGGCGCTTCGCCGAGAGCCGGAGGGACCGTTTCGATGCGGTCCGGGCGACGGTCACGGAGCCGGACAAGGCGCGGGCGCTCTCCGCGGAGACCGGCTTCACGGTCCGTGTCTTCGGGCCGGACGGCGCCGATCCCGACATCGCTGCAGAGCTTGCCGACACCGATGCGCTGCTCGTCTCCGTGCCGCCCGATGCCGAGGGCGATCCGGTGCTGCGGACCTACCGCGCGGCCATTGCGGACAGCCGCATCGGCTGGATCGGCTATCTCTCCACGATTGGCGTCTATGGCGACCATGGCGGCGCCTGGATCGACGAGGCCACCGCGCCCGCACCGCTGAGCGTACGCTCCAAGCTGCGGCTCGCCGTGGAGACGGCGTGGCTCGACCTCGGCCGCGAGACGGGCAAGGCGGTGCAGGTCTTCCGTCTCTCGGGCATCTACGGGCCCGGTCGCAACCCGATCGTGAAGCTGCGCGAGGGCCGCTCGCAGCGCATCGTCAAGGCGGGCCAAGTCTTCAACCGGATCCATATCGACGACATCGCCGCGACCCTGGCCGCCTCGATCGACCGCCCGCGGGCCGGCGCGGTCTACAACGTCACCGACGACGAGCCCGCGCCCCCGCAGGTGGTGACGGAATACGCGGCCCGGATCGCCGGCCTGCCATTGCCGCCGGAGATCGATTTCGAGACCGCCGATCTCAGCCCGATGGCCCGTAGCTTCTACGGCGAGAACAAACGCGTGCGGAACCGGCTGATCCGCGAGGAATTGGGTGTCACGCTCACCTTCCCGACCTATCGCGAGGGCTTGGCCGCGCTGAAGGACCAGGGGTAGCGCGCGAGCGCAGGGCCCAAGTCCAGGCTCTCCCTCCCCCCTCTGCGGGGGAGGGTGGCCCGCGAAGCGGGTCGGGAGAGGGGAGCCCGGCTTCAGGCTTTGGTACAACGTCGATGTCGAGCGCATCCTGTACCGTCGCACCCCTCTCCCGACCCCTGCTGACGCAGGGGCCACCCTCTCCCGCAGAGGGGAGAGGGAGAGTGTAGCGCTCCGGCCCCTTCACGCCGCGTGGCGGTTCGCCGCCGGGCCGAAATGGCCGAGATAGCGCGCGGCGATCGCCTCGACCGGGAGCACCACGAACACGTCCGTGGTGCCGAACTGGTGATCGACCACCGCCCCGTCGCCGAAGGTGGCGCCGACGCGCAGATAGCCCTTGATCAGCGGCGGCAGCGCCTGCAGCGCCGCCTTCATGTCGACCGCGTCGCGGGCGAGGCGATCCATCGGCACGTGCCGGCCTGGCAGGGCGCGGGCGCACCAGCCCTCCGGGGCGCGGGCATGGTGGTGGAGGAAGCTGAGCGGCAGGGCCAACCGCTCGGGGTCGGTCCCCTCCAGGCTGGCGCAGCCGATCAGCGCATCGATGCGGTGGTGCTGCAGGTAGGTGTAGATCCCGGCCCAGAGCAGCTCGACGGTGCGCTTGGTGCGGTAGGGCTTCAGGACGCAGGACCGGCCGAGCTCCAGGATGCGCTTGCCCGCCTGCGCTGCCAGGACCGGCGCGAGGTCGTACTCGCCGGCCGAGTAGAATCCGAAATGGCGCTCGGCCACCTCACCGCGCAGCAGCCGGTATGTGCCCACCACTTTCGGCCGTGCCTTGCGGAAGGGCTTGGCCTCAACCGCCGCGTGGTCGATCACGAGGAGATGGTCGCAGAGCGCGTCGTACTCGTCGGCGTCGCGACGGGAGAAGGCGGCCATCCCGGTCGGGATCGCCGACATCTCCTCGTAGAACACGCCGTAGCGCAGGCGCTGGGCGCGCCGCACCTCGGATTTCTTCACCGCGAGCCGTACCTCCAGCGTGCCGAGGCGGCCGAGGCTCGGGCCGAGGCCGGGCGTGGCGAACGGCGCCTTGAAGCGCTCGGGGAAGCGGATCGGGGTGGCGCCGGGCGGCACGAGGCTGCGGCCGCCGAAGCCCGGCAGGCCGGCCTCGGCGCTCTTGCGCTTCAGCTTGGCGATCGGCTCGGCAACCCCGCGGTTCCAGCCGCTCGCCCAGGCCGCGCCGGCCCCACGCGTGAAGTTCGCGACCATCGTCGAAAGCCTGCCCTCAAGGCCCCCGGCCGCCATCCCCCGGATGGCGAGATCCGCGCCTCGTGAGCCCACTCAAGATCACGAAGCGCGAACGGTTTTATGACACCCGGCGGCCGGATCGTCGCCGACTGCCTGGCAGCCGGTTCAGACGAACTGGTTGAGCCCCGGGATCGACCCGACGATCGGACCCATCACGTCCTCGCCCGCCTTCTCACGGCCGAAGGCGAACAGCTCCTGGCCGAGCGGCTGCATCTGGCCCATCGGCACGCCGGCCGACATCAGCTTCTGGCCAAGCGCCATCACGCCGCCGCCCATCATGCCGCCGAGCATGCCCATCAGGCCGCCACCGCCCTCGCCCGCGTTCGATTCGGCGACGAGCGCCTCGGAGCCGGGCAGCGCGGCCATGAGCTGGCTCACCTCCGTGGCCGGTCCCTCCTTCTGCAGGAAGGCCAGGATATGCCCGATCGCGGTCTGCGCCGTGGCGGCGTCGAGACCGGTGCGGCTGGTCACGCGGGCGATCAGTTCTTCCATGGGATCCGGCTTTCGCGAGAACGTGAGACCTGCGGTCATTCAGGCCTGCAGCCCTGGAAATCAAGCCGGGCCGCGTCTGGAAAACGTTACGCCGCACCGGCATAACCGTGGCTGAGCTATGCTCCGGAGCGGAACCGGTCTTCGGGCCGACTCTGGGGCGATCGAGCTGAGGATTCGGGCGATGGCGGACGACGGCACCCTCCTGGTCGGCAAGAGCACCGGACCGAGCCCGAAGCCGGAGGTGCTGACGCTACACCTCGCCAACCGGCATGGCCTGGTCGCCGGTGCCACCGGCACCGGCAAGACCGTGACGCTGCAAGTCCTGGCCGAGGGCTTCTCGAATGCCGGCGTCCCGGTCTTCGCCGCCGACATCAAGGGCGACCTCTCGGGGATCGCCGCGGCGGGCGAGGCGAAGCCGGTCTTCGTGAAGCGCGCCGAGGAACTCGGCATCGCCTACGAGCCCGATCGCTTCCCCACCGTGTTCTGGGACCTGTTCGGCGAGCAGGGCCACCCGATCCGCTGCACCGTGACCGAGATGGGCCCGCTGCTGCTCGCGCGCCTCCTCGAACTCAACGACACGCAGGAGGGCGTGCTCAACATCGCCTTCCGCGTCGCCGACGAGAACCAGTGGCCGGTCATCGACCTGAAGGACCTGCGCGCGCTGCTGACCTTCTGCTCGGAGAACCTGAAGGAGATCTCGGGCACCTACGGCAACGTCTCGGCCGCGAGCGTCGGCGCGATCCAGCGCCAGCTCCTCGTGCTGGAGAACCAGGGCGCCGACAAGTTCTTCGGCGAGCCGGCGCTGAACCTCGACGACTTCATGCGCAAGGACCGCGAGGGCCGGGGCTTCGTCAACATCCTGGCCGCCGACAAGCTCATGCAGCGGCCGAAGCTCTACGCCTCGTTCCTGCTGTGGATGCTCTCCGAGCTGTTCGAGCAGCTCCCCGAGGTCGGCGATCTCGACCGGCCGAAGCTGGTCTTCTTCTTCGACGAGGCGCATCTCCTGTTCAACGACGCGCCGAAGTCGCTCCTCGACGCCGTCGAGCAGGTGGTGCGGCTGATCCGCTCGAAGGGCGTCGGCGTCTATTTCGTGACGCAGAACCCCCTCGACGTGCCCGAGACCGTGCTCGGCCAGCTCGGCAACCGCGTGCAGCACGGGCTTCGCGCCTTCACGCCGCGCGACCAGCGCGCGGTCCGCGCCGCCGCCGAGACCTTCCGGCAGAATCCGGGCTTCGACGTCGCGCGGGCGATCACGGAACTCGGCGTCGGCGAGGCGCTGGTCAGCTTCCTGGAGGCCAAGGGTACCCCCTCGATGGTGGAGCGGGCGCTGATCGCCCCGCCGCAGGGCCGGGTCGGGCCGCTCACCGCGCAGGAGCGTGCCGAGATCATCGCGCAGAGCCCGCTGCGCGGCCGCTACGACGAGACGGTCGACAACGAGAGCGCCTACGAGATGCTGGCCAAGCGCAAGGGGCTCGACAGTGCCCCCGCCGAGGCCGCCGGCCAGAGCGAGGGCGGTCTCGGCGGCCTGCTCGGCGGGATCCTCGGCAACGTCCTCGGCGGCGGGGCGGCGCCGAAGGGCCGCGGCGGCCGTCGCCCGCCGCCGAGCCTCGTGGAGCAGGTGGTCTCGAACGCCGCCCGCTCCATGGCCCGCAGCGTCGGCAAGCAGGTCGGCGACGCCATCCTGCGCAACGTGCTGGGCGGGTTGACCAGGAAATAGCCGGGGCGCCCTCCGCTCGCTCTGCGGCGTGGGAGAAGCGACGGGAGCCGGATTGCACGCGGGCGTCCTCTCCCGATTGCGAGAGGGGGCGCGTCAAGGGTCCTGCGCGAATCCTCTGATGATCCCCCGAAAGGCGAAGCCCGCGCCCGGTTGAGTTTCCGCGCCGGCTCGCCCAGGCTCAGCGAAAGATCCCGGGAGGAAGACGATCATGGCGGACCTCAAGACCCTGCGCGGCCTGTCCGGCCTCGGCACCGATCCGGCGCCGCTCAAGGGCTCGGCGCTCTTGATGATCGACCTGCAGGAGACCTACCGCGACGGCGTGATGCGTCTCGAGAATGTCGAGCCCGCGATCCGCGAGGCCGCCGCGTTGCTGGAGCGGGCGCGGGCGGCCGGCACTCCGGTGTTCCATGTCCGGCACGATGCCGGGCCGGGCACGCCCTACGACGTCGCCGCCGCCATCGGCCAGATCAGCCCGGAGGTGGCGCCTCAAGGCGGGGAGGCGGTGATCACCAAGGCCTACCCGAGCGCCTTTGTCGGCACGGATCTCGAGGCGCAGTTGCGCGCGGCGAACGTGCAGGACGTGATCATGGCGGGCTTCATGACCCATATGTGCATCAACTCCACGGCCCGCTCGGCCTTCAGCCTCGGTTTCCGCCCGACCGTGGTCGCTGCCGCCACCGCGACCCGCGCCCTGCCGGCGCCGGACGGATCGGTGGTCCCGGCCGCCGCCCTCCAGGCCGCGAGCCTCGCGGCCCTGGCCGACCTGTTCGCGGTGGTCGCGCCCCGCGGGCAGGACATAGCGGGCTGACCGAAGCCGGCAGGAACCTCGGCGGCGCGGGGGTGTTCCGGCTCGGGGGCCACCGGGAGCCGGACCATGCGCATCACCAACGTCGCCGACCTCGTCGTCGAGACCCTGCAGGAAGCCGGCGTGCGCCGCATCTACGGCGTGGTCGGTGATAGCCTGAACGCGATCACCGAGGCGATCCGCGCGCGCGGCGTGATCGACTGGATCCATGTGCGTCACGAGGAGGCGGGCGCCTTCGCGGCCGGCGCCGAGGGGCAGATCAGCGGTGAACTGACGGTCTGCGCCGGCTCCTGCGGGCCGGGCCACGTCCACCTCATCAACGGGCTCTACGATTGCCACCGCTCCGGCACGCCGGTGCTCGCCATCGCCGCGCATATCCCCTCGGCCGAGATCGGCTCCGGCTATTTCCAGGAGACGCACCCGACCGAGCTGTTCCGCGAGTGCAGCCATTACTGCGAGCTGGTCTCCGACCCGGCGCAGCTTCCGTTCGTGCTGGAGAACGCCATGCGTGCGGCGATCGGCCAGCGCGGCGTCGCGGTGGTGGTGCTGCCCGGTGACGTGGCGATGAAGGAGGCGCCGAAGCGCGCGGTGACGCCCCGCGCCGGCCTGATCCCGCCCCGGCCCGTGGTGCGCCCGGCCGATGCCGATCTCGACGCGCTGGCCGGCCTCCTCAACGGGTCGCAGCGCGTGACGCTGCTCTGCGGACGCGGCTGCGCGGGAGCCCATGCCGAGCTGATGCAGCTCGCCGAGGCGCTGAAGAGCCCGATCGTGCACGCGCTCGGCGGCAAGGACCATGTCGAGTTCGACAACCCCTACGATGTCGGCATGACCGGCCTGATCGGCTTCTCCTCCGGCTACGCGGCGATGATGGGCTGCGAGACCCTGCTGATGCTCGGCACCGCCTTCCCCTACAAGCAATTCTATCCGCAGGACGCCAAGGTGGCGCAGGTCGACATCCGCGCGCACGAGCTCGGTCGCCGCTGCCGGATCGATCTCGGCCTCGTCGGCGATGTGACGGCGACGATCCGGGCACTCATGCCGAAGCTCGCGGTCAAGGACGACCGGCGCTGGCTCGATGCCAGCCTGAAGCACTACGTCAAGGCACGCGAGGGGCTGGACGAGCTGGCCGAGGCCAAGCCCGGCAGCACGCTGATCCACCCGCAATACCTCACCCGCGTGCTGAGCGAGATGGCTGCGGACGACGCCGTCTTCACCGCCGATGTCGGAACGCCCACCGTTTGGGCGGCGCGCTACCTCACGATGAACGGGCGCCGCCGGCTGATCGGCTCCTGGGTGCACGGCTCGATGGCGAACGCCATGGCCCAGGGCATCGGCATCCAGGCGTCGCAGCGGGACAGGCAGGTCATCGCGCTCTCCGGCGACGGCGGTTTCTCGATGCTGATGGGCGACTTCCTGACCCTGCGCCAGCATCGCCTGCCGCTGAAGGTCGTCGTGTTCAACAACGGGTCGCTCGGCTTCGTCGAGATGGAGATGAAGGCCGCGGGCTATCTCGAGACCGGCGTCGCCCTCGACAACCCGGACTTCGCCGCCATGTCGCGGGCCGCCGGCATCTTCGCGCTGCGCGTCGAGGAGCCGGGCGAATTGCCCGGCGCGGTGCGCGAGTTCCTGGCCTTCGACGGCCCCTCGCTCCTCGACGTGCGCGTGGCGCGCAACGAGCTGTCGATCCCGCCGAAGATCGGCGGCCAGCAGGTGAAGGGCTTCAGCCTCTACATGCTGCGGGCGGTGATGAGCGGGCGCGGCGATTCCGTCCTCGATCTCGCCAAGACCAACCTGATCCGATAGAGCGCGCTCTATCGTATTGTGGCCGCATGACGAGGCTGCTGAACCGGCTTCCACTGCGCCGCCTCATGCTCTAGACCCGACCCTGTAACGGTTCCAGAGACCGCCGCGGCACCACAAGCGGCGGCTCGTCGGCGCGCAGGCGAGGACGCGGTCATGGCCACGGACGCGGTCACGGCGACTGAACGGCAGGTCTGGCGTCTGCGGCGCCGCCCGGTGGGCGAGATCCGCGACGGCGATCTCACCCTGGAGCGCGAGGCGCTGCCGGAGCTGGCAGACGGCCAGTTCCTCCTCAAGATCCTCTACATCTCCCTCGACCCGACGAACCGCATCTGGATGAGCGATGCGGAAGGGTACATGCCCCCGGTCGGGCTCGGCGAGCCGATGCGCGCGCTGGTGGCCGGCCGCGTGGTGGCGAGCCGCAAGCCCGGCGTCGCGGAAGGCCAGATCTATTCGGGCCTCGGCGTCCTCGCCGATGCCATGATCACGGACGGCCAGGGGCTGAACCGGCTCGACCTGCCCAAGGGCCTGAGCCTCGCCACCGCCTTCGGGGCGCTGGGCATGGTCGGCCCAACCGCCTATTTCGGGCTCCTCGATATCGGCCGCCCGAAGGCGGGCGAGACCCTCGTGGTCTCGGCGGCCTCCGGCGGCGTCGGCCAGGTCGTCGGGCAGATCGGCAAGATCAAGGGTTGCCGCGTCATCGGCATCGCCGGCGGCCCCGAGAAGTGCCGCTACATCGTGGACGAGCTCGGCTTTGACGCGGCGATCGACTACAAGAACGAGGATGTCGGCGCCCGCCTCGACGCGCTGGCGCCGGACGGGGTCGACATCAATTTCGAGCAGGTCGGCGGCGCGATCATGCAGGCCGTGGTCGCGCGCCTGCGCCGCTTCGGCCGCATGCCGCTCTGCGGGCTGATCTCCGGCTACAACGACGTCGAGCCGGCTGACTGGCCCGGCAAGTGGGGTCTGGTGCTGATGCGGCGCCTGACCATCCAGGGCTTCATCATCCTCGACTATGTCGACCGCTACCCCGAGGCGATCCGCGATCTCGTCGGCTGGATGGCGGAGGGCAAGCTGAAGACCCGCCAGGACGTGCGCGACGGGCTCGACCGGGCGGTGGAGCACCTCAACAGCCTCTATACCGGCGGCAATTTCGGCAAGCTGCTGGTCCGCGTGAGCCCCGACGCCGAGGGCTGAGAGAGATCCATGCGTATTGGACTGTTCGTCCCCTGCTACGTCGATGCCTTCGAGCCGGAGGTCGGCATCGCCACCCTGGAGCTGCTGGAACGCTTCGGCCTCGACGTGCACTACCCCTACGACCAGACCTGCTGCGGCCAGCCGATGACCAATACCGGCTGCCACCAGGAGGCGGCCGCCACCGAGGCCCTGTTCGTGAAGAACTTCTCGGGGTTCGACTACGTGGTCGCGCCCTCGGGCTCCTGCGTGCACCAAGTCCGCGAGCATCTCACCGCGATCCCGCAGACGGATGCGGTGCGGAAAGTCCGCGAGAGCACGTTCGAACTCGTGGAGTTCCTGCACGACGTGCTGAAGGTCGAGGCGCTGCCCTGGGCGCGCTTCCCGCACAAGGTCGCCTATCATGCCAACTGCAACGCGCTGCGCGGCATCGACCATGCCCGGCCGTCCGAGCTGAACCTGCCGTATTTCTCGAAGCCGCTGAACCTCCTGAAGAAGGTCGCGGGCGTGGAGCTGGTCAACCTCGCCCGGCCCGACGAGTGCTGCGGCTTCGGCGGCACCTTCTCGGTCTTCGAGCCGGCGGTCTCGGCCAAGATGGGCTACGACAAGGTGGCCGACCAGAAGCGCGCCGGGGCCGAGTACGTGGTCTCGGCCGATTCCTCCTGCCTGATGCATCAGAAGGGCTGCGCCGAGCGCCTCGGCCTGCCGCTGAAATACATCCACATCGCCCAGGTTCTGAACGGAGCCGCCGCATGAGCGCCGAGGATCTCCACCCCCGCGAGCGCGAGGGCGTCGTCAACCCGGTCGTCCGGGCCGCGACCGACGAGAGCGAGCGCGGCCAGGACGGGCGCCGGCTCGACCATGCCGAGGGCACCTCGAAGCCGATCAAGGCGCCGCCCGTGCGCGAGCCCCAACCCCGCGGCGCCAAGATCCGCGGCGACCGGCCGATCGACCAGGCCGAGGCCGCCGAGCGCTTCCTCGCCGCGCCCCTCCACGCCGCCGCCCATGACGAGCGCCTGTGGGATCTGCGCAAGAAGCGGGACGCCGCCGCCTTCGGCATCCCCGAATGGGAGGAGCTGCGCGAGCTCGCCTCGCAGATCAAGACACATACCCTCTCCCATCTCGACCTCTACCTCGAGCAGTTCGAGGCGGCCGCGAAGGCGAACGGCGTCCATGTCCACTGGGCGCGCGACGGGGCCGAGCACAACCGCATCGTGCTCGGCATCCTGCGCGACCACGGCGCGCGGACGATCGTGAAGTCGAAGTCGATGCTCACCGAGGAATGCGGCTTCCGTCACTTCATGGCGGGGGAGGGGATCGAGATCATCGAGACCGATCTCGGCGAGCGCATCCAGCAGCTCGACGACGAGGAGCCGAGCCACATCGTGGCCCCGGCCGTGCACAAGACCCGCCTCGACGTGGCCGAGGTCTTCGCGCGGACGCTCGGCACCGACCCCGACAACGACGACGCCCACTACCTCGCCGAGAGCCAGCGCGAGACCACGCGACCCCATATCCTGAATGCCGATGCCGGCATGACGGGCTGCAACTTCGCGATCGCCGAGACCGGAACGGTGGTCACCTGCACCAACGAGGGCAATGCCGATCTCTCCGGCAACGTGCCGAAGCTGCAGATCCACTCGATCGGCATCGAGAAGCTGATCCCGCGCATCGAGCATCTCGGCGTGTTCATCCGCCTGCTCTCGCGCTCGGCGCTCGGCTCGCCGATCACTCAGTACACCTCGCATTTCCGGAAGCCCCGGGCCGGGACCGAGATGCATATGGTGCTCGTCGATAACGGCCGCTCGGCCCGGCTCGGCATGGAGGAGTTCTGGACCTCGCTCAAATGCATCCGCTGCGGCGCCTGCATGAACACCTGCCCGGTCTACCGGCGCTCGGGCGGGCTCTCCTACGGCGCCACCTATGCCGGGCCGATCGGTCTCATCATCGACCCGACCTTCAACAAGCGGAAATACTCGACGCTGCCGTTCTCCTCGACCATGAACGGCTCCTGCACCAATGTCTGCCCGGTCAAGATCAACATCCACGAGCAGATCTTCGCCTGGCGCAAGGTTCTCGCCGAGGAGCACCAGATCCCGCTGCTCAAGCAGGGCATGATGAAGGCTGCGGGCGCGGTGCTGGCGCGGCCGGCCGCCTATCGGGCGGCGATCGGCGCGGCGGATTCCGCCCTGAAGGTGCTGCCGCGCTTCGCCGTCTACAACCCGCTCAACACCTGGGGGAAGAAGCGCGAGATGCCGGACGCCCCGCGCCAGAGCTTCCACGCCTGGTACAAGGAAAACCGCATGAAGGACGGCGCGAAATGAGCGCGCGCGAAGCCATCTTCTCCGACCTCCGCCAGAACCGGCCGGCGGGCGAGTTTCCGCTGCCGGAGGTGCCGCTGTTCCCGCCGCTCGTCGGCGACGACCTCGTGGCCGAGTTCGGCGAAAGGCTGGTGCGCATGGGCGGACGCGTCGCCGAGCCCGGCGCGGACGACGTCTTCGCGGGCGTGCGCGAGCGCCTGGCCGCCGCGACGGTGGTCGCGTCCGCCGTGCCCGAACTCGAGGGCACCCTCGACCTGCGCGCGGTCTCGCGTCCGCAGGACGTGAACGACGTGGACGTGGCGGTAGTCCGCGCCGTCTTCGGCATCGCCGAGACCGGCTCGGTCCTGTTCACGCAGGACCAGCTCATCGTGAACGCGGTCGCCTATCTCGCCCAGCACCTCGTGGTGCTGCTCGATCCCGCCGACATCCTGCCCAATGTTCAGGCGGCCTATCGCCGTCCGGAATTCGGGCAGGCCGCCTATGCGGTGCTCCATACCGGGCCCTCGGCCACGGCCGATATCGAGGGCGTGCTGATCCACGGGGCCCAGGGCGTGCGCTCGCTCACCGTGGTGCTGCAGCCGCGGGCAACCCCTTAAGCCGACGACGCTTTTTCGGGCAGGCCGACCGGGAACCGGCGCGGGTCCGCAAGCTTGTGCTGGTGGCCGGAACGGCCCCAGCGAAAGTCCCCCGATGCGCTACACCCTGGGCTGCAGCCTGTCCTACAACATCCTCGCGGAAACGACCTTCATCTTCAATTTCGAAGTCGCGCGGCTGAGGAGCGTCGAGATCCTGAACGAGAGCCTCGTGCTCACGCCGGACCTGAAGCGCGAGGTCTACGTCACGCCCGATCTCAAGAACCGCTATCTCGGCGTCAACGTGCCCGTCGGTCCGTTCGCGGTCGAGTACAACGCCGAGGTCGACCTCACGGTGCACCGCGCCGACCCGGCGGCCATCAACGAGACGCCGATCTCGGCCCTGCCCATCGACATCCTGCCCTTCCTCCTGCCGAGCCGCTTCGTCTCCTCCGATCGCCTGACGCCCTTCGCCCAGGCCGAGTTCTCGGCGCTCCCGAAGGGCCATCAGCGCGTCAACGCGATCTGCAACTGGATCCACGACCACATCGCCTACGTGCCGGGCGCCAGCGACCAGGAGACCACGGCCGACGAGACCCTGCTGAAGCGCGCCGGCGTCTGCCGCGACTTCGCCCATCTCGGCACCGCCTTCTGCCGGGCCCTCGGCATCCCGGCCCGGTTCGTGAGCTGCTACGCGCACGGCCTCGTGCCGAGCGACTTCCACGCGGTGTTCGAGGCCTATCTCGACGGGCGCTGGTGGCTGTTCGACGCGACGCGGCAGGCCGATCTCGACGGGCTGGTGCGGATCGGCATCGGCCGGGACGCCGCCGAGATCGCCTTCTCGACGCCCTACGGCAACATGCAGCCGGTCAACCAGCAGATCCGGATCCAGCGCTCGGACGGCATGGGCAGCCCGATGCCGCGCACCGTCGACGCGATCTCGACGGAGGAGCCGGCGCCGCATGCCGGCGCGCTGTGAGGGGATCCCGTCATCCTGTGATCCTGTGCGCCTGCGCTTCGCTCGCCCGCAGATTGGGGAGGCAAGACACGGGATCTGATATGATCGCACCACCTCGATCCTCGACAGGGTGACCGGATGGCCTATCGCCACGTCGTCGGCCCGCGCAGCTGGGCCTTCGCCGACCTCGCCACGCTGATGGCGAAGGCGACTCCGCCGCGCTCGGGCGACCGGCTCGCCGGGATCGCGGCGGAGTCGGCCGAGGAGAACTGGGCGGCGCGCTGGTGCCTCGCCGAGGTGCCGCTCAAGGAGATCCTGGCCCGGCCGCTGATCCCCTACGAATCCGATGACGTCACCCGCCTGATCCTCGACACGCACGATCAGGGGGCCTTCGCCGAGATCGGGCACCTGACGGTCGGCGATTTCCGCGAGGTCCTGCTCACCGCCTCCCCGGAGATCCTGGCCCGGATCGCGCCCGCGGTGACGCCCGAGATCGCGGCCGCCGTCTCAAAGATCATGCGCAACCAGGACCTGATCCTGGTCGCCCGGAAATGCCGCGTGGTCACCCGGTTCCGCAACACGATCGGCCTGCCCGGCACCCTGGCCGTGCGCCTCCAGCCGAACCACCCGACCGACGATCCCGCCGGCATCACCGCGGCGATCCTCGACGGCCTCTCCTACGGCTGCGGCGACGCCGTGATCGGCATCAATCCGGCCTCCGATTCGGTCCAGGCGCTGGGCGATCTCCTCAAGCTCCTCGACGAGTTGATCCAGCGCCACGCCATCCCGACGCAAGGTTGCGTGCTGACCCACGTCACCACGACCCTCGAGGCGATGGAGCGCGGCCTGCCGGTGGATCTCGTCTTCCAGTCGATCGCCGGGACGGAAGCCGCCAATGCGGGATTCGGCGTCACGCTGCCGCTGCTGAAGGAGGCCCACGCGGCGATGCTAGCCCTCAAGCGCGGCAGCCTCGGCGACAACGGCATGTATTTCGAGACGGGTCAGGGCTCCTGCCTCTCGGCCGACGCCCATCACGGCATCGACCAGCAGACGCTGGAGGCGCGCGCCTACGCGGTGGCCCGCCCCTTCCGGCCGCTGCTCGTCAACACCGTGGTCGGCTTCATCGGGCCCGAATATCTCTACGACGGCAAGGAGATCATCCGCGCCGGCCTGGAGGACCATTTCTGCGGCAAGCTGATGGGCGTGCCGCTCGGCGTCGACGTCTGCTACACCAACCACGCCGAGGCCGATCAGGACGACATGGACACGCTCCTGACGCTGCTCGGCGCGGCCGGCTGCACCTACGTGATGGGCGTGCCCGGGGCCGACGACGTGATGCTGAACTACCAGTCCACCTCGTTCCACGACCAGCTCTACCTGCGTGAGGTGCTCGGCCTGAAGCGGGCGCCCGAATTCGAGGCCTGGCTCGAGGCGATCGGCCTCACGGACGGGCAGGGCGCGCTGCTCGCCGGCGCGCCGAACCGGCTGCTCGCCGACGCCTCCGGCATCGCCGCATGAGCGACCAGCGGGAGATCTGGGCGCGGCTCGCCGGGCTGACGCCCGCCCGGATCGGCCTCGGCCGGGCCGGCAGCGGCCAGACCACGCGGAGCGTGCTCCGGTTCGGCCTCGCCCACGCCCAGGCCCGCGACGCCGTTCACGCGCCGCTGGATGCGCGGGCGCTCGGCGCCGGCATCGAGGCCCTCGGCCTCGCGACCCTGGCCGTCGCCTCGCAGGCCGGAGACCGGGCGGCCTATCTGCGCCGGCCCGATCTCGGCCGCCGCCTCGTGCCGGACGACCGGGACCGGCTCGCCGCCGCCGCCGAGGGGTCTTGCGACCTTGCCCTCGTCGTCGCGGACGGGCTCTCGGCCCGCGCCGTCCATGAGAACGCCGTGCCCGTTCTCGACGCCTTCCTGCCCCATGCGGCGCGGGCCGGCTGGCGCCTCGCTCCCGTGGTGGTGGCCACGCAGGCTCGCGTGGCGCTGGGCGACGCCGCCGGCGAGGCCCTGCGGGCGCGCGCGGTGGCGGTGCTGATCGGCGAGCGGCCCGGACTCTCTTCGCCCGACAGTCTCGGCATCTACCTGACCCTCGACCCGCGCCCCGGCCGCACGGATGCGGAACGGAACTGCATCTCGAACGTGCGCGCCGCCGGACTGACGCCGGACAAGGCCGCGTTCAAGCTCGCCTGGCTGCTCGGGCAGGCGCTGTCCCGCGGCCTCACGGGCGTGCGCCTCAAGGACGAGAGCGACCGTGCCCTGGAGGCGAAATCCGCCGCGCCGCAGCTCCGCGCGGACGGATCGTCTCCGCCGCCCCGGGCGGGGAGCGAAGCTTAGCTGTGGCGGGGTCGCAACACCGCGAAAGCATCCCGGGTTTGCCCCGAGCGCTGCCACGATCCGCCGCGTTCCCGCCATAAACCGGGACCACCTCAGCATCGGCGGCAAACGACAATTCCTGCAACGCTTTACCGCCGGGTTGCGAACGATTCCGGACAGGTGTTTCGAGGCCCCTCGCGCGTCGTCGCCAGGCGATGTGATGGGGCTCTGCGCACCCCATCTCTGGCATCTTCGAAGAGTACGACGGGACCTGGGTCATGGACGCGCGCGTGAACGACAAGTCGAAGCTGCCGAGCCGGCATGTCACGGAGGGGCCCGACCGCGCCCCGCACCGCTCCTATCTCTACGCGATGGGCCTGACCCGCGAGCAGATTCACCAGCCGCTCGTGGGCGTCGCCTCGTGCTGGAACGAGGCCGCTCCCTGCAACATCTCGCTGATGCGCCAGGCGCAGGCGTTGAAGAAGGGCGTCGCCGCCGCCCACGGCACGCCGCGCGAGTTCTGCACCATCACCGTCACCGACGGCATCGCCATGGGCCATGGCGGCATGCGCGCCTCGCTGCCGTCCCGCGAGGTCATCGCCGACTCGGTCGAGCTGACCATGCGCGGCCATGCCTACGACGCCCTCGTGGGCCTCGCCGGCTGCGACAAGTCGCTGCCCGGCATGATGATGTCGATGGTCCGCCTCAACGTGCCGTCGATCTTCATCTATGGCGGCTCGATCCTGCCCGGCTCCTTCCGCGGCAAGCCGGTGACCGTGCAGGACCTGTTCGAGGCCGTCGGCAAGGTCGCGGTCGGCGACATGAGCCTCGACGACCTCGACGAGCTGGAGCAGGTCGCCTGCCCCTCGGCCGGCGCCTGCGGCGCGCAGTTCACCGCCAACACCATGGCGACGGTCTCCGAGGCGATCGGCCTCGCACTGCCCTATTCGGCCGGCGCGCCCGCCCCGTACGAGATCCGCGACAAGTTCTGCGCCGCGGCCGGCGAGAAGGTGATGGAGCTCATCGCCAAGAACATCCGCCCGCGCGACATCGTCACCCGCAAGGCGCTCGAGAACGCCGCCGCCACGGTCGCGGCCTCGGGCGGCTCGACGAACGCGGCCCTGCACCTGCCGGCCATCGCCCACGAGGCCGGCATCGAGTTCACCCTGTTCGATGTGGCCGAGATCTTCCGGCGCACGCCCTACATTGCCGACCTGAAGCCGGGCGGGCGCTACGTCGCCAAGGACATGTTCGAGGTCGGCGGCATCCCGCTCCTGATGAAGACCCTGCTCGATCACGGCTTCCTGCACGGCGACTGCCTGACGGTCACCGGCCGCACCATCGCCGAGAACCTCGAGAAGGTGGCCTGGAACCCGGACCAGGACGTGGTGCGCCCGGCCAACAACCCGATCACGCCGACCGGCGGCGTCGTCGGCCTCAAGGGCAACCTCGCCCCTGAGGGCGCCATCGTGAAGGTCGCCGGCATGTCGGCCGACAAGCAGGTCTTCACCGGCCCGGCCCGCGTCTTCGACGGCGAGGAGGCTTGCTTCCAGGCGGTGCAGACCCGCGCCTACAAGGAGGGCGAGGTCCTGGTGATCCGCTACGAGGGCCCGCGCGGCGGCCCCGGCATGCGCGAGATGCTGTCCACCACCGCCGCGCTCTACGGCCAGGGCATGGGCGACAAGGTCGCGCTGATCACCGACGGCCGCTTCTCGGGCGCGACCCGCGGCTTCTGCGTCGGCCATGTCGGCCCCGAGGCCGCGGTCGGCGGGCCGATCGGCCTGCTGCGCGACGGCGACATGATCACCCTCGACGCGATCAAGGGCACCCTCGACGTGGCGCTCTCGGATGCGGAGCTGGCCGAGCGCCGCAAGGCCTGGGCCCCGCGCCCGAACACCGCCACCTCCGGCTATCTCTGGAAGTACGCGCAGGGCGTCGGCCCGGCTGTGAATGGTGCCGTCACCCATCCGGGCGGCGCCAAGGAGACGCAGAGCTATGCGGACATCTAGGACTGACCTCTGCCGGCCGATGCGGCCGGCCGGGGCCGATCCGGGTCGGCTCCGCAGGCGTCTGGGCCGGCTCGGTGTCCTGCGCAGCTCGGTCTTCGCGGGGCTCTGCGCCGCGCTGACCCTGGCTGCGCTGCCTCCGGCCCCGCGGGCGCTCGACGCCGCCGCGCGCACCCCCGTGCCCGAGCGGAGCTACCGCTCGGCCAAGGACGCGCTGCGGGCGGGCGTGCGCGAGTACAATGCGGGCGACAAGGAAGGCGCCGCCCGCGCCCTCGAATACGCCGCCGGCCAGGGCCACGCCCTCGCCCTGTGGAAGCTCGGCCGCATGTACGCGGACGGGGACGGCGTGCCGCACGACGACCTGAAGGCCTTCGAATACTTCTCGCGCATCGCCGATTCGGGCACTGCGGATGGCCCGGACGCGCAGATCTCCGGGGTGACGGCCGCCGCCTTCACCGCGCTCGGCACCTATTTCCTCGACGGGATCAAGGGCACCTATGTGCGCCCGAACCCCGAGCGCGCCTACGACATGTTCAACTACGCGGCCTCCTATTTCGGGGATCCCAACGCGCAGTACAACCTCGCCCGGCTCTATCTCGACGGCAACGGCGTCGACGCGGATCCGAAGCAGGCGGCGCGCTGGTTCAACCTCGCCGCGGAGAAGGGCCACCATCCGGCCCAGGCGCTGCTCGGCGACATCCTCATCAACGGCCTCGGCGGCGTGCCGGTGCAGCGCGTGCGCGGCCTGATGTGGCTGGCGCTCGCCCGCGAGGGCGCGCAGGGCCGCAAGGACGACTGGATCGTCACCCTCTACGAGAAGAACTGGGCCGGGGCGAGCGAGGACGACCGCAGGGAGGCCCAGTCGCAGATGCAGACGGTCGGCTCGATCAAGCGGCGCCGCTGAACGCCGCCCGCATCGGCGAATGCCGGTCCGGCGTCCGGACCGTGGATTGGACCACGGGTCCTGAAGACAGGACGATGATCTCCTGCTCCTCCCCGACGAGGTCGAGGAGAGCTTTGTCAGGTTGACAATGTTCCTGTTTTGTGCTCATTTGCTTGCACCTGCCGTCCGGCATCGCAGGGGTGATCCTGCGCTGCCTTTCGGGGGCCCGTCCCGGGGACCGACCGGGAGGGGCGCGGACGGCGGGGCGGTGCCCGCGTCACCGGCCTCGGATCCGGCCGGTGCCCCGGG
>Ga0126362_10000111_pt1 | contig 85440 bp, 74 predicted proteins | sample ANMtaG_FD_126269 | JGI IMG/M metagenome (GOLD analysis project Ga0126362, IMG submission 126269) | Continental margin sediment microbial communities from North Pacific Ocean - ANME2c_DSS_Sorted | ecosystem: Environmental > Aquatic > Marine > Continental margin > Sediment | place: Pacific Ocean... | reverse complement strand
CGCGTGGCCGGGATGTACGTGTTTTGTTCTCGCGTGTCAAGCTTTTTGTCTTAAGGAAGGCCTTTCGCCCTGCCGCCGCGACGTCGTCCCTCTCCCCTCTGCGGGAGAGGGTGGCCCCCGAAGGGGGTCGGGTGAGGGGACCCCCATCTCCGAATGAGGCGTCACGTCGATGCCGAGCATTCTCCTGCACCGTCGCACCCCTCTCCCGACCCGCTTCGCGGGCCACCCTCCCCCGCAGAGGGGGGAGGGAGGGCGGCAGTTCGCGCGTATGACCGGCTTTCAAGACCAAGCGCGGTCCCGTGATCGCTTCGAGACGCCGTCAATGCTCCGGCATCGATCCGGGCCGGAGATAGGCGAACATGTGCGGCACGTAATCGGCCTTGCCCAAGTCGATCCCGTGATGTCTCAGGATGGCGTAGGCTGTGATCAGGTGGAAACAGAACTGTGCCTGCGCCCAGTCGCGCGCGTATTGCTCGCCGGTCATGTCGAAGACGATGCCGTTCGGGAGTGTGAGCGTGATCGGCTGCCCGGCGCCGGCATCAAGTGCGGCTGGCCCGAGATCGCCGAGCACCGCCAGGGCTTCGCCGATCCGGCCTTGAGCCTCGGCCATCGAGCCCGGCCTGTCACCAGCTCTCGTCCCGCGCGGGCCACATCCTCCAGGGATTCCGGCAGGGGTTCGCCGCGGAGCCGGAACGTTGCCTCCTGTGCTTGGTAGCAGGCGAAGCGGACCTGGGATGCGAGGGGTAACATGTCGGGGGCAAGCCGCTTGCCGAGCAGCGCCTCTGCCTCCTCGCCGGGCAATTGCTTGCAGGCCTTGTCGAGCCAGCCCGAGAGCGCCCGCAGCATTTGTGCGTAGGCGGGGACGAGGAGGTTCGTCAGCGACATGGATTCTCCTGAAAACCGGACAGCCGTGCGGACTTAGCCGTAGCGGTGCAGCCCCGCGCCCTCGCGCTTCAGCCACGCCTCAGCCGGCTCCACATGGGGGCAGATCCGGCCGACCAGGGTCCAGAAGCGGGACGAGTGGTTCATCTCGCGCAAATGCGCCATCTCGTGCGCCACCAGGTAGTCGAGCACCAGGGGCGGGGCGAGGATCAGGCGCCAGGAGAAGTTCAGCTCGCCCCGCGCCGTGCAGGAGCCCCAGCGGCTGCGCGTGTCGCGCAGGGTCACGCCGGTCGGGCCCTGGCCGAGGGCCTGCGTGTAGCGGGCGATGGCGGCGGCGAGGTCCTTGCGCGCTTCGGCCTGGAGGAAGTCCCGCACCCGCCGCGCCACATGCGGCTCCCCGCAGGAGACCGAGACGACCGGGCCGCTGGGCGTGTCCTCGATCCGGGTCGCGCCGCTGCGCTCGCCGCGCCGCACGATCCGGTGGGGCGTGCCGCGGACCGGGATCTCCGATCCCTCCGCGAAGGCGATGCGCTCCGGCATCCGGGCGAGGCGCGCCGCGATCCAGCCGCCATGGCTCGCCGCGAAGCGCCGGGCTGTGGCGAGCCCGGTGCGCGGCGGCAGCGTCATCACGACCGCGCCGGTGGCCGAGGAGACCCGCAGGGTCAGCCGCCGCGCCGTGTCGCGTCGGCGCAGCAGGATCCGGACGGTCTCGCCCGCGTGGACGATCTCGATATGGTCGGGGGCGGGAGCCGGGTCGACGCGCCGCAGCAGGGCCGAGAGCATGGCCGCACTCTAGCGCAGGCTCGGCCGTTTGGCATCCGGTTCGGGCGGCTCCCGCTCCGCCGGGGTGACGCATTCGTGCGATGGTCCAGAGGTCGGCTCAAGACCCCTCTCCCGAACGGGAGAGGGGTCGTGTCGTGCTTGGCATCGGTGTCGGAGCCAAGCCTGGGGGAGGAGGCCTGGATTCGCAGATGTGCGAGGGGGAGGCCCCGCCTCAGCTCACCGCGCGCAGGTGCGGCGCCCTGGCCGCGGGCTCGCGCCGCTCGGCCGCCATCGCCCGGATGAAGGCGGCGATGCGCGGCGCGATGACGGCCCGGTAGCGCGAGCCGTTGAACACGCCGTAATGCCCGACGCCCTCCTGCAGGTGATAGGCCTTGCGCGCGTCGGGGAGGTTCGGCGTGAGGTCGAGGGCGGCCAGCGTCTGGCCGACGCCCGAGATGTCGTCCTTCTCGCCCTCGACGGCGAGGATCGCGCAGGTGCGGATGGCGGCGAGATCGACCGGCTCGCCCCGGTGCCGCATCACGCCCCGCGGCAGGGCGTGCTCCACGAACACCGTCTCGACGGTCTGCAGGTAGAATTCCGCGGTGAGATCCATCACCGCGAGGTACTCGTCGTAGAACTCGCGGTGCTTCTCCGCCGAATCGCCGTCGCCCGTCACGAGGTGGTCGAACATGTCGGCATGGGCGGTCACGTGGCGGTCGAGGTTCATCGCCATGAAGCCGGAGAGCTGCAGGAAGCCCGGATAGACCCGCCGCCACGCCCCGGGGAAGGTCGGCGGCACATAGGCGATGGTGTTGCGCTCGAACCAGGCCTGGCCGCGCTCCTGGGCGAGGCAGTTCACGGCGGTGGGCGAGGGGCGGGTGTCGATCGGGCCGCCCATCAGGGTCATCGAGACGGGCACCGGATGCGCCCTCCGCGCCTCCATCACCGCGACCGCGGCGATCACCGGCACCGCCGGCTGGCACACCGCCATCACGTGCAGGTCCGGCCCGAGATCCTCGAACATCGCCTCCAGGTAGTCGATGTAGGTGTCGAGATCGAAGGAGCCGGCGGTGATCGGCACCATGCGGGCATCCGACCAGTCGGTGATGTAGACCTGATGGTTCGGCAGCATCGCCTCGACGGTGCCGCGCAGGAGCGTGGCGTAGTGGCCCGACATCGGCGCGACGATGAGGAGCTTCGGCTGCGGCTCGGCCGGCGGGCGCAGGAAGCCCCGGTCGAAGCTGACCACCCGGCAGAACGGGCGCTCCCAGACCACGCGCTCGGTGACGGGCACGGCGACCCCGTCCACCACCGTGCTGTCGAGGCCGAAATGCGGCTTGCCATAGCGGCGGGTGACGCGCTCGAACATCTCGCAGCCCGCCGCGATCGAGCGGGCATAGGGCGAGTAGGCCAGCGGGTTGGCCGGGTTCTGCACCGCGTAGCGGGTGACGTCCGCCGCGATCCGGGCCGGCGCCATCAGGGCGCGGGCGCCCTCGTACCAGAAATAAGCCAGATCCATCGTCGGTCCCCCCGGAGCCCGCCCGGTCGATGCAGAGCATGGTCCGGCAGGATGCGTGGTCAGCGTTGTGCGAACGTTGCGGCCCGGACGGGCCACAGGGTGAAACCGTCGATCCCGCCGCAGGCCCAGGTCACGATGGCGTGTCACCATGGCGTGCGGACCGGATCGCGGCGCCCCGGGACACCGGGGCCTGTTGCCGCAACTTCGGGGCCCTACCTCCGTTCCCTCGCGGGGGGAGCGGCCCGGCGCCGCGCCCGCTGCGTTGTTCGACGAGACATGATGCCCGACAGCGATCCGTCCCGCCTGCTCCGCGATGCGCGCCACCTGCGCCTCGACACCTTCGTGCGCCTGCGCTGGCTCGCCATCGCCGGCCAGAGCGCGGCGGTGATCGGCGCGCAGTTCGGCCTTGGCCTGTCGCTGCCCTTCGGCTGGTGCTTCCTGGCCATCGCCGCCTCGTCCTGGCTGAATCTCGGGCTGCGCATCCGCTTCCCGGCGAGCTACCGCCTGAGCGACGATTCGGCCGCGCTGCTGCTCGCCTTCGACATCGTTCAGCTCGCGATGCTGCTCTTCCTCACCGGCGGGTTGCAGAACCCGTTCTCGCTGCTCTTCCTCGCCCCCGTGCTGATCTCGGCGACCGCGCTGCCGCCGGAGCGGACGCTCGCCCTCGGGCTCCTCGCGGTGGGGCTCGCCACGCTGCTCGCCCTCGTGCACCGGCCGCTGCCCTGGTTCTCGGACGGGCGGATCGAGTTGCCCTTCCTCTACGTCTCGGGGGTCTGGACGGCGATCCTGCTCGGCACCGCCTTCACCGGCGTCTATGCCTGGCGGGTCTCGGAGGAAACGCGCCAACTCGCCCAGGCGCTCGCCGCGACCGAGCTGGTGCTCGCCCGCGAGCAGCACCTGTCGCAGCTCGACGGGCTGGCGGCGGCCGCCGCGCACGAGCTCGGCACGCCGCTCGGCACCATCATGGTGGTCTCGAAGGAGCTGATCCGCCAGCTCGGACCGACCGCGACGCCTGCCATCCGCGACGACCTCGACCTCCTGCGCGAGCAGGTCGACCGCTGCCGCGGCATCCTCGGCAAGCTGACCTCCCTGGGCTCGGAGGGCGACGGGGAGGGCGGCGGCTTCCTGGAGACCGTGAGCCTCAGCCACCTCGTGGAGGAACTCGCCGCGCCGCAGCGCGCGATGGGCGTCGCCCTCGAATTGTCGAGCGTCGGCGAGGGGCCCGAGCCGGCCTGGCGCCGGAATCCGGGCGTGATGTACGGCCTCGCCAACATCCTCGACAACGCCCTCGACTTCGCCGAGGCGAAGGTCTGCCTGGAGGCGCGCTGGACGGTCGAGCGCGTGTCGCTGGAGATCCGCGACGACGGGCCGGGCTTCCCCGCCGAGGTGCTGCTGCGCGTGGGCGAGCCCTACGTCACCACCCGCGGCCGCAACCGGAGCGGGGAGGGGGTCGGGGGCGGGCTCGGGCTCGGCCTGTTCATCGCCAAGACCCTGATCGAGCGCTCGGGCGCGCAGATCACCCTCTCGAACGTGGCGCGCCCCGGATTGCAGGGCGCGGTGGTGCGCATCTCCTGGGCGCGCCATGTCTTCGAACGCGGGGCGGCCCCGCGCCATCAGCCTGAAATTCCGCGCGCCGCGCCTCTCCCGACAGGAGATGCCGCACCTATATAAGACCCTATCAGAACAAAGGAATCGAAAGGACGCGTCTCATGCTGACGCAGACCGGAATCCCGGCGCCGATATCCGATGCCACGGCCGCCGGCACCGACCCGCTCGCCGCCTTCTCCGACCGCAGCCTCCTCATCGTCGACGACGACAAGCCCTTCTCGACGCGGCTCGCCCGCGCCATGGAGAGCCGCGGCTACCAAGTCCAGGTGGCCGACAGCGTGGCCGAGGGCCTCTCGGCCGTCGAGAGCCGGGCCCCCGCCTTCGCGGTGATCGACATGCGCCTCGGCGACGGCAACGGCCTCGACGTGATCGCCCGCCTGAAGGAGCAGCGCCCCGAGGCCCGCGGCGTGATCCTCACCGGCTACGGCAACATCGCCACCGCGGTGAATGCGGTGAAGCTCGGCGCCTTCGACTATCTCGCCAAGCCCGCCGATGCCGACGAGATCCACGGCACGCTGATGGCCCAGCCCGGCGAGCGCGCCGACCCGCCGGAGAACCCGATGTCCGCCGATCGGGTGCGCTGGGAGCATATCCAGCGCGTCTACGAGCTCTGCGGCCGGAACGTCAGCGAGACCGCCCGCCGGCTCAACATGCACCGCCGCACCCTGCAGCGGATCCTGGCCAAGCGCGCCCCGCGCTGATGAGCCCCGCCCGCCGGAGACCTCTCCGGCGGGCTGTCCCGTAATCGGCCCCTCGAAGCTGCGGCTTGCGCCCGCACGGCCAATCACGCTAGTGCCGTCGCCAGAATCCCCGGGACCCCGAAGAGATTTGGCTCCGTGAATACCCGCAACCTGATCACGATCCTCAGCATGATGGTGCTGGTCGGGACCGAGGTCTTCGCCGTCGCCATCGCCGCCGGTTGGGCGCTGGCCGGCCTCCTCGATCTCGGCGACCGCGTCGGCCACATCCTCATGGGCCTGTTCAGCCTCGTGGCGGCCTGGGTGATGCTCCAGCTCTGGCGCCGCGCCACCAGCATCGAGCCCCTGCGCGATCCGCCCGCCCGCGCGTCCCGCTAGGGGGCGGACGCGCAGCCCCGCGCCGCGAAGGGTTGATCGGGGGCCTGCGAAAAACCTAAGTAGACTGGCGGCCCGTCGTCCCGGATCCTGGGGCAGCCTCCGACACGCGAAGAGCATCCCGATCATGAAAGCCCGCATCATCGTCACCCTGAAGACAGGTGTCCTGGATCCTCAGGGGAAGGCGATCGAGGCCGCTCTGAAGTCGTTCGGAATCGACAGCGTCGAGGGCGTGCGCCAGGGCAAGGTCTTCGACCTCGACGTGAACGCCAGCGATCCGGCTGCCGCCGAGGCCACGCTCAAGGCAGCCTGCGAGAAGCTCCTGGCGAACACGGTGGTGGAAAACTACGCGATCGAGATCGCCTGATGCGCGCGGCGATCGTCGTCTTCCCCGGCTCGAATCGCGACGCCGACGTGGCGCGCGCGCTCCGGCTCGCGGGCGCCGAGGTGGTCAGCGTCTGGCACGCGGACACGGAGCTGCCGGCCGGCACCGACCTCGCCGTGCTGCCCGGCGGCTTCTCCTACGGCGACTATCTGCGCTGCGGCGCCATCGCGGGCCGCGCGCCCGCCATGGACGCGGTGCGCGCCCACGCCGCCCGGGGCGGCCTCGTGCTCGGCATCTGCAACGGCTTCCAGATCCTGTGCGAATCAGGGCTGCTGCCCGGCGTCCTGATGCGCAACGTCAACCGCCGCTTCATCTGCCACCGCCAGACCCTGCGGGTCGAGCGCAATGACACCCGCTTCACCAGCGCCTACGCGCGCGGCCAGGTGATCGACGTCTGCGTCGCCCATGGCGAGGGCAACTACTTCGCCGAGCCCGAGACGCTGGCTCGCATCGAGGGCGAGGGCCGCGTGGCCTTCCGCTACTGCGACCCGACCGGCGCGCTGACCATCGACGCCAACCGCAACGGCTCGATCAACGCCATTGCCGGCATCTACTCCGAGACCCGCAACGTGCTCGGCCTGATGCCCCATCCCGAGAACTTCGTCGAAGGCCTCGTCGGCGGCCAGGACGGCCGCGGCCTGTTCGAGAGCCTCGCGGCCTGAGGGCTCGGATCCGCGGGCCGGCGACGCCGCGCATCCCCATTCCCGATCCTGCCTCGAGCTGCCGCGCCAGCGGCCTCGGGATCATGGCGTTGCATGGGATGCGCGAAGACGCGCGCCCGATGCGCATTTTAACGCCGTGTTAACGTTTCCGATTTATCAATGGGATCAGTCCAGATGGTCTGGATGTCGAGTGGTATTTCTGTCCACTCTGTTTGATGCCTCCCTGATGACTCTTTCAAGCCGCTCTTCGGAGCGGCTTTTTTCTTGGGCTGATCCATTTTTCCGGATGAGGGAGCGGACCGCCACGGATCCCCCCACTCCCCGCGTGCGGGGAGTGGGCTCAGCCGACCCTGCAGTCGGCTGAGCGAGGCGGCAGCCGAGGGTGAGGGGGCGGTTTCAAGCAGAGCCCCTTCCGGAGCAGCCCCCTCACCGCCACTGCGGCTTCGCCTTCGCTTCCTGCCTGCACGACGAGGTGCAGGCAGGCCTCTCCCCGCGCGTGGGGAGAGGGGGGCGCATGAGCCGGCCGGAGGCGAACAACCGGAGGCGGTACCGAATCCCGAACCGAAAAGCCCCTCCCGCCGGGGCGGGAGGAGCTCTGTCGCGGTCGAGACGGGAGAGACGGCCTCAGTACAGGCCGCCGGCCTGGGCGGCGCGGTCGGCATCCGCCGGCACCGCGGCGGGGGCGCCGGGGCCGTCGGGGCGGGCCACGTAGGCGTCCGGCGGGGCGGTGCCGGGCTTGAAGGCCTCGAGGATGGTGCCGCCGCCCTCACCGGAGCCGGCGCGCATGCCCGAGGACGCGCTGACGCGGATCAGCTTGATTCCCGGCGGCACGCGGAAGGGCGTCGGCGGCTTGTCCTTGAGGGCGCTCTTCAGGAAGTCGAGGGCGATCGGGGCCGCGAGGCCGCCGCCGGTCGCCCGGTCGCCGAGCGAGCGCGGCTTGTCGAAGCCGATATAGATGCCGACCGCGAGATCCGGCGAGAAGCCCACGAACCACGCGTCCTTGGCGTCGTTCGTCGTGCCGGTCTTGCCGGCGAGCGGCTTGCCGATCTGCTTCAGGATCGTCGCGGTGCCGCGCTGGACCACGCCCTCCATGATCGAGACCATCTGGTAGGCGGTGAGCGGGTCGAGCACCTGCTCGGAATCGTCCACCAGCTTCGGCTCGTCCTGGCCCGACCACTTCTCGGCGTCGCAGCCGACGCATTTGCGGGTGTCGTGCCGGTAGATCGTCTCGCCGGTCCGGTCCTGGATCCGGTCGATCAGGGTGGGCCGGATGCGCCGGCCGCCATTGGCGAGCATCGAATAGGCGGTGACCATGCGCATCACCGTGGTCTCGCCGGCGCCGAGCGACATCGGCAGCACGGGCAGCATGTCGTCGTAGACGCCGAAGCGGCGGGCATACTCGGCGATGAGCGGCATGCCGACATCCTTGGCCAGCCGCACGGTCATCAGGTTCTTCGAGTGCTCGATGCCGTAGCGCAGGGTGTGCGGGCCGCCGGCCTTGCCGTCGTAGTTCGAGGGCGTCCAGGCCTCCTGGCCGGGGCCGGCCTCGATGGTGATCGGCGAATCCTGCACGATGGAGGAGGGAGTGTAGCCGTTGTCGAGCGCCGCCGAGTAGACGATCGGCTTGAACGAGGAGCCCGGCTGGCGCATCGCCTGCGTGGCCCGGTTGAACTCGGACTCGTCGTAGGAGAAGCCGCCGACCATCGCGTGCACGCGGCCGGTATAGGGGTCCATGGCGACGATGGCGCCGGAGACCTCGGGCTTCTGGCGCAGGCGGTACTGGCCGCGCCCGCCATCCATCGCCTCGACATAGACCATGTCGCCGGCGGCGAGGCCGGCGCGGCCGGCCCAGCGCATGCCCTCCGGCGGGATCACGCCGGTCTCGCGGTCCTTGGAGACCTGTCCGGAGGCCTCGCGGCGGGGCTGCAGGCCGATCTGCAGGCCGCCCGCGCCGTTGCCCAGCACCACGGCGAGCCGCCAGGGCGCCACGTCGCCGAGCGCCGAGACCTCGGCCGCCGCCATGCCCCAGTCGCGGCCGGTCAGGTCGACCTTCGCCACGGGGCCGCGCCAGCCATGCGCTTGATCGTAGCGCACGAGGCCGTCGATCAGCGCCCGGCGCGCCCAGGCCTGCATCTTCGGGTCGAGCGTGGCGCGCACCGAGAGGCCGCCCTCGTAGAGCTTCTTCTCGCCGTAGCGCTCGGAGATCTCGCGGCGGACCTCCTCGGTGAAGTAGTTGGCGTTGGCCGCGTTCGGGAAGGCGACGCGCGGGTTGACGCCGAGCGGCTGCTTCTTGGCGGTCTCCTCCTCCTCGCGCGTGATGTAGCCGTTCTCGCGCATCAGGCGGATGATCTCGTTGCGCCGCACCAGCGCCGCCTGGGTCTTGCGGTAGGGGTGGTAGTTGTTCGGTCCCTTCGGCAGGGCGGCGAGATAGGCCGCCTCGTTGACGGTCAGCTCGTGGACGGACTTGCCGAAATAGTCGAGCGCGGCAGCCGCGACGCCGTGCAGGTTGCGGCCGGGCACGATGGTGCCGAGGAAGATCTCGTTCAGGTACAGCTCGAGGATCTTGTCCTTCGAGTAGGCCGCCTCGATCCGGAGTGCGATCAGCGCCTCCTTGATCTTGCGGTCGTAGGTCTGCTCGTTGGAGAGCAGGAAGTTCTTGGCCACCTGCTGGGTGATGGTCGAGGCGCCCTGCTTCTTGCCGCTCGCGGCATTGGTCAGCACCGCGCGCACGATGCCCTCGGGATCGATGCCGCCGTGCTTGTAGAAGTTCTTGTCCTCTGCCGAGAGGAAGGCCGCGACCACGACCTTCGGCATCGCCTGGATCGGCAGGTAGAGCCGGCGCTCGCGGGCATATTCGGCGAGCAGCGAGCCGTCCGCGGCATGGACGCGGGTCATCACGGGCGGCTCGTAATTGGCGAGCGCCGCGTGGTCCGGCAGGTCCTGGCTGTACTTCCAGTAGAAGAACGCCCCGGCAGCCGCGGCGACCAGGAACAGCACCGCCCCGATGCTGAACAGGAAGCCGAAGAAGCGAAGGATCAAGCGCATCCGGTTTTCCGCCTGTCGGTGGCTCGGCCGCGCACGGCCCTGTCTCGGCTGGGGCGGCGGGCGCGCTCCGGAAGGCTTTTACAGAACCTCGCGGGCGGCCGCCATGAGGCCCCGGCCGCTCGCATCCTGACGGCGGCGCGACGGGGCATTCTCGATGCCCCGTATCCACACTGGATCTATGGTGAAACTGGGGCGATTGCCGCCGCGCGGCGTGCCGTGGCAACCGGGCGCCCGAGCGTGGCGCGGTTGGCGAAGAACAGCTCGATCGCCTTCGCCATCGAGCCGGTGACGCCGGCGCGCCACTCGGGCGATTGCAGCATCTCGAGGTCGCGCTTGCTCGACAGGTAGCCGAGTTCCACCAGAACGCTCGGCACGTCGGGCGAGCGCAGCACCCGGAAGCCGGCCTCGCGGTGCGGCTTCGTGCTCATCTCCATGACCGGGCTCAGATGGCCCATCAGGGTGCGGGCGAAGCCGGAGGAGAAGCCGCGGGTCTCGCGCAGCGTCAGCTCCTGCAGGATGTCGGCGATCTCGGGCGGGCCCTCGCTCGCGTCGGCGCCGGCGGCGGCGTCGGCCTTGTTCTCGCGCTCGGCGAGCTTGGCTGATTCGGCGTCGGTCGCCTTCTCGGAACCCGTGTAGATCGTGGCGCCGCGCACCTGCGGCGCCGAGGAGATCGAATCGGCGTGGATCGAGACGAACAGGTCGGCCTTGGCCTCGCGGGCGAGGCGCACCCGCTCGGCCAGCGGCACGAACACGTCGCGGTCACGGGTCATGCGCACGCGGTAGCGGCCGCTCTCCTCGAGCTTGCCCACGAGGGCCTGGGCAAAGCCGAAGACGATGTCCTTCTCGAACACGCCGCCGACCGCGATGGCGCCGGGATCGGTGCCGCCATGGCCCGCATCGATCATCACCAGGGGGCGCTGGTCGGCAGCCTCCCGCACCACCGCCTTCGGCGCGGGCGCCGGATCGCTCGCGGCGGCGGCCTTGCGGAAGGCCTCGCGCTCGACCTTCTGGAACGGGATGGTGAGGAGCACGGCGCCGTCGCGGGGGCGCGTCGCCGTCTCGATCGGGCCGACGGCCGCGGGTCCGGCGAGATCCACCACGATGCGCGAGCGCCCGGGCGCGAACAGGCCGTAACGGAAGGACTGGACCACGCCCTCGCGGCGGCGCCCCGCCTCGGGGCCGAGCTGGAAATTCACCTCGGGCAGGTCGATCACCGCCCGGTCGGGCCGCTCCATCACGAAGGCGCGCGCCTCGACCGCCTTCGACAGGGTGATGGTGAGCCGCGTGGTGCCGGTGGCGCCGCCCGCGAGGTCGGCCGCGATCGCGACCACCCGCTCGCCGTCCTGCGCCGCGGCCGGTCGCGGCCCGGCGAGCGCCGGGACGAGCAGGGCGGCGAGGAGGACGGTTCGGATCAGACGCGTGCGGCTCGGCATCGTTCGGTGCGGTCTCCCGGGCCCTGAATAGGGCATAGGGGCGGCAGGGTTAACCGATGCTTGCAAAGTTTCGCACGATGGGTCCGGATTTGTGGCGGGCCGGCGACAGCCGCGAACGGTCCCCCGAAACGCGACGCGCCGCCGGCCCGGGGCCGACGGCGCGTCGCGTTCGTGGCGGCCTGGCGGCCGGTATGCGCGCCGGTGCCGGGCCGTCGGTCAGTGGGCCGACAGCGAGCGGCCGGCCCGGCGGGCTATGGCCATCCAGCAGGTCAGGGAGGCGTCGGCGGCGCGCTGCATCTCCGTGACGTTCAGGCGGATCATGTCGGCCGGCGTGCGGACCTCGCCGAGGGCGCGCATGTGCGACAGGGCCGCGGCGCTCTCGGTCTGCACGTAGTTCAGCAGGATCGTGCCGATGCCCTCGACGTCGAGATAGGTCGGCGTGAAGCTGAACCGGTAGGCGAAGGCCTGCGCCGGGGCCGGGGCCAGTCTCGCGGCCGGTGCCGCCGTCTCCGGCTCGGCGGGGGGGATCTCGGTGGCGAGCGTTGCCAGCGCCGGGGCGGCGGCCTCGATGGTGGCCGGCTCCTCGACCGGCTCCGCCGGCGGCGCTTCCGCGGCGGCCTCGACCGGTGCCTCGACGGCCTCGGCCGGCTCAGGCGCAGCGTCGAGCGCGGGCTCGACGGGGGCCGGCTCGGCCTCGGCCGCGGGCTCCGGCGCGGCGGTTGCAGTCTCGACCGGGCTGGTCTCGGGTTGGCTGGTCTCGATCGCGTCGGTTTCGGGCGTCTCGGGCGCGGCCGTCTCCGTCACGGCCTCGGCCGTCACCGTGGTCTCGGGTGCGGCACGGCTGGCGATCGGAGCGGGCGCGGCCGGGCTGCGCCGCAGGGGCGGCCTCCGATTCGAACCCTGTGGCGTGCGCTGCTTACCCATCGCTCGTCATCCCTCGTAGAATCCTCCGGCCGGCACGCCATCCCGGTGGACGTGCCGTCGGAGCCTCGACCCTGCGGGTCGACCTGATCCGGGAGCCCGCGGCGGACTCCCGGCCTGTCGGCCCCTGCGGGGGCCTCGACGCCTCAGTGCGTCGCGTTCTGGGCGAGGCTGCCGAACTCCTTGGCCTGGGCCTGGAGCGCGGCGATCTGGCTGCGAAGGAACTCGGTCTGCAGCTCGTAGGCCTCACGGAAGTCCTTGGCGCGGACCAGCTTCTGGGCGTGGTCGAAAGCGGCCGAGGCGTTGGTCTGAGCGTGGTCGAAGCCCTTGGCGACGGCGGCCTGCAGAGTCGACTGGAAGGTCTTGCTGCCCGTCTGGAACTGGTCGACGGCCTTGTGCGCGTTGGTCATCATCACGCCGACGGCGTTGCGCGCCTGGTCGACGCTCTTCTCCGCGAAATCGCGCATCTCGGTCGGGATCTCGAAGTTCGGGGTCTGCATGTCTCTCTCCGCTCGCGGGCCGGGCTCAGCCCGGCCCGATCGGCCACGACTGGCGGACTGACTTATGTTGCATTGCAACAAAAAGGTCAAGAGACCCCGATAGGCGGATATCGGCCTGTGTGACGGATCATAACAAATGTTAGCGTCACGAAAACTTTATCCGGCGGGTTGATCCGCCGAGATCCCGATCGTCACGGTACTGCGCCACAGGTCAGGTCCAGTACCGCCCCAGTGAGCCGGCGAAGTCAGCCGAAGCACAGGCCCGGAGATTGGGCCGGAAAGTCCGGATGCGCAAGCCTCCCGGCCATGCGGGGCGATTCTGAATGCAATAGTTCAGCCGATCGCCGACTCGGTCGCATGCGCCGGCACGCCATGCTGCGCCGCACAGGCCGCCTCTCGCGCCACCCGCGCATAGAGTTCCGCCAGCGCCCGGGCATGGGCCCCGAGACCCATCGGCGCGGCCCGGAAACGGGCCTCGGCCGCGCGGCCGAGCCGTGCGACCAGCCCGTCATCCCGCAGGGCGCGGACGGCCTCGGCCAGGGCGCCCGCCTCCGGCGCCGTCACGAAGCCGGTCTCGCCGTGCACCACCTTCTCCGAGGCCCCCGCGCGCTCCGAGGCGATCACGGGAATGCCGGCGGCCAACGCCTCGTAGACCGTAAGCGGCCCGGTCTCGAACCAGCGCGAGGGCGCGGCGAGCGCCCGCGCCCGGCGGCGCAGGATGTCCCCGACCGCCTCCGGGGCCTGCCAGCCCAGCATCTCGACCCCGGGGCGGCCGGCGAGCTCCGCCTCGAGCGGGCCGGTGCCGACGAACAGGGCCGTGAGCCCGGCGGCGGCGGCCGCCTCGGCGACGAGGTCGGCGCCCTTCTCGCGGGTGAGCCGGCCGACATAGGCGATGGCGTCGCCCCGTTCCGGCGCGGCCGCTGGCCCGGGGCGCGTGCGCACGGGGTTGTCGATGCGGTGGTGGCGCAGGCGATAGCCGCCGAGCAGCGCACCCAGGCGCTGCCGGCTCGCGTCGCAGACATGGATCACGTGCAGGGGGTGCCCGGCGAGCGCCTGCCGCAGGGCCGCGCTGCGCGCCACCCGCACCAGCTTGTGCGCCCGGCTCTTCGCATCGCAGGGCGCTGCGATGCAGGCGGCGGACAGAGGCTTCAGCGCGCAGGGCTCGGCCCGGTCGAAGCGGTAATAGACCCCGTTCGGGCAGGCGAGGAAGTAGTCGTGCAGCGTCACGAAGACGGGCGCGCCCGCTCCCGCCAGAACCGGGAACACGCTGGGCGACAGGCTGCGCGTCCACTGGTGAAGATGCAGGGCGTCGATCCGGCCGAGGCCGGCGAGCGCCGCCGCGACCCGCTCGGCCGCGGTGAAGTGCCAGATGCCGGAGGCGGCGCCGGCCAGCGCCCCCCGGCTCCAGATATCGGGCAGGCCGAGGCAGAGGCGCCGGATGCGCGGATGGTCGAGGAGCGGGTCGACCGGCCCGTCGATGCCCTGAAGATAGGTGACCGAGAGCCCGAGATCGGCGAGGCCGCGGGCCGATTCGAGGGCGACCTTCTCGGCCCCGCCGCTGACGCCCGCGAATTCGGCAAGGATGACGACGTGCATGGCGCGGGCCTGGCGGCGGTTGCGGAGCGGAGAGCCTAATCCCGGCCGCGCTGCCACCCGGTAAACGGCCGGCCTGCAACGCCTCCGGGCGCCTCGCGTTGAGGGGGCAAGAGGTGCGGCGCGCGCGCCGCGTCCCCGCCAACGAGGAGCGCGTTCATGGCCCAGAGCCCCAGCAAGCCGCAGGACACGGACAAGGCCGGCTTCCAGCAGGACACCCCGAAGCCCGGCGACAAGGCGAATCCCGAGAACAAGCAGGGCGAGCTGAGCGAGCGGCTCGACGAGGCCCTGGAAGAGACCTTCCCGTCGAGCGACCCGGTCTCGGTGAAGATCACGAAGTAGCGCCGACCGGGAGCCGCTGCCGCTCGCGGCGCGCGTCGCTCAGGCGGCCGTGCCGAGGCGGTGTGCGGCCTCGGCCCCGTCCTGGGCGAGCAGGGCGCGGGCCGCCTCGGCCGTCAGGGGGCGGCTGAACAGGAAGCCCTGAACCTCGCTGCAGCCCTCCGCCTGCAGATGCGCGAACTGCGCGGCGGTCTCGACGCCCTCCGCCGTGGTGGCGATGCCGAGGCTCGCGCCGAGCCCGGTGACCGCCCGCACGATCGCGTTGCAATGCGGATTCTCGCCGACCTGGCTGATGAAGGAGCGGTCGATCTTGATCTTGTCGAACGGGAACGAGCGCAGGTAGCCGAGGCTCGAATAGCCCGTGCCGAAATCGTCCATGGCGATGCGCACGCCGAGGGCGCGCAGGGCGTGCAGCGTCGCGACATTGGCGTCGTTCTCGGCGAGCAGCACCGATTCGGTGATCTCCAACTCCAGCCGCTGCGGGGCGAGGCCGGCGGCCTCCAGCGCCTCGGCGACCGTGCGGACCAGTTCGCGGTTGCGGAACTGGACCGGCGACAGGTTGACCGCGATCCGCACCGGGTCCGGCCACGCCGCCGCCTCGCGGCAGGCCTGGCGCAGCACCCAGGCGCCGATCGGCCCGATCAGCCCCGTCTCCTCCGCGAGGGGAATGAACTCGCCCGGCGAGATCGGCCCCTCGACCGGATCGGTCCAGCGGAGCAGCGCCTCGAAGGCGCAGACCCGCTGCGTGGCCGCGTCGATCAGCGGCTGGTAGGACAGGGACAGCTCGCCGCGGGCGAAGGCCTCGCGCAGATTGTTCTCCCGGCGGCGCCGGGCCTGCACCCAGGCATCCATCTCGGGCTTGAAGCACCGGAAGGTGCTGCCGCCATCGGCCTTGGCGCGGTAGAGCGCGAGATCCGCGTTGCGCAGAAGCGTCTCCGCGTCCTCGCCGTCGCGGGGCAGGCAGGCGACCCCGATGCTCGTGCCGATATGGCAGACCTGTCCCGCGATGTGGAAGGGCGCCGACATCTCGGCGATGATCCGGCCCGCCAGCGCCTGGATGAACTCGGCCTCGGCCGGCCGCGGAACCAGGATCGCGAACTCGTCGCCGCCGAGCCGGGCGACGCAATCCTCGGCGCGCAGGCAGCCGAGCAGCCGGGCGCCCACCTCGCGCAGCAGCGCGTCGCCGACCGGATGGCCGAGGGTGTCGTTGACGATCTTGAACTTGTCGAGGTCGAGGCAGAACAGGAAGGCGCTGCTGCCCTTGGCCTTCCTCCGGGCGAGGGTCTCGTCGAGGCGCTTGGCGAACAGGACCCGGTTCGGCAGCTCCGTCAGGGCGTCGTGGTGGGCCATGTGGTCGATGCGGGCCGCGTTGCGGCGGCTCTCCGTGACGTCGACCACGGCGCCGAGGCGCGCCGGCCGTCCCTCGAAGGGCATCGCCCGCTCGAACAGGCTGACCTCGATGACGGAGCCGTCGGCGCGGCGATGATGCAGGATGCCGTCGCTGTCGGTCTCCCCGGTCCCGGCCGAGAGATCGGCGAGCGCCAGGGTGAGGAAGGTCTCCCGGTCATGGCCGTAATGGGTCACGGCCGCGGCATTCACCGCGACGAAACGGCCATCCGCGGCATCGACCAGCCACATCGGCAACGGATTGTCCTCGAAGAGAAGCCGGAAGGATTCCTCGCGGGCCTTGATGTCGCCGACATCCGTGAGGGTCACCGCCACGAGGTCGCCCACCGCGCCGACCTCCCCCTTGAGGTGGAGCAGGCGGCCGTCCGAGCGCGGATAGGTCAGCTCGAACGCGCCGCGCCCCGGCCGCCCCGGGGCTCCTGCGAGACGGGCGATCACATCCCGGCCCGGGGCTCCCGAGAGCAGCTCCCCCAGTCGCTTCCATTGCAGCTCGGTGTCGGGCCGCCCGAACATCCGGGCCGCCCCCTGGTTCAGCGCGACGATTTTGAAGTCGGTGATGGTCCCCGCGGCGTCGCGCAGGGCCGTGAGGGCGAGCATCCCCTGCTCGGTCGCTCCGAACAGGGCCCGGGCCAACTCCGTCCGGACCATCTCCTCCCCGAGTTGGATCAGGACGAGCGGATCCGCGCCGCCCCGGGACAGCGGCACGCCGACGAGCCTGTGCGTCGTGACGATCCCCTCCGCGAGCCGGTCGCAGCGGGCCTCCGCGGGCGCGGCGCTCCGCGCGGCGGAGACGACGATCTCCGCGACGGACCGGTGCACCTCGTCCGGCAGGGCCGCGAGCGACAGGCCGCGGAGATCCTGGCCGAGCCAGTCCGCAAAGCCCTTTCCGCCCCACAGAATCGTGTCCGGCTGCCCGTCGCGGGTGGCAACCAGGGCGCAGCGATCGGCAAGGCGCCCGAGGCGGCCGAGCACCACGCTCTCGTAGCTCGGGATCGTGCCGTCAGCACGCCGGCTCTCCTGCCAGTGCTGAACCAGGCTGCCCGATGCGCGGGCGGCGTTATGCGAGGACACGCGTGTTGGCTCCGACGGTCTCGGAGCAAGGTCTAGAAGCAGATTTCCTTACAGCGAGTTCATGTGCCGGCTTCCGATCCGCGCAAAAATCTCGGAACCTCGGCCTGCCGCCGCGAGATCTATCGCCGAAGCCCGTCCGCGTCCGGAAGACAGGGGCGGACGATGCGAAGATCTGTGCGCCCTCGCGCGTCGCCCAGGCATATGCGTCGTATCTAGGCCTGGTCGCGCGCCGTCGTCGTGAGCGGACTCGTCTGGCGGCGCGAGGCGCGGATCCGGCTCTCAGAGCCTCTTTGAGCTGGATCGACTGATTCTCATGTGAAGATCCGGCTCCTCCCACCCATCCACCTCAGGATGAGGTCGAGGAGGGGATAGGCCGGATCGACACCCGATCGATCGGCTCGAACAGGCGCTCAGGCCGTCTCGAGCAGGCGCCGGGCGATGACCTGGGCCTGGATCTCGGCCGCGCCCTCGAAGATCGAGAGGATGCGGGCGTCGCAGAGCACGCGGCTGATCTGGTACTCCAGGGCGAAGCCGTTGCCGCCATGGATCTGCAGGGCGTTGTCCGCCGCCGCCCAGGCGACGCGGGCGCCGAGCAGCTTGGCCATGCCGGCCTCGAGGTCGCAGCGCTTGCCCTCGTCCTTCTCGCGGGCCGAGAAGTAGGTGAGCTGGCGCGCGATGTTGATCTCGACCGCCATCATCGCGAGCTTGTCGGCCACGCGCGGGAAGTTGATCAGCGGCTTGCCGAACTGCACCCGCTCCTCGGCGTAGCGCAGGCCGATATCGAGGGCCGACTGGGCCACGCCGATGGCGCGGGCCGCGGTCTGGATACGGGCCGATTCGAAGGTCTGCATGAGCTGGGCGAAGCCCTTGCCCTCGATGCCGCCCAGGAGGTTCTCCGCGGGCACGGAGAAATTCTCGAAGGCGAGCTCGTACTCCTTCATGCCGCGGTAGCCGAGCACCTCGATCTCGCCGCCGGACAGCCCCTCCACGGGGAAGGGATCGGCATCGTCGCCGCGCGGCTTCTCGGCGATCAGCATGGAGAGGCCGCGATGGCCCTTCTCCTCGGGCTTGGTGCGCACCAGGACCGTCATGATGTCGGCGCGCACAGGGTGGGTGATCCAGGTCTTGTTGCCCGAGATCTTCCAGGTGTCGCCGTCCTTCACCGCCTTGGTGCGGAGGGAGGCGAGATCGGAGCCGGTATTCGGCTCGGTGAAGACCGCGGTCGGAAGGATCTCGCCGGAGGCGATCTTCGGCAGGAACTTCTGCTTCTGCTCCTCGGTGCCGCCGCCGAGGATCAGCTCGGCCGCGATCTCCGAGCGGGTGCCGAGCGAGCCGACGCCGATATAGGCGCGGGACAGCTCCTCCGAGACCACGCACATGGCGGCCTTCGGCATGCCCATGCCGCCGTATTCCTCGGGGATGGTGAGCCCGAACACGCCGAGCTCGGCCATCTTCTCGATGATCGCCATCGGGATGTAGGCGTTCTTCAGGTGCCACTCATGCGCCTGATCGACCACCTCGGCCTTGCCGAAGCGGCGCATCTCGGAGCGGATCGCCTCCATGTCCTCGTCGAGGCCGGAATCGCCGATCGTCGCCGAGCCGCCGCCCTCGCGGATCTTGGCGACGAGGGCCGCGCGGTTCTGGGCGGTGTTGCCGGTGGCGATCATCGCCTCGACGGCGTCGGTGCGGAACTGGGCCAGCTCCTTGGCCGAGAGCCCGAGGGAGCCCACGGGGCGGACCATCTCGCCCTGGCTCATCGGGATGCCGCCGAACATCTGATCGAGATACTCGCCCGCGCCGATCCGCACGAGCAGCGTCTCGGTCTCGCCGAGGCGGCCGGCCGCCTGGAGGGCCGCCGCGTAGGCGCCGAGCTCGCGCACCGCCTCACCGTAGACCGCGAGCCAGGCGAGGCCGTGGGTGGCGTGCTGCTCCGTCTCGAGCTTGGCGGCGTCGATCTTGCCGTCCTGGCCGAGCACACGGGCGCGCACCCGGCGCGTGGCCTCGGCGACGAGCTTCTTGGCCGCCGCGCCGGCCTCCGTCGCGAGGGCGACGATGTCCTGCGGCTCGGTCTGGAGAACGGGGGAGGCTGACATGCGCGCACCTGTGCAGGGTTCGGATCTCGTGTGGCCCCGTTATAGGGCGCTCCGCAAAAGCGGAGATATTTTTTTATTTGCACCGGCTCTGAACGAAAGTGAATTCGCGTCGCATTGCACCATGGTGCAAGACGGCGCCGCTCTCGGGCTCAGTTCCGGCTCGCCAGGGCCACACCGAGCACGGCGACGACCATGCCGCCGACCTGCACGGGGGCGAGGGTCTCGCCGAACAGGGCGTAGGCCATGACGGCCGAGACCGCCGGCACGAGGTAGAACAGGGCGGAGACGCCGGCGACCGCCTCGCGCCGGATCAGCCAGAGCAGCAGCAGGACGCCGCCGACCGACAGGCCGAGCACCGCCCAGGCCAGCCCGGCGAGCGCCGGCGGCGCGAGATCGAACCGCCCGTCCTCGAACAGCAGGGCGAGCGGCAGGGTGAGGAGGCCGGCCCCGAGGAACTGCACGGCCGCGTTGGTGCGCAGGTCGACCGTCGCCGCGAAGCGCTTCTGCCACAGGGTGCCGGCGGTGAGGGCGAGCGTTGCCGCGAAGCAGACGGCGAGGGCAACGGGCGGGATCGCGTCGGCGGACGGGCCGAGCTTCGGCACGAGGACAAGCCCGGCCCCGATCGCGCCGATTCCGATGCCGAGCCAGCGCCGGCCCGAGACGCGCTCGCCCAGCAGCGGGCCGGCGACCAGGGCCGCGAGCAGCGGCTGCAGGCTGGTGATCAGCGCGGTCAGCCCCGCCGGCAGGCCGCGGCTCACAGCCCAGAACACCCCGTCGAGATAGAGCCCCTGGAGCAGGATCCCGGCCAGGAGCGCGTCCCGCCAGCCGCGCCAGCCCACCGGCCAGCGCGCCCCGGCGACGAGGGCGACCGCGCTCAGGACGCAGACCGTGAGCAGGAAGCGCAACGACAGAAAGGTGAAGGGCTCGGCATGGGGCGCGACGAGGCGGGCGACCACGAAGCCGCTCGACCAGATCGCGACGAAGAGCCCGGGAACGAGGCGGAGGGCGGGGTTGGCCGTTGCGGAGAGCGGGCGTGACATCGGATGCGGGCGGCGGCAGGGGCGGAGCCCTCTGTAGACGACTTGGCCCAAGAAAGCCTGGCCGCAGAAAGCCTGGCCGTGAGGCGCTTGACCGTGTCGGGTGCGGCCTCCAGGCGCGGACCCGCGCAGGCCCGGCGGCGGAATGGGCGCTCTCGCCCGTGGCCGGATCCGGTGTAGAGACCGGACCCGTCATGCCACCCGCTCCACGCCCGCGCCGCTTCCTCGAGATCGCTGCGATCGCCGCGCAGCGCTTCGTCGCCCATGACGGCTGGGCGATCGCGAGCCACATCGCCCTGTCGATGCTGACCTCGCTGTTCCCGTTCCTGATCCTGCTCGCGGCGCTCGCGGGCGTGTTCGGCTCGAAGTCGCTCGCCGACGAGGCCGGGGTGCTGATCCTCGATGCCTGGCCGCGCGAGGTGGCCAAGCCCATCGTCGGCGAGGTGCACCGGGTGCTCACCGAGCAGCGCGGCGGCGTTCTGACCCTCGGCGCCCTGCTCGCCCTCTACTTCTCCTCGTCCGGGGTGGAGAGCCTGCGCGTCGGGCTGAACCGCGCCTACGGCATCCGCGAGATGCGGCCCTGGTGGCTGACGCGCCTCGAATCGATCGGCTACGTGATCTGCGGCGCCTTCGCCATGCTGGCCTTCGCCTTCCTCGTGGTGCTGGGACCGCTGATCTGGCGCACGCTGATCAACGTGGCGCCGGGGCTTGAGCCGCTGAGCCTCACGGTGGCCATCGGCCGGATCGCGGTGACGGCCGTCCTGCTCGTGCTGGTGCTGGTGATCGCCCACAAATTCGTGGCCGCAGGGCGGCGGCCGATCCTGATGGTGCTGCCGGGCATCGCCGCAACGCTGCTGCTCTGGTTCCTCGCCGGGCTCGGCTTCGGCTTCTATCTCGACCGGTTCTCGAACGCCTACGCCTCCACCTATGGGGGGCTGGCCACCGCGATGGTGTTCCTCGTCTTCCTCTACTGGCTCGCGGCGATGTTCCTGTTCGGCGGCGAGATCAACGGCACGGTCATCGCGGCCCGCCGCGCCCGGCTTCAGGCGAAGATGCAGGCCCGCCGCGCCGGGGTGACGGCGCCCTGATCCGGGTGCCGAGAGGGATTATCCCTCTCTCAGGGATGGGCGGAGCCCGGGGCCTTCCGTCAGGGCTTTGCCCCGACACCCCACCAAAGGGATGATCCCTTTGGAAACCCGGAGGTGCCGGATCGCACGCGGGCGGTGGAACCCCAAGCGGGGCCGGCGCATTCCCCCTGCACTCCATGCGATCCCCAGAGCACCTGCAAAAGGCCCGCCGTCCGGCGGGCCTCTTTTTTCGTGCCTTGCGGTTCCCGTGTCTCAGGCGGCGAGGGCCAGATCGTCGTCGGTCTCCGCCTCGGCGGCCATGAACTGGGCCCGGGCGAGCTCGGCGAAGCGGCCGTCCTGCGCGACCAGTTCGTCGAAGCTGCCGCTCTCGACGATGCGCCCCTCGTGGAAGACCAGGATGCGGTCGGCGTTGCGGATCGTGGCGAGACGGTGGGCGATCACGAAGGTGGTGCGGCCCTCCATCACCGTCTCGAGGGCGGCCTGGAGCTTGCGCTCGGTGGCCGCGTCCAGCGCCGAGGTGGCCTCGTCGAGGATCAGGATCGGCGGGTTCTTCAGGAGCGCGCGGGCGATCGAGAGGCGCTGGCGCTCACCGCCGGAGAGCGAGCGGCCGCGCTCGCCGATCACCGTGTCGAGCCCGTCGGGCTGGCGCGCCATGAAGGCCGAGGCCTGGGCCCGCTCCAGGGCGTCGAGCATCTCGGCATCGGTCGCGTCGGGGCAGCCGACCTGCAGGTTCTCGCGGATCGAGCGGGCGAACAGCATCGGCTCCTGGAAGACCACGCCGATGTTGTGCCGCAGGGAGGCGAGGCCGATGTCGCGGATGTCCATGCCGTCGACCCGGATGGCGCCCGAGGCCGGGTCGAAGCTGCGGTGCAGGAGGCCGAGGGTGGTCGACTTGCCCGAGCCCGTGGTGCCGACGAGCGCCACCGTCTCACCGGCCCGCGCCGAGAAGGAGACGCCGTCCAGCGCCTGGCGGCGGCCGTCATAGGAGAAGGCGACGTTCTCGAAGCTGACCTCGCCGTCGAGGCGGGCGACCTGTTTGGCGTGCGGCCGGTCGCGCACGGCCGGGACCGTGTCGTAGATCTGGAAGAACTCGGCGATCTTGGGGGCCTGCTGGAACACGCCGTTGACGAAGCCGACCACGTGGTCGAGGCGGCCGACGAAGGCAGTGGCGAGACCCATGAAGGCCACGACCTCGCCGACCGTGGTCGTGCCGGCCTGGTAGAGCATGATGCCGGTGACGAAGATCGCCGTCATGGTGATGGTCGCCGAGGCGCGGGTCGCCACGTTGGCGAGCGCCCACCAGGACAGGACCGGGATCTGGGCGTCGAGCAGGTTGCCGATGATGTCGCGCATGGCATCCTTCTCCGCCTTGGCGCGGGTGAAGGACTGGATCACGGCGACGTTGCCGAGCGCGTCCGACGCGTGGGCGGCGAGGCCCGAATTGTACAGCTCGACCCGGCCCTGCAGCGTCTCGGTGCGACGCATCACGAAGGTGGTGAGCGCCGTGAAGACGAGCACCAGCACCACGAGGATGAGGCCGAGCTTCCAGTTGACGAAGAGGGTCATCGGCAGGAGCACGCCGAGCGAGACCAGCGCCGCGAAATGGTCGCGGAAGAAGCCGAGCCAGAAGGCCGACATGCCGTTGGCACCCTCCAGCATCGCCTTGAGAACGGTGCCCGAATGGGTGCTGGCGTGGAAGGCGAGAGGCAGGTCGAGCACGTGCTCGAAATAGCCCGCCATGGCCGAGAGCCGGTTGCGGTGGGCGAGCCGGTCGGCGTGGAGCGCGATGGCGACGCCCGCCGCGATGGTGAAGAAGCCGAAGGCGACCCAGGCGAGAATCAGCGGCAGCATCGTGCCCATGGCGTCGCCGCCCCGCTTCAGATGCGTGAGCTGGTCGATGATGCGGCCCATCAGCAGCGGCTCGGCGAAGGCCGTCACCGCCAGCATGACGTTGGCGCCCGCCAGGCCCCAGGCGAGCCTGCGGTCGGTGCCGAGCAGTCCCAGCACGCGCGCGTAGAGACGAACCAGCGACATGGACACTCCGGTTGCCCGCTCTCCCGGCGCCGACCCGTCCGGGTCTCCGCGCCGCTTTCCCCTGGACCCGCCTGCGCGATGCAGTCCGGGTCGTGCTCCCTGCGCGGCGGAAAGCGCTGCCGTGTGCCGGCATTCCTCCCGCTGCGTAAGGGCTTATGCGCGGCCCAGCCTGAACGCTGCATGACGCGGCCCTTCAGCGGGCGGCGCCTTTACGGTTCGTTCAGCAAGATTTCCTAACGCTGTGGCGGAGCCCGCGACAAGCGCCGCGGCGCCTCGGCCCATCCGAATTCGCGCGTCAGGTCGTGTCCCGATGGATCTCGCAACCGGAGTCGGACTGCTCGGCGGCGTCGGCGTCGTGTTCACCCTGATCATGATCGATGGCGGCAACTTCGCCGCCTATTTCGACAAGCACGCGGTGATCGTGATCTTCGGCGGGTCCGTCATGGCGACGATCATCCGCTTTCCCTTCTCGACCATCGCCCACGGCCTGCCGATGGGCCTGCGCTACGCCTTCACCATGCGGGCGGTGAAGCCGCACGACCTGATCGAGGAGATCACCAAGATCGCCGACGTGGTCCGCAAGAGCGGACCCATGGCACTGGAGAACATGGAGATCGCCGATCCGTTCCTCGCCCAGGGCGCGCGCTACATCGCCGACGGCTACGACCGCGAGTTCATCCGCGACACGATGGAGCGGGACCGCGACAACTTCCTGATGCATCTCGACGAGGGCTCGAAGATCTACCGCGCCTTCGGCGACTGCGCCCCGGCCTGGGGCATGATCGGCACCATCCTGGGCATGGTGACGATGTTCGCCAACATGTCCGACCCCTCGAAGCTCGGCCCCGCCATGGCGACGGCGCTGCTCGCGACCCTCTACGGCGCGCTCATCGCCAACCTCGTCACCCTGCCGATCGCCGACAAGCTGCACGTGAAGGTGGAGGAGGAGGACGTCTCCCGCTCGCTCATCATCGACGGCATCCTGATGATCCGCGACCAGAAGAGCCCGACCCTGGTGCGCGAGATGCTGGTCGCCTACCTGCCGCACAACCACCGCGAATCGCTCGCCGAGGCGGCGGCGTGAGCCGCACCCGTCATCCGGCGGCCGGCACGCCGATCTCCGCCGGCCGAGGCCGGCGATCCGTGAGCGGAGTGCGGTGAGGTGGCCAAGAAGAAGCGCGGCGGTGCGCATGGCGGACACGGCTGGTTCGTCACCTTCGCCGACCTGATGGCGCTCCTGATGAGCTTCTTCGTGATGATCGCCGCGTATTCCACGCAGGATCAGAAGAAGATGCAGGCGGTGGCGGGCTCGATGCGCGACGCCTTCGGCGTCAACAAGGAATCGCGCTTCGCCGGCGTGATCGAGTACAAGGGCCTGCCCTCGGCCGACAAGCTGCGATACCTGCGCGACGTTCCGCCCGACCGTGCCTCCGACCGCACCACCCCGGCGCGCGACCTGCAGACCGCCGAGGACGGGCTCGACAATCAGGGCGACCCGGAGAATTTCGGGCTCGCGGCCGCCTCCCTGCGCCAGGCGCTGCAGGACCTGCCGGAGATCTCCGAACTCTCCAAGCACGTCATCGTCGCCAAGACCGAGCAGGGCCTCGACGTATCGATCGTCGACCAGGATGGGCGCTCGATGTTCCCGGACGGGTCGAGCCGGCCGACCGAGCGCACCCGCCGCCTCCTGGAGGCGCTGGCGCCGGTCCTGCGGCAGATGCCGAACCGCATCGCCGTCACCGGCTTCACCGCGACCGACCGGCCCGGGCGGCGTCCGCTCGCGCCGCCCTGGGAGATCTCGGCGAGCCGCGCGATCAGCGTGCGCGAGATCCTGGCCGGATCGGGCGTGCCGGACGACCGCTTCGCCTCGGTCTCGGGCAAGGCCGATACCGAGCCGCTGTTCCCCGACAACCCCTATCTCGCCGCGAACCGCCGCGTGACGGTGACCCTCCTCAAGGAGGCGCCGCCGACCCCGCTCAAGGGGCTGCCCTGAGCGTCTGTCGGGGAATGGATCGAGCATCCTGCGAATCTCGGTTCGCCCTCCCGAACGACCTCCGGATGAGGTCGCGGATGGAAGGGCCGGCCGCGATCGCGGGGCGGCCCCTCCGGCAATCCGACGCGGCGTCTACTTCGCGGTCAGCAGCGCCCAGTAGACCTTGTATTTCGAGCCCGGCGCGAAGGCGGTGGCGATGCCCATCCGCGTGGCCTCGGGATCGAGCAGCACGGCGTTGTGGGGCGGGCTGTCGCGCCAGCCGGAGAAGGCTTCCGCCAGGGTGTGGTAGCCGGCCGAGAGGTTCGCGTTCGGCGAGGCGTAGCCGAGGCGGCCCACCGCGCCCTTCACCGTCTGCGCCTTGCTCGGCCGGTCGGCGAGCGCCATCGCGGCGGCCTCGGCCTCGGCGAGGCGCTGCAACTCGGGATCGACGGTGAGCGGGCCCTCGCCGCGGTTGCGGCGATAGGCCGAGATCATGTCGCGCGCGGTCTGCGCATCGACCTGCGCGCCGGTATTGGCGAGCGGCAGGTACAGGGTCGGGATCGCCGAGGTCGTGGGTGAATCCGCCGCGCAGCCCGCCAGAAGCAGCGCCGCCGCGCCCGCCAGCCCGATCCCGATCCGCCCGACCACTGTCCGTCCTCCGTCGCGGCCTACTCGGCCGCCTCCCGCTTCGGCGTGCCGCCCCGCCCGAACCGGCTCGCGATCTCGGACATGGCGTCCTGCATCCCGTCGAGGCCCTGGACCGTGACGACGCTGGAGCCCGGACCCATCGGCGGGATGAAGCCTTCCCCCGATAAGGTCTTGAACACCGAGAAGTTCAAGTCGTTCTGCACCTTCAGCGACAGCGACACGTCGACGATCATCGCGATCAGCTCGAACTCGAGGAAGGGGTCGCCGATCTTGCGGAACACCACCCGCGGGGCCGGGTCCTTCAGCACCTCGGGGAGGGCGGCGGCGCACTGCACCATCAGCTCGGCGGCGCGCACCGGATCCTGGTTGCGCAGCACGTTGACGGTGATGTTCACCCGGCCCGCCCGGTCGCCGCGGACGCGGTTCTTCACGATGCCCGAGATCAGGTTCGAGTTCGGCACGATCACCGCCGAGCGGTCGAAGGTCTGGATCTCGGTGGAGCGCACCGAGATGCGCTTCACGATGCCCTCGCTGTCGCCGATCAGCACTTGGTCGCCGACGCGGATCGGGCGCTCCCAGAGCAGGAGCAGGCCGGAGACGAAGTTGTTGACGATCGATTGCAGGCCGAAACCGATACCGACCGAGAGCGCGCCGGCCACGATGGTCAGCTTCTCCAGGCTCAGGCCCAGATAGGAGAAGGCGACCGCGAGCGCGATCAGGAAGCCGCAATAGCCCGAGACCGTCGAGATCGAGTTGCGCAGGCCCGCATCGAGATCGGTGGCCGGGAGATAGGTCACGTCGAGCCAGCGCTGGATCGCCCGGGTGATGACGACGCCCAGCACCATGATGCCGATGGCCATCGCGATGGTGGAGAGCGAGATCGTGACGTCGCCGACCTTGAAGCCGAAGAAGGCCGAGCGGACCGAGGACAGGATGTCCGTCGAATCGAGGCCCCAGGGCGCCAGGATCAGCAGGGCCGCGAGCAGGAACAGCACCACCCGCGCCGCGCCCGTGGTCAGCACCGCGATCTGGTTGAGCGAGCGCTTGCGCAGGCCCGTATTGGCCTGCAGCGTTGTGGCGAAGCGGGCCCCGTCGCAGAGCGAGCTGCCGACGAAGGTGTCGATGCTCTGCACGAGCAGGTAGAGCAGCACCAGGACGCTCGTCGCCCAGACGAGCTGGTCGATCAGGAAGCTCGCGAAGGCGACGTAGCCGCTCACCGCCGCCGCCGCGATCACGCCGACCGCGGCCCAGCCGATCAGGCGGGCCGGGCCGCCGATGCCGGTGGTGGTCTTGGTGGGGACGTAGGGGCCGAAGCAGGCCTCCTCCTCCTCCTCCGTGTCGGCGAAGCGGTGGAGGCCGATCGCGAGCATCGCGGCCATGGCGAGCGCGCCGATGCCGCGGGTGGCGATCGAGACCGGGAGCGCCGCCGAGATGCCGCTGTTGAGCGCCTCGATCGCCTTCACCACGGAGATCACCGTGGCGATGCCGACCGCCAGACGCATCACCCGGGTCGCGGCCGCGTCGCTCACCGGGGCCGGCCGCCAGGCGGGCTTCCCCGGCGAGAGCAGGCCGTCGCAGAGCGCCTCCACGAAGGCGACGAAGGCGAAGCCGCCGAGCACCGCCCCCGCGAAGGGCAGGAGACGCGAGGGCAGCAGGTCGGTGGCGTCGAGGGCGTAGTAGACCGCGTAGCTTCCGGCCACCGCCGGCAGGGTGCCGAGCAGGATCACCCGCCAGGCCCCGAGCAGCGTGGCGCGCCGCGAAGGCGCGGTGTCCGTGGCGTCGCGGCGGCCGAGCCGCGGGGCGATGTTGCGGCGGCCGAGATAGAGCGCCACCGACACGCCGAAGGCGACGCCGAGCAGCAGGAGGTTCCAGAGCGTGCCGTTGCGGGCGAACAGCAGGCCGATATCGGACAGCGCGCTCTGCAGCGAGCGGGTGTCGCGCGGCAGGTCCGCCATCACCCGGGTCCACAGGCCCGGGCTCAGCAGCGGCTGGGTCCGCTCGAACAGGCCGCGGGTGAAGGATTCGCGCCGCTTGTTCGAGACGCGGTCGATGATCTGGTCGCCCTGGACCAGCAGCGAGCGGGCGAGGCGCTGCGATTCGTCGATGCGGGCGACGACGGCCTCGCGCTCGACGCGCTCCTGGGCGACCTCGGGGCTCTCCTCCGCGTCCTTCGGCTTCGGCCCGAGCTGGGTCAGGCGCTCGCGGGCCGCCTCCAGGGGGGCGTCGAGCTGGCTGATGATCGTGCGGATCTGATCGGTGACCGGGCCGACGCCGTCGCGCACCGCGGCGAGGTCGGCGGTGGTGAGATCGGGACGCTGCAATTCCTTCTCGCGCCGCTCCAGCTCGGCCTTCGCGGCGTCGAGCTTCGCCCGGACCTGCTTGCCCTGCTCGGACATCTCCGGCTTCTGCGGGGCGGGCTTTGCCTCGGCGGGTTTGGCCTCGGCAGGTTTGGCCTCGGCCGGCTTTCCGCCCGGCGCCTGTGCGGCAGGTTGCCCCGGAGCGGGGGCGTGCTGGGCCGGCGCCTGCTGGGCCGGCGCTTGGGCCAGCGCCGGCTGCAGCGCCAGCGCGCCGGGTGCGAGGAGCAGCGCGACGAGAGCCAGGGCGAGGCGCGGCTGGCCCCGTCGGGATCGCGGTCCGGTCGGAGCGGGCGCGGAGAGGCAGCGGCTCGGGCGTCGGCGCATCGGCATTCTCGGTCGGGTATCCTTCTGGTCGGCGGCTCGGGCGCATCCCGGCGGCCGGGCGCGGGCCGGACGGAGCCCGGGCGCGGCGGGCCGCGCGGCGATCTCTGCCGGAGGAATAGGGCGAAAGCCTGCCCATGCCCACCCGGGCCGGCCGGCATGCCGGACCAGTGCCCTACGCAGTCGGCGCGGTCGATGCGCGGTGACGGCCTGTGCGCGGTGCCTGCGCGCTTTGAGCGCGCGGCTTCACAAGGGTGTCACCGTGATATTAGACTAAGAGTTGATGGACAGGGCCTTTTCGTCACCGGGCGAGGAGGCGCGGCCGAGCGGTACGCCGCCGCGGCCCCGCCACGCGCCGGATCTTCACGCCCCGCCGGGTCGCCCCGGGCGCCCGCCGTTCCGTCCGTCATCGTGCCGCCGCACCCGTCCGCGCCGGCCGTCTCCTGCCCTTCCCGTCGATTTCCGCCCCCGTTCGGCGCGCTGGCCCGGTCTCGCGCGTTGTCCGGCAGGGCCGCCCCTCGAAGAAGAGCCGTGCCGATGATGGACCTCCAAACCCTCGTCCTGAATGCGGATTACCGGCCGCTCTCCTATAATCCGCTGTCCTTGTGGTCCTGGAAGGACGCCTTCACCGCCCTGTTCCTCGACCGCGTGACCCTGGTGGCGAGCTACGATGTCGAGGCCCGCTCGCCGAGCCGGGCGCTCAAGGTGCCGAGCGTCGTGGCGCTCAAGAACTACGTGACGCTCGCGCGCAGCCCGGCCTTCACCCGCTACAACATCTACCTGCGCGACGGCTTCGCCTGCCAGTATTGCGGCCTGCGCCTGCCCTCCGGCGGGCTGACCTTCGACCATGTGGTGCCGCGTTCCCGCGGCGGCCTGTCGAGCTGGGAGAACGTGGTCGCCGCCTGCAGCCCCTGCAACCTGCGCAAGGCCAACCGCACGCCGCACGAGGCCGACATGCCGCTGCTCACCGAGCCCCGGCGTCCGACGCGCTACGAGTTGCACCACCGGCAGCCGGAATTCGACCACCGGCAGTACCACCACACCTGGCTCGACTATCTCTACTGGGACAGCGAGCTCGAGAGCTGAGGCGCCCTCAATAGGCGGGCAGGCGCGCCGGCGGCTCGTTGTACATCGGCAGCGCGGGCGGGCGCGGCAGGTAGCCGCGGATCAGGGCGGGCGGCCCGTAGCCCGGCCCGGGCGGCGGCGGGCGCCGACAGGGCGGCGGGCCGCAGGGCCGGGCCGGCCGGTAGCCCTCGGCGGCGGCCGGGGCCGGCGCGGCGATCATCCACGCGAGCGCCGCGAGCAGGGCGGGCGCGAGGGGAGAGCGGGCGAGGCCCGGCGGGACGCGGCGCATCGGCAGCCTCAGAACTTGACCGCCGCGCCGCCGCGCAGGGTGTTCACATTCGCCTTGTGGCCATTGAAATCATCGAACAGCACGTACTGATACTCGCCGCGCAGGATGATGTTCGAGGTCATCGCGAATTCGAGACCGACACCCAGCGAGACGCCGCCGACGACCTTGGAATTGTTGCGTCCGAGGATGTAGGTGTAGGGCTGGCTCGCATCCGGATTGTTCGGGTTGAAGGACGCATAGCCGAACCGCGTGATGTAGGCCGGGTTGCCAGAGGCGAGCGCCAGGTTCGCGTTGTAGGTCGCGAGGTTGTAGCCGTAGTTCCGGTAGTTCACGCTATCGTTGATCTGCATGTTGCCGATCGCGAAGCCACCGGTGAGGTAGGGCAGGAAGCTGCCATAGGCGTAGCCGAGCCGACCGCGCACCGTGCCGTATTCATTGATCCGCGTCGTCGATATGCCGTCGATGCCGACGCGCTCGAGAATGCCGTCCGCACGCGAGAGAACGCGCGCCTGTGTGTCGAAGGTCGATCCCGCTTGATCGAAGCGGGTGTAGTCCCCCTCGAAGCCGAAGACGACATCGCCGTACTGAATGTTGTAGCCGGCATAGGCGCCGAAGCTGCCGCCGCGGGCTCGCTTCGACTGGGGCTGGAGCAGGGTCGAGGCATTGAAGTTCGACTCGCCCGTCGTCTCGCGCGACTGACTGTAGACCAGCGGCTGGAACACGTTCCGGAAGCCCAGCGCCGCGTTGCTGTAGCCGCCATGCGCACCGATGTAGAACCCGCTCCAATCGATGATCGGCGTCGAGGCCACCACCGGCTCGTCGTAATCGGCGCCGCGCAGGAAGTCGTAGCCGAGGTCGGCGGCCTGGACCGGGGCGATGGCGGTGCTGGCGGCGAGCAGAGCGAAGATCGCGGTACGCATCGGTGGATCCCCGTGGCGGACGCGCCGCCGGAATACGAAACTCGAAGGGATTCTTGCCGCGGTAACCTTAATTCTCCGTTTCGGAGCCGCGATCGGGCGTTCCGAATTCTGTACGATGCCGCTCCGTGCCGGAAACGACGACGGCCCGGCGATCCCTGGGGACCACCGGGCCGTTCTCCGTCCGATCGCGGCGCGATCGGCTCCCGCCCGGGCGGGCGGGGCGTCCGTCAGTTGCCGTAGGCGCTGGCGCCGACCGGCAGCACCTGCGGCAGCGCGGCGAAATCGTAGCGCAGGCCGATCCGGAACTCGTTCGCGGTCAGGTTCTTGAATCGCGTGCCGTAGCCGAAGCTGTCGACGCCCGTGCGCATCCGGCCGAGGTCGACGTAGCGGTAGGCCGCGTCGAGGCTCAGGCCGTGGCCGAGGGCGACGGAGACGCCGCCGGTGAGCGCCCAGGCGAGCGAGGCGACCGAGCGGTCGGGCCGCTTCACCGCCTCGCGCGGGCCGACGCCCGGCGTCCCGTCACAGGCGTCGAGATAGCACGAGGTCTGGGTGAAGGAGCGGGTCGTGCCGATATCGGCCACGCCGACGCCCGCACCGATATAGGGGGTGAAGCCCCACCACGTGCCGAGATCGGCGTAGACGTTCACGAGGGCGGTCAGGGCGTCGACGCGGCCGGTCTCGATGTTGCCGCCGGTGACGAAGTTCGAGCGCGACGAGAAGGTGCGGAAGCGGCTGTCCACGCGCTGGTCGACGGTGGCGTCGATGCGCAGCCAGGGATTGATGCGGTAGCCGACGCCGCCGCCGTAGCCGCCGGCATCGCTGACCCGCAGGCCGACGAGGGGCGGCACGCCCGGATCGTTCGGGTCCGGCCGCGTGTCGTCCCGGGGCCGGCCGTAATGCGCCTGGGTGAAGTCACCGCGCAGATACCAGCCGGAGCCGATCTCGACCGGAACGGGTTCCGGCGGCGGCGGGGGCATCGTGGGCAGCAGGTCGGCCGCCTGGGCCTGGCCGAGCCCGGCGGCGAGAAGCAGGGCCGCAAGGACCGGGCGGACCTCGAAGGCGTTCATGGGGGGACTCCGGACGACGCAGCGACCGGATCGCTGCCGGCCTCGCGGTGAGACTGGATGAGAAAGCTTGTGAACTGCTTAACCCTAATGCTCACGGTTTCCGGCCCGTGAACAAAGACCGCTATAGGCTGAGTCTCGACGCGCTCTCCTTTTGCCGGACCGGCATCGTTTTCGGCTCACGAGCGCGCGAAAACGCAAAGGGCGGCGCGGATCTGCTCCGCGCCGCCCCCGGATCGAGCGTCCGTCCGCCGGATCAGTACTTGCGCACCAGCGGGCCGGGGGCGGGCTGGTAATCCGGCATGATCGGCGGCAGCGGCGCAGCGGCGAAGCCGCCGAGCATGTAGCGGAAGCCGACCTTCACGTCGTGCGCCTCGATATCCTTGAATTTGTAGGTCGTGTCCGGGCAGATCGAGGTCTCGAAGCACTGCAGCGTGCCGGTCTTGGCCGTGCCCATGTTGAGGTAGCGGTAGCCCACCTCGAGCTTCAGGTTCGGCGTCACGTTCATGGCGAGGCCGGCATGGAGCGCCCAGGCGAGGCTGGTGGTGTCGCGGCCCTGGATCACGCCGATGCCGCCGAGCGCGGTGCCGGCGCCGAAATCCGTCATGGTGCTGGTGCGGTGGAAGGCGGAGCCGATGCCGGCACCGATGAAGGGCGTCACGCCGTACCACGTCCCGAGATCGACGTAGCCGTTGGCCATGGCGACGATCGTGGAGATGTGGCCCTTGTAGAAGTCGTAGCCGCGCGGGAAGGGCGGGGTCAGCCCTTCGCAGCTGCCGGAGAAGCAGTTGGCGTAGCTCTCGCCAAAGCTGAGATTCGCGGAGGTCCGGTACTCGGCCGTCACGTCGCCGCGCAGCCAGGCGTTGAACTGGTAGCCGACGCCGGCACCGGCGAAGGCCTGGTCGCCGATCTCGGTCTGCTCGCGCTGATAGCCGCCCTCAGGACCGATGAAGCCGGCCCGGTCCGTGCCCTCGAACTTGTTGAGGCGCAGCGCGCTCACGCCGACATCGCCGCGCAGGTACCAGCCGCCGCCGACATCGACCGGCGGGGGCGCCATCGGCGGCGGGGGAGGGGGCGGGAGAAGGTCGGCCGCATGGGCGAGGCACGGCGCGCCGACGCTCGCAGCGAGCGTGAGGGAGCGCGCCAAGGCGACGAGCTTGGAGCGGGCCATTAACGTTTCCTTCACTCGAAAGCGTGCCGGAAGCATCGTCGACCGGCTCCGGATGACGCTTCGGATGATGGGCCCAAGATCTTAAGCCGGGCTTAACGTTAAATGTTAGGGTTGCTGCTGCCTTCGAAGCGTTGAGGCGCGCAGTTTTTCAGGCCATCGGCGCCTGTCTGCTCGGTTTGATCGAACTTCGCCGTCGGAGCAGCCTCCAGGATCCTTGGATCACGGCACAATCCTCCAACCGATTGATCGTGCCGCAATTTCCGTGGAACCGGCGGCCACGTCCGCGCAACCTGCCCGCGCCGCGCCAGCGATCCAGGGCGGGCTCAGCCGTGGTCGTGCCCGTGATCGTGGTCGTGCTCCGGCAGGGTCAGGCCGAAATGCGTGACGAGATCCTGCACCTGGGCCGGGCTCAGATGGCGCGGGTTGAGATTGCGCAGGAGCAGGTAGAGCTTGGCCGTCTCCTCGAGTTCTTCCGTGGCGAAGACCGCGCCTTCCAGGCTCTCGCCCGCCACCACCGGCCCGTGATTGGCGAGCAGCACCGCGCCGTAGCGGCCGGCCAAGCCCCGGATCGCGTCGGCCACCGCCGGGTCGCCGGGCCGGAAATAGGGGATGAGCGCCGTGCCGCCGGTGCGCATCAGGTAATAGGGCGTGAGCGGCGGCAGCACCGCCTTCGGGTCGATGCCGGGCAGCATCGAGACCGCGACGGAATGCGTCGAATGCAGGTGGACGATGGCGCGCGCCTCGCGCCGGCTCTCGTAGAGGGCGGAGTGGAGGGGAATCTCCTTCGTCGGCTTGTCGCCGGAGAGGAGGTTGCCGCCGGCATCGAGCCGGGCGATCCGGGCCGGGTCGAGGAAGCCGAGGGAGGCGTTGGTCGGCGTCACCAGCCAGCCGCCGTCGTCGAGGCGTAGGGAGATGTTGCCCGACGAGCCCGGCGTCAGCCCGCGCTCGAACAGCGAGCGGCCGTAACGGCAGATCTCCTCGCGCAGACGTGCCTCGCCGCTCATGCCGTCGCTCCCTCGCTGAGTTCGAATCCGAGATCGACCGTGCCCGGGGGCCCGCCGGCCGTGAGGCGCTCGGCGCAGGTGCGGCCGATCTCCAGGCGGGGGGTGCGCATGGTCGAGAGCGGCTGCGGCATCGACGCGGTGATGTCGAGGGCGTGGCAGCCGAACAGGGCGACCCGGTCCGGCACCGTCCAGCCGTGGCCGAGGCAGCAGAAATAGCCGCCGAGCGCCATGTCGTCGTTGGAGAAGTAGACCGCGTCCACCTCCGGCACCCGCGCCATCAGCGCGTCGAGGGCCGCCCGCCCCGCCGCCGCGGAGGAGGGGCCCTCCACCAGCTCGCGCGCGTGCAGGCTCAGACCCGACTCGGCGAGCGCCGCCTCGAATCCGGCGAGCCGCTTGGCCGCGCGCAGGTCGCGCCCGAGATCGTGCCCGACATAGGCGAGGCGCCGGTAGCCGCGCCCGATCAGGTGGCGGGCGCTGGCATGGCCGACCGCCCGGTTCGAGAAGCCGACCACGATGTCGAGGCCCGGCCCGTCCGTGTCGATCATCTCGACGATCCGGATGCCCGCCGCGCGCAGCAGCGTCACCGTGGCCGCCGTGTGCTCCAGCCCCGTCAGCACCAGGGCGGCCGGGCGCCAGGACAGGAGGCCGGCGACCAGCGCCTCCTCGCGCTCGGGATCGTAGTCGTTCACCCCGATCACGCTCTGGAAGCCGGTGACGTCGAGCGCCCCCGTGAGGCCGCGCAGCAGGTCGGGGAAGACGATGTTGGCAAGGGAGGGGATGATGATGCCGACGAGGCCGGAGCCGCCCGAGGCCGCGTTGCCCGCGAGCGAGCCGGCGAGGCGGTTCGGCACGTAGCCGAGCCGGGCGGCCGCCTCCAGAACCCGCTCGCCCGCCTTCTTGGAGAAGGAGCCGTGGCCGCGCAGCACGCGCGAGACCGTGCTTTCGCCGACGCCCGCCGCGCGGGCCACGTCGGCGATGGTGACGAGGCGTCCGGGTGTCAGGTGGATGGTCATGCCGGACCTGGAGCGCTCCTCGAGCCGGATGGGCCGCCGGTTCGACGCGCGCGGCGATCGCAGGCGGCTCCTGTGGCCTTGAGAGGCATAACAAGCGCGCGAAGCCGTCACAACCAAATTGGCAGCGTTGCCAAAAATTGTTGGCAGCGCTGCCAAACCGATGTTACGCATCGGCCCAGCGCCGCCGAACGAGCGGCGAATCGTGCAGCCGCCCGGGATCGGTCGGCCAGGGAGAACGCTCATGTCCGTGCAAGCCGCCGCGGCGCCCGGCGCCGCCGTGCCGCAGAAGGATTTCGTGGAGCAGACCTACACGAAGGTGTTCTGGCGCCTCGTGCCGTTCCTGATGCTCTGCTACGTGATCGCCTATCTCGACCGCGTGAATGTCGGCTTCGCCAAGCTGCAGATGTCGCAGGAGCTGCAGTTCAGCGAGACGGTCTACGGTCTCGGCGCGGGCCTGTTCTTCATCGGATACTTCCTGTTCGAGGTGCCCTCGAACGTGATCCTGCACCGGGTCGGCGCGCGTGTCTGGATCGCGCGGATCATGATCACCTGGGGCGTGATCTCGGGCGCGTTCATGTTCGTGAACTCGGCGACCTCCTTCTACATCATGCGCTTCCTGCTCGGCCTCGCCGAGGCGGGCTTCTATCCGGGCGTGATCCTCTACGTGACCTCCTGGTTCCCGTCGCACCGGCGGGCCCGGGTCATCGCCGTGTTCATGTCGGCGATCCCCGTCTCCGGCATCTTCGGCAACCCGCTCTCGGGCTGGATCATGGACGCCTTCAACGGCGCCCACGGCCTGTCAGGCTGGCAGTGGATGTTCCTGATCGAGGCGGTGCCCGCCATCCTCGTCGGCGCGGCCGTGTTCGTCTACCTCGACAACAAGCCCGCCGACGCGGCCTGGCTGTCCGAGCCGGAGAAGGCGGTGATCGAGCGCGACATCGCCGCCGAGCGCGAGGGCAAGACCGAGAGCCCGCATTCCATCGCCACCGTGTTCCGCAACGGCCGCGTCTGGTTCATGAGCCTGATCTACTTCGCCTTCGTCACCGGCCAGTACGGCCTGACCTTCTGGATGCCGACGATCGTCAAGGCGTCGGGCATCCAGGGCAACCTCAATATCGGCCTCGTCAGCGCGATCCCGTTCCTGTTCGCGGTCTTCGTGATGATCCTGCTCGGCCGCAGCGCCGACCGGATGCGCGAGCGCCGCTGGCACCTGATCGTCCCGGCCTTGCTCGGCGCCGTCGGCTTCGTCGTCGCCGCGAGCACGGGCAGCACGGTCATCGCCATCGCCGCGCTCTCGGTGGCGGCCGGCGGCGTCCTCACCTGCGCGCCGCTGTTCTGGTCGCTGCCCACCGCCTTCCTGGCCGGCACCGGCGCGGCGGCCGGGATCGCGCTGATCAACTCGGTGGGCAACCTCGCCGGCTTCGCGAGCCCCTACGTGATCGGGGCCTTGCGCGACAGCACCGGCAGCACGGCCGCCGGCATGTACGCGCTGGCCGTGATGCTGGTGATCGGCTCCCTCTGCGTCTTCGTCACGCCGAAGGCGCTGGTGAATCGCTGAGCCGCGTCCGCATCCCTCCCCCTCCGTGGGGGAGGGGGCGGCAAGCCCCATCGTCAGGACCACAGGACGGAATCCGATGAGCACCACACCACAGACGGGCCGCGCCGCGGTGATCGGCCTCGGCTCGATGGGCGCCGGGATGGCGGGCTCGCTCCTGAAGGCGGGCTTCTCCGTGGCCGCCTGCGACGTGAACCGCGAGGCGGTGGCGCGCTTCGAGGCCGCGGGCGGGCGCGGCGCCGCGACCCCGGCCGAGGCGGCTGAGGGCGCCGACGTGGTGGTCTGCGTCGTGGTGAACGCGGCCCAGACCGAGGCGGTCCTGTTCGGGCCCGCCGGCGCCGCCGAGACCATGCGGCCTGGGGCGGTCTTCGTCTCCTCGGCCACCATGGACCCGGCCATCGCCCGGCGCCTCGCCGCGCGTCTCGAAGAGACCGGGCGGCTCTATCTCGACGCCCCGATGAGCGGCGGTGCCGCGCGGGCCGCCGAGGGCGCGCTGACCTTCCTGGCCTCGGGCTCCGAGGCGGCCTTCGCCGCCGCGCGGCCCGCCCTCGATGCCATGGCGGGCAAGCTCTACGAGCTCGGCGACGTGGCCGGGCAGGGCGCCGCCTTCAAGATGATCAACCAGCTGCTCGCCGGCGTGCACATCGCCGCGGCCAGCGAGGCGATGTGCTTCGCGGCCAAGCAGGGCCTCGACCTCGCCAAGGTCTACGACGTGATCACGGCCTCGGCCGGCAATTCCTGGATGTTCGAGAACCGGATGCCGCACGTGCTCGACGGCGATTACAGCCCGAAGAGCGCGGTCGACATCTTCGTGAAGGATCTCGGCATCGTGCAGGACATGGCCCGGGCCGAGCGCTACCCCGTGCCCGTGGCCGCCGCCGCGCTTCAGATGTTCCTGGCGGCCTCGGGCGCCGGCATGGGCCGCGACGACGACGCCTCGGTGGCGCGGGTCTACGCCCAGCTCTCCGGCACGACGCTGCCCGCCGCCAAGGCCTGAGGAGGACGCCGATGCCGCGCTTCGCCGCCAACCTCTCGATGATGTTCACCGAGCACGCCTTCCTCGACCGCTTCGCCGCGGCCGCGGATGCGGGCTTCACCGCCGTCGAGTTCCTGTTCCCCTACGAGCATCCGCCCGAGGCCATCGCCGAGCGCCTGACCCGGCACGGCCTGACCCAGGCCCTGTTCAACCTGCCGCCCGGCGACTTCGCGGCCGGCGAGCGCGGCCTCGCCGCCTTGCCCGAGCGCTTCGAGGAGGTGAAGGCCGGCGTCGAGACGGCTCTGCGCTACGCCGAGGCCACCGGCGTCAAGCGCCTCCACCTGATGGCGGGCCTCGCCGACGCGGCCGACCCGCAGGCGAAGGCCGCCTATCGCCGCGCGGTGATCCACGTGGCCGAGCGGCTCGGCGAGACGGGGCTCGACCTCGTCCTCGAGCCGATCAACGCCCGCAACATGCCGGGCTATTTCCTCAACGATTTCGGCGCCGCCGCCGTGCTGATCCGCGACCTGGATCTGCCGAACCTCAAGCTCCAGTTCGACCTCTACCACTGCCAGATCCTGCACGGCGACGTGACCACGCGGCTGCGCGCGCTGATGCCGATCGTCGGCCATGTCCAGACCGCGAGCGTGCCGGACCGCCACGAGCCGGGCACCGGCGAGATGGACGACGCCTTCCTGTTCGCGGAGCTGGACCGGCTCGGCTACGACGGCTTCGTCGGCTGCGAGTACATCCCGGCCGCGGGCACGGTCGCGGGCCTCGGCTGGTTCGCGCCCTACCGGGGAGCGCGCGCATGACCCTCTCCCTCGGCTGCGTGGCGGACGACTACACGGGCGCCTCCGACCTCGCCAACACCATGACCAAGGCGGGGCTTCGCACCGTCCAGACCATCGGCATCCCGGAGGATGACCTCGCCCTGGGAGAGGTCGACGCCGTCGTGGTGGCGCTCAAGAGCCGCTCGATCCCGGCGGCGCAGGCGGTCGCCCTGTCGCGCGCGGCCGATGCCTGGCTGCGCCAGCGCGGCGCCGCCCACGTGATGTTCAAGATCTGCTCGACCTTCGATTCGACGGATCAGGGCAATATCGGCCCCGTTCTCGATGCCCTGCGCGCGGATGCGGGCGAGGCCGTCGCCCTCGTCACGCCGGCCTTTCCAGAGACCGGGCGCAGCGTCTACCAGGGCCACCTCTTCGTGGGCGCCGTGCCCCTCCACGAGAGCCCGCTCAAGGACCATCCGCTCAATCCGATGCGGGACGCCAACCTCGTGCGCGTCCTCGCCCGCCAGAGCGCAGGACCGGTCGGCCTGATCGACATGGCGACGGTGGCCAAGGGGGCGGACGCCGTGCGCGACCGGCTCGCGGCCCTGGCCGGCGAGGGCAAGGGCGCGGCCATCGCCGACGCGATCTTCGACGCCGACCTCGAGACCCTCGGCCGCGCGGCTCTGGCGCACCGGGTCTCCTGCGGCGCCTCGGGCCTCGGGCTCGGCCTCGCCCGGGCCCTGGCGCGGCCCGGTTCCGCGGATCCGGCCGCGGATGTCCTCGCCGAGCCGGTCGGCGGCCTCGCCGCCTGCCTCGCGGGGAGCTGCTCGCAGGCGACGCTGGAGCAGATCGCGGCAGCGGAGGCCCTGATGCCGGTGCTGCGCCTCGATCCCGAGCGCCTGATCGCGGACGGTGCCGCGGTCGAGGAGGCCCTCGCCTGGGCGGGCGGGCGCGTCGAATCCGGTCCGGTCCTGATCGCGAGCAGCGCGAGCCCGGAAGCGGTGCGCGCCCTCCAGGCCCGGCACGGCGTCGAGCGGGCGGGCCACGCCATCGAGGGCGCGCTGGCGCACCTCGCCGCCGCTCTCGTCGCGCGCGGCGTGCGCCGCCTGGTGGTGGCGGGCGGCGAGACCTCGGGCGCGGTGGTCGATCATCTCGGGCTCAAGGCCTTCCGGGTCGGCCCCGAGATCGCCGCCGGTGTGCCGGTGCTGCGCACCGCGTCCGCCGAGCCGATGCTGCTCGCCCTCAAATCCGGCAATTTCGGCGGGCGCGACTTCTTCGGCCGCGCCCTCGAGATGATGCGCTGAACCGCCCAGTCCCAGCCCGTTGCGGGTGATGCTCAACCGATTGGGCTTCTCCCATCCCCGACCTCGTCCTGAGGTGCCCGCGAAGCGGGCCTCGGAGGAGGCCTCCGGAGGTATCCGAGCGTTCTGGAGAGCTCCTTCGAGGCCTCCGCTTCGCTCCGGCGCCTCAGGATGAGGCCGGAGATGGGGGCACCGATGGCTACGTCCTCAGAGGAGATCCCCATGCACGCCCTGATACTCGGCGCGGCCGGCATGATCGGCCGGCGCCTCACCGCCGCCCTGGTCGAATCCGGCCGCGTCGGCAACGACCGGCTCACCGCGCTGACCCTGGTCGACGTGGTGCAGCCGGAGGTGCCGGCGGGGTTCGACGGCCCGGTCCGGGCCGAGGCCGCCGACCTCTCGCGGCCCGGCGCCGCCGAGGCAGCGCTCGCCGAGCGGCCCGGCATCGTCTTCCATCTCGCGGCCGTGGTCTCGGGCGAGGCCGAGGCGAACATGGATCTCGGCTACCGGGTCAATCTCGACGGAACCCGCCTGCTCTTCGAGGCGATCCGCGCCCTGAGCGAGGCCGAGGGCTACCGGCCGCGGGTGGTGTTCACCTCCTCGCTCGCCGTGTTCGGCCAGCCCCTGCCGCCGGTGATCGGCGACGACTTCATCCCGGCCCCGGCCTCGTCCTACGGCGTGCAGAAGGCGATGGGCGAGTTGCTGCTGGCCGATTACAGCCGCCGCGGCTTCCTCGACGGGATCGGCCTGCGGCTTCCCACCATCTGCGTGCGGCCGGGCAAGCCGAACAAGGCGGCCTCGGGCTTCTTCTCCGGCATCCTGCGCGAGCCGCTCGCCGGCCTGCCGGCCGTGCTGCCGGTGCCGGAGACGGTGCGGCACTGGTTCGCCAGCCCCGGCGCAGCGACGAACTTCCTCCTCCACGCCGCCGGCCTCGACCTCTCGGGGCTCGGCACCCGCCGCACCATGACCATGCCCGGCATCTCGGCGACGGTGGCCGAGGAGATCGAGGCGCTCCGCCGCGTCGCGGGCGACAAGGCCGTCGCGCTGATCCGGCGCGAGCCGGACCCGGCGGTGATGCGCATCATCGAGACTTGGCCGGAGGCCTTCGACACGCAACGCGCGAACCGGCTCGGCTTCACGGCCGACGCCTCCCTCGACGCGATCGTGGCGCAGCACGTGGCCGAGCACGGCGTGAAGCTGTGACGTCGGCGCCTTCGGCTCGAAGGCGCCGACGTTATGCCCTCCCCCCTTTGCGGGGGAGGGTGGCCCGTGAAGCGGGTCGGGAGAGGGGAGCAACGGTGCAGGCTGGAGCGCGGCATCGACGCAGCGCCCGCGTCTGAAGCCGGGTTCCCCTCACCCGACCCCTGCTGACGCAGGGCCCACCCGCTCCCGCAGAGGGTGGAGGGATGCGCGGCGCCAAGCGAGACCGCCTCACGCCGCCACGCGGCCCTCCAGCGGGAACACCTTGGCCGGGTTCATCAGCCAGCGCGGGTCGAACACGTTGCGCACCCGCATCTGCTGGTCGAGATCCACTTGATCGTACTGGAAGCGCATCAGCTCGCGCTTCTCGATGCCGACCCCGTGCTCGCCCGTCAGGCAGCCGCCGACCTCGACGCAGAGCTTCAGGATCTCGTCGCCGGCCGCTTCCGCCTTCTGCAACTCGCCCGGCGTGTTGATGTCGAACAGGATCAGCGGGTGCAGGTTGCCGTCGCCCGCATGGAAGACGTTGGCGACGCGCAGGCCCTTCTCGGCACAGATCGCGCCGATGCGCTCCAGCACCGGCCCGAGCTGGCCGGTGGGGATGGTGCCGTCCATGCAGATGTAGTCCGAGATCCGCCCGGTGGCGCCGAAGGCGGATTTGCGGCCCTTCCAGATCGCGGCGGATTCGGCCTCCGACTTCGAGACGCGCAGACTGGTCGGGCGGAAGCCTTGGGCGATGGCCTCGATGCGGGCGAGCATCGCGCTGCACTCCGCGTCCGAGCCCTCGACCTCGATGATCAGCATCGCCTCGGCGTCGCGCGGGTAGCCGGCTTTCGCGAAATCCTCGGTGATCAGGATCGCCTCGCGGTCCATGTACTCGATGGCGACGGGGATGATGCCGGCCGCGATGATTGCCGCGACGCAGTCGCCCGCATCCTCGACCTTCGAGAAGCCGACCAGCGCCGGCCGCGCGCCCTCCGCCGCCCGCAGGATCCGCACCGTCGCCTCGGTGACGATGCCGAGCTGGCCTTCGGAACCGCAGATCAGGCCGAGCAGGTCGTAGCCCGCGCTATCCAGATGGTCACCGCCGATCTCGACGACGGTGCCGTCGTTCATCACCAGGGTGACGCCCATCAGGTTGTTGGTGGTCACGCCGTATTTCAGGCAATGCGCGCCGCCGGAATTCATGGCGATGTTGCCGGCGATGGTGCAGGCGAGCTGGCTCGACGGGTCGGGCGCGTAGAAGAAGCCCTCGTGGCTGACCGCCCCGGAGATCGCGAGGTTGGTGATCCCGCTCTGCACCCGTGCGGTGCGGTTCTCGAAATCGATGTCGAGGACGCGCGTCATCTTGCCGACGCCCAGGATGATCGCGTCGGCCTGCGCGATGGCGCCGCCGGCAAGCGAGGTGCCGGCGCCCCGCGGCACCACGCGCACGCCGTTGGCGTGGCAATAGGCCATCACCGCCGAGACCTCCTCGGTGGTCGAGGGCAGCACCACGGCAAGGGGCATCTGCCGGTAGGCGGTAAGCCCGTCCGTCTCGAAGGCGCGGCGCTCGTCCTCGGTGGTGACGAGAGCCTCGGGCCCCACCAGCGGGCGCAGGCCCTCTAGGATCGCCTCGCGGCGGCCGAGGATCCCGGGATCGGGCTCCGGAAAGCGGATCGACATGGGCTCTGACCCTTCGCGCGTTCGTCCCTGACCGCCCGGTTTCGTGAGAAGCACTCAGCTCCCGCTCAGCTTCGGCCGTGCAGGATCCGAAGCGTGGAGGGGAGGGGCGGCATTGACCGGCATGCTAGCCGATCGGGGGGCGCAGCGCACGCGCGATGCCGTCGCGTCCGGACCCCTCGGCGGCCGTCCGGAAGACCGCGGGCTTCCTTTTCACGATTGTGCCCTAGATCCCCGCAGCGACGCTCAGTCTCGACCTGTTCTAATCGTAAAAGCTCTGCCATAAGCCACGGCGGCCCTAGCTGCCCAACGGAGGAAAATCCATGCGTCACATGATCCTCGGCGCCGCCCTCGCGCTGCTCCTGCCCGTCGCCGCCCAGGCGGAAGGCGATGCGGCCGCCGGTGAGAAGGCGTTCGCCCCCTGCAAGGCCTGCCACAACTTCGAGAAGAACGGCGTCGGCCCGGACCTGAAGGGCATCGTCGGCCGCAAGGCTGGCACCTACGAGGGCTACAACTACTCCGCCGCTCTGAAGAACTCGGGCCTGACCTGGGACGAGGCGAACCTGAAGGAGTGGATCAAGGATCCGAAGGCCAAGGTTCCCGGCAACAAGATGGTCTTCCCCGGCATCAAGGACGACAAGAAGCTCGACGACCTGATCGCCTACCTCAAGACCAAGGGCTGAGCAGGGCTTCCGCGCTCCCCGCCTGGATCGGATCTCCGGTCGGGCGCCCGGGAGCGCGAATGGTCGACGACGTCGGCCCGCGCATCGTGCGGGCTTCGGTTTATGGCCGCCTCCGTCCCACGGAGGCGGCCTTTTTCATACGGTGTCCCGACAGGCCCGCGCCCTCAGCCGAGCACGCCGGCATGGAGCCCGTCGCGGAGCGAGACGAGGCGGTCGAGCAGGGCGCGCCGGTCCTCCATCTCGAGCCCCGTCATGCCGCCGGCCTGGTTCGGCACACAGGCCAGTTGCTCGCGCAGCGCCCGGCCTCCCTCGGTGAGGAAGATGCTGACCTGGCGCTCGTCCGTGCGGTCGCGGGCCCGGCGCACCCGGCCCGAGGCTTCCAGTCGCTTGAGCAGCGGCGTCAGCGTTCCGGAATCGAGGAAGAGGCGGTTGCCGATCTCCTTCACCGTCAGGCCCTCCTCCTCCCACAGGACGAGGAGCACGAGATACTGAGGATAGGTCAGGTCGTGCTCGTTGAGCAGCGCACGGTAGGCGCGCCCGAACGCATGCGCGGCCGCGTAGACGGCGAAGCAGAGCTGGTTGTCGAGCCGCTGGGGATCGTCGATGTCGACCACCCGCGGAACCTCCGTCTCGCCCCGAAGCTTGACGGCGCGTGGAGCCCGCGCCTGCGACTCTGGCCGAGCTGACATCGCATACAACTCCCATGGGGCAGCCCGCACGGCGCTGCACGCCGGGGTAGCTAAAGCAATATCGTAGCCAGAACAGCACCTGTGCACAATGAATTCAACGCAGGGCCCTCATCGATTGCGCGCAATGCAAGCTCTCGCGATCGGTGCTATCTAAATTGTGCGCAATCGATAGCGGTCTCCGACGGACCGCTGCCCGACACGCAGGAGGTTATCATGCAGGCTTTGTACACCGCTCACGCTCATGCCACCGGTGGCCGCGAGGGCTCTGCCGCGACCGATGACGGGCGCCTCAGCATCGGCCTCGCCACCCCGAAGGAGCTCGGCGGCGGCGGCGGTCAGGGTACCAATCCCGAGCAGCTCTTCGCGGCCGGCTACGCTGCCTGCTTCCTCGGCGCGATCAAGTTCGTCGCCGCGCAGGACAGGGTGAAGATCGCCGAGGACGCCAAGGTCGAGTCGACCGTCGGCATCGGCAAGCGCGATGACGGCACCGGCTTCGGCCTCACCGTGACTCTCAAGGCCACCCTGCCGGGCCTGGACAAGGCCCAGGCCGAGGATCTCGTCCGCCGCGCCGACGTGGTCTGCCCCTACTCGCACGCCACCCGGGGCAACATCCGCGTCGACGTCTCGGCCGCCTGAGGCCAGGGCCTGATCGCACGCGTCAGCGGCCCCGGGCGGATCGGTCCGGGGCCGCTCTCAGAGCTTGTTTGAGCTGGATCGACGGATCGTCATGCGGAGATCCGGCTCGTCCTGCCAGACCACCTCAGGATGAGGGCGAGGAGAGGATCAGCCGGATCACAACACCGGCTCGATCGGCTCGAACAGGCTCTCATTCGTTGCGGCTGTCGTCCATCAGCGGGTGCAGGTCGCGGACCATGGCCTTGAGCCGCGCGTCGAGGATGTGGGTGTAGATCTGCGTGGTCGAGATGTCCGCGTGGCCGAGCAACTCCTGCACGATGCGCAGGTCCGCGCCGTTCTGAAGGAGGTGGCTCGCGAAGGCGTGGCGCAGGACGTGCGGGCTGATCCGGTCGGTCCGGATCCCCGCCGCGGCGGCCACGGCCTTGAGATCGCGGGCGAAGGCTTGCCGGGTCAGATGGCCGCTCTCGCTGTCGGCGGGGAACAGCCAGGGGCTCTCCGCACTCACCCCGTCGAGATGCGCGCGCATCGCCACCCGCGCGAGGTCGGTAAGCGGCACGAGCCGCTCGCGCCCGCCCTTGCCGCGGATCACCAGGGTGCGCTCCCGCGTGGTCGCGGCCGAGCGCGGCAGCGCGACGAGTTCCGAGACGCGCAGGCCCGTGGCGTAGAGAAGCTCCAGCAGGCTGTGCATGCGGCGGGCGCGCGCGGCCTCGCCCGGCCGGGTCGCGGCGGCGACGGCGTCGCGGGCGACGGCGAGGAGCCGGTCGACCTCGGCCACGTCGAGCACCTTCGGCAGGACCCGGCCGCGGCGCGGGCCGGAGACCGGCGCGCTCGGGTCGGTTTCGGCGAGCCCCTCCGCGTACAGAAACCTGTGGAAGCCGCGCACACAGGAGAGCCTGCGCGCCGCCGAGGACGCCTTCAGCCCCTGTTCCTCGAGCCCGGCGAGATAGGCCCGCAGCGTTCCGGCCTCGACCCCGTCGAGGTCGAGATCCGCTGCCTTGAGGTAGGCGAGATAGTCGTCGAGGTCGCGCCGGTAGGCCTGGAGGGTGTTGGCTGCCGCGCCGCGCTCGGCGGCCAGCATGTCGAGATAGGCCGCGACCTCCGGGCCCGCGCTCACCGGTTGCCCGGCTGCAGCTTGGCCGGCGGGATCGTCACGCTCATCTCGCGGGGCACCGGCTTCACGAAGGTCGCCAGCGCGAACATCCCCGCGAAGATCAGGCCGGCCAGGATCGCGAGGGTCGCGAAGAATCGGAACAGCGTCGGCACGTCGGTTCGGTCTCGATCGAGCTGGGGCGGTGCCGGGAAGAGAAGGCAGCCGTGAGGGGCGAGGGGGTTGCATCACGCGCTGGCGGCGATGGCAAGGCCCGTTATGCCACAGCGCGGGCCCCGGCCCGCCGCCCGTTTCCAGTCCCTGGCAAACGCGCTAAGACCCCGGCTCGATACCATGTCAGTCGCGATGAACGAGCCGGCGGCGCCGGGCGAAGAACCGATCGAAGCGCGCATCCGCCGGGCCCTCGGAGCCCGGTCGATCGTGCTCGTCGGCCTCATGGGCGCGGGCAAGAGCACCGTCGGCCGCCGCCTCGCGCAGCGGCTCGGGCTGATCTTCAAGGATGCCGACATCGAGATCGAGGCGGCGGCCGGCCTGACGATCCCCGACATCTTCGCGATCTACGGCGAGCCGAGCTTCCGCGACGGCGAGGAGCGCGTCATCGCCCGCCTGCTGCGTGCCGGCCCGATGGTGCTCGCCACCGGCGGCGGCGCCTTCATGCGGGATTCGACCCGCGGCCGCATCGCCGAGCTCGGCGTCTCGATCTGGCTCAAGGCCGAGCTCGACGTGCTGATGCGCCGGGTGCGCAAGCGCGGCAACCGGCCCCTTCTCGAGACCGAGGATCCGGAGGCCACGATGCGCACCCTGATGGAGGCGCGCCATCCGGTCTACGAGGAGGCCGAGATCGTGGTGCTCTCCCGCGACGTGGCGCATGACCGCGTGGTGCAGGACGTCCTCGAAGCCCTCGATGCCCATCTCGGGCCGCCCGCCGTGGCGGCCCAGTGACTTAAAGCGACCATGTCCCATCTCAGCGTCCACGTGCCCCTCGACGGGGGCAGAGCCTACGACATCCTGATCGGCCGCGGCCTCGTGGACGCGGTCGGCGCGCAGGCCGCCGCCCTCGGTGCGAAGGCGGCGGGGATCGTCACCGACGAGACCGTGGCGGGGCTCTACGGCGCGCGGGTCCGCGCCAGCCTCGAACGGGCCGGGCTGCGCTGCGGCATCATCGCGGTGCCGCCGGGCGAGGCCTCGAAATCCTACGCCGGCTACGCCTCCGTCTGCGACGGCCTGCTGGCGCTCAAGATCGAGCGCGGCGACCTCGTGGTGGCGCTGGGCGGCGGCGTGGTCGGCGACCTCGCGGGCTTCGCCGCGGCGACGCTCCGGCGCGGCGTGCGCTTCCTGCAGGTGCCCACGACCCTGCTCGCCCAGGTCGATTCCTCGGTCGGCGGCAAGACCGGGATCAACTCGCCCCACGGCAAGAACCTGATCGGCGCCTTCCACCAGCCGCGCCTCGTCCTCGCCGACACCGCCACCCTCGACACCCTGGTCGAGCGGGAGATGCGGGCGGGCTATGCCGAGGTGGCGAAATACGGCCTCATCAACGATCCGGGCTTCTTCGACTGGTGCGAGGCCCATTGGCGCGGGATCTTCTCGGGCGGCCCCGAGCGCGACGAGGCGGTGGCGATCTGCTGCCGGGCCAAGGCCGGCGTCGTGGTGCGCGACGAGCGCGAGGACGGCGAGCGGGCGCTGCTCAATCTCGGCCACACCTTCGGTCACGCCCTGGAGCGGCTCACCCAGTACGACTCGGCCCGCCTCGTCCACGGCGAGGGCGTCGCCATCGGGCTGGCGCTCGCCTTCCGTTTCTCGGCCCGGCTCGGCCTGTGCTCGGGCCAGGAGGCGGGGCGCGTCGCCAACCACCTCGCCATGGCCGGCCTGCCGACGCGCCTCCAGGACGTGCCCGGCGGCAGCGGCGATGCCGAGGCGATGCTCGATGCGATGGCCCAGGACAAGAAGGTGCGCGACGGCGCGCTGACCTTCATCCTGGCCCGGGGCATCGGCCAGAGCTTCATCGCCCCGGGGATCGGCCGCGACGACGTGCGCGCCTTCCTGCAGGACGAGCTGCGGGGCTGAGCGCCGGCGGGCGCCCGGTTGCCAGACCGAAGCGCGGCCGGATCCCGCCGTTTACCCGCCCGGAACCGCATCTCGGCTAGCCTGTCCGCGTCCGGACGGCCCGGGAGAGTGGATTGCGCGCATCATCGAGCCTTTCGGCGCTCGGCCAGGATCTCCGCGACCTGCTGACGAGCGATGCGCGCCTGTTCCGCCTCGCCCGGCTCGCCAGCCTGTGGATGGTGCCTCTCACCCTCGGCCTGGTAGCCGTCGTGTTCGGCACCGGGCCGGTGCCGCGACGGAACTGGCTCGGCGACATCCTCGGCAACGACCTCACCCAGGTCTGGGTCGCCGGCCAGGCGGCGCTCCGCGGCGCAGCGGCCGAGTCGTACGACCTGCCGCGCCATCTCGCGAATCTGAGCGCCGCCTTCGGGCCGGATTGCCGGTTCGCCTGGCACTATCCGCCGCTCTTCCTGCTGCCCGCCGCCGCCATCGCCCTGCTGCCGCCCCAGGCCGCCTTCCTCGCCTGGAGCCTCGCCTCGGTGAGCCTGTTCGCCGTGGCGCTGCACCGCGTCGGCGGGCGCGCCGCGATGCTGATCGGGCTCGCGCACCCGCTGGTCTTCTGCAACCTCACCTATGGGCAGAACGGGCTGTTCACGGCGGCCTTCCTCACCCTCGGCGCCGTGCTCGTGGATCGGCGCCCGCTCGTGGCCGGGCTCTGCTTCGGCCTCGTCGCCTACAAGCCGCAGCTCGCCGCGCTGGCGCCCTGCCTGCTCGTCGCGACCGGCCGCTGGCGCTGCCTCGCCGCCTGCCTCGCCACCGTGGCGGCGCTCTGCCTCGCGGCGCTCGCGGCGTTCGGCACGACGCCCTGGCTCGGCTTCCTCGGTACGCTCGGCGAGACCAACCGGATCATCCTGCAGAACGCGGCCGCCGGGCTCGATCTCAACGCCAGCGCCTTCGGCGCCGTGCGCCTCGTCGGCGGCCCCATGGCCGCAGCCTGGGCGCTGCAGATCGCGGTGAGCATCGCCGCCCTGGCGCTGGCTTGGCGGATATGGGCGACCTGCCCGGACCCGCGCCTGCGGGCCGCGACCCTGCTCGCCGCCGCGCCGATGCTGTCGCCCTACGTGCCGGTCTACGACCTGGCGCCGCTGGTGCCGGCCATCGCTCTCCTCGTGGTCGTGGCGCACCGCGCGGGCGGCCTGCACGGGCCCGAGCGCTGGCTGCTGATCGCGACGCCGCTGACCGCGATGATGCGCCTCGGCATGGACGCCACGGGCTTCCCCTTCGGCCTGCTCTTCGCGCTCGCGACCTTCGGCTGCATCCTCGCCCGCGCGCTGCCACGCCGCTCCGGACGCCCAGCCCTGCGGACCGCCTGACCCAGCGCGCACGATTCCCGGCGGACGGACGCAGGATCTTGTCCGCTCTCAAGCCGGCGTGGATGCCGGTTCGGCGAAGGAGAGCGCGGTAATCCAGGGCTTGGAGCCGCCCCCGGATCGCCGCGCGATCGGGACCGGCTCTAGGCGTCGACCAGGGCGTTGCCGGCCACGTGGATCACCGCGTCGAAGGGCGGCAGCTCGGCCGGCTCGACCGCATCCGGCAGGCAGACGATCAGGCCGCGGTCCGCGCGGGCGGCCCGCAGGGCGGCGAGGCGCTCGCGGAAATTCTCGGGCTTGCGCTCGTCGAGCAGGATCGCGACGACGAGGATGTCCGGCCGGCGCACGAGGCAGCGCACGAGGTCGATCGCGATGCGCTCGCGGGGGCCCAGTGCCCCCTCGGTGAGCCCCGCCGCCGCACCCGGCTCGACCCGGCTGTCGAGTCCGAGCCGGTAGACCTGGCCCTCCAGTCCGGCCTCCGCGAGCACCCGCCGGACCAGGGCGCGCACCCGCGCCTCGGCGCCCGCCTCGCCCGCGCTGATCCGGCCGAAGAGCAGGTTCTCCTCGAGGCTCGCCGCCGGGTTGACGCGGTCGGGATCGTAGAACTCGACCGCGCCGCGCAGGGGGGGTGGCAGCATGCGCGCGAAGGAATGCCGGGCCGCCACGATGCGCTCCTCCAGGGCGGCGTCGATCAGGCCGAAGCGGTGGCGCATCTCGCTGTAGCGGAGCGCGAGCCCGATCAGCCGCTCGCGGTCGCGCTGGCCGTCCGGGCCGCGGCGCAGGGTGGCGTCCGCCTGGCGCACCACGAGATCCTCGAAATAGCCGCGCTCGGAGGCCGGGAAGAGCGAGAAGGCGTCGAAGAGCGGATGGTCGTTCGGCAGGTCGGAGAAGATCTCGACCGAGTTGCGCGCCACGGCGAGGCCGATCTCGGTGAGCGGGCGGATCAGGCCCTCCGCCTCCAGCACCGCCCGCAGGTAGGGATGCCGGGCGAGGCGCGGGCGGGCGAAGGCCGGCCCCACCGGCTCCCCGAACAGAATGTTCGCCCCGAGATCGGCCTGATGGTTGTAGAGCGCCGGATCGAAGGGCTCGACCAGCCGCTCGGCCCGTTCGGCGCGCAGGGCGTCGCGCATCCGGACGCGGGCGGCGACGACCGCCCGGGCGAGATCGGGCTCGGCAGCGGGGTCGATCCGGCCGGTGAGGCCGCGAGCGTAGACGAGGGTGTCGAGGCCGACGAGGCGCAGCAGGTCGACGAGATCCGCGTCGCCCGGCGGGCTCGCCGCGCCGTAGAGCAGGTTCTTGCGCAACGGGCCCTCGACCAGGATCGCCTCGCCCGCGGCGTAGGCGATGCGGCGGGCACGCTCGGCCGGATCGAAGCTGCGCAGGTCGTGCCCGCCATAGGTCACGGCGCCGGCCGTGGGTTCGACCTGTCCGGCCAGGACGGCGGCGAGCACCCGCGCACCGCTGCCGCGCCCGCCGGTGATCGCCACGTGGCCGGGCATGGCGAGGCGCGCATCGACCCCGGCGAGACGCTCGCCGGTGGCCGCGTCGAAGGCGCCGACGCCGCGCGCGATGAGGTCGCCCGCCCGCGGCAGCGGTGCCGGCACGGCGTTCGCCCGGCTCCGGCCGCGCAGGGCCGCGGCGTTGCGCGCGATCGCCTGGAAGATCGGCGCGATGGCGTTGCGCACGGAGAGCAGGCGGGAGGTTGCGGCGAGGAGCACCGCGGCCAGGGCGAAGGCGGCCGAGGCCGCGATCAGCGCCGCCGGATCGACGGCCTGCGCGGGCGGCGTGCCGGGTCCGCTGCCGCGCCAGAGCGCGGTGCCGACCGCGAGGGCGGGCAGGAGCACGGCGAGCGCGATGGCCGGAGCCCGGGCATAGGCGAGACGGGCCTCGGCCCGGGCCAGGGCGTTGCGCTTGGCGCTCGACGTGGCGGCGATGCGGGCGCGCTCCAGGGCGGTCGAGCCATGCGCCCGCACGGCCGGCATGCGGCGCACGAGGTCGGCGAGGGTGCGCCCGGCCGCCTCGCCCGCGTTCCCGCGCAGTTCGCGCCGCTTGGTCATCCGGTCGAGGATCAGCGCCTCGGCGAGCCCGACCGCGAACAGCCCGAGGGCCGCGATCGGAACGAGGCGCGGGGCGGCCAGCGCCGCGAAGGCGAGCGCGAGAAGCGTCCCGGCGGCGGCCAGGGCGGGCAGCACGATGCCGACGCCGAGGGGGCCGTCGAGCTTCGAGACGGCGCGGCCCATCAGGTCGGCGAGGCTCCGCGCCTCGTCGCGGGCGCCCGCAGGCGAGCCGAGGATCGCGTCGATCACCGTCTCGCGCAGGGCGGACATGGCGCGGTTCTGCGCCGTGACGCAGAGGCGGGCCACCACCCAGCCGAGGCCGGCGAGCGCCAGGGCGGACGCTGCGAGGCAGAGGAAGGCGGCGAGTTCGAGCGCGGCCGGCCGAAGGACCCAGCCCGGCGCGAGGACGAGGTCCGGCCGCGGATCCTGCAGCGGCACCACGAGGCGCAGGAAGGGGAGGGCGGTGGCCTCGTCGCGCGGCAGGGTCGCCACGAGGTCGCGCAGGCACAGCAGCGCGAGGGCGCAGAGGGGGATGCCGAGGCCGAGTGCCAGGCCGAGGGCGAGGATATGCTGGCGGCGGGCGGCCCGCCAGGTCAGGAGGATCGGGTCAGACTCCATGCCGCTCCGCCACCGCCGCGCTCGATCACCGCGCTTCCCTCGCCGCACGGGCTCGGGTCAAGCGCATAGTCGACGCGAGGCGGGAGGCAAAGCGCGGCAGCGCACCTCGGCGTGCCGGCGGGGCATCGTCCGGGTCGCGCCGCCCGGCGCAGGCCCTTGAGCCGGCTGTTGTTCGCAGGGCAGAACGCCTCTAAGTGCAGCGTCATGGAGCGCCTGCTCCCCGGGAGGCCTCCCTCTGGTCACCCCGGTGCTGCGGGCGTTGGTTGGGACACACGGGATCCGCTGGGTTGCGGGGCGCCGGATCCGCCGTCGGCGCTTCGCGGGCGGCACGCGGGTTCCGGAACGATGGTCTGACGCGCGCTCATCCGCCGAGCCGGTGCTCCGCTCGGCCGATGGGCGCTCACTAGGGGTGGAAGTCCGGGACGATGTGCGAACTGCTCGGCATGAGCGCCAACGTGCCCACGGACATCCGATTCTCCTTCGCGGGCCTGGCACGACGGGGCGGAGAGACCGGGCCGCACGCCGATGGCTGGGGCATCACCTTCTACGAGGGGCGCGGGCAGCGCAGCTTCCACGAGCCGGAGCCCTCGGCGCGCTCCGAACTCGCCAAGCTGCTGCGCAACGCGGCCATCAAGAGCCGCATCGTCATCGCCCATGTGCGCAAGGCCAATCGCGGCCGGGTGAGCCTGGAGAACACCCATCCCTTCACCCGCGAGCTCTGGGGCCGTCACTGGACCTTCGCCCATAACGGACAGCTGCGCGGCGTGAAGAAGCTGCCGCTCGGCGCCTTCGCCCCGGTCGGGACCACCGACAGCGAGTACGCCTTCTGCTGGATGCTCGGGCGCCTCCAGGCCCGGTTCCGCCGGCTGCCGCCCGCCGCGACCCTCGACCGCGCGATCGCCGCCCTCTGCGCCGAGCTGCACGGCCTCGGCGTCTTCAACATGCTGCTCAGCGACAGCCGCACCCTCTACGCCCATTGCGGCAAGCGGCTCTGCTACCTGACCCGAAAGGCGCCCTTCGGGACCGCGACCCTGATCGACGAGGACTGGCACGTCGATTTCGCGCAGGAGACGACCGAGCAGGACGTGGTCACGGTCATCGCCACCAAGGCCCTGACCCGCGACGAGAACTGGATCGATCTGGAGCGCGGCGACATCCTGACCCTGCGCGACGGCGCCACGCACCTGATCCGGATGCGCGCCTCCGCCTGTTGACGGGTGACCGGCGCGCGCCTCTCGCGCGCGCCCAAAGGTGCATGCGCGGGCTTCATGCGCTACAACAACCTTAACTCAGGACAGAAGCGGGCGGGTTCGCCTGCGTCACTGTCCGCCTCGCCGGGTCCGGACCGCCCGGCGCGTGAAGCCCGCTTGAACCCTGCGACGAGCCATGACCCGCGACGAGACCGACCACGTCCTCACCGACGCGAGGGATGATGCGCCCTCCGAGCGCCCAAATCTCAGCCACGCGATCCGCGCCCATCTCGGCGACTATCTGCGGGATACCTACGAGCGCATCGGCGCGGCCGAGATGCCGAGCCGCTTCACCGAGCTGCTCGACAAGCTCGAGGCGGCCCTGCGCGCCCGCGGCGAGGCGATCGAGCCCGAGTTCCGCGAGGGCCTGCTCGCCGCCGTGCCGTCTTTACGCGCCTTCGCCCTCTCGCTGACCTCGAACCCGGCCCGCTCGGACGACCTCGTGCAGGACACGCTGCTCAAGGGCTGGCAGCATCGCAACCGCTTCCAGCCGGGCACCAATCTCAACGCCTGGCTGTTCACGATCCTGCGCAACATCTTCTACTCGGATCACCGCAAGCGCGTGCGCGAGGTCGAGGACCAGGACGGCTCCTATGCCGCACGTCTCGCCACCGCGCCCCACCAGGGCGACCGGCTCGACGTGGAGGATCTCCAGAGCGCGCTGGCCAAATTGCCGCCGGACCAGCGCGAGGCCCTGGTGCTGGTGGGCGCCGAGGGGGTCTCCTACGAGGAAGCCGCCGCGATCATGGGCTGCAAGGTCGGCACCGTGAAGAGCCGCGTCAGCCGCGCCCGCGGCCGGCTGGCCGAATTGCTCGGCTACGACGAGGAGGATCTGGGTTCCGACCGGTTCATCAAGTCGGCGATGCCCGGAGAGGGCTGATTCGATCCGCCTGCACGGCTTCGTGCGGGCGGATGCCGGCTGTCAGACGCTCCATTCAAACTGGAAATGGTGATCCGTTTCAGTTGCGTAGGCGCGGTTCGCGCGTGCGGCGCACGCTTTTGGGCCGGCAATTCGCTTTTTTGACGCATCCGTTTCGCGGGGTCGCGCGTTACCGGCCCGAGCTTCGCTGCGCTCGGGCGCGGCGAACAGACCGAAACGGAGACTGTGAATGAACGTCAAGACCCTTCTCGCCGCCTCGGCCCTCGCCCTCTCGCTGCCGCTGGCCGCCCAGGCCCAGGGCACCCTGCCGGGCGCCGCCCGCGGTGCGGAAGTCGGCGCGGACGCGGCCGGCCCGATCGGCGGCATCGTCGGCGGTGCGGTCGGCGCGGCCACGGGTACGGTCGGCGGCATCCTCGGCGTCGACATGCAGCCGCGCTTCCGCAGCTATGTCCGCGAGCGCAATGTCCGCTCCTACGATTACGACGGCCGTGTCGCGGTCGGCACCACGCTGCCGGCCTCGGGCGTGACCTATTACGACGTGCCGGACGAGTATCGCGTGCGTCCGGGCTACCGCTACACCGTGATCAACGACACCCCGGTGCTGGTCGATCGCAGCCACCGCATCGTCGAGGTCATCAACTAAGGCGGCCGCAGCGCCGGCCCCTTTCAGGCCCCGGAGCCCCGGCTCCGGGGCCTTTCTCATGCGCGGTCCGCGCAGGGTGCGAGCCGTGAGAAAAGCCTCCCCGACCGGCGCAACGTCCGCCGCCCGACGATCGTTAATGCCCTGATCCGAAGGAGGTTTCTCATGGACGGCGACGACAAGGCCAAGCTTCCCGAGCCGGTGCGCGACCATCTCGGCCAGCAATTGCGCGGCGTCCTCCCCGTGGAGACCGGCAGCCCGCGCTTCCTCGGCGACGAGGCGGCCCCCGAGCAGTTCGCCCCGCAGATCGCCAAGCTCGAGACCCGCCTCAAGACCCACGAGGAGGGGACGGGCGCCGTCGAGGAGGCCCTCGACCGCATCCTCGACGCCTTCGGCATCGCGGCGGAGGGCGGCAAGGGCGCGCCCTCGCACGGGCCGTCCGGGCGCGGCTAGGTTGCGCTACGCCGAAGGGGAAGCCGGTCCGGGGAAGGAGAGCGCGTCAGGACCACGGCGCTGAGCCCGGCGCCGAGCTGAGGCCGGTCAGACCCGCGGCCTGGCCGCGAGGATGTCGCGGATCTCGCCGAGAAGCTTCACGTCGGCCGGCGCCTCGGGCGCCTTCTCCTCGGCCTTCTGAAGCTTGTTCATGGCCCGGATGACCAGGAACAGCACGAAGGCGACGATCATGAAGTTCAGCGCCACGGTGATGAACTGACCGTAGCCGAGCACTGCGCCCTGCTTCTTGGCCTCGGCATAGGCCATGCCGGATTGCACCTTCGCGGAGAGCGGCAGGTAGTAGTTCGAGAAGTCGAGGCCGCCGGTGATCGCGCCGATCACGGGCATGAACAGGTCCTGCACCGCCGAGGTGACGATCGCGCCGAAGGCAGCACCGATGATGACGCCGACCGCGAGGTCGACGACGTTCCCGCGCAGGGCGAATTTCTTGAATTCTTCCAGCATCCGCGATCCCTCGCTGGCCGATTCGGCCGGTCCAGGGTGACCGGCACGCCGGCACGAGGCCAGTCACGGACGCGTGCTGTCCACCGCCCAAGCGCCGATCAGGCCGCGGCCGGGCTCTCCGGCGGCTCGCTGCGCCCCTGCGCCTCGAGCTTCTGGCGGCGCCGGTACTGGGCGGCACCCACCGGAATCGTCGCGAGATAGGCGAGGCTGATCGCCACCAGCGATTCGAACGGGAAGCTGATCAGGAGGCCGAAAGCGGCCACGCCGGCGAGGAAGATCGGCAGCACCCAGCCGCGCGGCACGCGCTTGCCCATGGTCTTGCCGGAGAAGGTCGGCACCGTGGAGACGACGAGAAGCGCGATGCAGAGGACGTAGATCAGCACCATGGGCGTGGCCCAGGCCCCGAAATCGAGGCCGAGGAAGTGCAGGTAGAGCGGCAGCATCGCGGTCAGCGCGCCCGCGGGCGCCGGCATGCCGACGAAGAAGTCCTTCTTCCATTCGGGCCGGTTGGGGTCGTCCAGCATTGCGTTGAAGCGGGCGAGCCGCAGGCCCATGGCGATGGCGAAGATCAGCGCCACGATCCAGCCGACCGATTTGAGATTGAACAGGGTGAAGCCGTAGAGGATCAGCGCGGGCGCGCAGCCGAAATTCACGAAATCGGCCAGCGAATCGAGCTCGGCCCCGAAGCGGGAGGTGCCCTTCAGGAGCCGCGCGACGCGCCCGTCGATCCCGTCGAGGAGGCCCGCCACCACGATGGCGATCACCGCCGGCTCGAACCGGCCCTCGAAGGCGAGGCGGATCGCGGTCAGCCCGAGGCAGAGCGCCATCAGGGTGATCATGTTCGGCGCGATCATCCGGAACGGCACCGGCTTGAACCGGCGCGGACGCGGCTCGTTGGCGTCCGGCTCGAAGGGCGGGAAGAGGTCGTCCATGGCGGCTCCCCCTGTCGGTCCGCTATATCCGCCGGAACTGGCGCTCGGGGCCGCCGCCGAGATCGGCGAGCACCGTCTCGCCGGCCACCGCCTTCTGGCCGAGCCCGACGAGCACGCGGGTGCCCTCGGGCAGGTAGACGTCGACGCGCGAGCCGAAGCGGATCAGGCCGAAACGCTCGCCCACCTGCAGCGAATCGCCTGCGCTGACGAAGCCGACGATGCGGCGGGCGACGAGCCCGGCGATCTGGACGACGCCGACGCGCAGGGGCTCGCCCTTGTGGGTCGTCTCGATGACGAGGCCGTTGCGCTCGTTGTCCTCGCTCGCCTTGTCGAGCTCGGCATTGAGGAACAGGCCCGGCGTGTAGTGGATCTGCCCGATCCGGCCCGTCACCGGCACGCGGTTCACGTGGCAGTCGAACACGTTCATGAACACGGAGATCCGCGTCATCGGCACCGGCGGCAGATCGAGCTCCGGCGGCGGCAGCACCTTGGCGATCAGGTTGACCCGGCCGTCGGCCGGCGAGACCACCAGCCCGTCGGCCACCGGGGTGACGCGCTCGGGGTCGCGGAAGAAGTAGCACACCCAGAGGGTCAGGATCAGGAAGATCCAGCCGAAGAACTGGGAGAAGTAGCCGGCCAGCACCGTCAGCACGATGCCGATCAGGATGAAGGGGTAGCCCTCCTTGTGGATGGGCACCAGCACCCGTCGGATCGTCTCGAAGAGATCGGTCATGGGGCTGCGCGTTCTCCCTGCGGCTCACGACCCGTGCAGGGTCAGGCGGGGCGGATGGCAGTCCCAGGGGCTCCCGTCAACCATGCGGCCGGCCGCACGGGTCACGCGCGGCCGGCCGATATCGACATGGGACGGTGGATCAGGCCGCGCGGCGCATCGGCTGCGGCTCGGCCGGCACTTCGTCGGTGTGCACGTCGAACTGGACCAGATAGGCCGTGCCGAAGCTCGTGGTCAGCGCGCAATCGGTGGCATCGCGCCCGCGCGCCATCACGATGCGGCCGATGCGAGGCCGGTTGTGGCGGGCGTCGAACGTGTACCAGCGCGGGCCGTCCGGACCTTCGAGGAACACCTCGAACCAGGCCGAGAAGTCCATCGGCGCCGGATCCTTCGGCACACCGATATCGCCGAGATAGCCGGTGGCGTAGCGGGCCGGGATGTTCATGCAGCGGCAGAGCGTGATCGCCAGATGCGCGAAGTCGCGGCAGACGCCGACCTGCTGGGCGTGGCCGTCGCTCGCGGTGCGGGTGGCGTCCGCCATCTGATAGTCGAAGCGCAGGCGCTGATGCGCGTAGTCGACGATGGCCTGGACCCGGCCCCAGCCTTCCGGCGCCGTGCCGAACAGCGACCAGGCGGTCTGCGAGAGCTTGTCGGTGTCGCAGTAGCGCGAGCCGAGCAGGTAGACGAGCACATCGTCGGGCAGGTCCTGGACCGGGATCTGGCGCGCCTCCGGCACCACCGGGTCGGGCTCGCCGGAATCCGCCACCACGAAATCGGCCGACATCGTGATGCGTCCGCCGGGGGCGATGATGCGGGTGCAGAGATTGCCATAGGCGTCGATGCGCTGGCTCGCCTCCACGGGCGGATCGAAGCGGATCGCCTCGGGCGTCACGAGGTCGGACTGACGCTCCGGCCGCACATTGAGCAGCAGGTTCATCGGCGTCGGGCCGAACGTGTCGAAGGCGAGGGTGAAGCCGGTGCGGATATGCATGGTGAGAACGGGATCGGTTCCAAGCTGACGCGCCGCGGCGAAGCGGTTCCAGCCCTTAACCCAGTTACCAGATCTCAGTTCCGGCTCTCAGGCCGACGACGAATTCAAACGGTGCTCAAATATTGGCCATTTTCGCTGAGAGCGGGCGGACCGTCGCGGAGACCGATTTCAGATCGTGCGTGGGCGCGCGCTCTCGGAGGGGCGGGGCGATTGCATAGGATTGCATGGGGATGGGCGGCTTTCGTCGCCGTTCCGGCGGCGTCCTGAACCACCTCCGCGGTTCCCGGCGAGGCTCAGGCCCCCTCTCCGAGAGCTGGCTTTCCCTCGGCTCGGCGACAGAGCGTCCCTATGCGATGAGCCCGAGGGGCGTCGTCGTGCCGATCCGGCGGCCGTGCGGCGGGCGCGCTACTCCGCCGGAACAGGCTCCGGCACGGGCCGTGTCCCGGCTTCGACCGCCTCTTCCCGGTCCTCGGCCCGCTTCAGGGCCTCGCGGGCGGCATCCGCCTCGCGCTGGCGGTTCCACATCGCGGCATAGACCCCGCCATGGGCGAGCAGCCCGGCATGGTCGCCCCGTTCCACGATCACCCCGCGGTCGAGCACCAGGATTTCGTCGGCATTGACCACCGTCGAGAGGCGGTGGGCGATGACCAGGGTGGTGCGGCCCTGGGCAACCCGGTCGAGGGCGTCCTGAATCTCCCGCTCGGTGAAGGAATCGAGCGCCGAGGTCGCCTCGTCGAGGACGAGGATCGGCGGCCCTTTCAGGATCGTTCGGGCGATGGCGACGCGCTGCTTCTCGCCGCCGGAGAGCTTCAGACCGCGCTCGCCCACCGGCGTGTCGTAGCCCTCGGGCAGGGACTCGATGAAACGGTCGATCCGCGCGAGGCGAGCGGCCTCGCGCATCTCCGCCTCGGAGGCCTCCCAGCGTCCGTAGCGGATGTTGTAGCCGATCGTGTCGTTGAACAGCACCGTGTCCTGCGGGACCATGCCGATGGCGGCGCGCAGGGAATCCTGCCGGACGGCGGCGATGTCCTGGCCATCGATCGTGATCCGCCCGCCCTGCGGCTCGTAGAAGCGGAACAGGAGACGCGACAGGGTCGACTTGCCGGCCCCCGACGGGCCGACGATGGCCACGGTCTTTCCCGACGGCACCGCGAAGGAGACGCCGCGCAGGATCGGCCGCTCCGGGTTGTAGGCGAAGCGCACATCCTCGAAGCGCACCACGGCCTCGCCGACCGCGAGCGGCTTCGCGCCCGGCTGGTCCGCGATCTCCGGGTTGCGGTGGAGGATGCGGAACATGTCGTCGATGTCGATGAGCGCCTGTTTGATCTCGCGGTAGATCATGCCCATGAAGTTGAGCGGCATCGAGAGCTGCACCAGCATGGTGTTGGCGAGCACGAATCCGCCGATCGTGGTCCGCCCGGCCATGATGTCGCGCGCGGCGAGCCACATCACTGCCGTCATGCCGAGGGTGAAGATCACCGCCTGGCCGGCGTTCAGGACGGCGAGGGAGACGTAGGTCTGCGTCGAGGCGGTCTCGTACTTCGCCATCGACTCGTCGTAGCGGGCGGTCTCCCGCCCCTCGGCGCCGAAATACTTCACCGTCTCGTAGTTGAGCAGCGAATCGACGGCCTTGGTGTTGGCGTCCGTGTCCGAGTTGTTCATCCGCCGCCGGATCGCGATCCGCCACTCGGTCGCCTTGTAGGTGAAGCCGAGATAGGCCGCGACCATGACGAGCACGACCGCCGAGTAGAGCCAGTCGAACTCGTAGGCGAGTACGCCGAGCACCAGCACGAACTCGACGATGGTCGGCACCAGCGTCAGCACCATCAGGCGCGACAACTCCTCGATGCCGTTGCGGCCGCGTTCGAGGACACGGGTCAGGCCACCGGTCTTGCGCTCCAGATGGAAGCGCAGGGACAGGCGGTGCATGTGCTCGAAGGTCTGCAGGGCGAGGCGGCGCACCGCGTGCATCGCCACCTTGGCGAACAGGCCGTCGCGCACCTGGGTCAGCCCGGCCATCACGATGCGCGACAGGCCGTAGAGGCCGATCAGCAGCATCGGCGCGGCCAGGAGGCCGCTCGGCACGGTCTCGGTCCCGCCGCCGACCGCGGCCACCAGCGCGTCGGTCGCCCATTTGAAGGTGAAGGGCATCGCCAGGGTGGCGAGCTTGGCCACCAGCAGCAGGCCGAAGGCCAGGAAGACCCGGCGCTGCAGGTCCAGCCGGCCATGCGGCCAGAGATAGGGCCAGAGCCGGCGATAGGTGGTGACGAGTCCGGGGCGCTCCGGCGCGGGAGCCGCCGGATTCGCGGGTTCGGTGGTCATGCGGGCAAACGTTCGGGCAGGGGCGGGCGGGCCCGCGGGACATCCGGATCCCGGCGGGGACCCGCGCCCGATATAGGTCGCCGATCCCCGCGCCGCACCCGCCCGGCGGGCGGGGCGCGGTTGCGTGGCGGTCAGCCGCGCTTGTGCCCGCCCTGGCCGGCGCCCGTCTTGTCGTCCGGCAGCACGAAGATCTGGCCCGGATAGATCAGGTCGGGATCGCGGATCTGTTCCTGGTTGGCGTCGTAGATCACGGTGTAGCGATTGCCGCGGCCATAGGCGCGCCGGCTGATCTGCCAGAGGCTGTTGCCGCGCTCGATCCGGGCCGTGTTGATCTCGGGCACGAAGACGCTGCCCGCCGCCTGAGGCGCGCCGTTTCCGGCCGCGTCCGCGGTCCGCGCCGGGGCGGGGGCGGCCGGCCGCGATCCGCTGGCCGGCGCCTGCTCGGGCCGGGACGCCTCAGTCCGGGCGTCGCGCGGCGCCGGTCCGGCCGGCCGGCGGGCCGGATCCGGCAGCGTGGCCTGCTCGCCGGGCCGGGCCGGCTCGGCCGCCCCGGCGGAGCCGGGCTTGTCGGTCCCGGACCTCCCGGCTGCGGACATCCCGATGTCAGGCTTTCCGGTATCGGGCTTCGCAGTGCCGGGCTTTGTAGTGCCGGGGCTGGCGGCTTCGGCGCTGACCGCTTCGGATGTGCCGGTGTGCGACCTCGGCGTCTCGGATCCGGCGGTCTCCGCCGGCTTCGGTGAGGTGGGCTCGGCGGCCGGCCGGGCCGCCTCCGTCCGGGCGGCGACCTGCACCGCCGTCTCGGGCACGGTGAAGGGCACCTCGGCGCGGATGCGGACCTTGCCGGTGCCGGACTCGACCTGATCGATCCGGATCCGGTAGGCGCCGGGGCGCACGCCCTTGCCGATGGTGAAGGTGACCTTGCCGTCCGCGCCGGCCTGTCCGGGGGCGATCAGGGTGTCGTTGAGATAGAGCCGCACCACCGCGCCCGGCGGCGCCTCGCTGCTCACGTAGAGGCGGCCATTCTCCTGCGCGTCCACACTGACGATGCGCAGCGGCGTCGCCGTGGCGGGGCCGGCCCCGGCGGCCTGCGGCGCCGCCTCGGGCTGGGACAGCACGGCGGTCGGGCGGTCCGGCGCGGTCAGGGCGACGAGGGGCTTGGCCCCGGGCGTGGCCGGCAGGGCCACGGCGACGCTCTGCTTCGAGCGCACCTCGCGTCCATCCGCGCCGGTCGCGCGCAGCACGATCTCGCTGCTGCCCGGTGGCAGCCGCGGCGGCACGATCGCGAACTGGCCGTCGCGGTCCGCCCGCGCCTGGGCGACGGGCTTGCCGTCCACCAGCATCTCCACGGTCGAATCGGGCTTGGCCCGGCCCGCCACGACGGATTCGCCGTTCGGCTCGACGCGCACGACGTCGAAGCTCGGCACGGCCGGATCGGGCTTGTCCGCTTCGTTCGTGGCCGTCTTCGGCCCGTCGAGCGTCGGCGTCGGGGCCGGCGGGCTCACCGCCGCGTCGGACCCGCCGGGCGGCGGCTTTGCGGGCGAGCGCGTCTCGGGCAGGGCTGCCACGGCGCCGCCCTCCGGCTTGGCGGCCTGCGGCGCCGTCAGCGGGCGCGGGGTCGCCGCATCGCCTGCCGGTGCCCAGCGCTCGCGCAGGCCGCCTCCGAACAGGGCAAGCACGAGCCCCAGTCCGGCGACGAGCCCGCCGAAGGCGAGCGCGAGGCTGCGCCCCAACACGGTGGACATCACGGGCCTCACATCTGCTCCCGACGGCTCCGGGCACGTTGGGCTGTCCGAAAAACGTCGACTGTCCGGGGCATAATACTCTACATGGATCGCAGACCAAGCCGCCCTGCCGCGCGTCCGGGGGATTCCCGCGCGAATTCAGCACTTTGGCCCCGCCGGAGCCGTGCGGCGCCGATCTTGCGGCCGAGATTGCGGCGGCGCGGCCCGCGCCCCGCGGGCAGGTTTACGGGGAGCCGGGCTCCGCGCGACCTGCTATGCACGTGAACGGTTGATGGAGGAGGCCGGATGGCTCCGGTGAAGACGGTCTGTGTCTATTGCGGCTCCGGTTTCGGGCAGGATCCCGCCTTTCGGCGGGCCGCCGAGACCCTCGGCACGGCGCTCGCGCGGGCCGGGATCGGCCTCGTCTATGGCGGCGGCGATGTCGGCCTGATGGGCACGGTCGCCCGCGCGGTGATGCAGGGCGGCGGCCACGTCACCGGCATCATCCCGGACTTCCTCCAGGCCCGCGAGCACATGCTGGAGGACATCCAGGAGACGATCGTGGTGGGCGACATGCACACCCGCAAGCGCCTGATGTTCGAGCGCTCCGACGCCTTCGTGGCGCTGCCCGGCGGCATCGGCACCCTGGAGGAGCTGGTCGAGCAGCTCACCTGGGCCCAGCTCGGGCGCCACCGCAAGCCGATCCTGCTGGTCTCGGTGGCCGATTTCTGGAAGCCGCTGCTGACGCTCTTCGATCACATGCGCGACCACGGCTTCATCCGCGAGGGTCTCGACCTCAGCTACCTCGTCACCGCCGAGGCCGAGGCGGTGGTGCCGCTGCTGCGGCGGGAGGTGGGGCGGCGCGGGGCCGATCCGGCGGCCGAGCGCTTCGTCGAGGAGCGGCTGTAGGAGCGGCCTTTCGCGCTGCACCATCGGCCGCCCGCGCCAGGGTGGCGGCCGGGCGTGGCGGCCATGTCACAGCCGCTCCGCCGCACAGGAATTTTCCGCAGCGCACGGAGCCTCGCCGGAGCCAGTACGTTCAGACAGGGATCACGCACCCCGCGTCGGCCGCCGGCCGCCGCGCGTCGCGGGATGCGATCCCCGGAGTGAGCATGGCTGACAATTCCCGACCCGCCTCCACGGCCCGCGTGGCGCGCGCGCGCATCCAGGAGGGCCTGCCCTATCCGCTCGGGGCGACCTGGGACGGCCTCGGCGTGAACTTCGCCGTGTTCTCGGCCTACGCCACCAAGGTCGAGCTCTGCCTGTTCGACGATGCGGGCGAGCAGGAGATCGAGCGCATCGATCTGCCCGAATACACGGACGAGATCTGGCACGGCTACCTGCCGGACGCCCGGCCCGGCACGATCTACGGCTTCCGGGTGCATGGCCCCTACGAGCCGGAGAACGGCCACCGCTTCAACCCGAACAAGCTCCTGATCGACCCCTATGCCAAGGGGCTCGTCGGCTCCATCACCTGGAACCCGGCCTTGTTCGGCTACAAGATGGAGACCGGCGACGACCTCACCTTCGACGACCGCGACAGCGCGCCCTTCACGCGGCGCTCGCGCGTCATCGATCCGGCCTTCACCTGGGGCCGGCACCAGAAGCCGAACGTGCCCTGGGAGAAGACCATCGTCTACGAGGCCCATGTGAAGGGCCTGACCAAGCTCCATCCGAAGGTTCCGGAGAAGCTGCGCGGCACCTATGCGGGCCTCGGCAACCCGGACGTGCTCGACTACATCAAGAGCCTCGGCGTGACCTCGGTCGAGCTCTTGCCGGTCCACTCCTTCGTCCAGGACGACTACCTGCAGGAGAAGGGCCTTACCAACTACTGGGGCTACAACACGATCTCGTTCTTCACCCCCGCGCGCCGCTACGCCGCGGTGCCGGATTTCGCCTTCTCCGAGTTCAAGGAGATGGTCTCGCGCCTGCACGGCGCCGGCCTCGAGGTGATCCTCGACGTGGTCTACAACCACACCGCGGAGGGCAACGAGAAGGGGCCGACCCTGTCGTTCAAGGGGATCGACAACGCCTCCTACTACCGCCTGCTGCCCGGCGAGGCGCGCTACTACATCAACGACACCGGCACCGGGAACACCTTCAACCTCTCGCATCCGCGGGTGCTGCAGCTCGTCACGGACTCCCTGCGCTACTGGGCGACCGAGATGCAGGTCGACGGCTTCCGCTTCGACCTCGCCACCATCCTCGGCCGCGAGCCCTACGGCTTCGACGAGGGCGGCGGCTTCCTCGACACCTGCCGGCAGGACCCGGTGCTCAATTCCGTCAAGCTCATCGCCGAGCCCTGGGATTGCGGCCCCGGCGGCTACCAGGTCGGCGGCTTCCCGCCGGGCTGGGCCGAGTGGAACGACCGCTTCCGCGACGATGTCCGGGCCTACTGGAAGGGCGATGCCGGGCTGCTGCCCGATCTCGCCTCGCGCATCACCGGCTCGGCCGACAAGTTCGACAAGCGCGGGCGCAAGCCCTGGGCGAGCGTCAACTTCCTCACCGCCCATGACGGCTTCACCCTGCACGACACGGTCGCCTACAACGACAAGCACAACGAGGCGAACGGCGAGAACAACCGCGACGGCCACTCGCACAACCTGTCCTACAATTACGGCGTCGAGGGTCCGACCGACGATCCCGCGATCCGCGCCGTGCGCCTGCGCCAGATGCGCAACATGCTGGCGACCCTGTTCCTCTCGCGCGGCACGCCGATGCTGCTCGCCGGCGACGAGTTCGCCCGCACCCAGAACGGCAACAACAACGCCTATTGCCAGGACAACGAGATCTCCTGGCTCGACTGGAACGCCATCGGTGCCGAGGAGCGCGACCTCGCCGAGTTCACCCAGCGCCTGATCATCCTGCGCAATGCCCTGCCGATCCTCAGCCGCGGGCGCTTCCTCTCGGGCCGCTACGACGAGGATCTCGGCGTCAAGGACGTGACCTGGCTGCGCCCGGACGGGGCCGAGATGGAGGGCGAGAACTGGGGCGACGGCGGCGCCCGGGCGCTCGCCGTGCTGCTCGACGGTCGCGCCCAGGCCACCGGCATCCACCGCCGCGGCGGCGATGCCACCCTGCTCGTGCTCTACAACGCCTACCACGACCTCGTGCAGTTCACCCTGCCGGAGACCGTGGGCGGCGACGCCTGGACGCGGCTCCTCGACACCAACCTGCCCGACAGCCAGGCGGTCGAGCATTTCCGGGCGGGCGACAGCTACGACGTCACCGGCCGCTCGATGCTGATGTTCGTGCTCAAGCCCGAGGATACGCCCGGCGACGCGCCGACCGAGATGGAGCGCTCCTACCAGCACGTGATGCAGGCCTTCGAGCGGGCCAATATCGAGAACGTGCACTTCCATCTCGACGCGGAGGAGTGAGGGATCCTGGCCCGTCGACGCGATTCCGGATTGCATACGGATCGCGGGGCGGGCCTGAGACGTTCTCTTGCGCTGCGGCCGCCTGCGCCGCAGCGTGCCGGCGCGATCGGCCGCGCGGTGCCGTGATCGGTGTCATGAGCCGCGTGTCCGCGACGGATTTCGAGGGGTAGGTTGGGCGATGGCCAGGATATTGTTGGTCGAGGATCACGAGGAGATCTGGGACTTCCTCTCGCGCCGGCTCAAGCGACGCGGCTACGACGTGATCCTGGCCCATGACGGCGAGGCCGGCGTGCAGCAGGCCCGCACCGGCCGTCCGGACGTGATCCTCCTCGACATGAACCTGCCGGTCCTCGACGGCTGGTCGGCGGCCCGCGCCCTCAAGGCCGGTAGCGATACCCGCTCCATCCCGATCATCGCGCTCACCGCGCATGCCATGTCGGGCGATCGCGACAAGGCGATCCAGGCGGGCTGCGACGACTACCATCCGAAGCCGGTCGATTTCTCGAAGCTGCTCAGCCAGATCAGCGCGGCTCTCGGGGAGACGGCCTCGGCGGGCTGAGTGCCGCTTTGCCTCCCTCCTCTGCGGGGGAGGGTGGCCCTCGCGTCAGCGAGGGTCGGGAGAGGGAAGCAACGGTGTGGGATATGCGGGGCATCGACGCTGCGCCTGTGCCTGAAGCCGGGCTTCCCTCTCCCGACCCGCTCCCGGGCCACCCTCTCCCGCAGAGGGGAGAGGGCGGTGGTGGCAGGACCGTGTTGCGTGAACCGGGCCGCGAGGCCGTGAGGACTTGATGAGCGACGATCCCGTCACCGCGCAGCGGCTCAAGCAGGGGCTGCCGATCTTCCTCGCCCTGGCCTCCGTGCTGCTCGTCGTGGCCGTGATGGCCGCGCTCTATTTCGGGCGCGACATCCTCGTGCCCCTCACCCTCGCCATCCTGCTGAGCTTCGTGCTGGTGCCGGCGGTGCGGGTGCTGCGGCGCCTGCGCGTGCCGCGGGCGCTCGCCGTGCTGCTCGTGGTCACGGTCGCGTTCGGCACCCTGTTCGGCGTCGGCAGCCTCATCGCGAGCGAGGGCGCGCAGCTCGCTGCCGACCTGCCGCGCTACTCGCTCACCATGCGGGACAAGGTGGCGGCTCTGCGCGGCGCCACCGCCGAGACCGGCACGCTCGCCCGCATCGTCGATCTCGTGCAGGATCTCGGCGCCGCGCTCCAGCCGCCGCCGCCGGTGGAGCTGAAGGGAGACCCGGGCTCGGCCACCCACCCGCTCACCGTCGAGATCAAGGCGGCCAAGGCGGGGGTGCTGGAGACCGTGCAGACCTTTGCCGGCCCGATCCTGCATCCGCTCGCCACCACCGGCCTGATCCTGATCTTCACGATCTTCATCCTGCTCCAGCGCGAGGATCTCCGGAACCGGGCCATCCGCATCGCCGGATCGGGCGACCTGCGCCGCACCACCGCGGCGATCGACGACGCGGCGAGCCGGCTGTCGCGCTTCTTCCTGGCGCAGCTCGCCCTCAACATCGCCTTCGGCGTGGTGATCGGCCTCGGCCTCTGGATCATCGGCGTGCCGAGCCCGATGCTGTTCGGCGTGCTCGCCGCCATCCTGCGCTTCGTGCCCTATGTCGGTGCCGCGGTCTCGGCCCTCCTGCCCCTCATCCTCGCCGCCGCGGTCGATCCCGGCTGGAGCATGGTGATCTGGACGGCGATCCTGTTCGCCGTGGTCGAGCCGATCTGCGGGCACGTGATCGAGCCGCTGCTCTACGGCCACTCCACCGGCCTCTCGCCGATCGCCGTGATCCTCGCCGCCACGATCTGGACCTTCCTGTGGGGGCCGATCGGCCTGGTGCTGGCGACGCCGCTCACCGTCTGTCTCGTCGTGCTCGGCCGGCACGTGGAGCGCCTCTGGTATCTCGACGTGCTGCTGGGCGACCAGCCGGCGCTGACGCCGCCCGAGATCTTCTACCAGCGCATGCTCGCGGGCGATCCGGCCGAGGCGGTGGACCAGGGCCGCGAGTTCCTGAAGGAGCGGGCGCTCGTGACCTATTACGACGAGGTCGTGCTGGCGGGGCTCCTGCTCGCGCAGGAGGATCTCTCGCGCGGCACCCTCGATCGAGACCGGCAGGACGAGGTCGGCTCGGCGATCCGCACCGTGGTCGACCGGCTCGGCGCGGCGCCGATCGCGCGGGCCCGGCGCGGCAAGGCCCGTGTGGCGAGCCGCGAGGCCGCCGCCGCGGTCGCCGCCGCCGGGCCCGACCGGCAGGTGGCCGGCGTGGTGCTCGGCCGCGAAGACCTCGCGCCGAACTGGCGCGGGCGCACGCCGGTGCTCTGCGTGTCGAGCCGCGGCCCGTTCGACGAGGCGGCGACCCTGATGCTCGCCCAGACGCTCGGCCGCCACGGGCTGCAGGCGCAGGTGATGGCGATGAAGGCCTTGCGCGAGGGCGAGCGGCCGGAGCGCACCGACGAGATCGCGCTGATCTGCTTCTCCTATCTGGAGCCGGTGAGCCTGTCGCAGATCCGGTTCACCGTGCGGCAGGCGCGGGCCGCCGTGCCGGGCGTGCGCATCCTCGTCGGCTTCTGGCGCGAGCGCGACCCGGCGAGCCTGGAGCGCCTGCGGCGGGCGGTCTCGGCGGATGTCCTCGTCACCTCTCTCAACGAGGCGCTCGCCGCGGTCCTGGCGGCATCGCGGGATCCGGTCGCTCCGATCCGCGCCGAGGCTACCCGGACCACGCGTCCCGCCCTGGCACCCGCTGCCGCCTGACGGTCGCCCCGGCCGCGCGTCCGGACCGGGACCGAATGCCGCTACCCCCGGGCTGCATCGGGGGGCCTCATCGACCGTTGCCGATTCGGCGTTGCTTGCCATCCGGCGGCGCCGTTCCAGATGACAGCCCTGTCAAGCCGGCCGCACGATCCGTTCGGCGAGAAGAGCGCGCGTCAGAACAACGCCTTGGAGCCGGGCCGGCGGTGCGGTCGGGCACGGCTCCAGCCTGCGGATCCACGGCCAGGACGGGCGGTCCCTCCGCACAGGCCAAAAGCGAAGGTGCGAGCACGCCCAGATGGCCGAAACGCCCGAGAAACCGCCCATCAGGGGCCTGGCCCGCGTCGAGACGGGAGCATCCACGGACGTTTCCAATCCGACGAACGACATCTTCTTCGCCGCCGTCGAGACGACGCGGATGCCGATGATCGTCACCGATCCGCGCCAGCCGGACAACCCGATCATCTTCGCCAACCGCGCCTTTCTGGCGATGACGGGCTATGCGCTGGAGGAGATCGTCGGCCGCAACTGCCGCTTCCTGCAGGGGCCGGACACCGACCGGACGACGGTGGACCAAGTGCGCCAGGCGATCCGCGAGCGGCGCGAATTCGCCACCGAGATCCTGAACTACCGCAAGAACGGCTCGACTTTCTGGAACGCGCTCTTCCTGAGCCCGGTCTACAACAGGGCTGGCGAGCTCGTGTACTTCTTCGGCTCGCAGCTCGACGTCTCGCGCCGCCGCGACGCCGAGGAGGCGCTGGGGCAGGCGCAGAAGATGGAGGCGCTGGGCCAGCTCACCGGCGGCATCGCCCACGACTTCAACAACCTGCTTCAGGTCATCGTGGGCTATGTCGACATCCTGGCCTCGGGGCTCGCCAAGCCCGATGCCGACCGGGCGCGGCTGGGCCGGGCCACCGAGAACATCCGGCAGGCGGCCGAGCGTGCCACGATGCTGACGCAGCAGCTCCTGGCCTTCGCCCGCAAGCAGCGCCTCGACGGGCGCGCGGTGAATCTCAACGCCCTCATCGGAAGCCTGGACGAGATGGCCGGCCGCGCCCTCGGCGCGACGATCGCCCTGGAGCGTGACCTCGATCCCGAGCTCTGGAACTGCCGGGTCGATCCGACCCAGGCCGAGGTGGCGCTGCTCAACATCCTGATCAATGCGCGCGACGCCATGCCGGAGGGCGGCACCGTGCGGATCAGCACGGAGAATTGCACGGTGGGGGAGGGGGACGATGTGCCCCTCGGCGCCCTCCGGCCCGGGCGCTACGTCACCGTCTCGGTGACCGACCACGGCACCGGCATCCCGGCCGGCGTGCTCGCCCGGGTGATGGACCCGTTCTTCACCACCAAGGAGGAGGGCAAGGGCACCGGCCTCGGCCTCTCCATGGTCTACGGCTTCGCCAAGCAATCGGGCGGGGCGGCCCAGATCGAGTCGCAGGTCGGGCACGGCACCACGGTGCGGCTGTCCTTTCCGGCCACCGACGGCGAGGCCCGCGCCAAGCCGGAGGCCTCCCTCCGGGCGGTCGACCGGCCAGGCACCGAGACGATCCTGATCGTTGACGACCGCGAGGACGTGGCCGAGCTCGCCCGCACCATCCTGCGCGATTTCGGCTACACCACCCTCGTCGCCTCGAACGGGCGCGAGGCGCTCGAGATCCTCGATGGCGGCGAGCGCATCGACCTGCTCTTCACCGACCTGATCATGCCGGGCGGCATGAACGGCGTCCTGCTCGCCCGCGAGGCGCAGCGCCGTCAGCCGCAGCTCAAGGTCCTGCTCACGACGGGCTATGCCGAGGCGAGCCTGGAGCGAACCGATGTCGGCGGTTCGGAGTTCGATCTTCTGAACAAGCCCTACCGGCGCACCGACCTGATCCGGCGGGTGCGCGCCGTGCTCGACGGCCCGACCGGGGTCGGCTGAGCGCGTAGGGGGCGAGCGAGGAGCGCATCCATGCCCCGTGGCGACAAGTCGAAATACACCGACAAGCAGGTCCGCAAGGCCGAGCACATCGCGGAGTCCTACGAATCCCGCGGCGTGCCGCATGACGAGGCGGAATCGCGCGCCTGGGCCACCGTCAACAAGGACGATGGCGGCGGCAAACATCCCGGCGGCTCGGGCCGCGGCCGGACGACGGGCCATCCGGCGGCCCATAAGGGCGGGGAGAAGGGGGGCGCGAAGGGCGGGGCCGCCTCGGCCGCCCGCACCCCGGAGCAGCGCTCGGCCTCCGCCAAAAAGGCCGCCGCGACCCGCAAGGCCCGGTCTGGCTGAGCCGGCGCCTCAGCGCGCCACGCTCCAGCTGGTGGTGCCGTCCTTGTTGTCCTTGACCGCGACGCCCATCGCCTTCAGGGCGTCGCGGGCGCGGTCCGAGGCCGGCCAGTCCTTGGCCATGCGGGCCGCCGCCCGCTCGGCGATCAGGGCCTCGACGCGGGCCACGTCGATGCCGGCGGCCTGGACGCTGGCCGCCGCGCGTTCGCTCGCCGTCTGGCCGAGCAGTCCGAGCAGGCCCGCCCCCGCCTTCAGCGCGGCGGGGTCGTCGATCTGATGCAGCTCGGCCAGCGCCGCCGCGGTGTTGAGATCGTCGAGGAGCGGCTCCAGGACGCGCTCGGGCGCCTCGGAAGCGGGCCCTGCGTCGCCGACGAGGCCGTACCAGCGTTCCAGCATCCGGCTCGACTCTTCCAGGCCCCGCAGCGTCCAGTCGATCGGCTGGCGGTAATGGGTCTTGAGCATGTTGAGCCGCACGACCTCGCCCGGCCAGTCCTTCAGCACGTCGCGGATGGTGATGAAGTTGCCGAGCGACTTCGACATCTTCTCGCCCTCCACCTGCAGGAAGCCGTTGTGCAGCCAGGTTCGGGCCATCACCGGCGTGCCGAAGCAGCAGCGCGACTGCGCCACCTCGTTCTCGTGGTGGGGGAAGATCAGGTCGATGCCGCCGGCATGGATGTCGAAGGTCTCGCCGAGATGCTTGGCCGACATCGCCGAGCACTCGATGTGCCAGCCCGGCCGGCCCGGCACCGCGATGCCCGCGGGCGAGTCCCAGGCCGGCTCGCCGGGCTTCGAGGGCTTCCAGAGCACGAAGTCGAGGGGTGAGCGCTTGTAGGGGGCGACCTCGACGCGGGCGCCAGCCTCCATCTCGTCGAGCGGCCGCTTCGAGAGCCGGCCGTAATCGGGCATCGAGGGCACGTCGAACAGCACGTGGTCGGCCGCCACATAGGCGTGGCCGGCGCGCACCAGCCGCTCGATCATCGCCACCATCTCGCGGATGTGGTCGGTGGCGCGCGGCTCGATGAAGCGGGGCGGGCGGCCGGCCACGTTCACGTCCTCGGCCATCAGCACGCCGAGGTCGCGCACATCGGCGTGGAACTGCGCCAGCGTGCCGTCGGTCAATGCGCGGATGGTGATGCCGCGCTCGGCCGCGCGGGCGTTGATCTTGTCGTCCACGTCCGTGACGTTGCGGGCATAGGTGACGTGCGCCGCGCCGTAGAGGTGGCGCAGCAGCCGGAACAGCAGGTCGAAGACGATGATCGGACGCGCATTGCCGATATGGGCCGCGTCGTAGACCGTCGGCCCGCAGGCATACATCCGCACGTCGGCCGAATCGAACGGCTCGAACGGCTCCTTAGTGCCTGTCAGCGTGTTGTAGAGCCGCAACATCGGCATCCTGAAACCCATTCCCCCTCCCGCCCCCACCCCCTCGGGGCGGGGCGACGGCCTGACGCGGCAGGTCGGAAACTCGCCTGCGCGCTCAAGCACCTGCCGGCCGGACCGGCCGTGTCCCACGCCTCCGCCGACTCCGGTCAAGCCACGGTTTCGCCGGATCCGGCCCCCGCGCCTGTTGCCGATCGGCGACGGTGCCGCCTGCCGGATCGGGCTAACCCAAAACGGTGATGAATTCGAGAAGGCCGGCGGCGCTCCTTGCCTCCGGCAAAGGCGGTCAAAGCGCGAAAGCCTTTGTTTACCGCATCGTCGGACCTTCGCCGCGGGCTCTCACCTGCATGCCTCAACGGAACCTCAAGGACTCCTTCATGCGCGCCTCGACCGCCGTCAGCGCCCTGCTCGCCACTGTTCTGACCGGCTCGCTCGTCATCGCCGCACAGGCAGGGTCCGAGACGCCGAAGGCAGGCGGCCGTGTCGAAAAGACCTTTCTGATCCCTTCCAGCGAGGGCTACGGCGTCGCCGATTGCCTGACCACGCCGGGCAGCGCCTGCGGCCAAGTGGTGGCGGATTCCTGGTGCGAAGCGCAGGGCTATGCCTCAGCCAACGCCTTCGGGGTCGCTGCCGCGGACGATTATACGGGCGCGATCGACCTGCCGGTCTCGAAGCCCTCCGATCGCCCGCTGCGCATCACCTGCCAGGATTGAGTGGACGGCCGGCCTGCCTCTCTGACCGGCCTTCCATCGTTAGCGCACAAAATCCCCGCATTTCGGCGGGGCTTCCGTGCCCCAGGGCATCAAGGGCACGGTCGAAGTGGAGTTCTTCGGCGATCCCTGGATCACCTTGTCGGAGTAGACCATGTAGATCAACGTGTTGCGCTTGGCATCGCAGCCGCGCACGATCTGCATTGATTTGAAGATCAACGACCGGCGCTCGCTGAACACGACCTCGCCCTGCTTGAACTTCTCCTTGAACGACACGGGCCCGACCTGTCGGCAGGCGAGCGAAATGTCGGAAACATCCTCGGCGAGGCCGAGCGTGCCCTTGATGCCGCCCTTCTCGGGCTGGGTGTAGTGACAGGCCACACCTGCGACCACAGGATCGTCGATGCCGTAGACGACGAGCTTGTCGTTGGGCGTCAACGGCCGCCACACCGTCGACTTGTCGAAGATCCGATCCGGCTCCTGCGCCGCCGCGCTCGTCGCCAGCAGCGCGAGGCCGAGCACGCCGCCGAGCGCACCCCGTGTGAGACCCCGAAACAACATCGCCGTCCATTCCCCCGTCGGAACCGTGGCCGTCATGTAGGAGGACTGTCGCCGCGGCGCGAGGGGCGTTAAAAAAGATCAATGTCCCGTGCGGTCGTGCCGGTCGGGGCTTCCATTTTCGCCGGGCCCAGGGCCCGACCCGTCCCGAGTTCCGGCCGTTCCCGGTTCAGTCGCCCGAGTCCCGCTCGCCCATGCTGTCGATGCGCCTGCTGATTCGCCGGATCGCCTGCACGCTCGCCCTGGTTGCGGCGGGCTGGTCCGTGCCTGCCCGCGCCCAGGATACGGCGCCTGCGGCGACGCCCGCCCCCGTCGCGGCGCAGAACCCGGCCTGCCCGCGCTACCGGGCAGAGCTTGCAAGCCTCTCGGATGGCGCCAGCGTCACCCGCGCCCTGCAAAGCGAGATCGGCCGGCTCGAGGCCTATTACCGCAGCCTCAACTGCGAGGGCGGCAGGTTCCTGTTCTTTGATACGCGCCCGCCCCAGTGCGGCGCCGTGGAACAGCGCATCCGTGCGCTCAACGCCACCTATGGCGGCGCGGCAAGCGAGGACAACGGCGCGCGTCGCCGCCAACTCCAGGCCTTCATCGCGGCCAATTGCGGCTCAGGTCCGGCTGGCGCCTCGGGCGATCAATATGCCCGTGGTGGCGCCCAGGTGATCTGCGTGCGCACCTGCGACGGCGGCTATTTCCCAATGAAGAACTTGCCGGAAGGCCGGGGCGGAGCGGACGAGATGTGCCAGGCGCTCTGCCCAGGCACCGAGGCGGTCGCCTATTCGATGCCGAACGGCGACGATGCCCTGCGGCATGCGGCGACTGTTCGGGGGAGCAAGGCCTACGCGTCTCTCGCGAACGCCTTCAAGTTCCAGAAGAGCTTCGTGCCCAATTGCTCGTGCAAGCCGGCCGACAAGACCTGGGCGCAGGCCCTGGTGAAGGCCGAGAGCATGATGGTCCGGCACAAGGGCGACATCTTCGTGACGCCGATGCAGGCGGAAGCCCTGTCGCGGCCGAAGGTGCGCCTGACCCTCGTCGGCCGCGCCGACAAGACCGCGGCGGAGATCGCGGCCGACGCCGCCGGACGGGCGGCGGGCGCCGATCCGAAGGCCGATCCCGCCGCCATGACCGCCTCGACCGAGGGAGCGGCGCCGGTGACCGACCGCGCGAACGTGCGCATCATCGCCCCGGACCGGATCGCGGTGCCGCGGCGCGAGACGCCCTGACCGGGCAGTCCGAGCCTTATTTTTTGGAACCATATCGGTGCGGGCGGGTTCGGATCGGCCAAACCTGCCCGACGCCGCGCGCGGTCTTCGATGACCGGCGCGCGGCGTCGGGCCGACCTCGTCACGCGCGTTCCTACGGCCGGTCTCCGGCAGCCGCTTCCGCGGCGGGGCGCCCAGCGAAAGCCGATCGATGCGGAAGATCCGCCTGCTCCTTCTCGCCGGCACCGTCCTCCCGGGCCTCGCCCAAGCACTCCCGGTCCTGGCGCGGGCCGGAGAGCCGGGCACCCTGCTCCTGGCCCAGGGCGGCCCCGATCAGGAGCGCGGTCCCCGCGGTGGTGGCGAAGGCCCGCGCGGCGGTGGACCGGAGGGACCGCGCGGCGGCCCGCGGCCGGAGCGCGGCGGACCCGAGCGCGGCGGTCCGGAGCGAGCGGCTCCGGAGCGCCCGGCACCGGCGCAACGCGAGCGGCCCGAGCCACGCCCCGAGTGCGGGGCTCCGCCCGAGCGGCCGACCCCGCCTGCCGCGCGCGAGCGGCCCGAGCCGCGCGAGGAGCGCGCGCCGGCTCAGCGCCAACCGGAACGTCCGGACCGGCCCGAACGGCCTGAGCGTCCGGACCGTCCCGAACGGCCGGACCGGCCCGAGCGTCCGCAGCGTCCTGACCGTGAGCCTGCCGAGCGCGCGGCGCCGCCCGCCGCTCGCGAGCGCGCGCCGGAGCGTCCGGCGGCTCCGGAACGTCCCGACCGGCCCGAGCGCGCCGCACCCGAACGGTCCGCTCCGGATCGGGCCGCGCCCGAGCGTCCGTCGGCCCCGGGCGCCCCGCGGCCGGAGGCGCCGCGGCAGCCGGCGCCGGATCGCCCGGACGCGCGGGAGCGGGATTCGCGGGATCGGCCGAGTCCGGCCGCGCCCGAGGGAACGAGGCCCGGTGGCCCGAACACCGCGCCCGGCGTGCCCGGTCGCCCGGTCCAGCCGCCGGAGGGCCAGCGGCCCGCGCCGAACGCGGCGCCCGGCGTCCCGGGCCGGCCCGTACAGCGGCCGGACGCGGTCCAGCCCGGCGCGCAGCCGGCGCCAGGGGCTCCGAACGCGGCGCCGAATGCAGCGCCTGCCCCGAATGCGGCCCCCGGCGTGCCGGGTCGCCCGGTTCAGCCGCCGGACGGCGCGCGTCCCGGTACGCCCCCCGGCCCGAACGGGACGGCGCCCGGCGCTCCGCCCGCGCCGCAGGGTGTCACCCCTCAGGCCGCGCCGCCGGCGCCGAATGCGGCCCCCGGCGTGCCGGGCCGCCCGGTCCAGCCGCCGGGCGTCGATCCCGGCGCTCGGGGCGATCTGCCCGTCGGCCGTGCCGAGGATCGCCGCGGCTTCAACGTGCCGGGCCGGCCCGGCTACGTGCCCGGCGGCTTCCGCGACGAGGACGAGGACATCCGCGACTACGGCCGCATCCAGCGCGACCGGCGCGAGTTCAACGAGGACGGGCGCACCTATATCCGCGAGCCGGGCCGCATCATCGTGCGCGACCGCGACAGCTACTACATCCGTCACGACGAGACGGAGCGCTTCCGCGACCTCGATCGCGGCGGCTTCCGCCGCGAGCGCCGTGGCAGCGAGACCTATTCCTATCTCGACCGGCCGGGCGGCGAGCAGATCATCACCGTGGTGGACGACGACGGCCGTCTGCTGCGCCGCTCCCGCCGCTTCCGTGACGGGCGCGAGGTGGTGATCATCGACAACGCCTACGGGGCCCGCCGCCCGATCTACGAGGACGTGGTGGACCTGCCGCCGCCCGACATCCGGATCCCGCGCGAGCGCTACGTGGTCGATTACGACGGAGCCGACGAGCGCACCGTCTACGAGGCGCTCTCCGCACCGCCGGTGGTGCCGATCGACCGGCGCTACACGCTGGATCAGGTCCGCTACAGCCCGCAATTGCGGGCGCGGATGCGCAGCGTCGACATCGACACGATCAACTTCGATACCGGCTCGTTCACGGTGACGCCGGACCAGGCGGCGCGGCTCTCGACCATCGCGAGCGCCATCAACCAAGCGATCCGCAACAATCCGCAGGAGGTGTTCCTGATCGAGGGCTACACCGATGCGGTCGGCTCGGACGTGGACAACCTGTCGCTGTCCGATCGCCGGGCCCAGTCGGTGGCCACCGTCCTGACCCAGCGCTTCCAGGTGCCGCCCGAGAACCTGACCACGCAGGGCTACGGCGAACAATACCTCAAGGTGAATACGCAGAGCGCCTCGCGCGAGAACCGCCGGGTCACCGTGCGGCGGATCACCCCGCTGATCCAGCAGGGTCAGGCCGAGGGCGCGCCGCCTCCGCGCTGAGAGCCCGCTTCGAGCGGGATCGAGCGATCGTCATGAGGGGGATGGATGGTCCCGTCCCCCTCATCCTGAGGCTGTTGAGGGGATCGTGCAGATCTTCGCCCGTGGTCCCACCCCTCCACCTCAGGATGAGGTTGGAGTGTGGGATCCGCCGGATGAACACGCGCTCGAACAGGCTCTGAGGCGGCGCGAGCGGCGGATGCGGGCGTTCCCTGGAGCGCCCGCCGGTCGAAACGATCTTCAGCCCTTGGCGCGCAGCACGCGCTCGCGCATGACCCGCTCGGCGGGCCAGGTCGGCCGGGGATCGACCTCGCCGGGCATCAGCGTGCGGGGCGCGACGCTGTCGCAGACCTCACGCTGCCGCACGATGACGGCGTTGCCGTACTCGTCCCGCCGCCGGATGTAGCCGCCGTCGCGGCAGAAGCCGGCGATGGCCGCGCTGCCGCCGCGGCGTCCGTAGGGGTTCGTCGCCACGGGCGGATGCTCGATCACGAGCGGACCGTCGCGGTTGAGCGAGCGCTCGACATAGGTGGTCTCGGCCGTCGGCAGGCCCTCAGCCTGGGCGAGGCCCGCGCCGAGGACGGAGGCACCGAGCCCGATCAGGGCGGAGAGGACGCATGCGCGCATGGACGGTTCCAGGAAAGCCTGACGTGAGCGGCATCGTAGGCGCCGGTCGGCGCGCACGATAGCACTTTGCGGCAACAATAGGTCGGCGGCCGTCGCTTGACAGGGGCGGTGCCGCATGGTCCCAACGCGCCGGGTTTTTGTCAGCGGCCCCGGGCGGGGGCGCTCTCCTCGAAGAGGTCGGCTGGTGCCACAGCGCGTGAGGCTCGGTCCTGTCAGGCGTCTCGCCGCCGCGCTCGGTGTCGCATGGCTCGCCGGATCGGCCGGGCAGGCCGAGGCCCAGGGCATGGTCCGCAAGACGTTCGAGGACTGGCAGCTGCGCTGCGAGACGCCCGCCGGGGCCAAGGCCGAGCAATGTGCGCTCGTGCAATACCTCGCTGCCGAGGACCGGCCGAACCTCACCCTCGTCGTCATCGTGCTGAAGACCGCCGACAACCGCGGCTACCTGCTCCGGGTGGTGGCCCCGCTCGGGGTCCTGCTACCCTCCGGGCTCGGTCTCAAGATCGACCAGACCGATATCGGCCGCGCCGGCTTCGTGCGCTGCCTGACCACGGGCTGCGTCGCCGAGGTGGTGATGGATGACGGTCTGGTCCGCCAGTTCAAGGGCGGCAGCCAGGCCACCTTCATCGTGTTTCAGACGCCCGAGGAGGGCGTCGGCATCCCGCTGTCGATGAAGGGCTTCGGGGCCGGATTCGACAGCCTGAAATAGGACGGGTGAGGCGGAGGATGATCGGTCGGCTGAGCGTTGTTGCCCTTGCCCTCGCCCTGTCCAGCGGACAGGCATGGGCCGAGGAGGGCAACATCTTCTCGAACCTTCTGAAATACGGCGGCACGACCGTTCCGCCCTCGCAGCCGAAGGATCTGGAGCCGCCCTATTGCCCGACGGTCGACGTGCCGGAGGGCGGCGCGGCGATGGCGACGCATGGCGGCCGCGGCGAGGGCGCCTCCGCCATCCGGTCGCAGGCGACGCTCGGACAGCTCGCCCGCGAGTGCCAGCGCCTGGAAGACGGCTCGATCCGCGTGAAGGTCGGCGTGGAAGTGAAGGTCCTGCTCGGTCCGGGCGGCTCGCCCGGCCGCTTCGACGTACCCGTCACCGTCTCGATCCGCCGCGACGAGAAGACGGTCCTGAGCCGGACCGCGCGCCTGTCGGTCACGGTGGGGCCGGGCGAGGCCCAGGGCTTCGCCTCGACGGTGGAGGACAACCTCATCGTCCCCGCAGCGATGACAGCGGATTATGAGATCTTCGCCGCGGTGGGCGGTGCCAAGGCGCCGGCCAAGCCGAAGGCCCGCCGTAAGCCAGCTGTCGCGACCGTTCCGGAGACTGGCGGGGCCGGTGCCACGCAGTGACCGATGTGCGGGCGACGCCGTTCCGTTTCGCCTCGAGCCCGTGGAGGGCGATCCTTTCGGTCACCGTCTCGTCCTCGACGGCGTGCGCGCCGGCTGGATCCGCCTGAGCTACCGCACCGATCCGGCCCTCTCGCGGCTGCGCCCGATGATCCGCGCGCTGCGCAGCGACGGCGCAGTGCAGGATTTCGTGCTGCCGGGCGGCGCGCGGGCCCACTGGCTCGGCCTGCTGCCGCCGGACACGGCCGAGATCCGCCTCGCCGCACCACCCGGCTTCGCGCTCGACCGGGTCGCCCGGCGCAGCGAGGCCGGTCTCCTGCGCGAATGCCTGGAAAAGCGCCCGATCCGGGCCGTCTCCGCCCTCTACGAGCGGATCCGCGGCGACGCCCGGCGCTACCGCGACACCCTGCGCGGCGCCTGCGCCGTGACGCCCCTCGCCGGCTACCCGCGCTGGGCGGCCGAGCGGGCCGTTCCGCCCGCGGTCTCGCGGTCGGATCGCGCCGTCCGCGTAATCCTGGCCGAGACCGGCGACGCGGAGGCGCTGGGGCGGACGCTCGCCAGCCTCCGGGCGCAGACTCACCCGCACTGGGCGGTATCGATCCTGTCCGCCCGTGCCGTCCCGGACCCGGATCCGCGGGTGGGCGTGCTGGCCCCTGGCGGCGACCGCGTGCTCGCTGACCTCGTCGGTGCCGGTGAGGCGCTCTGCCTGCTGGAGCCCGGCGACGTTCTCGCCCCGGATGCCCTGGCGCATCTCGCCGCCGCGCTCGACGGGGCGAGCCTGACCTATGGCGACGAGATCCGGGACGGCGCGCCGCGGCTCAAGCCGGATTGGAGCCCGGATCTCGCGCTGGCCGGCGGCTATCTCGGCCGGCCCTGGCTCGTCGCGCGGGGGCGCCTCTCGGATGTCCTCGACCAACCCCTCGATTCCCCGGCCGATCTCGGCCTGCGCCTCGAGATCGCTGTGGCGCGTGGGGCAGGTCCGGTCCGGCACGTGCCGCGCATCCTCGCGCAGACGGTCGGGGCGCCGCCGACGGCGGCGGCCCGGGCCGTCGCACTGCGGCGATCGGGCGTCGCGATCGTCGAGCCGGGTGGCGTGCCCGATCTGCTCTGGCCCCTGCCCGAGCCGGCGCCGCTCGCCAGCATCGTCATCCCGTCGCGGGACCGCCTCGACCTGATCACCCGGGCCTGCCGCGGCGTCCTGCACGAGACCGCCTATCCGGCGATCGAGCTGATCATCGTCGATAACGGCTCGACCGATCCGGCGGTGCTCGCCCATTACGAGACCCTGCGCACCGATCCGCGCGTCACGATCCTGAGCGATCCCGCCCCCTTCAACTTCTCGCGTCTCGTCAATGCCGGCGTCGCCGCGTCGCGCGGCGCCGTCGTGGTCCTCCTCAACAACGACATCGCGGTGCTGGAGCCGGGCTGGCTCGACGCGATGGTGCGCCAAGCCCTCCGACCCGAAGTCGGGGCCGTGGGCGCCAAGCTGCTCTACGGCGACGGGCGGCTCCAGCATGCCGGGGTGGTCGTCGGCCTGGGCGGCCGGGCCGGCCACATCCTGCGCCGCCGGCCCGGTGACAGCCCCGGCCATCTCGACCGCCTCCGCGTCGCGCACGAGGTCTCGGCGGTGACGGCCGCCTGCCTTGCCGTGACACGGGAGAAGTACGAGGCCGTGGGCGGCTTCGACGCCGAGGCCTTCCCGGTGGATTTCAACGACGTCGATTTCTGCCTGCGTCTCGGGGCACGGGGCTACAAGACGGTCTGGACCCCGGCGGCGCGGCTCGCCCATCTGGAATCGGTGAGCCGAGGCCCGGCGGTCGGTGCCGCCCGGGCCCGGTTCGAGACGGAGGGCGAGCGTTTCGCCGCGCGCTGGCGCGACGTGATCCGGCACGATCCATTCTACCATCCCTGCCTGTCGCTCACGACCTTCGGCGAGGATCTGGAGTGACGGATCGCGCCACGCCCGCCGGCGATGCCGACGCCGTCCTCTGTTTCCTCGCGCCGCGGCGGCGCGACCGGGCCGCCGCGCTCCGGGCGCTCGCCCGCCATCCGGGCCGCGTCCTCGGCCTCGTCTGGGCCTGGCTCAGCGGCAAGCGCCTGCGCGCGCGCCAGCGTCTCGCCGCGCTCATCGGGATCGAGCCCCGCCTCATGCTGCCGCCCGAAGCCGAGGCTCACTATCTCGGACCGTCACAACCCGCGCTCGGCTCCGAGATCCTTCTCCTCGGCGGACCGGGCCACGCGCTCGCGCCGGGAGCGGGGACATCGATCCGCACCGCCTTCGCCGATGCGCAGGTCCAGGCCCTCTATGGCGATGCGCTGGTCCAATTGGCGCCGTCCTCGGTCGCCGAGCCGCTCCTGCGCCCGGCTTTCGATCCGGATTATCTCGCGGCCCTCGACTATGTCGGGCCGGTCGTCGCCCTGCGCCGCGAGGCGATCGAGCCGGCCGGCATCGATCCGGCGCGCGGCGCGGCGGATGCGCTGTTCCGCATCCATGAGCGCTTCGGTGCCGCCGCCATCGGTCACCTGCCGCGGATCCTATCCGTGTGGCGGCCCTGGCAGGCTCCCGAACGGGGAGGGGAGGGGAGGGCGCACGCCGCCGCCGTGCGCGCGCATCTCGACCGGACCGGCCGCGCGGAGACGGCGGTGGCCCCGGACGGGGAGGGGGTCGCGCGTCTGCTCCATCCGCTGCCGGAGCCGGCGCCGCTCGTCAGTCTGATCGTGCCGACGCGGGACCGGCTCGACCTCCTGCGGCCCTGCGTCGACGGGCTGCTCGGCACGGACTGGCCCGCTCTCGAACTCCTGATCTGCGACAACGACAGCCGCGAGCCGGAGACGCTCGCCTATCTGCGCGACCTCGAGGCGCGGGCCTGCGCCCGCATCGTCCCCTGTCCGGGACCATTCAACTTCGCGGCCATGAACAATGCGGCGGCGGCGGTCGCACGCGGCCGTCTCCTCGTCTTCGTGAACAACGATGTGACCGTCCTCGACCCCGGCTGGCTCGACCGCATGGCCCGCGAGGCTCTGCGCCCGGATGTCGGCGCGGTGGGCGCGAAGCTGATCGACGGCGCCGGCCGGATCCAGCACGGCGGCATCGTGCTCGGCACCGGGGGCCTCGTCACCCATGCCTATCGCCACGTTCCGGGTGACGCGCCCGGCCATCTCGGCGGATTGCGCGCCACCCATGCGGTCTCGGCGGTGACGGCCGCCTGCCTTGCCGTCGAGGCCGGAAAGTTCGCCGCTGTCGGCGGGTTCGACGCGGAACGCTTCGCCGTCGACTTCAACGACGTCGATCTCTGCCTGCGCCTGAACGCGGCCGGGTATCGCACCCTGCTGGTGCCGGGCGCCGTGCTCCTGCACGACGAGGGCCTGAGCCGGCGCTGGACGCCCGAGGCGCAGGCCCGCCACGCCCGCGAAGTCGCGGCCCTGAAAGAGCGATGGGGGCCGCTGCTCGCGCAGGACCCCCATTATCATCCGGGCTTCGACCCGGATCTCTCGACCCATGTCCGCTTGGCGGCGGGCGCCTTCGCGGATGAGGCGCCGCCCGTCCTGCGGCGCGCGGCCTACTGAACGAGCCGGGGCCCGCCCATCTGCACCTTCTCGTTCTCCGACATGATGCCGAGGCGCTTGGCGACCTCCGTATAGGCCTCGATCAGGCCGCCGAGATCCTTGCGGAACCGGTCCTTGTCGAGCTTGTCCGAGGACTTGATGTCCCACAGCCGGCAGGAATCGGGCGAGATCTCATCGGCCACGACGATGCGCATCATGTCGCCTTCCCAGAGGCGGCCGGTCTCCATCTTGAAATCGACGAGGCGGATGCCGACGCCGAGGAAGAGGCCGGAGAGGAAGTCGTTGACGCGGATCGCCAGCGCCATGATGTCGTCGATCTCCTGCGGCGTCGCCCAGCCGAAGGCCGTGATGTGCTCCTCCGACACCATCGGATCGTTGAGCTGGTCGTTCTTGTAGTAGAACTCGATGATCGAGCGCGGCAGCTGCGTGCCCTCCTCGAGGCCGAGCCGCGTCGCCAGCGAGCCCGCCGCCACGTTGCGCACCACCACCTCGAGCGGGATGATCTCCACCTCGCGGATGAGCTGCTCGCGCATGTTCAGCCGGCGGATGAAATGCGTCGGCACACCGATGTCGTTGAGGTGCTGGAACACGAATTCCGAGATCCGGTTGTTCAGCACGCCCTTGCCGTCGATGATCTCGTGCTTCTTCGCGTTGAAGGCGGTCGCGTCGTCCTTGAAGTGCTGGATGAGCGTCCCGGGCTCGGGCCCCTCGTAGAGGACCTTCGCCTTGCCCTCGTAGATGCGACGGCGGCGGTTCATAGGCGTGTACCGTGGTTTGAGGAAGTCCATGGGCCGTGACTCCTGAGGGCGACAAGTGTGGAATCCGCGGCGCGGCGACCGGACGAGGGGTCGGGCGGCAGGAGCCCATCGCTGTCGAAAGCCCCCCGCAGCCGGCCGCCAAACTACCCGAAGCGGGGTGGCTGCACAACGCGTTAGCCCGCAGGTGGGGATTGCGCTGGGACCTGCGGAGGGCCGCGCCGCGGCCGTCATCCCGCTGCGGGCGCGGGCCGATCGTCGCGTCTCCTGCGACCTCCGGGAGATCCCTTCGGGATGGCGGATGTCGTCCCCGCTCAGGCGCCGCGCCGGCTTGCGGGCCCTTCTGCGGTTCGGTCGACCGGACGGGCGTCAGGCGGTCTTCGAGGGATAGCGGCAGAGGTCGCGGATGGGGCAGTTCGGGCAGTCGGGCTTGCGCGCCTTGCACACGTAGCGGCCGAACAGGATCAGCCAGTGGTGGGCGTTGAGCCGGTAGGGTTCGGGCACGATCGCCTCGAGCCCCGCCTGGACTTTGTCGGTGGTCGAGCCGATCACCAGCGGGATGCGGTTCGAGACCCGGAAGATGTGGGTATCGACGGCGATCCGCGGCACCTGGAAGGCCACGTTGAGCACGACGCTCGCGGTCTTGGCGCCGACCCCGGGCAGCACCTCGAGCGCGTCCTGGGAGCATGGCACCGCGCCGCCATGCTGCTCGACCAGGATGCGCGACAGCGCGATCACGTTCTTCGCCTTGGTGTTGAACAGGCCGATGGTGCGGATGAAGCCGCGCACGCGCTCCTCGCCGAGGTCGAGCATCTTCTGCGGCGTGTCGGCGAGGGCGAAGAGAGGGGCAGTCGCGAGGTTCACGCTGCGGTCGGTCGCCTGGGCCGAGAGGACGACGGCCACCAGCAGGGTATAGGGGTTGACGTAGTCGAGCTCCGCCCGGGGCTCGGGGTTGAGCGCGCTGAGGCGCCGGAAGATCTCGGCGAGGTCCGCCGCGTCGACAGGCCTGGGCTGCGTCTCGACATGGGCGGTGAGCGGCGTCGCGAGCGCGGCCTTGGCGCTCCCCGACCGCTTGGTGCGCGAAGGACTGGCGCGCGAGGGGGCTCGCACGGTGGCCGCGGCGCCCGGCAGAGGTTCGGCCGTGTCCGCGGCGGCTCGCGGCGAATTGACGGACGCGCGCGTCTTTCTGGGAGGCATGGCGGCGTTATATGGATCGTATGGCGAGCGGCAACCTCTCGACCCATCCCGACGGGCTCGACCCCGACACGATCGACCGGCCGGTCTTCACCGCGACGATCCGGCCGCACCAGTCGCTCAGTCGCCTGGGTTTCCGCATCGTCATGGGCGGCTGCTGCCTGGTCTCCCTCGTCATCTCGGTCTGGTGCTGGCGCATGGGCTTCTGGCCGGTGGCCGGCTTCTTCGGCCTCGATATGCTGGCGGTCTACGTCGCTCTGAAGGTGAGCTTCCGGCGCGGCCGATCCTTCGAGGAGGTGATGATCTCGCAGATCGAGATCCTGATCGCCCGCGTCAGCCATCGCGGCGAGCGTCGCGAATGGCGCTTCAACCCGCTCTGGACCAAGCTGACCCAGGTCGAGGACGAGGAGTACGGGCTTCAGCGTCTGACCCTGGTCTCGCGCCGCGAGCATGTGACGGTCGCCCGCGATGCCTCACCGGAGGAGCGGGCGCGTGTGGCCCAGGGTCTGCGCGCGGCCCTGGCTCAGGTGAAGAAGGGCTACTGAGCGGTCTCCGACGAAGGCCGCCTGGCGGGCGACGCGCGGCGAGGGATGCCTGTGACCCCAAATGGCTCTTCGCTTCGCCAGGTTCGCCACCGAGCCCCGTCACGGCTCTGTCGTCGATTTTTCGCAGCCTCTTCATTTTCCGTGTTGACGCCGGCCTGGGCCGCCCGTATACCCCGCTCATCGGCGCCGGCCGCGGATGTGGACCGGACGCTGCACTGTCGCTTCGGCAGGCCTTCTGGAACATGGCGAGCGGGCTGGGCTCGGATCGGGTAGATCCGGGACAGGCGCTGTTTTCGTCTCTGGATGGTGTCTGACGGTGGGTGTTCCCGCTGTCCGCTCTTTGACAAGTGAATGACGAGAAAGAGAAGCGTGGGCGGCGTGTGTCCTTGCGGATCTGGATCTGGGGTTTCGGCCCTGGGTTCGGATCGTGAGATGAGACGCTGACCAGGTCTTCTTT